>Ga0190275_10001528_pt1 | contig 17124 bp, 14 predicted proteins | sample Popmic550T_FD_133745 | JGI IMG/M metagenome (GOLD analysis project Ga0190275, IMG submission 133745) | Populus adjacent soil microbial communities from riparian zone of Yellowstone River, Montana, USA - 550 T | ecosystem: Environmental > Terrestrial > Soil > Riparian zone > Trees stand | place...
CCCGCCGGCTGGTCGAACTGCATGACGGCCTGCTGGTGCTGGAAAGCAAGGTCGGAGTCGGCACCACGGCGACCGTCATGCTGCCAGCCGACCGGGTGATCGATACGATGGCGCTGGGCTCGATCGCCTGAACTCTGCCGCCGTGAGCACTGGCGCCTGAGCGGCAGGTCCTAGGGTTGGCCGTCCAGGAATCCCAGCACGATATCGACGAAGCGGTCCGGCTGTTCGGCGTGGAGCCAGTGGCCGGCGCCCGCAATGGTCTCGATCCGCGCGTTCGGGAACAGGCGGTGGATCTCGCCGTGGTGGCTCGCCCGGACATAGTCGGATCGCTCGCCGGCCACGAACAGCGTCGGCTTGTCGAAGCGTCTGCCATCGAAGTCGGCGGTCGGAAAGCCGGTGATCTCGTCCATCCGGTCGGCCAAAGCCGCCAGATTGATCCGCCACGAGAATACGCCGCTCTCGGCGACGAGGTTCTGGAGCAGGAAGCTGCGGATCGGCGCTTCGGGGACGGCGGCTTTCAACTGGGCATCGACTTCGCCGCGCCGGGTCACGGCGGACAAGTCCACCGCCTGCATCGCCTCGACATAGGAGATCATCGTGTGCCGGTAGGGGACGGGTGCGATATCGGCGACGATCAGCTTTTCCACCAGCTCCGGGTGCAGCAGCGCCAGCGCCATGGCGGCCTTGCCGCCCATGCTATGGCCCAGCACGGATGCCTGCCCCAGCCCGTTGTCCTCGATATAGGACCTGATGTCGTCGGCCATTGCGGCATAGGACATGTCGTCCGACCAGGGCGAAGCGCCATGGTTGCGCATATCCAGCGCATGGACGTGGTGTTGGTCGCCCAGCCGCTTGGCGACCGTGTTCCAGTTGCGAGCCGATCCGAACAGCCCGTGCAGCACCACCAGATGCTTGCCCTCTCCGGCTTCGAAACCGGTCAGCTTGATGCTCATCGATCAAATCCCTTGTTTATGCCGGTGTGGGAACCCACTAGATTGGCGCGCAGCAGGGAAACCCAAAATGCCAATGATCCGTATAACCAATCGTCTCGCCATCGACGAGCGTGAGATCGAAGAAACGTTCCAGCGTGCCAGCGGTCCCGGCGGCCAGAACGTCAACAAGGTCGAAACCGCCGTCCAGATCCGCTTCGACGCCCGGAACTCCCCCTCGCTGGACGACGAGACGCGCACCCGCCTGACGACGCTCGCCGGCAGCCGGATGACGAACGACGGAGTCGTGGTCATAACAGCCCAGCGTTTCCGAAGCCAGGAGCGCAACCGCGAAGACGCGCTGGAACGCCTGATCGAGCTGCTGCGCGAAGCGACGATCCGGCCCCGCACCCGCCGCCCGACCCGCCCGACGTTGGGATCGAAGAAGCGCCGCCTGGACTCGAAGTCCCAGCGCAGCCAGACCAAGCAGATGCGCGGACGGCCGACTTCGGATTGAGGGCTGGACCGGACTAACGGCCGGACAGGTAGCGGGATCTCGTTCGATCACCGGGGCTGGCAGTGTTGTTTCCGATTTACGTCCCGGCTGTTCCGCAGGAGGCGGGCATCAGACCGCGCGGACTTTGGTCAGGAAATCCTCGACCATGGCGCTCAAATCGTCGGATTGACGGGTCAGGCCGCCGGCGGCATCAAGCAGGCCACGGGCGGAGACGCCGGTTTCACCGGCCCCGCCGTTGACGCCGATTATGTGCCGGGCTACCTCGTGGGTGCCGTCGCTGGCCTGCTGGGCGCTGCGCGCGATCTCGCGGGTCGCGGCGCCCTGTTGTTCCACCGCCGCCGCGATGGTGCCGCTGATGGAGCTGTTCTGGGCGATGACCGCCGTGATCCGGCGGATGGCGGTAACCGCGTCCCGCGTCGCCGCCTGGACGCTCTCGATCTGCATGGTGATATCCTCGGTCGCCCTGCCCGTCTGAGTGGCGAGGTTCTTCACCTCGCCCGCGACGACCGCGAACCCCCGTCCGGCATCGCCCGCGCGGGCGGCCTCTATCGTGGCGTTGAGCGCCAGCAGATTGGTCTGTCCGGCGATGGCGGTGATCAGGCTGACGATTTCGCCGATCTTGCGGGTCGCCCTGTCAAGGCCGCCGACCAGATCGTCGGCCTGCCGCGCTGCGGTGACCGCCTGATCCGAAATCCTTGTCGATTCGACGACCAGACGGTTGATTTCCGCAACCGAGGCCGAGAGTTCCTCGGCGCCGGCGGCCACGGTCTGCACATTGGCCGAGGCTTGCCGCGACGCGGAAGCGGCGGCGTCGGCCTGACCTTCGGTCTGGCTGGCGACCGCCAGCATCATCCGGGCGGTTTCCTCCATGGACGACGCGGCGGCCGCGACGCTATCGACCGTGATCCCGACCCGCCGGTCGAAGTCGTTGGTCAAGCGCTCCATCTCCTGGGCGCGCCGTTCTCGGATGCCGGTTTCAAGCAGCCGCTCGGACGATCGCGCCAGATCGATCTGGGCACGCTTGAACACATCGACCGCGCGCGCCATGACGCCGACTTCGTCGCCACGGCCGACGCCCACTACTTCGGTCGCGGTGTCTCCGTTCGCCAGCTGGCTCATGACCGTGGCCAGCCCGAGCACCGGCCGGCTGATCGCGCGAGACACCAGACCTGTCACAAGCACCGAGCCGGCAAGCGCCACGCCCAGCAGGATCAAGGTGTGCGTCATTGCGGCATCGGCCGTGTCCTCCGCCTCGCGGAACGACGTCTCCCCGCGCCGGTGGGCGACCGCGATGATCTCCTCCAGGGCCGAACGCATGTCGCCGAACAGTTGCTCGGTGGTGACCAGCGTCAGGCTTGCGATATCCGGATCGGCTTTGGCCATCATCAGGACGCTTTCGGCCTGTCCGCTGTATTCCTCGACCTTGGCCGCCAGGCTTTCCAAGGCGCTCCGTTCGGCCTCTCCGATGGCGTCGTCCGCCATTAGTGCCTCGATGGCGGTCTTGGTTTCGGCCAGCCGCTCCTTGATCTCCCTGTCGAAACCGGCGATCCGGTCATCGTCGACCTTGTTGTGATACCACAGCAGGACCCGGTACATGTCGCCCTGACTGCGGGTGAGATTGTCCGCGATGGAAACCGTCACCCGCTTTTCGAGCGTACCTGTTCGACGAACCATCTCAAGGCCTTCGCGATTGACCATGGCGCTCCACGTCGCAACCGCCGCAATAGCCAGCATCAGGACCAGCGAGACCGTCGATAAAGTCGTGATCTTCGATCGTATCGAGGCGTTTTCAAATACACGGCCGACAAAGCTCATGATGTCCGCTCTCCAGGAATTTGGCTGATACGGCAATCCGTTACTTGGCCGTTTTATAAGCGCCGACCCCGACGTAATAATCATCGAAGGGAATCACGTAGCTTGACTTCGGCTCTATCTTCCCCGTGGCTGGATTCTGGAACATGTAATCGACCCAGCCGGGCTTGCCGCCTTCCTTGGAAAAGACAGCCATTTCTTTTACAAAGAACTTCCCGGAAGCGTCCTTCAGCTCAAGCATGTTCTTACCGATCATTGTCGGTTTGCCATGAGCGTACATCATGCCGTCGAAACCGATGACGAAGACATAGATATCGCGGTAGATGAATTCACCCTTGAGATCGTTGAACCTGGAAAGAGCAGCCTCCTTGCCGACCTCCCGGATCAAAGCCGCCGCTTTCTCGGCAAGGGTCCTTGCTTCCTCCATGGTGGCGTATTCCTGGGCACGGGAAACCGACGGCGCGAACATCAGCAGCGACAGCGCGGTCAGCAGTATCCACCTCATGCAGCAACCCTTCATGGCACGATCCTCCAAAGAATTTTAATATTTCAGACCATCTCTTTCGGACGGTCGTCGCTGTTAGATTTCTATGATAAGAATTTGAAACGTGCAACTCTCATTTTGTGTCGAACTTTTGATTTCATATCATACGGATTCCGTGCGTAAGATGCACAACCGGGTAACCGTTCAACAGGAACGCCGATGCCGGAAGCCGGCCGCCAGGATGCGGGTGCGGACCCTATTCGGCAGCATTTCCTGGAATGCTCGGCGAAGCGCTCGGAAGCGTGTTCGAGAGCGGTCGCGCGGACGGGGCCGGAGGCGGGTTTTCGGCGACATCCGACCAGAAATCGATCGATGCCTGGACCAGACGGACACCCAGGTTCAAGGGCGCCATGCGGCGTTCGCGGCCGGGAACCGAGCCACGGTCGTTGCCGATCTTCTTATAAACTTCTAGTCTTTCCTGGTAGAGCCGAACCTGATCCTTTGCCAGCGAAACCAGATCTTCCGTGCTCATGAACTCGCTGAAGAACAACTGCATCACCGCCATGTCACGCATCTCGAAGATTTCTCCCGGCCACGCGCTCAGCCACGCGTCCAGCTTCCGCCGCCCCTCGTCGGCGAGAGAATAGATCTTGCGGTGACGCCCGCCTGTTTCCGACTCCCGCGACAGCAGGCCGGCAGCCACCAATCGCTCCGGCTCGCTGTAGAGCTGCGAGTGCGGGAAGGGCCAAAAATAATTTATCGAACGATCGACCGCCCTTTTCAGCTCGTACGGCGTCGAAGGGCCGCGCAAGGCGATCATTCCGAGAACCACATAGGATATCGGGCTCATGCGGATCGAGTCTTCCGGCTCGGAACGGCTTTTGCTCATTGGTTTGGTCCGGTTTGCACTTATGTTGTAGACCATTGCAAAGATGGGATCGCGGTCGCCGAAGCCATCACCGCGCCTTGAAAGGCGCGGCCGGCGGCGATGAAGATTACCGTTCCGGCTCGATATCAGCCGGAAACCGTCACCGCCTCGGTTCTCAGCGATTGTCGGCGCATCAGCCAGAGCAGCAGCAGCAGTCCCGGCAGCGCCGCCGAGGTCGAGAGCAGGTAGTAGGAGGCCCAGTCCATCCTGTCGGCCAGCCAGCCGCTCGACGCCGCGAGGAAGTCGCGTCCCACGGCGGAGAAGGATGACAGCAGGGCGTACTGGGTGGCGGTATAGGCGACGTTGCACAGGCTGGACAGATAGGCGACGAATGCCCCCGTTCCCATGCCGCCGGTGACGTTCTCGACCGCGATGACGACCGTCAGCATGCCGATGTCGTGGCCGGAGCGGGCGAGCAGGACGAACATCAGGTTCGACACCATCTGGAGCACGCCGCAGACCAGCAGGCTGCGCATCACGCCGAACCGGCTGACCACGACGCCACCCAGCAATCCGCCGATTATGGAGGCGCCGAGGCCGAAGGCCTTGGTGACGTTGGCGATCTCGATCTTGCTGAAGCCCAGTTCCAGGTAGAACGGCGTCGCCATCGCCCCGGCATAGACGTCGCCTAGCTTGTAGATCGCGATGAACAGCAGGATCGCGACCCAGGCCCTCCGGGTCATGAAATCGGCGAAGGGAGCGACGACGGCGCCGAACAGCCACGCCAGCAGTTCCGCCCGCCAGCCGGCCAGACCGGGCCGATGCTCCAGGAAGGCTGCCACGTCGGCCTCCCGCCGCGCCGATTCGGGGGAGACGCGGATCTCCGGCTCGCGGTTCAGCAGCATGGTGATCAGACCGACGCCGACCAGCGCCGCCATGATCGTGTAGACCAGCGACCACGGCAGGACGCTTGCCAGATACAGCGCCCCGGCCCCCGACGTCAGCATGCCGATCCGGTAGCCGAGCACGACGGCGGCAGCGCCCGCGCCATACTGGCGCTCGTCCAGGATCTCGACCCGCCATGCGTCCAGCACGATATCCTGGCTGGCCGAGAAGAACGACACGACCAGCGCCAGCAGAGCCATCCGCCACAGATCGACGGCAGGGTCGGTCGAGCCGAGCCCCAGCAGCGCCAGCATCAGGCCCAATTGAGTCAGCACCGCCCAGCCGCGCCGGCGGCCGAGCAGCCGGGTCAATACCGGCAGGCGCAGGCGGTCGATCAGGGGAGCCCAGGCGAATTTCAGGGTATAAGGCAGCCCCACCAGGGCGAACATGCCGATGGCGGTCTTGGCGATCCCGCCCTCGACCAGCCAGACGCTGAGCGTGGCGCCGGTCAGCGCCAGCGGCAGCCCGCTGGAGAACCCCAGGAATAGAATCGCGATGATTCGGCGGTCGAGATAGACCGAAGCCGCCGTGGCCCATGAAGACGAAGCCTGGGAGGACGATGACACTAGGCTGGAAACTCCACAGGGATACGGGGCGGAATACAGAGCGTGCTACTGCGGCCTGTATAGTCCAATCATGGTTAACAAGACTCGAAAACGGCCATGCGCTCAGCCGGCTTCCGCCTGCTGCTTGCGGTCGCGGAGGTGTTCGGCGAAAGCCTGGATGGTCTCCACGCCGCTTTCCCGCTCCGGCTGGCCGGCCCGCCACTGGCGGTATTCATCGGCGGAAGCGGTTACCTTGGACACCGGAATGCCCCGTACCCTTGCTTCCTCGACGATCTCGTCCATGACGGCACGGTGATGCTGGAAGTCGTCTTCGTCCATCTCGTCGCCCAGTACGCCGCGGAAGTCTTCCAGCGTCTCGAAATCCAGCAGCGACAGTTGAGTGATCTCGCCGTTGTTGACCCGTTCGATGAAGTCCTCGACCGGATCGATTGCCCCGTCGTTCTCGATGTCGCCGTTCCCGCCGCCACCTGTGCCGGCATCCGGTTTCGCGCCGGGGCTGGCTACCGCTTCCTCCGGGTTGTCCATAATGCCGTCGGTCATCTCGAATTCATACTCGACGGCTTCGGCCGCACCCTCGATCAGGCTGAACAGGACACGGCCCTGGGCGCGTTTGGGCGTCAGCCACACCAGATCGGTCAGGAAACCGCCGACGGACAATTCGATTACCGGCTCCCGCTTATCGCCTGGCGGAGCGACCGCCATGAAGAAGGGCGGATCGCCCAGATGGACCACGGCCAGTTCGTGTTCGACCTTGATCTCATCGGGCTTCAGACCGATACCGACGCCAACGACATAGGTGCGGCGTTTCACCGTCATCGTTCGATCCCTTTCCATTTGCCGTCCCTGTTGTTCAGGGTGTTTAGCATGGCGGTAGACGATGAAACCATGGAGCCTTTGCCATGACCGAGCAATTTCGACCCGTCATTCTCGCCGTGGCGCCCAACGGCGCCCGGCTGACCAAAGCCGACCATCCGAACCTGCCGATGACGCCTGCGGAACTGGCTGACACTGCCGCCGAGTGCCTGGAAGCGGGAGCTTCGATGATTCACCTGCATGTCCGCGACGCGGAAGGCCGGCACATACTGGACGCCGACCTGTTTCGGGCCGCCACCGAGGCCGTGCGCCGGGCGGTCGGTGACCGCATGGTGATCCAGGCGACGACCGAGGCGGTCGGCCGCTATACGGCGGCGGAGCAGATGGCGCTGGTCCGCGACCTGCGACCCGAGGCCGCTTCCATGGCGCTCCGCGAGCTGGTGCCGGATGCCGCAGCGGAGCCGGGTGCCGCCGCGTTCTACGCGTGGTGCGCTAGAGAGCGGATCATGGTCCAGCACATCCTGTACGATGCCGACGACGCGGCGCGGCTGAAGCACCTGCACGCCACCGGCGTCATTCCGGACAGCATGAAGTCCGTGCTGTTCGTGCTGGGACGCTACCGGGCGGACCAGCAGTCCACCCCCGCCGACCTGATCCCCTTCCTGGCGGCGAAGGACCCGGCCTGGGACTGGATGATGTGCGCCTTCGGCCGGCAGGAACACGACTGCGCCGTTGCCGCCGCCTTGCTGGGTGGCCATTCCCGCATCGGGTTCGAGAACAACCGCACCGCCCGGAATGGCGAACCTGCCGCCGGCAACGCCGGCCAGATCGCGGAGCTGGCGGCAACGCTTCGCGGCTTCGGCAGGAGGGCCGCAAAGGCGGAGGATTGGAGGCCGGCGCTCTGAATCAGCCTGCGCGCTTGATCCGCCCCGTTACGCCAGCCATCATGGCCCGCAAAAAACGGCCAGTGGAGACGTGCCGAATGAAATCCCTTCTCGTGCTTCTGGCCTCCGGCTTCATGGCGACCGGAATCGCAGCGACGGTCCTGGCTCCATACGAGGCGGCGGCACAGAACCGAAGCCGCATCGTCATCGGCATGCAGTTGGAGCCGCCGCACCTGGACCCGACGGCGGGCGCCGCCGCCGCGATCGACGAGGTGACCTATTCCAACCTGTTCGAAAGCCTGACCCGGATCGACGAGCGCGGCGACGTGGTCCCCGGACTGGCCGAGCGCTGGGAGGTATCCGGCGACGGCCTGACCTACACGTTCCACCTGCGCGGCGGCGTCAAATATCATGACGGCACGGCTTTCGATTCAGCCGACGTCAAGTTCGCCCTGGACCGGGCGCGCGGCGACGGTTCGGTCAACGCCCAAAAGGGCTATTTCGCGCCGATCAAATCGGTCGATACCCCTGATCCGCTGACGGTGAAGGTCACCCTGGCACGGCCCGACGGCCAGTTCCTGTTCAACATGGGCTCCAACGACGCCGCCATCGTGGCGCCGGAATCGGGAGAGACCAACAAACAGCGCCCAGTCGGCACCGGTCCGTTCAAGTTCGACCGCTGGGTGTCGGGCGACCGCGTCGTGCTGGTGCGCAACCCGGACTTCCGCGACCCGGCGACGCCGAAGCTGAACGAAGCGGTCTTCCGCTTCATCAGCGATCCTGCGGCGCAGCTCAACGCCGTCCGGTCGGGCGACGTCGATGCCTTCCCCAACCTGGGCGCCACCGAATCCCTGCCCATCCTGGAAGCCGACAGGAACTTCGTCGTGAAGGTCGGCACGACCGAGGGCGAGACGGTGCTGGCGCTCAACAACGGCCGCAAGCCGTTCAGCGACATCCGCGTCCGGCAGGCACTGGCCCATGCGATCAACCGGCAGGACGTCATCGACGGCGCCCTGTTCGGCTACGGCACCCCGATCGGCAGCCACTTCGCGCCGCACCGGGCCGGCTATGTAGATCTGACCGGGCTTTATCCCTATGACCCGTCCAAGGCGAAGGACCTGCTGGCGCAGGCCGGCTATCCCAACGGCTTCGACGCCGTGATCCGGCTGCCGCCGCCGGTCTATGCAAGGCGCGGCGGTGAGATCATCGCCGCCCAGCTTGCCCAGGTGGGCATCCGGCTGCGGATCGAGCCGATGGAATGGGCGCCCTGGCTGGAACGAGTGTTCAAGGGCCGCGACTATGACATGACCATCATCTCCCATGTCGAGCCGCTGGACATCGAAATCTACAACCGGCCCGACTACTACTTCGACTACCACAGCGACCGCTTCGCCGCTGTCATGGACGGGTTGAGCCGGACGGTCGAGCCGGAACGGCGGGCGACCCTGTATGGCGACGCCCAGCGGGTGATCGCGGAGGACAGCGTCAACGTCTTCCTGTTCCAGCTTCCCAAGGCGGGCGTCCAGCGCGCCGGCCTGACGGGCCTGTGGGAGAACAGCCCGGTGCCGGCCAACGACGTGACGGCAGCCTCGTGGAAGTGATGGAAGCAAGCCTGCCCGCCTTGGCCGGAGCGCATCCGGGGCAGGCATGACAGGATTTCTCGGCCGGCGCCTGCTGACGCTGGGGCTGACGCTTTGGCTCGCCTCCCTGGTGGTGTTCGTGGTGCTGGAGGTGCTGCCCGGCGATCCGGCCTTGCTGATGCTGGGCGTCGATGCGCGGCCCGATACGCTGGCGGCCTTGCGCGCCCAGATGGGGCTGGACCAGCCGGCTCCGGTCCGGTACCTCGCCTGGACCGCGGGGCTGCTGACGGGAGATCTCGGCACCAGCCACACCTATGGCGTTCCGGTGGCGGAGTTGATCCGGGACCGGCTGGTGGTGACGGCTCCGCTGGCGGGATTGGCGATGCTGGTCTCCACGGCGGCGGCCCTGCCGCTGGGCCTGCTGGCGGCGTCGCAGCGAGGCCGCCCGGCCGACTACGGCGTCATGGCTTTCAGCCAGTTGGGCGTCGCCGTTCCCAATTTCTGGTTCGGCATCCTGCTGGTGCTGTGGTTCTCCATCGGGCTCGGCTGGTTCGAGGCCGGGGGTTTTCCCGGCTGGTCCGCCGGCGTCGGCCCTGCCCTGAAGTCGCTGATTTTGCCGGCACTCACCCTGGGCCTGACCGAAGCCGCCATCCTGGCGCGAGTGACGCGGTCGGCGGTGCTGGATACCCTGGGCGAGGACTACGTGCGCACCGCCCGCGCCAAGGGCCTTAGCCGTGGCGCCGTGATGCGGCGGCATGTGCTGCGGAATGCCCTGATCCCGATCACGACAATCGTAGGCCTACAGTTCGCCTTCCTGCTGGGCGGGGCCATCGTGGTCGAGAACGTCTTCTTCCTGCCGGGACTTGGCCGTCTGCTGTTCCAGGCGATCAGCCAGCGCGACCTGATCGTGGTGAAGGATGCCGTCATGGTGCTGGCGGCCATGGTCGTGGCGGTCAACCTGATCGTCGATATCCTTTACGCCATAATCGACCCGCGACCGAAGGCGGCTTCCTGATGCGCGGGCGTATCTTCCTGCCTTGGCCTGTCAACTTGACCGCCGGAGCGCTGCTGACGCTGCTGCTGGCCGGCATGGCGCTGGTGTCCCTGGTGTGGACCCCCTACCCTCCCGACGCGATGCGGATCGCGATCCGTCTTCAGCCGCCGAGCGCCGCGCACTGGCTGGGCACAGACCATTTCGGGCGCGACATCCTGTCGATGATAATGGTCGGCGCCCGCAACTCCCTCGCCGTGGGTGCGGTCGCCGTGGGGACCGGAATGGCGGTGGGAGTACCGCTTGGGCTGGCGGCGGCATCGTTCGGCGGCTGGACCGACGAGGCGGTGGGACGGCTGACCGACCTGACCTTTGCCTTTCCCGCGGTCCTGTCGGCGATCCTGATCACGGCGCTGCTGGGGCCGGGCGCCATCAACGCCATCCTGGCGATCGGCATCTTCAATATCGCGGTCTTCGCGCGCGTCACGCGGGGCGCCGCCCGTCAGGTTGCGGCGCGGGAATTCGTGCGGGCGGCGGCGGCGCTTGGGCGCGGGCCGGCGTCCATCACGCTGGTCCATGTGCTGCCTAACATATCAGGCACGCTGATCGTCCAGGCGACGATCTCCTTCGCGATCGCGATCCTGGCGGAAGCGGGATTGAGTTATCTGGGGCTGGGTATCCAGCCGCCGGCGCCGAGTTGGGGCAAGATGCTGAACGAGGCGCAGACCTTCATGCTGCTACGGCCTACCCTTGCCGTTTTTCCCGGCTTGGTCATCGCCCTGTCGGTGCTTGGACTGAACCTGCTGGGCGACGGCCTTCGCGACCTGCTGGACCCAAGGCTGAGGACTGGAGTGCGACGTCACTCGTCTTGAAAGCGAAGGCGTTCAAATTCGCTGGCAAATTCGTTGGCATCAACAACAATCATATACAAAAAGTAATATAGGCCTGAGTCAACACCGCTTCATAGGCCTAAAAACACAAAACCTTTGAATGAGATATTTGCGCTCTTTGCAAATCCTTAAATGTTTCGCCGAATACTTTTCCTTCACGAGCGTACCGGATCGGTATCTACAAAAATTCGATCGAGCTTCAATAATCTCGCGTTCGGTGCGCCAAAAAAGCAGGTGATGGAGGGCAGCCTATGAAGTGGCTTCACAAATTGAGGATTTCGACGAAGATTTATCTGCTGGTGGGCTTCCTCGGGATCGTAGCCGGACTTGTCGGAGCGGTCGGCATTACCGCCATGCACACCTACGATACTCAGGTCGAAGCCATAACGGCTGCATCCACCCGCGCCTTGCTGGGCGAGAAGATGAACGGGCTCGTCAATGCGATCGTCATGGATTCGCGCGGCGTCTACATGGCCGAAAACAAGGAAAGGGTCGAGCAGTTCGGCAAGCCACTGCTGGAGAACCTGAAGCGGATGGATGCGCTGCTCTCCCAATGGCGTCCATTGGTCCTGGACAGCCAAAGGGAGCAGTTTCAGCGACTCGAACAGCGCACGGCCGAGTTCATCACATTCCGCACGAAGCTGGTCGAGCTTGGCCGGGCGCAAGGGTCCCCCGCGGCACGCGAATGGGGAGACAACGACGCGAACCGGACCAATAGGCAGGCCCTGAACAAGGAACTGCAAGGCATCGCCGGCCAGAATGCCGACCTGATCACGACCGGCTCGGCTGAGCTTCGGGATTTCTACGGAACGATGCTGACGACGCTCCTGGCGCTGACCGTGCTGGGTGTCGGCATCGCCGCCGCCTTCGCCTTCATCATGGTCCGCGTGACCGTCACCCGTCCGATCGCCGACATCACCAGCACCATGATGGGGCTGGCCGAAGGGAATTTCGGGGTTACCGTCAAGGGACTGGACCGGGGCGACGAGATCGGTGAAATGGCCCGGACCATCGGCGTCTTCCGGGACAACATGGAGCGCGCGGCATCGCTCGAACAGCAGCGCCGGGCCGATGACGAGGCCCGCGAACGGCGGCGCCTGAACCTGGAACGCCTGACCCACGACTTCGGCATCGGCATCGACAAGGTGGTGGAGGCGGTATCGGCCCAGGCGGTCGAGATGCGCGAATCGTCCTCCTCCATGTCGGCCATCGCGGAAGAAACGTCGCGCCAGTCGAATGCCGCCGCCGCAGCCTCGGACGAGGCGCGGGAGAACGTCCAGACCGTGGCGTCCGCCGCCGAGGAGCTGGCGAGTTCGATCAGCGAGATCGGCCGGCAGGTCGCCGAGTCGTCCCGTGTCGCGGCGCTGGCCGTGACCGAGGTCGAGCGGACCAACGAGAGCGTGACCAGCCTCGCGGCGGCGGCGGAGAAGATCGGCGAAGTGGTCAACCTGATCAACGACATCGCCGGACAGACCAACCTGCTGGCACTGAACGCCACGATCGAGGCGGCGCGCGCGGGAGAGGCCGGAAAGGGCTTCGCCATCGTGGCGTCCGAGGTCAAGAACCTCGCCAACCAGACGGCCCGTGCGACGGAGGAAATCTCGGGCCAGATCACAGGCATCCAGAACGCCACCAACGGCGCCGTCGGCGCCATCCAGAAGATCGGAGGCACGATCACCCGGATCGACAGCATCGTTTCCGAGATTACCATGTCGGTCGACCAGCAGAACATGGCGACCAAGGAGATCGCCCGGAGCATCCAGGAAGCGGCGCGCGGTACCGACGAGGTCAGCGCAAATGTCAGCGGGGTCAACGGCGCCGCCGGGGAGACGGGCCGCACCGCAACCCGCGTGCTGGAGTCGGCCGGAGGCCTGACGCGTCAGGCCGAGATGCTGCGGCGTGAAGTGGACGACTTCATCACCAGGATCAAGAGCGCCTGATTTCCGTATCGCTCCGAAGTGAAAAGATATCGGCCGGCGGGACATCCCGCCGGCCGATATCTTTTCAAGCCCGATATCTTTTCAGGGCGTCACATGCCGCCGCGCTGCTGGGCGATCGGCTGGGTGAACTGAAGTTCGACGTCCCAGGGGAAGTAGATCCAGGTGTCCTGGCTGACTTCCGTGATGAAGGTATCGACCAGCGGACGCCCGGCAGGCTTGGCGTAGATCGTCGCGAAGTGGGCCTTGGGGATCATCTTCCGCAGAACCGCCGCCGTCTTGCCGGTATCGACGAGATCGTCGATGATCAGCCAGCCTTCGCCGTCACCCTCGAACCCTTTCAGGACGCGGGCCTCGCGCTGGTTCTGGTGATCGTAGCTGGAAATGCAGACGGTATCGATCAGGCGGATATCCAATTCACGCGCGATGATCGCGGCGGGAACGAGGCCGCCACGGGTAACCGCGACGATACCCTGCCAGGGGCCTTTCTCGGCCATGCGCCAGGCCAGCGCCTTGGCGTGACGATGCAACTCTTCCCACGATACTGGGAAATGCTTGGCTTTGTCTTTTTCCGGCACGGCCCTTCTCCACACACGACTGCACACCACAATGGATCGGCGGCTTATAACTTACCAGATGTCCCTCGGCAATAGAGTGCTCGTTTCTCCGTATGCGGAGTTGAACGATTGCGCGAAAAGCCTTCTCATTCTAAGCGTTAATTGAAGCCTGATAGCGCCTGCCGACAAGGTCCGCGCACCGCAACCGGAGCAATCGACATGCTGAACACGCCCTCATCCCGCCGTGGCATGGTCGTCGCACCCCATCACCTCGCGGCGCAGTCCGGCCTGTCGGTGCTGCGGGAGGGCGGCAACGCGGTCGAGGCCATGGTCGCGGCGGCCGCCGCCATCGCGGTGGTCTATCCCCACATGAACGGGATCGGCGGCGACGGCTTCTGGCTGATCGCCGAGCCGGGCAAGCCACCCGTCGGGATCGACGCCTGCGGAGCAGTTGCGACGGCGGCCACGCCGGACCTGTATCGGACCCAAGGCCACGCAACCATCCCGAGCCGGGGTCCGCTGGCGGCCAATTCGGTGGCCGGGACGGTTTCCGGCTGGGGTGCGGCGCTCGACTCGGCGCAGGGCTGGAGCGGCCGCAAGCTGCCGCTGTCGCGCCTGCTGGAAGACGCGGTCCACTACGCCCGTAACGGCGCATCCGCGACCGGCAGCCAAGCGCGCTTCACGGCGGAGAAGCGGGGGGAACTGGAAGACGCCCCCGGCTTTGCCCGGATCTTCTTGCCGGACGGCAAGACGCCCGCCCCCGGCAGCCTGTTCCGCCAGACCGATCTGGCATCGACGCTGGAACGGATCGGGACGGCCGGCACGGAGGACTTCTACCGGGGCGAGCTGGCGCGGGCGCTGGCGGAGGGCTTGCAGCGGGCCGGCAGCCCCGTGGCGCTCGGCGATCTGGAAGCGCACCACGCCAGACGGGTCGAACCGCTGAGCGTCCGGTTGCGGAACGCCGATCTCTACAACATGACGCCGCCGACCCAGGGGTTGGCCTCGCTGATGATCCTTGGGGTGTTCGACCGTCTGGGCGTCACCCAAGCCGACGGTTTCGCCCATGTCCACGGGCTGGTCGAAGCGACCAAGCGCGCCTTCCTGGTGCGCGACCGCTACGTCACCGATCCGGCCCGGATGACCGTGGACCCGCGCGGGTTCCTGACCAATACCGCCCTAACCGACCTCGCGGCGAAGATCGATCCTGCCCGAGCCCTGCCCTGGCCTCGGTCCGGTCCGCCGGCGGACACGATCTGGATGGGAGCGATCGACGGCGCCGGTCGCGCCGTCAGCTTCATCCAGAGCGTCTACTGGGAGTTCGGCTCCGGCGTGGTCGCGGGCGATACCGGTGTCCTGTGGCAGAACCGGGGCAGCAGCTTCTCGCTGGACGGAACTGCCGTCAACGCACTGGCGCCCGGCATGCGTCCCTTCCACACGCTGAACCCGGCGCTGGCCCGGTTCGACGACGGACGCGTCATGCCCTACGGCACGATGGGCGGCGAAGGCCAGCCGCAAACCCAGGCCGCCGTCTTCAGCCGCTACGGCCTGCTGGGCCAGGAGCTTCAGAGGGCGGTGACGGCGCCCCGCTGGCTGCTGGGCCGCACCTGGGGCGCCGGCACCACCAACCTGAAGATCGAAAGCCGGATAGGCGACGACGTGATCGAGGCCCTGCGTGCCGCTGGCCACGACGTCGAGGTGGTCACCCCCTTCAACGACATGATGGGCCATGCCGGCGCCCTGGTGCTGCATCCGGACGGCACGATCCAGGGAGCATCCGACTGCCGCTCCGACGGTGCTGTCGCCGCGTTCTGAAGCGCCTGGAAACGCTTGGCAAAAAAACTTTCAGAATGGGGTTGCGCCAGCCAAACTCATTGGCTAGTTTCCGGCCCACGACGAACCGCACGGTTCAACGCCTCGCAAGAAGCGGTCGAGAAAATGGTAAGCGCCCGTAGCTCAACTGGATAGAGCATCTGACTACGGATCAGAAGGCTAGGAGTTCGAATCTCTTCGGGCGCGCCACTTTATAGAATTCGAAAGGCCTGGAAGCTTAAGCTTTCCGGGCCTTTTCCTTGTTCAGCCCTATCGCAGGCACACTGCGATGAAGCTGCGCCACAGCCACCTTCCCCCTGCTTCATCCTGCCGCTTCCGCCCGCTGGGGGTAGCCATTTCGTTGACGTTACGATCCTGATTGCCTAAAATTCGAATGAAGTCGCATATGCCGTTTCGGATGCTCCGGCCGGCGTGGGTGCGGGATCGTTCCAGGGGATTCGTGACGCGGCCATGTCCGAAGTTGACGCTGACTTGCTCAGTCCCGAACCGCTCAGTCCCGAACCGCTGGATGCGATCATCGAAGGGAGCCCGAAAGCCGGGGTCCGGGATGCCGCTGCCGGGCTTGGCGGCCCTTCATCCGATCCGGCGATCAGGGTCGCGCATATCTTCAAGGTCTTCATTCCTGAAATCAACGGCGGCATCCCGGAGATCATGAGGCTTCTGGCTGCCGGCCTGACGCGCTGGTGCCGCAGCGAGGTTCTGGTCTCCCGCGTGCAAGGTCCCGGCGCTTCGGAAATCGTCGAGGGGATAGAGGTACACCGCGCCGGCGCTCTCAGGAGCTTATGGTCGATGCCGATCTCCCCGACGTTTCCCGTCTTCGTCTGGCAGACGGCTCGGCGGGTCGACGTGGTGGACTATCATGCCCCCTTCCCGCTCGCCGACCTGGCGGTCAGCCTTTGGTTTCCACGGCGGACGGCGCTGATCGTCCACTGGCACTCGGAAATCATCGCCCAGCGGCGCATGCTGCCGGTCATCGGTCCGTTCATCCGGAAGACCTTGAGGCGGGCCGACAGGATCGTCGTATCGACTCCCGCGATGATCGAGCAATCGCCCTTCCTCAAGCCTTTCACCGATAAATGCGTCGTCATTCCCTACGGGATCGATGTCGATTACTGGAAAAAACTCGATGATGCCGACCTCCGGCGGATCGGTGAATTGCGGGCGCTCCATCCCCGCCTGATCGTGGCGACGGGGCGGCTTGTCGCCTACAAGGGCTTCAACGTATTGATCGAAGCGATGCGCAAGGTTGACGGCACGCTCGTCATCGTCGGTACCGGCGCGCTCGAAAGCGACCTGCGCGCACAGATCGCGGAGGCCGGCATAGGCGACCGCGTGCATCTCGTCGGATACCTGGAACGGCGCGAGCTGAAATGCCTGCTCCATGCCTGCCGGGTCTTCACCATGCCGTCGGTGGAGGAAAGCGAGACATTCGGCATCGCGCAGGTCGAGGCCATGGCTTGCGGCAAACCAATCGTCAATACGCGGCTATCGACCGGGGTTCCCTGGGTCGCGCGTGACGGC
>Ga0190275_10001529_pt1 | contig 17122 bp, 17 predicted proteins | sample Popmic550T_FD_133745 | JGI IMG/M metagenome (GOLD analysis project Ga0190275, IMG submission 133745) | Populus adjacent soil microbial communities from riparian zone of Yellowstone River, Montana, USA - 550 T | ecosystem: Environmental > Terrestrial > Soil > Riparian zone > Trees stand | place...
ATAGCCGATTGTCAGGTCGGTCCCCGGCCAGGTCATCCGAATGCGGTTGCCATTGGAATTGTGTTCATAGGCCAGCGTACGGGGGGTCCCGCCCATGTCGGTGCTGCTCGAGGCGAGCCGGCCGAACCCGTCATAGACGTTGGTCACGCCCTCGCCCGAGACGCTGTCGAACCGGGCCGAGAGCTGGAGATTCCTGAGGTCGTAGCTGTAATAGACGTCGCGGGTCTGGCTCGGGTCCAGCGGATAGGGGTGCGGCGCCGGCCGCTCGGGCACGGCCTTGACCGTCATCCGGTTGAGCGCGTCATAGGTGTAGGCGATTACCGAGCCGTCGCGCTTGCGCAAGCTGGTGCGATTGCCATTGGGGTCGGCTCGCCGTGGCGAAACCGCCCAAGGGCTGGCCGCTATCGCGCTCGAATCGGACTGTTACCGCAATTGTCCCTTCACTGTATTGCCCTGGGGCCCTTCATAAGCAGCTTATCCCAAAAGCTTGATGCCGTTTCATAATCAAAAGTGGCGGCCGCACTAGGGAGCATCTGATGAAATTGTTCAACAAATCGAAGTAGGTCGCCCCCTGAATTGCCACCTTTGAGCCTACCTTGATCGGTAAATGACCAAATCCAGCCTTTCTTGCTTCCCGCGCGCGCATCAATCCAGACCCATCGATCATCCCAGTAAGTGAGACGAATCGTTGTGGACTTGAACGATATTCTTTCTCTGAGGACGATGTGATATGCTTCCACGGGAGGATCAAAACTATCATCGTAGCTTGACTTCATTTCAATTGACGAAAACTTATGCTTAAGTGCCCTTGACCGTGCGCGAATTGCACCGGCCAATTCTGCAAGAGGGCTGGAGTTCGGGCAGGCCAGTGAGGGCATTGTCAACTCCTCTACTGGCCCTTTCGCCTCATGCTGTGCTCTTCGTCAATCCCAACGCTGCGCTCCCTATTGTTCCTGCGATCGGGGCCCTGAGGCCGCTCTCCGGACGGCCCCCGGTTTGCTTGCCGGGGCCCTTCTGCGCGCGCTCCTTCTCCGCTCCGGGTTTGTCCGTTCCCATTCGGCCCTTGTCTGGATCGGTCCTCTCTCCTCTCTGCGCGTCGCTCGCGCTGCTCGGCGACCCTGCGTTGGTCCGCGGCATTGGGGTTAGGCCTGCTCGGGGGCTCCGCTCGAGCCGCATCTCGTGCTCTATCTGCCCCCCTTGCGGCATCGGAAGCTGCGTCTCCGCCGCGGATCAACCCCCTCGCGCCGACGCCAAGACCGGTGACGCCGGGAATCGCGAGACCGCCGACGTTCGCAACCATCGAGACGCCGTTTTCGAGGTTGAGGCCGTTATTGTAGATATCGACCCCGTCCGCGATGATGAAGGCAATATCCACGATGGCATCTGGGAAATTCCCAGTCGGATCATTACTGTTGAGGGGATCGTCCTCCACATAGGCATACAGATTGATCCCGCCGTCATACCCCACCGGATCGGTCTGCAGGAACCGCCCGAGCGTCGGCGAGTAAATCCTCGCCTTGTAATAATACATGCCGAGCTCGGCGAGCCAGGTCTGGCCCGTGTACTGGAACCGGCCCGAGTTCGTGGCTGCCGGGATGCCATATTCGTCGTAGCGGTTGATCGCGATGGCGTTGCCGCCGCTGTCGGCGACGGCGATGATCGAGCCCTGGTGGTCGGCGTGGAGGTAGCGGCGGTCGGATAAAGTGGCGCCCTGGTACCAGACCAAGGGCACGTCGGCGCCCACGCCGTGGACGTAGCGGCGCTGCAGCGCGCCGCCCTCATCATATTCGGCGACCAGGGCATCGCCATCGTAAAGGAGCCTTGTGGTGCCGGTCGTGGGGCTCGACACCTGGAACAGCCGGCCGAGCGGGTCGTAGACCAATGCGGCCCCGTTCGAGCTGGAGACCAGCCGGTTCTCAACGTCGTAGAGATAGGTTCGGCTGCCGTCCGAGGTCAGATTGCCGTTGGCGTCGTAAAGGAAGCTCGCCGAGCCGGCGGCGCTATACTGGTTGAGGCCGTTGGTCGTGTAATTGCGGTTGACGGCGTAATGGCCGGTCCAGGAATAGCCGACGTTGTCGCGCAGCGCCTCGCGGATCTGGCCGGCGGGGTTGTAGCTGAACCTGAGCACCAGGTCGTTGGCCGCGCCGCCGGCGAGGTTGTGGCCGATCTGGAGCGGCCAGGAGGTGGGATAGTAATCGTAGGTGGTGATCGTCATGCCGGCGCCGCGGGTGAGGATCGCGGGCCGGCCGAGCGGGTCATGGGCGAGGGTCGCGAGCAGGGCGTTGGTGGTGGCGGGGTTCTCGCGGATCTCGCGCATCTCGCCGGTCTCGCGCCAGGCATAGCCGATTGTCAGGTCGGTCCCCGGCCAGGTCATCCGAATGCGGTTGCCGTTGCGGTTATAGGCATAGGTCAGCGTGCGCGTGGTCCCGCCGCCCATGTCGGTGCTGGTCCAAGCGAGCCGGCCGAACCCGTCATAGGCGTTGGTGACCCCCTCGCCCGAGACGCTGTCGAAGCGAGCGGAGAGCTGGAGATTCCTGAGGTCGTAGCTGTAATGAACGTCACGGGTCTGGGTCGCGGCCAGCGGATAGGGGTGCGGCGCCGCCCGCTCGGGCACGGTCTTGCGGGTGACCCGGTTGAGCGCATCATATTCGTAGACGATGTCGCCGTAGGCGTAGGCAGCATTGTCGCGCTTGCGCAACGACGTGCGGTTGCCATTGGGGTCATAGCCATATTGCTCGTAATCGGCCGAGTTGACCGCGCCCGCACTGGCAAGCGCGGTGGCCTGCGTGGCGTCATTATAGGCGCCGGGGCGAGTGGTCGACGGGAAGGTCCAACGATCCTGCCGGCCATGGCCGTCATAGCGCAACTCGGCCCGATTGCCGTTGCCGTCGATCATTGTCGTGACCTGGCCGTTCAGATTATAGGCCCAGGTCGCCTCGGCCGCCTCGTCGGCGCTGCCGACGCCCTCGCGCAGCTGGAGGCGCTGGCCGGCCGCGTCGTAGACGTTCCTCGTGATCCGGTCGGGGCCGTGCACGCCGATCGGCGGCGGCACGGGCACGCAGGCCGAGGCGGGAAGCGCGGCCCAGCTCGAAGGGTTCATCCGCCGCGCGGTGCATTCGAGCCGGCCCAGATTGTCATAGCTATATTGGGTGAGTCGGTAGGCGACCGGCTGGCCCGTCCCCGGAATCTGATAGCCGCGCGCGGTCTCGCGGGTCTTTCGGCCCATCGCATCATAGAGGGTGTCGATGAACTGATGGATGGTGAAGCCGGGCCAGTTGGCGGGGGCGACGGCTTCCGATTGCCAGGCGGCGAGAGCCCCGGTCTCGACCTTGAGCAGCCGCCCGGCGCCGTCATAGCTGTTGCGCATTGCGCGGAACGGCAGCGGCCCCGAAGGCCCGTCCGGATCGGCCGAGATCGTCCCCGTCATCCGCCCCACCGCGTCGTAGCGTGCCGCGCTGGTATAAGGCGAGGGCGTGGCCTGGGCGCGCGCCGGCCCCGGCGCGATGAGCGCCGCCAGCGCCGCGAGAACGACGATCCGCGAGATGGCGCCGCCGACGTCTCTTGTCCTCCCTGACGTCAGGAATAGGAATCCTGATCGTTGGAAACGCAGAAAGACACTTAAAAGCGCAAATGACAAACGTTTTTTTTCTTCACCATATTTGGCGGCGTCTGCCGACGCCGCCGCGACCGCGCGCCGATTAGGGCGGGAGGCGCTCACGAGCAGCTGGCCGGATTGGCTTCCGGCTGGGTCTCGCTGATCCGCCGGCCGCGCTGGTCGTAGGTGTAGCAGGTGCGCAGGATGGTCGTGACGCCCCCGTCGGTGGCGCTGACCTCCTGGCCGCGCAGCAGGAGGTTGTTGGGGCCGCTGTCGGGGCCGTAGAGATAGGTGGTGCGGACCTCGTCGCCCGCCGCCGCGCAGGGACTGCCGGTGGCGGCGCTGGTCCGGCAGATGCTGGTCGAGGTTCGGACCCAGATCGGCGCCGCCGCCTGGACGTAGCCTCCGGCGCCGTTCGAGATCCAGGCATGGCGCAGCGCATATTCGTGCCGGGTCTGCGGCCGAGGCGCGCCGCCGGCGGGCGCCGGCCCGGTCTCGGTCAACAGGCCGCCATGGTCGGGCGAATAGGTGAAGTCGGTGACGGCGCTGCGCGCGTCGGTCACCGTCACCGGCTTCGAGCAGAATCGGAAATTGGCCGGCAGGCAATTGTAGGTCGCCGAGCGGACGATGTTCGGCCAGGGCTGGCCGTTCGGCTGGAGCGTGCCGGGCCTGGCGATCTGGCGCGCCTGGTGGAGGTTGCGCATCACGAAGTCCCAGCTGAGCTCGGTGCGGATGCCTTCGGGATCGGTGGTCGAGACCGCCGCCGGGCTGACTGAGCAGCGGTGGTGCCAGTTCGCCGGCAAATTCGCCATCGCATTGGGGTCGCAATAATCGGTGATGGTGGTGCGGCCGAGGGGATCGATGACCTCCACCGGCCCCGGCGTCACCTGGTAGACGAAGACCGGGCTCTCGCCGCCATCGGCGGGTATATAGCCATAGCCCTGCGACGGCGCGTGCGGCGTGACCGGGAAGCCGTAGCGCACGATCGTAGCGTTGCCTTGGCCGTCGGTGAACGAGCCGCCGGCGATCTGGGAGACATGGCCGATCACGAGCGGGGTCTCGTCGAAGCCGTAGCTGTAGCTTGTGCCGTCGGCGAACGCCTGCGTGCTCATGACCTGCTCGACGAGGCCGTCGTCGTTCCCCCGGTTGAAGAAGGTGTTGGTCAGCCACGGGCTCGTGTCGCCGGGCCGGACGAAGCCGATCGAGTAGGGGCCGTTGACGAAGCCCCAGATTGCGTTGGACGGGTCGACGACGCTCGCCAGCCGCGTTTCGCCGCCGGCGCCGTCGTAGGTGTAGGTCGCGGTCGCGAGCGCGCCGCCGGGGCAGAAATTGTTGCCGGGCTTCGCCGTGAAGGCGAGGTTGAGCGTGCAGGCCTTGGCGACCAGATTGCCGCTATATTCGAGGAGCAAGGCGTAGCCGCGGCTCGATGTAACGCTGCGCAACCGGGTCGCGTTGCCGCCCTGATTGTCATATTCGAACGAAAGCGTTTCGCCGTCGGGCCGGATGATCTGGGAGACATAGGCGCAGCGCAAAGCGGTCGAGCAATCGGCGCTGTTGATCGCGCGGAACATGGCGATCGTCCCGTCGGTCGCCTGGAAGGTGTAGACCGCCGAAGTGGCGCGGTCGCCCGCATAAGTGAGCCGGGCATAGCCGCTGCGCGAGGTCAGGTCGAAGCCGGTATGACTGCCGTGGCCGCGGAAGGTTTGCGACAGGCCGCCGAACGTCACCTCGATCTGGTAATCGGGATTGCCGATGCCGTGGGTGAAGAGGTTCTGCTGGATTATGACCCTCTTCTCGCTGATCAGCACGTCCCAATTGTGCGAGAAATTGGCGAACGGATTGGCATGGCCCGCGACCGGCTGGGCGAGCGTCCGCGACAGGCTCAGCGCGCCGCCCTCGCCGCCGATCGAAAGGTCGGTCTGGTCATAGACGTAGCGGCCCGAGCGCATGTCCACCCCGCCCGGCGACACCGCGAACTTCTCCGCCGGCGGCGCGATATTGGCGTCGGCCCAGGCCGGGGCGGTCAGCGCGGCCGAAACCAGCAGCGCGCAGGGAAAAGCCGCCCCAATTCCCCTCGTCTTCATCTCGCCCCCCTCGATCATTGCTTCGGCCGACGCGATTCACTGGCCGTCCGACGAATGTGCGCCCCGCGGTTCATCAGGGCGGCGGATTGGGCGAGGCGACGTTGACGTTGGTGCGGTTGTCGGCCTTGTCGTAGCTGTAATTGGCGGTGACGTTGTTGTTGACGGTGCCGCTGCGCTTGACTTTCACCAGCCGGCCGCGCGCGTCGTAGCTGTAGGTGATCGTCTCGCTGGCCACCGCGCTCGCCGCCGCCGCCGCAATTGCCGAAACGAGCAATATCTTCCGGGTCCGCTCCATCATCTTGCCCTCCCCGCAAGAGCCGAGTCAAACGACTCGACCGGCCGAGAAGATCATTTGCACTCCAACAATGCAAACCCTTTTTTTACTGCCGCACGCTACGCATAGACTTTGTCCTCGAAGCGAACTCAGCTTGGGGCAGAAAGCGGGTCGCGAGTTCGGCCCTTGGCTGCGTCCTTTTCGATCGCTGGGGACTGGGCGTGTGCCAGGCAGATGGCAATGTCCGCGACGGGCGCATTTTGACGTCCGCTCCGACTCGCGCGCCAGCTCTGTGGACGGCCTGTCGGGAATGTGAGCGGATATGGGAATGGTGGACAGGGCTGGATTCGAACCAGCGTACGGGAAACCCGGGCAGATTTACAGTCTGCTGCCTTTAACCACTCGGCCACCTGTCCAGTGGAGCGCGATATAGGAAGGCGGGTCCATTGGCGAAAGCCGCCGGGCCTGTCAACGCGCGCTTGCAACCGCGCAACGCGCCCGCCATTGACCGGCTATGCGACGCAAGGCCCGCCAGGCGACCAAGGCCGAGAACCGGCCCCGCTTCTGGGGGCGTCACGCGGTGGCCGCGGCGCTCGCCAATCCGGACCGCGACATAATCCGCATCTGGGCGACGCGCGAGGCCGCGGCCGGGCTCGATTTCGGCGCGATCCCGGTAACCTGGTCCGACGTCGCCGATCTGGGCCGGATGGTGCCGCGCGACGCGCCCCACCAGGGGGTGGTCGCCGAGGTCGGACGGCTCGACGATATCCTCCTTGCCGACCTGCTCGATTCGGCCACGGACGGGCACCCGCTGGTCGTCCTCGATCAGGTGACCGATCCCCACAATGTCGGGGCGATCCTGCGTTCGGCCGCGGCGTTCGGAGCGCTCGGAATCGTCACCCAGGACCGCCATGCGCCGCCCGAATCGGGGGCGCTCGCCAAGGCCGCGAGCGGCGCGCTCGAGACGACGCCGTGGGTCCGCGTCGTCAACCTCGCCCGCGCGCTCGAGGAAATCGCCGCGGCCGGCTTTTGGCGGATCGGCCTGACCGGCGAGGCGGAGACGAATTTGGCGCAAGCGCTCGGCCCGCCGCGCGTCGCTCTGGTGCTCGGCGCCGAGGGCGAAGGGATGCGCCCCAACACGGCGACGCACTGCGACGCGCTGGCCCGCCTGCCGATCACCGGCATGGAAAGCCTCAACGTCTCCAACGCCGCCGCCATCGCGCTCTATGCCGCCAGCGTTCAGGGGGACAGTTGCCAGCAACTGTCCCCATTCAGTCTTCCGGTGCGATCGTCACCCTGAGGCCGTCCAGTTCGTCAGTGAACAAGATCTGGCAGGAGAGGCGGCTGGTTTCGGCCCGATGATCGGAGGTGTCGAGCAGATCGTCCTCGTCCTCGCCGCGCGGATTCAATCTGCCGAACCATTCAGGATCGACATGGACATGGCAGGTCGCGCACGAGCAGCAGCCGCCGCACAAGGCCAGCAGCTCGTCGAGGCCGTTGTCGCGGATATTCTCCATCACGCTCCAGCCGGCTTTTCCTTCGAATAGGCGCTCGGCGCCGTCGCGGGTGACGATATGGAGGCGGGGCATGGCGATCCTCGATGCGAAGAAACGAAGAGGCGACGGAGGCGCCCTATGCTAGGCGCTTGGGCCAAGCGCAAGCGGGAGCATATATGGGCATCGAGGCGAAGGACCTGGCGAAATCGCTGAAGGCGCTCGGCAGGATAGAGCCCGCCTTCGCCGCGGCGCTGAAGCGCGTCGGCGTTCCCGAGCCGCGGACCGGCACCCGCGGCTACGTCACCTTGCTGCGCGCGATCGTCGGCCAGCAGGTCTCGATCAAGGCGGCGGCGGCAATCTGGGTCCGAGTCGAAGCGGCGACCGGCGGCGCCGGCGATCCCGCCAACATGGCACGCACCAGCGACGAGGCGTTGCGCGCCGCAGGCCTTTCCCGCCAGAAAATCTCCTACGCCAGGAGCCTCGCCGAGGAGGTCCTGACCGGCCGGCTCGATTTCGATCGTCTCCCGGCCGACGATGAGGAAGCAATCGCGCACCTCGTCGCGGTCAAGGGCATCGGCCGCTGGACCGCCGAAATCTATCTCCTGTTCGCGGAGGGCCGTCGCGACATCTTCCCGGCCGGCGACCTCGCGGTCCAGATCGAGATCGGCGTGATCATGGGCCTGGAGGGCCGTCCGACCGAAAAAGCGATCCGCGCCCTCGCCGAGCCCTGGCGCCCCCACCGCGGCGCCGCGGCGGTCTTCGCCTGGCACCACCGGCGGGCCGGGAGCTCCGCCATCTAAGCAACTGAATGTCCGCTATCGACCCATTGCGGACATTCATCAGAAGCCACAGGCGGCCGGCTTCAGGTAGAACTTGCGCAGATCCACCCAGCGGGCCCACTCGCGATGAGGCATCGGACTCCATTCGCTGCGCGGCTGCGGCCGGGTGCGAAACGCGATCAGATGGACCTCCGGCAGCATCTTCCAATAGGTCGCACGCCACATGCGAAAGCTTCGGCGGCGGATCGAGCGTTCGACGATCACTTCGTCGTGGTAAAGATATTCGTGGAGCCCGAGCAGTTCCTCGGCGACGACGGCCGTGGCTGCGCTGATCGCGGTACGGCGATTTCGCACGCAGTTCGTATTGTATCGCGACCATTGCGGTTTGGCCCATGCTTCCCATTCGGCGCCGCCGCGCTCGGTCAGGCAATAAAATGAGGGACGCTTGGTTTCCCGTGGCTCGGAGAGCATCTCCACGATTTGCCCCTCGCATGCAGTGATCGCCGGCGGAGTTCGGCCAAAATCGCGGTGGATGGTGATTTCGCCCTCTACGACCATCTGCGCGAGGACGCGGGCAATTTCGGATAACGAGTGGCCGTGGGGCTTGCGGTTGAGAGCTTCGCCCATGTTCGGGGCCGCCAGAGTACGGACATCAACGCCATGCTCGACCGCGGCGTCGAGCAGCCAGATGCGTGCATCGATCAAGGATAAAGCTGCCCATTATGGCAGCATCTGCTTCGGAAGTGAGGAATGTAACATGCATTGACCGCGCTGCCAAATTCGCCTGCGGGTGAGAAGGACCTGCGCCGGGCGAATCGCGTCGGGACAATCATATGGGAAGCCTCCTGGGGCGTCGGGCGGCAAGGCAAGTGCCAACGCCCCGGGGCGGGGCAACGAAATCGTATCTGCGTCGGTCGGAAGCTCGTTGCGGGGTCGTAACGCCTATCCAGGGATATGACAGGTAAATCGCACAGGCGCCGCCGGTCGCGGGGAATTGGTTGGACCATTTCGACACGATGTCATCGCCCCGGTGACCTGGTACGCGGGAGCGCGACGCCCGCTTTCCACCCTTGTCGGACAACGCTCGTGGCGGTGGCACCACCGGCACCGGAACGATATATTGGCCAGGGAATAGGGTCGGAGAGGGCGATGAGCGGGGACTATAGGCCCGGCGACTGGGTGCTGGGGCAGTGGCAGGGCGGCGGCCTGTGGTTTCCGGGCGTGGTCCACAGCGTCGGCGAGGCCGGGTCGGTCGCGATCCGCTTCGACGACGGCATCGTCGAAGAGACCGTGACCGGCCGCTGCCGTTCGCAATAGGCCGCGCGGGGGCCGATCCGCGCTTACTCCGCGGCTTCGCGGAACAAGGTGCCGCTCTCGCGCAGCAGCGGGAAGGCGTCGGGATAGCCGTAATCGACCACGGCGCGCAGCCGATAGGAGGGTGGAATTGGCGCCCGTCGCTTCGGCGCGGGCGCGGGCGCGATGATTCTCGGCCGGGCCGAGGGACGCTTCACGACCATGTCGCGGAACCATTCGCCGACATAGGTGCCGTCGAACCGGTGGACGCGGCAGCCGACGATCCGGCCCAGAGGCACCCCATCGAGGTCGTAGATGCTGGTTTCGAACACGAAGCCGACGGGCTCGCCGTCGGTGCTGTACACATACATCGCCACTAAAACTGATCCCCACGCGAACGTGCGGGCAGCCTTGCCCCACCCCGCATCGTCATCCTGTCCGAACGGTGCGACCGTGGGAAGCGGTGGGCGCATGCGCTGCGACGACTTGTTTTCCCGGGACGGCGGGCGGAATATAAAGGCCGCCAGGGACGCGGGAAAGCGCCCGAAGTCGTTGCAGGAGCGTTACAATATGAACAGAATCAGCCTCAGGCTCATCCCCGCCGCCGTCGCCCTGGCGCTGGCCGCGCCCGCCTTCGGGCAAAACGGCACGGCCGAGCCGCCCGCCTCCGCCTCGCCGCCGCCGCAAAAAGCCGAGCCCGCGCCCGCCACGACCAGCACCGCGCCGCCGGCGACGACCACCGTCCCGGTCACGATCGAACCCGCCCAGCCGATCGTCGTCGCGCCGGTCCAGCCGCCGCCGCAGCCGCCGATCGCGATCCAGCCCGACGTCGCTTACCCCAACGGCTTTGCCGACCCGGCCGACCCGTTCGCCAACGACATGGCGCTCGCCAACCGCAACCGCCAGGGATTCCCCTGGGGCCTGCTGGGGCTGTTCGGCCTGCTCGGCCTGATCCCGCTGGTCCGCGGCAACGGGCGGGTCCGCACCGTCTATGTCGAGCGCGACGACGTCCCCCGCCGCGTCCTCCGCGAGCGGATCGAGGAGGAATAGAGGGGACAGACTGTCCCATTCATCGTGCGTCGACCAGGACGATCTCGGCCTCTTCGAGCGCCTTGATGGTCACTTTCTCCTCGCCGGTGATTGCGACGCCGTCGCGCGGTTCGGCGCGGATGCCGTTGACCTCGATCGGGCCGGCGGTGGCTACGAGGTAGACATGGCGCGACGGATCGAGCGCGAGCTCGGCCGTCTCACCGGCGGCCAGGGTCGCGCCCATCACGCGCGCGGCCGAGTTGATCCGGAGCGCGCCTTCGTCCCTGCCAAAGCCGCTCGCCAGGGTCACGAACTTCCCCGAGCGGTCGTTTTTGGGAAATTTGGCCGCGCCCCAGCTTGGGGAAGCGCCCGGTCTGTCGGTCAGCACCCAGATCTGGAACAGGGTCGTCGCCTCGTCCTCGAGATTATATTCGGCGTGGCGAACGCCCGTGCCGGCGCTCATCACCTGGATGTCGCCGGCCCCGGTGCGCCCCTTATTGCCCAGCGAATCCTCGTGGGTGATGGCGCCCGAGCGGACATAGGTGATGATCTCCATGTCGCGGTGAGGATGCGGCGGAAAGCCGGATCTGGCGGCGATCTCATCGTCGTTCCAGACCCGGATCGCGCCCCAGCTCATCCGGGCCGGATCGTGATAGTCGGCGAACGAGAAATGGTGCCGCGCGTCGAGCCAGCCGTGATCGGCATGGCCGAGCGTATCGAATTTCCTGACGTCGATCATGATACATCTCCAACCGGAAGCCCTCCCCCTCGATGGGGGAGGGTTGGGTGGGGGTGGCGGTGGACATAGCGCATTACGCCAGAGCCCACCCCACCCCAACCCCTCCCCATCGAGGGGAGGGGCTATTTACATTCAGGCCGCGAGCTTCAGTTCGTCGCGGGCGAAGAGGCCCAGCGCCACGCTGGCCTCGGCGATCGCCGCTTCCGCGGCTTGGGGCCCGTAGCCGAGCTTCTCGGCGCGCACGAAGGTCACATCGGCGATCCCCATGAAGCCCAGGAGGGTGCGGATATGGGCCTCCTGCCCGTCCAGGGCGGCGCCCGGGCCTTCGCTGTAGACCCCGCCGCGGCTCTCGATCACGACCGCCTTCTTGCCGGTCATCAGCCCCTCCGGGCCGTTTTCGCCATAGCGGATGGTGACGCCGACGCGCACGACATGGTCGAACCAGGATTTGAGAGTCGAACTCATCCCGAAATTGTACATCGGCGAGGCGATGACGAGAAGGTCGGCCTCGGCGAGCTCGGCGATCAGCGCGTCGGAAAGTTCGCGCGCGGCCAATTCGGCCTCGGTCTCGGGCGCGGCCTTGATCGCGGCGACGGTTTGGGCGGTCAGGTGCGGCACCGGATCGGCGCCGACGTCGCGCAGCACGACGGTGAGGCCGGGCTCGCTCTCGCGCAGCCGGTCGACCAGGATCGTGGCCAGGCCGCTGGAAATGGAGGCATCGCCATTGGCGCTGCTGGTAACGATCAGTGCGGTCTTCATCTCAAATCCCCTTGGATGGAATTGCAGAGTCCGATCTAATGCTCTAGCTGTGTTGTCAGAAGTGCAGCTGTACACATCATGGTGTTGCGAAATATGGAACACTCATCCCCCGATCTGGTCGATGTCCTCGCCTTCGTGCGCGTGGTCGAGACCGGGTCTTTCGCCCGCGCCGCCGAGCGGATGGGGCTGTCGAAACCGGTTCTCTCGCGGCGCGTGGCGCGGCTCGAGGAGCGGCTCGGCGCCCGCCTCCTCACCCGCAATGCGCGAGGCGCCCAGCCGACCGGCGTCGGCCAGGCTTATTATGAGCGCGCCTCGGCGATCCTCGCCGATCTCGAAGCCGCCCGGGAGGTGGTCGCGCAAGCGGTGACCCAGGTCGCCGGGCCGATTCGGCTTTCGGCGCCGCTCTCTTTCGGCATTTCCTATCTCGCCCCCGCGCTCGCCGAATTCGCGAAGCTCCACCCGGCGGTCGAGCTCGACATCGAGTTCGAGGACCGCAACGTCGATTTGGTCGGCGGCGGCTACGACCTCGCGGTGCGGATCGGCCGGCTCGCCGATTCATCGCTCGTCGCCCGCCGCATCGCGCCCGTGCGCAAGCATGCCGTTGCCGGCCCGGCCTATCTCGAAGCCTATGGCCGCCCCGAGCGCCCGGCCGACCTCGCCGATCACGCCCTCCTCGTCTACGGCAACGAGCAATGGCGGTTCCGGGTCGGCGAGCGCTGGGAGACGGTCCGCGTCAGCCCGAGGATGCGCGCCAACAATGGCGAGATGCTCCGCGCCGCGGCCCAGGCCGGGCTCGGCATCTGCATCCTCCCAAGCTTCATCGCCGCCCCCGCCCTCGCGGACGGCAGCGTCGAAATCGTCCTGCGCGATTTCCCGCTCGAGGAGGGCGCGCTCCACGCGGTCATGGCCCCCGGCCGCGCCGTCACTGCCCGGGTCCGCGCCCTGGTCGATTTCCTGGTCGATCGGTTCGGGCCGGAGCCGGCCTGGGATCCGTGCTGGCCGGCGCGGGAGCAAGCGGATGCTGGACGCCGGAGCGCGACGCGCTAAAAAGCGCCCATCCCTATCCAAAGGATGTGCCCCGTGAAGCTTCGCCTCTCCTTCGCCGCCCTCCTGCTCGCCACGGCCGGAATCGGCCTCGCTCACCAGACCCCTCCAGTGCCGACCGCCGCCTCGGGGCCCGAGTCCGAGAATCTGCGCCTCATCCAGTTTCTCGACGCCGCGTTCGACGAGCAGATTTCGACCAACCCGCAGCTGCTGACCTCGCTCGGCAGCCGCCAGCTCTACGATCGCCTGAACGACTATACCGACGCCTATCGGGCGCGGCAGCTCGCGCTCGAGGAGCGGCAACTCGCCGATTTGCGCCGCACCTTCGATCCGGCGCGCCTCAGCCCGGCCGGCCGCCTGTCCTTCCGCCTGTTCGAGAAGGAGGTCGAGGACGACCGCGCCGCCTTCCGCTGGCGCTGGCACAATTTCCCGGCGACCACCAACGGCAGCCCGATGGGATCGATCCCGGTCTTCCTGATCAACAACCACCGGGTCGAGAGCGTCGCCGACGCCGAGGCCTATGTCGCGCGGCTCAACGAGGTCGAGCGGGTGATGGCCGAGATCGGCTCCAACATGCGCCGCCAGACCGAGCTCGGAATCGTCCCGCCGGCGTTCAACTTCGCCCCGGTGCGCGAGGACGGCCGCCGAATCCTCGCCGGCGCGCCCTTCACCGACGGCCCGGACATGCCGCTGTTCGCCGACTTCAAGACCAAGGTGAACCGGCTCCAGATCCCCCAGGCCGAGAAGGACCGGCTGATCGCCGCCGCCCGCGCCGCGCTGACCGGCCCGTTCCGCCGCGGCTACGACATGATGCTCGCCACGCTCGACGCGATCGAGCCGCGCGCGGCCGCAAATAGCGGCGCCTGGAGCCTGCCCGAGGGCGAGGCTTATTATGCCGAGCGGCTGCGCGTCTCGACCACCACCGACCTCAATGCCGTTCAGATCCACCGGCTCGGCCTGGGCTTGGTGAACGAGATCCACCGCGCGATGGAGCGGATCAAGGCGCAGGTCGGCTTCACCGGCACGCTGCGCGAGTTCTTCGCCCACATCAACGAGGGCCGGGAATTCAAATATCCGAACACGCCCGAGGGCCGCGAGGCCTATCTCGCCGACGGCCGGCGCGTCATCGCCCAGGCGATGGAGGCGGCGCCGCGCTGGTTTCGCCGGCTGCCGCGCGCACCGCTCGAAGTCCGCGCGGTCGAGGCGTTCCGGCAGGAGACCGCGCCGGTCGCCTTCTACAACCGCCCTTCGCCCGACGGCTCGCGGCCCGGTATCTTCTACGTCAACCTCGCCGACATGAACCAGGTGCTGCGCCCGCAGGTCGAGGCGATCGCCTATCACGAAGGCGCGCCCGGCCACCATTTCCAGATCGCGCTGGCCCAGGAGCTTGCCGGCCTGCCCAAGTTCCGGCGCTTCGGCGGCTACGGCGCCTATGCCGAGGGCTGGGGCCTCTACGCCGAGGGGCTCGGCAAGGACATGGGCTTCTACGGCGACCCGATCTCCGAATTCGGCATGCATTCGACCCAGTTGTGGCGCGCGGTCCGCCTGGTCGTCGACACCGGCATCCACCACCATCGCTGGACCCGCGAGCAGGCGATCGACTATTTCCTCGCCAACGCCCTCCTTTCGCGCCGCGACGCGGCCAAGGAGGTCGAGCGCTATTTCAACAATCCCGGCCAGGCGACCAGCTACATGATCGGCCGGCTCAAGATCGTCGAGTTGCGCGACCGCGCCCGAGCCGCGCTCGGGGAGCGCTTCGACATCCGCGACTTTCACGCGGTGATACTCGAAAACGGCTCGGTGCCGCTCGACGTGCTCGAAGGGCTGGTCGATGCCTGGATCACGCAAAGAAGGAATAGCTGAATGGCCGACGAAACGCCGCCGCCCGACCGGCTGGCCAACAATCCCAGGAGCCCGCATTTCGACATGGCGGCGCTGCAGCGCGGCATCGGCATCCGCTTCAAGGGAAAGGAGCGCGAGGACGTCGAGGAATATTGCGCGTCCGAAGGCTGGATCCGAGTCGCCGCCGGCAAGGCGGTCGACCGCAACGGCCTGCCGGTGACGGTCAAGCTCGTCGGCGAGGTCGAGACCTGGTGGCGCGACGAGGACCGGGAGGGAACCGGCGCGGAGGCTGAATAGTCTCAGGCTTCGTGAAGATCGCCACGTTTAACGTCAACGGCGTCAACGGCCGCCTCGCTTTGCTCCTCGACTGGCTCGAAACGGCCAGGCCCGAAATCGCCTGCCTCCAGGAATTGAAGGCGCCCGACGACAAATTCCCCGCCGCGGCGATCGGGAAGGCCGGCTATGGCGCGATCTGGCACGGCCAGAGCCGCTGGAACGGCGTCGCCATACTCGCCCGCGGCGCCGAGCCGGTCGAAACCCATCGCGGCCTCCCCGGCGACCCCGATGACACGCATTCGCGCTATATCGAGGCGGCGGTGAACGGCGTTCTGGTCGGCTGCCTCTATCTGCCCAACGGAAATCCCGTCCCGGGCCCGAAATTCGATTACAAGCTTGCCTGGATGGAGCGGCTGATTGCCCGCGCGAACGAGCTCGTCGGCCTCGCCTCCCCGGTCGTCCTGGCCGGCGACTATAACGTCATCCCGACCGATCTCGACGTCTACAAGCCCGAGCGCTGGCGCCACGACGCCTTGTTCCAGCCCGAGCCCCGCGCCCAATATCGGCGGCTCATCGCGCAGGGCTGGACCGACGCGCTGCGCCGTCTTCACCCCAACGAGCGGATCTTCACCTTCTGGGATTATTGGCGCCAAGCCTTCGCCCGCGACGCCGGCATCCGCATCGACCATCTCCTGCTCAACCCGGCCGCGGCGAAGCGCCTGAAATCCGCCGGCGTCGACCGCGACGTCCGCGCCCGGGAAAAGGCCAGCGATCACGCGCCGGCCTGGGTGACGCTCTCGGGAAGCTGAGCCGGTTGCAAACCCACCCTCGCCCCACTAGATGGCCCCTTCGCCGCAATACGGACGCATAGCTCAGTTGGTAGAGCAGCTGACTCTTAATCAGCGGGTCCCAGGTTCGAGCCCTGGTGCGTCCACCAGGCCTTTCCCCACGTTAAACAAGGATTGTGGACATGCTCCGAATGTCGGCGGCGGAGAGGTTCCGCCACGGCCGCATCGCCACCTAGGCGCGCTGGCAAAAGGCGGCTTCGGAGTTGCGCGCGCTGCGGAAACTTACAGTGGGTATTCCGCCGCGACTCTCGGCGGCCACGGTCCACCCTGCGGGAACGGCGTTGGCGAGAAAGCCTGTGAAGCGAACCGTTCCGCCGCTCATGCCAAAGGTTCCCGTTGAACCATCTGAGGCACGATAGCGACCGGGGCCCAGGACAGTGAAGTTGAGCAGCAAGCGCGGCGAGCTGAACGACCAGCACCGATAGGGGCCGGGGGGAAGCGACCTAAGAGGGGTCGAGGTTCGCGGCCGCGAGACGGGCTCAGGCGGCATCAACCCGCCCGGCGCTCGTGAGCCGGCCGGCGATGTCTGACGCTGCGCCGCGCCCGCCGCAGGCTGCATCCAGCGCGACGGCACCCACATGAAGGGCGGGCCGCCGCAATCGACCTGATAATAGTCTGTCGAATTTGGCCCATCGCGAACGATACAGGATTCATACCAGCCATTGTCGACCTGAGACGGAGAGGCTCGAACTCGATCGCCTACACGGAACGATTGAGCCAAAGCGTGGCCCCCGCCAATGAGGGCGACGAGGATTGCTGCCGCCGCGCGGATTCCAAAGGTCGCCATGCGGCCCTCCCGGAGCGAGGCCATGGTCAGTAACGCAACCACCGCTCCTTTGGCAACTGGCCACTATTCGGCGGTCGATGACTATACTCTGGAGGCGGGCTCCGAGGTCGAACTGCTCGGCACGATCAACAATCTGGCGACCACCGCGATCGATCTCACCGGCAACAATCTCAACAATTATGTGACCGGCAATGCCGGCGCCAACACGCTCGATGGCGGCGGCGGCTCGGATTTTCTGTGGGGCCGCGAGGGCGACGACAGCTATTTCGCCGACGGC
>Ga0190275_10001530_pt1 | contig 17120 bp, 15 predicted proteins | sample Popmic550T_FD_133745 | JGI IMG/M metagenome (GOLD analysis project Ga0190275, IMG submission 133745) | Populus adjacent soil microbial communities from riparian zone of Yellowstone River, Montana, USA - 550 T | ecosystem: Environmental > Terrestrial > Soil > Riparian zone > Trees stand | place...
CGACGAGGAGGAGTCCGAGTTCGGCCAGTTCATCGCCGACGAGAAGGCCGAGTCCCCGTTCGACCGCGCCGCGGACCTGCTGACCAAAGAGGCACTGAAGGAAGCGCTGGAGAACCTCTCCTACCGCGAGCGTCGCGTCCTCGAGCTCCGTTACGGGCTCGGCGGCGAGCACCCGCGCACGCTCGACGAGGTCGGCCGCACGTTCAACGTGACCCGCGAGCGGATCCGCCAGATCGAGAATCAGAGCTTGAAAAAGCTGCAGAGCCTGGGCGAGGCCCAGAAACTGCGCGAGGTTGCCTAGCGGACGCGCCTGACTGCGTCCTCGGACGCGACCGATTCAAAAGCGCCTCGCCTGACTGGCGGGGCGCTTTTCATTTGACCACGAGGTTCCGCGCACAGGCGCTTTGTACCGCGGTTTAAGGCCGTGAACGTCCCAGCCGATAAAGCTCGGGATGTTCGACATCGATTCAGCGCTGCGTACTCTCGTCGAGCGGGAGGGGTCTGACCTTCATGTGAAGGTCGACTCGCCCCCGGTCGCGCGGATGCACGGGGAATTGATCCCGCTCGAGGGGTTCGGCGAGCTCAGCGCCGAGGACACCGAGAAGGCCTTTCAGAGCATCGCGGAGACGCGGTCGCTGACGGAATTCGAGGAGGACGGGGAGACGGATTTCTCCTACGCGCTGCCGGGCGTCTCGCGCTTTCGCGTCAACTGCTTCAAGCAGCGGGGGACGATCTCGATCGTCTGCCGCGCGATTCCCTTCGAGATCCGCTCGATCGAGGACCTCGGCCTGCCGGATGTGGTCCGTGGCCTGGCCGAGGAGCAGCGCGGGATCGTGCTCGTCACCGGCACCACCGGCTCGGGCAAGAGCACGACGCTGGCGGCGATGATCGACCACATCAACCAGACGCGGGCGCGGCACATCGTCACGCTCGAGGATCCGATCGAGTACCTGCACGCCGACAAACGCTCGATCGTCAACCAGCGCGAAGTCGGCTCCGACACCAAGGGCTTCGGGCGAGCGATGAAACGGGTGCTGCGCCAGGACCCCGACGTGATCCTGATCGGCGAGATGCGCGACGAGGAGACCGTGCGCACCGCCCTCTCGGCGGCGGAGACCGGACACCTCGTCCTCTCCACCGTGCACACGCTCGACGCGACCGAGACGATCAACCGCATCATCGATTTCTTCCCGCCGCACCTGCAGCAGCAGGCGCGGGTGATGCTGGCCTCGACCCTGAAAGGGGCGATCGCGCAGCGCCTGGTTCCCGACCTGACCGGCGAGGGCAGGGTGCCGGCCTCAGAGGTGATGGTGGTGACCGGGCGGGTCCAGGACCTGATCCTCAACCCGGAAGAAACGGGCAAGATCACCGAGGTCATCGGCGAAGGCGAGTACTACGGGATGCGGACCTTCGACCAGTCGCTGCTGACCTACGCGATGGAGGGCCGGATCAGCGAGCAGACGGCCCTGGATTATGCCTCCAGCCCGCACGACTTCAAGCTGATGCTGGCCGCCGGCGGCCAGCGCGCCAGCGGCATCGAGCAGCTCGACCAAGCGCCGGTGCCGCAGTGAGGGAGAGGATCAACAGCGACCCGCGGTTCCAAATCGGGATCGTCGTCGTGCTGATCGCGGTTGCCGCTTTCATGTTCCTGAAACCCGGCGGCGGCGGCGAAGAAAGCGAGGAAGCGCCGACCGAAGCAACCGTCGCCATCGCCGGTACCGAAGCCACGGGCACCGCCACCGGCGCCAGCGCCGGTGACGCCGTGGAAGGCGCGGTGGAAGGGGCGATTGAAGCCGCCACCGCGGAAGCCTCCGCCGGCGCCGTCGCCAGCTCGCTCCCGGCGCCACCGATGCCGGCCCCGGTCGCGCACGCCTACGACGCCGGCAAGACCGTGGTCCTGCTTGTAGTCCATGACGGTGGCATCGACGACAAGCTCGTCAAGGGTGCGGCGCAGCAGTTGAAGTCGCACTCAGACGTTGCCCTCTTCGTCGTTCCGGCCAAGCAGATTGCCCGCTACGCGGCGATCACGCTCGGCACCGACGTCCAGCAGGTGCCGGCACTGCTGGTGATGAAACCGCGGCGGCTCAGCGATGGGGTGCCGCAGGCCTCGGTCGACTACGGCTTCCAGACCTCTCAGAGTGTCGTCCAGGCGGTCATCGACGCCGGCTACAAGGGCCCCGAAGCGACCTACCACCCCCACTGATCCGGCGATGAGCTCCAACGACAAATTCCAGTACCCCGGCCACCTGCAGCCGGTGCCCGACTCGGGCACCTCGGCGGCGCCGGCGATGTCCCCGCCCGCGGAGCAGGGTACGCCCGGCCTGACTCCGCCGCTGCACCGCGGCCACTCGCGCGGCTTCATTACCGACGTCCTGGTCGAGCTCAGCTACGTCTCCGAGCAGGTGGTGCACTCGGCGATCGAGGCAGCGCGCACGGCGGGCCGCACGCCGGAGTCGCTGCTGCTCGAACAGGGCGCGATCACCGATGACCAGCTTTCGCGGGCGACTGCCGAGCGCTATGGCCTCGACCACGTCGATCTCGCCGTCTACAACGTCGACGTTGCTGCCGCCGCGCTGTTCCCGGTGACGATGGCCCGCCGCTACATGGCGGTCCCTGTCGGCTACGTCGACCAGCACACGCTGCTCGTGGCGGCGGCGGACCCGGCCAACGTGCTCGCCGTCGACGACATCCAGATCGCCACCGGCCTCGACTGCCACATCGCGGTTGCCGCCAAAGCCGACGTCGAGTCGCTATTGGGCCGGCTCGGGACCCTCCAGAACGCCGCCGCCGAGGCGATCATCGAGGAGCACGAGGAAGAGGACGACACGACCGACGGCCTGGCCGCGGTCAGCGACATGCAGGCCAGCGCCGAGGACGCACCGGTGATCAAGCTCGTCTACAGCCTCCTCGCCCAGGCGGTGGGGGAGGGCGCCTCCGACGTCCACCTCGAGCCCGAAGAGGGTGAGCTGCGGGTCCGCTTCCGGGTTGACGGCGTGCTGAAGGAAGCGGCGCACGTGCCGAAGCGGATGATCGGCGCCGTGATCTCGCGGCTGAAGATCATGAGCGAGCTCGACATCGCCGAGAAGCGGGTTCCCCAGGACGGCCGCGTCAGCGTCGCCGTCGAGGAGCGCCGCGTCGACCTCCGCGTCACCACCCTGCCAACTCAGCGTGGGGAGGGGGCGACGATCCGCATCCTCGACGAAAGCAACTCGCAGCGCACGCTTGACGACCTCGGCATGGACGGCTCCGCCCGGGCACGCTTCGAGGACGCCTTCAAGCAGGCGTACGGCGCCGTCCTCGTGACCGGGCCGACCGGCTCCGGCAAGTCGACGACGCTCTACGCGGCACTGACCGAGCTCAACGACGTCGAGCGCAAGATCATCACGATCGAGGACCCGGTCGAGTACCGGATCGGCGGCGTCAACCAAATGAACGTCAATCGCAAAGCCGGGCTCGACTTCGCCCGCGGCCTGCGCTCGATCCTGCGCGCCGATCCCGACGTGGTCATGGTCGGCGAGATCCGCGACGCAGAGACGGCACGGATCGCGATCGAGGCCGCCCTGACCGGCCACATGATGCTCACGACCTTGCATACCAACGATGCCCCAGGGGCGATCGCCCGCCTCAACGAGATGGGCATCGAGACCTTCCTCACCGCCTCCGCCGTCGACTGTGTCGTCGCCCAGCGGCTGGCCCGCAAGCTCTGCACCAGCTGCAAGCGGCGGACGGTGATCCCCACTCAGGCACTGGTCGAAGCCGGGGTCAGGGTGGGAGCCGACGTCGAGGCATACGAGCCGGTCGGCTGCGCCCGCTGCAACAACAGCGGCTACCGCGGCCGGGTCGGGATCTACTCGGTGATGAGCCTCAGCGAGCAGCTGAAGCAGATGACGATCGCCCGCGCGGCCGAGCCCGACATCGCCGCCGTCGCCCGCGAAGAGGGGATGCTGACCCTGCGCGAGGACGGCGTCTCCAAGGTCCGCGCCGGCAACACCAGCCTCGAGGAGGTCCTCCGTGTCACTGCCTGAATTCGACTTCTCCGCCGTGCTCGGCCAGATGGTCGAGATCAAGGCCTCCGACGTCCACATCACGCCCGGCTTCCCGCCGGCAATCCGCGACAAGGGCAAGATCCGCCCGATGGAGGGCTTCCCGGTCCTCAACTCCCAGCAGACCCGCGAGGTCGTCTACGGGATCCTCAACGACGACCAGCGCAAGCGCTTCGAGAACAACCAGCAGCTCGACTTCGCCTACGCGATTCCCGGCGTCGCCCGCTTCCGCGTCAACTGCTTCTTCCAGCGCGGCACGGTCAGCGCCGCCTTCCGCCTGGTACCGCAGGAGATCCCGGCGCTGGACTCGCTGGGGGTGCCGCAGGTGCTGCGCGACCTCTGCGCGAAACCGCGCGGCTTCGTCCTCGTCACCGGCCCCACCGGGTCCGGCAAGAGCACCACCCTGGCGGCGATGCTCGACGTGATCAACGTCGAGCACCAGGACCACATCCTCACGATCGAGGACCCGATCGAGTTCCTCCACAACCACAAAAGCTCGATTGTCAACCAGCGCGAGGTCGGCTCCGACGCCCCCGACTTCGCCCTCGGCCTGCGCGCGGCCCTGCGAGAGGACCCGGACGTGATCCTGGTCGGCGAGATGCGCGACCTGGAGACGATCTCCACCGCCCTGACCGCGGCTGAGACCGGCCACCTGGTCTTCGCCACCCTGCACACCCAGTCAACCGCGCAGACGGTCGACCGCATCATCGACGTCTTCCCGCCCGAACAGCAGGGGCAGGTGCGGACCCAGCTCTCGATCGCTTTGCAGGGGATCGTCACCCAGCAGTTGCTGCCGACCGCGGACGGCCGGGGACGCACCGTCGCCACCGAGGTGCTGATCCCCACCCCCGCGATCCGCAACCTGATCCGCGAGGGCAAGACCCACCAGATCTATGCGGCTCTTCAGACCTCCGGCGCGGTGGGGATGCAGACGATGGACGCAGACCTGGCCCGCCTTGTCCGCACTGGCAAGATCAGTCGCTCGCTGGCTGAACAACGCGCCTCCGTGCCGGAGGAGCTCAACCGCCTGCTCGGCGGTACTCCGCTGAGCCACGCCGAAGCCGGGACGGCGACCGCGGGGGCGCCGCCGCCCGTCACCGTTCCGGGAGGCTAGCTGGCGATGTCCGCCACCACCTTTGAATTCCGGGCGATGGATCTAACGGGGGCGACTTCGGCCGGCGAACTCGAGGCCGAGTCGAAGGCCGCCGTCGGCGAGCAGTTGCGCCAGCGTGGCCTCGTCGTCCTCGACGTAACCGAGAAGTCCAGCCCGGTCAACATCGAGGATTTCTTCAAGCGCTGGCAGGGCATCGACACGCGCGAGCTCGCTGTCTTCTCCCGGCAGTTCGCGACTTTGATCTCCTCGGGGATGCCGATGCTGCGCACCCTGCACACGCTCGAAGAGCAGACCCAGGACGATCAGATCCGCGTAGCGACCGCCGGTATCCGGGCCGACGTCGAGGCGGGCAGCTCGCTTGAGCAGGCGATGGAGCGCCACCCGAAGGTCTACGACCGGCTCTTCCGAGCGATGGTGCGGTCCGGGGAGCAGTCAGGTCGGCTCGACGAGGCAATGGATCGGATCGCCTTCCAGGTAGAGAAATCTGATGCGCTGAAGCGGCAGGTCAAATCGGCGATGATGTACCCGGCCTTGGTCTTCGGGTTCGCCGTCGTGGTGCTGGTCGCGATCGTCGCTTTTGTGATCCCTGTCTTCGCCAAAGTATTCGAAGAAATGGCGGAAGACAATCCCACGGAAGCAACTGGGCTGCCGTTGCCAACGCAGATCTGCGTTGACATCTCCAAGGCGCTGACCGGATCCTGGTATCTGATCATTCCCAGCATCGGCCTCCTGCTCTTCGCCTTCTTCAAATGGAAGAAGACCGAACGGGGCAACGAGCTCTGGGACCGCTTCAAACTGCGGCTGCCGGCGAAGATCGGCGACGTGATCCAGAAGGTCGCGTTGGCCCGCTGGTCACGCACCTTCTCCGGAGCGATCTCCTCCGGCGTGCCGATGCTGCAGGCGATCAAACTGACCGGCGATACGGCCGGCAATGTCGTCATCGAGCAGGCGATGGAAGACGTCTACGCCTCGGTCAAGCGTGGCGGCACGCTCGCGGGCCCGATTGAGCAGAACCTGATCTTTCCACCGATGGTCGGCCATATGGTCGCGGTCGGGGAGGAAACCGGCCAGCTCGATCACATGCTGAGCAAGGTCGCCGATTTCTATGAGGCCGAGGTCGATGCCAAGGTCAAGGCCCTGACCGCCCTGATCGAGCCGCTGATGATTGTCTTCGTCGGTGGCGTCGTCGGGTTCATCGTGATCGCGATGTACCTGCCGATGTTCAGCATTTACGAAAACATCCGCTAGCCCCTAGACGTACGTACGGCGAAGGCGCGCGAGTATTGCGGTCTGACTTTGAGCGGGTTGGCAATTTTCCTTACCTGAGCACCCACTTTTCGTCATTCGGGGACGAAAACCTGAACTTCGCGCATTTGAGCGTGCAGGAGCTAAAGGTGCTTCGTCAGGGGCCGATGAGGAGAGAGCAAATGACTGCCAGTGCCTCGGTGCCAAACGGCAAGACCCGAGTCCTGGCGCACGATAGGACCAATAGGAGGTACCTATGTTGCTCCAGAATCTCCGGGCTAAGATTGGCGCCCGGCTCAGCGGTAACAGAGAGGCCGGCTTCACGCTGATCGAGCTTCTCGTTGTAATGCTCATCCTTGGAATCCTGGCCGCGATCGCGATCCCCGCGTTCTTCAACCAGAAAAACAAGGCGAATGACGCTCAGTCCAAGGCCTATGCGAAAACCGCGCAGACCGCCATGGAGACCTTTGCCACCGACCACAACGGCTCATACAACGGAGCTACCGAGGCGGATCTGGAGGCGATTGAGGCTACGCTCACCGAGGCCGACCTCGATGCGACTGGTACTGCTACCGGTTACACGGTCACCGTAACCACTCCGGATAGTAGTGGACGGACGTTCGGTATCGTACGAGCAGGGTCCGCCACCACTTTCCCCTGCGATATCGGTACGAGCACGGATCGTGGCGGTTGTCCCGATGATGCGACCCCGGGTGGCCCGGGTGAGTGGTCAGAGTAAGCAACTGACCTGATCGCTTGGTCATGAGTAAGCCGAGCATCAGCACTAGCAAGGGGCGGGCCGAGTTGGCCCGCCCCTTGCTGTGCTTAGCGGCATGCTTGGCCCTGCTGCTGCTGGGGGCGCTCGCTGCTTCCACCGCCCAAGCGGCGCCGCCAAAACCGGTCCTGACCGAAACGAATCCCGCTTCACCCGCAGCCTCGCTGAGGCCCCGCATCAGAGGACGGGCCGAGGAAATCATCATCTCCGTGGTCCGCACGTCCGCCGCTACTCGCGGTCCGATCGGGAGAGCGATCGATCCAAGCAACACGATCACCGTCTACGCGGGAGACCCGACTTGCCTCGACTCGGGTGCGGTCGTGGGGACGGGCACGGCCGGAGAACTCGAGGGCGTCGGCATCCTCGTCGCGGAAGGCGTCGTCACTCCCGACTCGTTCACGACCTTCTACGCGACCCAGACGGATGCGACGGGAACCTCCGGTTGTTCTGGGGGTATCGCCTACCGCCAGGTGACCACGCCGCCACCGCCGCCGACGCTCGGGTCCGTGACCCCCGCTTCGCCGGCCAACGACAACTTTCCGCGCCTGATCGGCAGCACCGATCCCGAAGCGACCGTTTCCATCTACTCGAATGCGATCTGTTCCGGCGTGCCTCTCGCGACCGGCTCCGGCGCCGCATTCGCCGGGAGCGGGATCCAGGCGCCCGTTCCCGACAACTCCACCACCACCTTCTGGGTGGCCGCGACCCTGGCCGGAGTCTCCTCGGCCTGCTCCACCTCGTCGATTTCCTACCAGGAGGTAACGCCGCAAGCGGTGCCGCCCGTGGAAAGTCCGGGTGGTCCGGGTGGAAAAGGCCCCGGTGGTACCTCGGCGGCGACTAACCCCCCCGGCAAGCCGCCGGCGCCGAGGCTGCGCACGACTCCGGCCGGTATTGCGAACAACAACACGCCGCTCGTCAGCGGCACGGCTCCCGGAGCGGCGCGGCTCGAGATCTTCGCCGGCGAGGGTTGCAAGGGCTCGGTTCTGGCCAGGGGATCGGCACCCGAGTTCATCGCCGGTCTGTCGGTCCAGGTCGTCGACAACGCCACCGTCAGCTTCTATGGGGTCTCCATCGACGGCGGCGGCGATCGTTCGGCCTGCTCGCCGAGCCCGGCTATATACGTCGAGGACTCGATCCAGCCGCGGACGCGGATCACGATGGGGCCGGGGGTTAAGACGCGCAAGCGCACGGCGGTGTTCCGCTTCCTCGACAGCCTCGGGGAAACTCCGGGCACGACCTTCTTCTGCAGGGTCGACCGCCGCAAGTGGCAGCCCTGCACGGCGCCATTTCGCGCCCAGCGGCTCAGCCGCAGCGCCCATCTCTTCCGCGTGAAGGCGGTCGACCCGGCCGGGAACCGTGAGCAAAAGCCGGCCAAGCGGCGCTTCAGGGTTGTTGGCTGAGCATCCCGTCGGAAGACGGCCGTGCACTCGGGTAGAACTCTCCCTCGATGCTTGCCGGGGCCCTGATCGCGTTCCTAGCCGGCCTGGCGGCCGGCAGCTTCGCGACCGCGGTTGCTCATCGGGTGCCGCGTGGCGTCTCGATTGCCAGACCCCGCTCGCAGTGTCCCGGGTGCGGCACCCAGATTTCGGCGCGCGACAACGTGCCGGTCTTCTCCTGGCTATGGCTGCGGGGGAGGGCCCGCTGCTGCGGGGTCGGCATCTCGCCTCGCTATCCGTTGACGGAGCTCGCGGTGGCGGCTCTGTTCGCTGCAATTGCCCTCGTGCACTGGGACGATCCGGTCGAGATCGCGATCGACATGATCTTCGTGACGATGCTGGCGGTGGTGACGCTGACCGATCTCGAGCAGCGGATCATCCCCAATGAGGTCTTGCTCACCGGGGCCGTGCTCTGCGTGGCGATCGCGGTGCCCAGCGAACCGGGCGGGCTGGCTGAGCGGGCAATAGCCGCCGCTGCCGCGGGCGGGCTGCTGTTCGCGGTGGCGCTCGCCTATCCGCGGGGCATGGGTCTCGGCGACGTGAAGTTGGTCGCGGTCATGGGTCTCTTTCTCGGGCGGGCCGTTGCCCCCGCAATCCTCATCGCGCTGCTGGCCGGCAGCACCGTAGGCCTCGCCCTGATTGCTCGCCATGGTGCCCAAGCCCGCAAGATGGCGATTCCCTTTGGCCCCTTTCTCGCACTCGGGGGCGTCGTCGCGATGCTCGCCGGCGACTGGCTGATCGACCTTTATCTCGGCTAGTGAGGCGGGGTGAGCTGCGCCAGGCCCTCGTCGGACTTCCAGCTCTGTTTGCGCTTGCCTTTGTCCTCGCTCTTACCCGAGCCGAGCGGGGCGCGGTTGAGCTGGTCGCTTCGCAGTAAGCGAAGTTTCAGCAGCTCGATTCGGAAGGTGCGTTCGGTGGGGCCGTAGACAATCGTCACCGGCAGTCCGGGCTCGATCGCCAGCAACTGGCAACTGGTCGAGCCGAGGAGGCAGACCCCATCGCCGAAGATGCCCTGTACCTGGTCGGAAAGCATCAGCAGGGCCTTCCTGCTGTCTTTGGTGACGCCTATGTAGATCGCGGCGGGGGTCTGGCGGTTGGGCAGCATGGTCAGTTCCGGCAAGTTATGACGGACCATGGCCTCACCGGCGGCGCTCTTGGAGGCGCGGCCGACCGCGCCTCCCGCCTCACCCAGCGAGACGACGCGGACGTCGATCGCGTAGGAGAACCAGGTCAGCTGCTGGGAATCGGGCTCCGCTTCCGGGGGTGGAGATTCCGTGAAGTCCGGAAAGGACCCTTCCGGCGCGGGCGCCGGAGCCGTCGCGGGCGAGCTGGCTTCGTCACCGCCGGCGGTGACGGCGGCGCTTTCGTTTCCGCCGCTACTGAACTGCTGTGAGAAGGGATCCTTTTCGCGCAGGCCATGGAGGCGGCGACGGTAATCGCGCAGGCCCGGAGCCGCTTGTGCCACCAGCTCTCCGGCGTCGGCCGGCACGGCGCTCGCGCCGGCGATTTCATCGGCGACGCCTCCGGTCGCGAGTTCGTTTTCCCAGTTCGAATCCGAGGACCCTCCCAACACCAAGGGCACCGCCGCGATCGCAACCACGAGGACGACGACCGCCGGCAGCAGGTAGCGGTCGCGGAGGTCCCAGTAGAGGTCCGAGAGAACCTGCGGGACCTTCAGCTCCGAGAGCTTGATCTGGGGGCCTTTCTTGAGCGGACTCATGCTCAGCGGGCTTCGGTGGTGGGGGTGGAGGTCTCAGATGCCAGTTCGGCCGGTGAGGTCGATTCAGCCGATTCACCGACTGCAGGTGCGGACACCGAGGGGGTCGCTTCCGTCGCAGGTAGCCCGGCCACGACTTCCTGTTCGGGTGGAGTCAGGTAGGTGGTGACGGCAAAGTCGGCTTCCAGGTGCGGGAAGCCCCGGCCCTCCTCCTCTTTCAGGGAGAAGCCGTCGAGGGTTATCAGGCGTCCCTCGACGTCGACCTGTTCGCCACTGCCGCTGACCATGGAATCGATTCCGGCGATGAAGTCGGCGATCTGGAAGAAGCTGCCGCTGAACGCGAGCTTGTAGGGCATCACGCCGAGGCCGGCCGGGCCGATCGTCGCGCCGAGCGGAAGCAGGGCCGCCGCGGCCTCGGTCGGGGGGACCGTAGTCGCAACGGGCACGCCAGTGGAGCCGCTCGTTGGCGGAGCTACCGGCGCCGCTTCGGCCACCGCTTCGGCACCTTCGGCCCCTCCGGATTCGAGCTGGATGCCTTCGAACCTGACCTTTGCCTGGTCGGCGACGCGACTCAATTCGACCAGCAGCGAAGAGGTTTCCTCGTTGCTCGGCACTGCCTGGCCGAGCACGACGAGGCGCTGGTAGTCGTCTGGGAACTCCTGCTTGGCAGCTTCCTCTTCGGCGACCTGACGCTGTGATTCGGCGACCGAGGCCCGCAGCTGGTCCGCCTGGACGCCGAGCTCGTTCACTTTCTCGCGCTTCGGGCTGAGCAGGAGCATCCAGAAAGCGACTGCCAGGCCGACAAGGACGAGGATCCCAACGAGCGTCCGGTGGTGAGCGCTCATCTTCATCCTTCCGTTCCGCTTTCCGCGGGAGCCGGGACCGGCGCTGCGTCGAAGGCGACCACGATCTGGAAGCGGGCGATGAAGGTCCGCGTCTGGCAGTCGCCGCCGGTCGAGGCGGAGTCGGAGGCGGCCGTCGCGCTCGACCCGCCCTCGAGCTTCCCCAGTTCGGAAGATTCGACACCCACCCTGGTGACCCCGTCGATCTCCTTCAGCGCTCGCACGAAGCCGGCCACGGCCTCCTGGCCACCGGCGCAGCCAGCGAGCTCAAGTGCCGGGCCCCTGATCGCGCCGCGCATCTCGGACCCGGTTGCACCTTCCACCGAGGATTCGGGGCTGGCGGTCCCAGCCATGTCGGTCAGCCAGACATCGCCCGGCAGGACCCGCGCCAGCTCGCGCATCACACGCTCCCAGTCAAAGCGGCTTGCGGCGAGGCTGGCGACGGTGGCGACCCGCTGTTCGCTGACGCTGTGGAACTGGGTGTAGCCGGCGAGCTCCGCCACCTGGGCTTTGGCCGCGGCGTCTTCGTGTTGGAGTTGGGTGATTTCGCCTTCGCGGTCCGCGATCTGGTTGCCGGTCATGACGAGGGAGGCAACGCCGGCAAGCGCCGCGACCAAGGCCGCGACCACGAGATAAGCGAGTGGTCCGCTCCGCAGGGGCCTGTGAGCGCCACGCTGCTCCTGCTCGGGGATGAGGTTGACTGGCCGCATGCCTACTCCTCCAGCGCCAGTCCGTAGGACAGGGTGAGGCGCGCCGCGGCGACGGCGTCGAGCTCGGAGAGGGCGCTGGGGCGTCCGGTCGCGATCGGCAGTCCGAGAGCCGGTTCCATCTGCTCGGCAAACCCGGGAAGGATGCTGCCGGGCCCACTGAGCACGATCCGCTCCACCGGCACCGCACCGTCCTGGGCGCTGTAGAAGTCGAGCGAGAGGCGCAGCTCGTCGACCAGGGCCGAGGCGCCGCTCTCCAGTGCGGCTCGCGTGCGGGCGATCGTCTCGGGGGCGCCCTCGAGCGAGTCAGGAGGCTGGGCCAATCCGACGTAGGACACCCACTGCCGCGCGTGCTCGCCGCTGAGGCCGGTGGAGCTGGCCAGGCTCGAGACGACGTCGTCGAGTCCGACGGGGGAGACGCGCGTAAACAGGCAGGACCGTCCGCGGGCGATCGCGAGGTTGGTGACCTCGCCAACGTTGCAGTAGAGGTTGGAGGTCGTCGGCTTCGCCGGGGCGACGTTGGCCTCCTGCGTCGGCCCCGGAAGCTCGCCCAACGCCCGGATCAAGCCGAAAGCCGAGAGGTCTATCCCTACCGGCTGCAGCCCGGCGCTTCGCATCGTCTCGAGCCAGGCGCTGATCATCGGCCGGCGGGCGGCGACGACAACGATGTCGAGCTGTGGCGCGGCTCCGTCGTTGGCCGGCGCACCGCCGACGACCCGGTAGTCGAGGATCGCATCGTCGATCGGCATCGCGATCTGTTCCTGAGCCGCGAACCTGACCGCCGCGGCCAGCTCCTTCGGGTTCTCGATCACCGGTAGGCGCACGGTCCTTACGACGACCCGCTGGTTGGCGATGCCAAGCCGTACCTGGGGAGAAAGGGCGTGCGTCGAAAAGAGCGAGCGCAGTGCCTCGGCGACCGTCTCCCGGTCGGTGACCTCGCCGTCGGTAACCGCCCCCGGCGCCAGTGGACCGACGGCGCCGGCGGCCAGCTGGACGCTGCCGTTCCTGCGCACCTGGACAGCGGCCACGCTGTTGGCGTCGACCTCGAGACCGACCAGCCCGTCGTCATTGGCACGGCTAGGTCGCCGCAGGGTGGAGAAGAGATCGCGCTTTTTCATTCGATCGTCTCCCGGCCGATCGTCCAGTCCACCGACTGTTCCGGCTTGATGAAGCTCGGCGGTGAGAGGAAGCGAAGTCGATCGTCGTAGTTGTAGCTCTTCAAATAGCCGGTATCGCCGCCCGTGGTACCGACGGCCCCACGGAATTTTTGCGCGATCGCACCCCTCACGGTCAGGGTTCCCTGGCTGGACCCGCAGTCGTAGTGGTCGACGATGAACGAGTGGTTGATCGCGAGGAGCGCGGCATCGATGGTCACGTTGCCAAGCCCGACCTCCGTCCCAGATTTACATTCTGGCTCGTAAGTGGCCGGGTTGATCACCTCCGGGTGGTAGTGGTAGACACGAACGAAGTTGTTGGCTATCAATCCCAGCACGGCGGCGTCGCCGCTGCGGATCAGATCATCGTCGATGATGATGTCGTTTTCGGCGGCGATCGTGAGCTGACCCGAGTAGCCGCCGTGGACGTACGCATTTCCGCACCCGGAGGTGGTGGGGTAGGTGGCCGTGAAGGGGGAGTATGAGACCGAACAGATGTCGTTTTCCACGTAGACGACGCCATTGGAGGGAATCGGGCCCGAGTAGAGCCCGGTACAGGTGCCGGCGTTGCCGACCGTCATCGAAGTCCCGCTGAGGCAAATCCGGACCTGACCTTTGAATTTGAATGCCGGGAGCGCAATGTTCTTCAACTCGCTGTTGGTCGGCGGCGGCGTGATCACCGGTGCATTGGTTCTGAAGGTGCCGGTGAAGTTGGGGCTACCGGAACAGCTCGATCCAGATTTGGGAACGTTCCTCGTCGAGTACCACCCTGGGGGCAGCGCGCTGACCTCGATCGAGTCGTTGATGGTGCGACCGAATTTCGGGTTGTTGCAGATCGCGAACGCGTCGTTGGTATGGACGGGGCCGTTGATCGAGTCGCCGTTGACGAAGGAGATCACGTTGCAGTACTTGCTCCCGGCATTGGGGATCGGCGCGCTGTTGCGGCCGGCCGAACTGAGCGCGAGTGCATTCCCCTGTGCATCCCTTTCCTGCAGGACTTTCCCGCATTGCGAGTTGGCTCCTGACAACTGGGACGAGGGATTGCCGAAGCCGTAGCTGGCGGGATCAGAGGTCTCGCGCTGGGTGAAGTAAACGTAGTCGAGGAAGGTAACCGGTCTGAACGTGGCGACGATCGCGACCTTCGACTTCCCGGCGAAGCCGGTGGAGCGAACGCGGAACGTGCCGCGCAGCGGGCCGCTGGACTCGAGCATGCTTACGGCTGGGTCGGCTTTGCTGCATTTCGAGTAGGTCGTCTGCGATTCGGAGGGCAGCAGCTCGACTGCGTAGGCCGCTCCGGTCTGTCCGGGCACCGGTCGGCGCTTGCTGGTTTTGCCAGGGGGGTTCATCGCGTTGGGCTCCGGCACGTCGGTGCAGCTCATCCAGTAGCTGTTGTCCACTTTGAGGTGAAAGGCGTACTCGTTGATCCCGGCTTTTGCGGCCTCGTAGGCCTGCCTACGGTCGAGGTCGCCCCGGGTCAGGTTGATGTTGCCACTGACCGCTGCGACGGCGACCAGGGCTATGGTCGCGACCAGCGACAAGCCGGTCACGGTCGCGATCATCGTGAACCCGCTCTCGCTGCTGGTTCTCACATGCATGGATCGGCCGTTTCCCTGTCAAAGGCGAGCGAGGTGAGCCGCAGCAGGGCGGTGTCCTGAATCTGGGTGGCGCGGCCTGCGTCCGCAACCGGGGTACCGCGAGGGGAAGCGCTGAGGGCGACGCTGACGGCGACCGCACGGGGGGCGTTGCTGATACTGAGCGGGGTGGGCAGGACTTCGGAGACCGCGCCTTTCGCATAGGCCTTATAGGTGAAAATAGAGCTGCTCGGAGGGATCGCGGCGATTCCAGTCGCGATCTCCCGCTGGGAGACCGGCGTCGCTTCGTCGAAGCTCCAGTTCGGCGCTGAAGACCCCGGGATTGCTTTGTAGTCGTACTGGACGAGCGTGGTGCCGGTGAGTTCGATTTTGCTCAGCACGGGAGTCAGGACAGCCCCGGAGCCGACTTGATGGATGAACCGCAGCGAGGTTCCGGTGCTCCCGGATCGAACCGGCGCGACTCTCGGAGCGACGCAGGAGGAGCGGAGCTGTTCCATGATCCGCGTCGAGGCGAGCCGGGCGTTCTGGTCGGCCTCGACCCGGGCGCCGATTCTGGCGCTCGAACGCATGGTCCCGACGATGATCGTCGTCAGAGCGAAGAACACCACCATTCCGGCCGTGGTCGCGACCATCAGCTCGACCAGCGTGGTGCCGCGCTCCTCGCGAAGTGAAGATATCCGTCTCACGGACATTCACTGCTTTCCGGGTTGTTCCCCAGGTCGAGGGTGAGAGCGGTGGAGCCGGCCAGGTTTTGGACGGCGACGGTCGCGCTTTTTTTGCGGCGGAAGCTGCCGGAGATTTTTGCCGAGGCGCAGATTTCGTATGACCCCCAGGGAAGGGCTGGTTCGGTCGGGCCGGTCGTGGTGGCGCTCTGTTTTCCGCTCGCGTTGGTCGTGTAGAGACGTTTGACCAGGTTCCCTTTGGAGTCTTTGCAATTCTTGTCGGTGACCGTGACTTTGGCTCCCTGAATGAGTTCGCTGCCGTTTTTGACGGTCAGGTCCAGGGCGGGCAGCTGTAACGTCACCTCGCCGCTGGCACTCCCGGCGGGGGCGACGACATTGGCCAGTCCCGCCCCGATGCCCGGATTGTTTTTGTCGCAGGTGCCGGCGTAGAGGCTGTAGGTGGAACTGAAGGGGAACAGGTCTTCGGCTTCGATCAGCGGTACCCGCGCTCCGCCTGCCGTCCCCAGCACCTTCGCTTCTTTCATCACGCCGTGAAAGGCGACGACCGAATCCGCGGAAGCTGCTTCGAAGGTCCCGGTGCTACCGAGCCGGTATTTGAATTTGACCGGGATTCGGCCAGGGGAGTCGTAGATCAGTTTCACCAGTTTGGTGCCGCCGAATGGCACTCCGACCAGCGTTTCTTCGAGGAAGTTGCTGTTGGTGCCGACCATGTTCGCGTCTTCGCCCATCGATTTCAGGGTGTAGCTGCCGTTCGCCAGGTCGGGAAAGGTGGCGCAGCCTTCGGCGTTGGTGGTGTCGCTGAACAGCCCCACTTTGAGGTCGATCCCAGCCTTGGGCGCGCCTGTTTCGCCCGCGATCGCGACCGTCAGCGTTCCGTGGCTGGACTCAATCGAGCCATTGGAGGGCGAGACGATGCTCCTCAGTACCGTCTGCTGGCCGCTCGTCATTCCGGGCCAGGTGACCACCGTCGTAACCTGCACGTAATCGGCCGAGGCATTGGCATCGCTGCTGCACGAGACCGTTGCGGTTTTGTCGTTGATGAAGGCTCCGGTGGAGCGGACTTTGAAGGTCGTCCCAGCCAGTGGCACGTTTCTGGTTTCGTCGAGATGGTTCAGTGACGTGAGCCGCAGCGAGCGCAGGCGTGCCTGGTCTTCCTGGGCGATCGCGTAAGCCTGGGTGCGGTGGCGCTGATCGCCGGATGCGTCGCCCATCGCCTGAAGCAGACCGAAGGTGCCGGCGGAGGCGACGAGGAGGACGGCGGCACTGACCACGACCTCGATCAGCGCGAACCCCGCCTCTGCAGGGGGCAGCTTCTGGCGCGGGGGCGTCATGCGCTCCTCATCGGATCTGCATGGTTGGAGCTTTAGTCCAGCTATGACCCCAGCCCTGATCCCATCTGGCTTTTCTCAAAACTTCAGTTAGTGAAGCCATGTGGCTACACTTGGTGAAGCGAGGTTGGTCCGATCGCCCGCCTCCGACATCATCATGAGCGCCCTGAGCAACTCCACCTGCCCCGTCTGCCGCACGGCTGAGGTCGTCTGCGGAAAGTGGACCCTTTTGGTGATCCGCGATCTGGCCGATGGAAACAGCCGTTTTTGTGAGCTGGAGCGGTCTCTGGAGGGGATCAGCCCGCGCACGCTGTCGCTGCGGCTGCGCGCTCTGGAGGAGGAGGGGATCGTCGAGCGGCACACGTATCCCGAGGTTCCGCCCCGGGTCGAGTACGCCCTGACCACGAAGGGCGAGGCGCTGGTGCCGCTGATCGACGACATGCGCAAGTACGGCACCCGCTGGCTTTTGGCGGCAGACGCCGAG
>Ga0190275_10001531_pt1 | contig 17108 bp, 13 predicted proteins | sample Popmic550T_FD_133745 | JGI IMG/M metagenome (GOLD analysis project Ga0190275, IMG submission 133745) | Populus adjacent soil microbial communities from riparian zone of Yellowstone River, Montana, USA - 550 T | ecosystem: Environmental > Terrestrial > Soil > Riparian zone > Trees stand | place...
CGCCCCAGCAGGCCAACGCCATCATCGAATCCGGTCAGGCCGACTGCGTCCTGCTGGCGAGGGAGTTGTTGCGGGATCCGTATTGGCCGCTGCATGCGGCCGAAGCCCTGGGGCATGCCGCCGACTGGCCGGCGCAGTACCTGCGAGCGGCGCCGGCCGGAGCGGTCTCAAGGTAGGGAGGGAAGGCAAAAGGCAAAGGGCAAAAGGCAGAAGGCAAAACGAGCTTCGCCGTGCGCCTCCTGCCTCTCGAACACCTTTGCTTTAGCCTTTAGTCTTCAGGCTTTGTTTTGCCTTTTGCCTTCTGCCTTCTGCCTTTTCCTTCCCCTTACTTTTGCAGATTGAACCGCTGTACGCGGCGACCGGTGGAGGCCTCACCGACGATCAGGTTGCCCTTCGAATCGATGCTCATGCCGTGCGGGCGCAGGAATTGGCCGAGCTGACGGCCGCCGCGGCCGAACTCGCCCACCACTTCCATGTCGCTCCGCCGCAGGATCCACACCTTGTGATTGGTGCCGTCCGCCAGGTAGAGCCACTGCTGCTGCGGATCCTTCGACAGCACCACTACGAACGATGACCCCGAGGAGAGCGTCGCGGGCGCAATGATCTTTTCCATCACGAACTTACCCGACTGCTCGAACACCTGGATGCGGTTGCCGCGACGATCAGCGACATAGATCTTGCCGTCAGCGGACCCCGTCAACCCATGCGGCGTCGAGAACTGCTTCGGCAGCAGCCCGCCCATCATCGTCTTCGGATCGAACTTCTCCGCGTCGTCCGGCTTCTCGCCGTAGGCGCCCCAGTGACGCTTGTAGGTGCCCGTCGCCGCGTCGAACACGATGATGCGACGGTTGCGGTAGCCGTCGGAGATGAACACCTCGTTGGTCTTCGGATCGACCCACACGCCCGAGGGCCCGCCGAGCAGTGTGGTGTCATTGCTGCCGCCGGTCTGGTCATAGGTGCCGATGGTCATCACCAGCTTGCCGTCGCGGGTGAACTTCATCACGCGGTGGTGCATATGCGTGCCCACCCAGACGAAGTCGTTGTGATCGACGAAGATGCCGTGAGGATTGCGCGGCCACTTCTCGGGCTCCTCCTTGGCCTTGTCGCCCCAGCCCTGCACGACCTTGCCGTTCTGGTCGAGCTCGATGACGACCGGCGCTGCCTTGCAGCAGGTGCCCATCGGCGGGGTCTGTTCCTCGTACAGCTCTTCCTCGGTGAGCGTCTCGGGCAGGCTGGTGATCCAGGTGTGGTCCTTCGAGTCCACGAACACGCCGGTGACGGAGCCCATCACCCAGTGGTTCGGGAACTCGAGCGGCCAGGTCGGATCGATCTTGAATGTCGGGACGCCCGCTGCCGGGGCGGGTTTCTGCTGCGCTTCGACCGGGCGCGAGACGAACATGCCCAGCACGAGGGGAAGCGCGATCAGGCAGGCGCCGGCAGCGGTCTTCTGAATGGCCTTCATCTACGATTCAACTCCTTCGAGCCGGACCAATCCGGGCCCGGCCGCCGTCACCATACCATGCGTGCCCGCGGGCCACATTAAAGGAATCCGGCGAGCGGCCGATGACACGGACCATGAGCTTCGTTGACACCGTACGCCGCACCTGCCCGACCTGCGGGGCCGCCTCGATCAAGGCGCTCTACATGGGCGTACCGCTGCGCTTGTGCGAAGACGAAACCTGCGAAACGGGGTGGGGCCCCGGCCGCGAGCTGCTCTCGCTGGTGCCCGTCGAGGCGGACGGTGGCGGATTCATGTTCTGGACCTACGACGGTCCTTATCCGCTGGCGCTTGTCTCATGGCTCTTCGCCGGCGTGACCCGCGGCGACGATCAGAAGAATCTGCCGTTCGCGGGCTGAGCCGGCACCGGCCCGCTCCATTCCTCTTCGCAAGCGCGGCTTCACAGAGCGAGATTGAGCCAGACGAACGCCACGTGCGCGTGGGTCCGGTCGCGTTCCGGCGCCTCCGACGTCGTCCATAGATAGCCGAACTCGAGGCCGGCCTTCGGCGTCATCTGGCGGAGGAGTCCGCCGAAGAGACGATTCTGATCGACACCCTGCCATGGACCGTCATCTGTGTCGTCCATGGTGACGAAGAACTCGTTCCACCCGACGAGCGACCACGACCGTTGCTCGTTCAACGGGCGGACCACGCGGCCCATCGTGCGGAGCCGGTGCGAGTTGTCAGCCCAGCCGTCCTGAAAGCGTTGTTCGAGACGCAGCCGGATGGACGGCGTGACGCGGCCGGCCTCGGGCAGCGTGGCTGAGAGTTGCTGCCAGATGCGGTGCTCGTGCGCGACGCCCGGGCCGGGTGGTTTTGCCACCCACGCATACCCGCCCCAGAGCGTAAGGCCGTCACTCACCCGGCGGCCGAGCGCCGTGCGCGTAATCACCTGGTACGAGTCCGAGACGTCCTCGTACCACCGCGGCTGCTCTTCGAGGTGCAGCCGCCAGTTCTCCGAGAGCCGCAGCGTGGCCACCACTTGCGCCCACAGCTGCACATCCACGTTGTCCTGCGCCGACGCCGAACCGGGTATCAGGCACACGATCATCAGTCCCCACGTCAACGCCACGCGCATCCGCTTCAGTATGAACGAGTGCGGCCCCGCATGGTATACCTCGCGCATGCCGCTCATCACACTCGAGGCCTTGCCGGTTCGCGAAATTTTTCCAGGGGTGCGCGCGCGCCTCGTGCATACGGACCGCGTCACGCACTCCTGGGTCGTGCTCGACGAGGGCGCCGCGTTCCCCACTCACCAGCACCCGCACGAGCAGGTGGTCAGCGTGCTCGAAGGGCAGCTCGACATCCTCGTGGATGGCGAACGCGTCGAGCTCACTGCCGGGCAGGTCTACGTGATCCCGCCGGATGCACCGCATTCTGGACGCGCGGTCACCGCGTGCCGCGTCCTCGACACCTTCGCGCCCGTGCGTGAGGATTACAGGTAGCCGGCCACGGAAGGCAAAAGGCAAAAGGCAAAAGGCAGAAGGCAGGACCCCCAGGCACCCCCCAGGACCCGACCAAGACCCAAGACCCCTGTCGTATACTCGGCCCGAGCCCGCGCGTTCGCGGGCACGGTTCCGAGGAGGCGTTTGTGCGTGCACGGCTGATGGTGTCGACGGTACTGATTGTGGGACTCGGCAGCCTGGCTCTCGGGCAGGCGCCGAAGTCGCGACTGAATCCGGTGATCGAGCTGCTGGAGCAGAAGAAGCCCGTCTTCGGTCTCTATGCGCCGTCCAATCGCCGGGGTGGGCCGCCGCAGCCCGGCACGGTTGCCCCGGCCGTGCAGCTGCCGGACAAGTCGCCGGCCGAACTCGCGAAGGAAGCCCTGGGGTACGCGAACAGCGACTTCGTGTTCGACGGCAGCATGGAGGGCAACTTCGATCGGGGTTACAGCGCCTACTCGGAGTTCGTGAAGGGCATCGCGCAGCTCGGCCTGTTCACGAAAACTCCCACACATCGGCTCCACCACCCGCTGATCGTGAAAGCGCCTGAGATTGCTCCGGATCCCGCCACCGTCGGCGCGCAAATCGGCAAGCAGCTCAATCTCGGGGTGAGCGGCGTGATGTTCGTCTCGGTCGAGAGCGCGGACGAAGTGCGGCAGGGGCTGAATGCGATGCGCTTCAAGTCCAAGGGCGGCACGCGCAGCGACGACGTGGGAACGGCGCCGGCCCTGTGGGGATTGAGCGACGCCGAATACAAGGCCAAGGCCGATCTGTGGCCGCTCAATCCGGAGGGCGAACTCCTCAACTGGACCATCATCGAGAGCAAGGCGGGGCTGGCCAAGGTGCGCGAGATCGCGGCGGTCAAGGGCATCGGTGTGCTGTGGCCCGGCGCCGGAACCCTGCGCGGCATCTTCAGCACCACCGACGCGGCCGGCAAGCGGACGCTCGATGAAGCGGCCTGGGAGGCGTCGATTCAGCAAGTGCTGGCGGCGTGCAAGGAGTTCAACGTGCCCTGCGGCTATCCGGCGAGCGCCAATGACATCGAGATGCGCATGAAGCAGGGCTTCAGCGTGTTCGTGATGAATTGGGGCGATGCCGGCTTCAAGACCGTGGAGCTGGGCCGGAAGATCTCGGGCCGGGCAGAGAGCAGCCGGTAAGTCACTCTTCGCCTGGGGTGCGGCCGCGGCCGGCCTTGACCACCGCGCGCCGCTTCTTCGTGGACAGGCGGCGCTCCTTCGCGCCCTTGGTGGTCTTCGTCGGCTTACGCCTCACCGGCACCATGGTGGCCTGCCGGATGAGCGCGACCAGCCGCTCACGAGCGGCCTCGCGGTTCTGCATCTGCGTGCGATGCTCGCGGCTGTCGATCAGCAGCACGCCTTCGGCCGTGATGCGTCGTCCCGCGAGCGTCGTCAACCGCTGCTTGACGGCCGCTGGGAGCGCCGAGTCCCGCACGTTGAAGCGCAGTTCGACCGCCGACGCCACCTTGTTGACGTTCTGACCGCCAGGGCCGGACGCGCGGACGAATCGCTCATCGAGCTCGCGCTCGTCGATGGCCAACGTGGGCGTGATTTCGATCATCACCGGGCACTCACCCGCCCCAGTCTACGCGGACGGCGGCGTCGTGCGTTGAACTTGCACCAGCGGGCTCAACCAACGGCTGCGCTTCGCTAGTCCGTTATTATGCGAAGAACCATGTCCCAGTCGCTTGCAGACGGTTATAGCTTCGAGCGCGAAGGCACCGACTCCGGCGTCCTCCTCCTGAAGCGGCAGGGCGTCGAGCTGGGCCGCCTTGACTATCGCCTGACAACGGGCGTGATCTATATCGACTTCGTCGAAGTGTCGCCCGCGAAGCGCGGATTGGGCCTAGGCGTGCGTCTGGTGGATGCCGCGGCCGACTGGGCCCGTGAATCGTCGCGCACGCTGGTGCCGATCTGCGGGTACGCGCGCCGCGTGCTGATGTCCAACGCGAAGTACCAGGACGTGTTCGAAGACGATCGCTGAGGAAGTGCTGCGGCCAGGGCCGCGCGGTCACGTATCATGGTCGCTTCGGAGCGAGCAGACGTGCCCAACATCCTTCAGAGTCTTCCGGCCGGCGAAAAGGTCGGCATCGCGTTCTCCGGCGGTCTCGACACCAGCGCCGCGCTGCACTGGATGCGCGCCAAGGGGGCCATCCCGTACGCCTACACCGCGAACCTCGGGCAGCCGGACGAGAAGGATTACGACGACATTCCGAAGAAGGCGATGGCGTACGGCGCCGAGCTCGCGCGCCTCATCGAGTGCCGGCCGCAGCTGGTCGCCGAAGGCCTCGCCGCCATCCAGTGCGGCGCCTTCCACATCTCCACCGGTGGCGCCACCTACTTCAACACCACCCCACTGGGCCGCGCCGTCACCGGCACCATGCTCGTCGTCGCCATGCGCGAAGACGAGGTGAACATCTGGGGTGACGGCAGCACCTTCAAGGGCAACGACATCGAGCGGTTCTACCGTTACGGCCTGCTCGCCAATCCCAATCTCCGCATCTACAAGCCGTGGCTCGACCAGCAGTTCATCGACGAACTGGGCGGCCGCAAGGAGATGTCGGAATACATGATCGCGCACGGCTTCGAGTACAAGATGAGCGTCGAGAAGGCCTACTCGACGGATTCGAACATTCTCGGCGCCACCCACGAAGCCAAGGACCTGGAGTTCCTGAACAAAGGCATCACCATCGTCCAGCCGATCATGGGCGTGGCGTTCTGGCGCGACGACGTCGCGGTGAAGCCCGAGACCGTGACCGTGCGCTTCGAGGAAGGCCAGCCGGTGGCGCTGAACGGCCACACCTTCGGCGATGCGCTGTCGATGTTCACCGAGGCGAACGTCATCGGCGGCCGTCACGGGCTCGGCATGTGCGATCAGATCGAGAACCGCATCATCGAGGCGAAGAGCCGCGGCATCTACGAGGCGCCGGGCATGGCGCTGCTGCACATCGCCTACGAACGGCTGGTCACCGGCATTCACAATGAGGACACCATCGAGCAGTACCGCAACCACGGCCGTCGCTTGGGCCGCCTGCTGTACCAGGGCCGGTGGTTCGACCCGCAGTCGATGATGCTGCGCGAGACCGCCCAGCGCTGGGTGGCCCGCGCCGTCACCGGCGAGGTGACGCTGGAGTTGCGGCGCGGCAACGACTACTCGTTGCTCGACACCTCGAGCCCGAACCTCACCTACAAGCCCGAGCGCCTGACGATGGAGCGGGGCGAAGCGTTCTTCACGCCCCAGGATCGCATCGGCCAGCTGACGATGCGGAATCTCGACATCATCGATACGCGCGACAAGCTGCGCGTGTACTCCGAGACAGGATTAATCGGCTCGGGTACGGCCGGCGTGCCGCTGCTGGAAGGGGACAAGTAGGAACTCAAGCCCGGCCCGCGTCACGCAGCTCCGTTTCGCGCTACGCCTGTCCGTTCGAAACCGCGCGGGAGCGCGGCCCACCGAGCTGGAGGCTCGGCCCTCCACTGCCGCACCACCGTGCCGAGACCTCCGCCAGAAGGCCCGTCGATATCTGCTACAGTCCCGCAACGGGAGGGTCCAGTGGCAGACAAGCTGGTCGGCACCAACTACGTCACCCCCGACATCGTCGCCAAGGTCACGGGCCGGGCCCGCTACGCCGAGGACTTCCGCGCCGAGGGCATGCTGTTCTGCAAGCTGCTCCTCAGCCCCCAGCCGCACGCCCGCGTCTCGCGACTGGATACGCGCGCAGCGCTGGCCATGCCCGGCGTTCGCGCCATTCTCACCGCCGACGACCTGCCCGAGCTCGGCGGCGCCGAACGGGCCCTGACCAACGAGCCGTTGTATGGCGGCGAGCCAGTGCTTGCCGTGGCCGCCGTGGACGAATTCGCCGCGGCCGAGGCCATCGAGCGCATCGACATCAGCTTCGAGCCGCTGTCCTTCGTCATCGATCCGCTCGACAGCCTGCGTCCCGGCGGACCCGACGCCCGGCGCGAAGGTAACGTCTGGGGCGTGCCTCCGCCGGCGGCACCTGGAGCGCCTCCGGCCAGACCGGCGGTCGAGCGCCTGAAGTGGACCGATGCGGACTTCGCGGACGCGGCCGACGGCCGCATGCCGATGGGCAAGGCCACCGAGGAATGGACCGACGGCGATCTCGACGCCGGTTTTGCAGCCGCCCACCTTGTGCTCGACGAGACGTTCGTCGTGCAGTCCACCGGTCATCATCCGCTCGAGACGCGGACCGCGATGGCCTACTGGCAGAACGGCAAGCTGTACTTGCACTGCTCGACGCAGAGTGTGGTGCGCACCGTTGACGCGGTCGCGCGATGGGTCGGCATCGAGCCTGCGGACGTCGTCCTCATCAGCGAATACACGGGCGGGGGCTTCGGCAGCAAGGGCGGCGGCTCGGTGACGATGGCGATTCCCGCGCTGCTGTCGAAGAAAGCGGGTGCCCCGGTGATGATGCGGGTGAGCCGCGAAGAGGAAAGCTACTTCGGCCGGGCCCGCACCAGCATGGTCGGGCGTGCCAGGGCCGGGTTCACGAAGGACGGCCGCATCACCGCGCTGGATCTCTTCATCGTCCAGGACGGCGGTCCCTACGGGCCGATGGGCGACCATCGATCGGCGGGATTGGCCGCGTCGCTGATCTACCAGCCTGGCGCGATGCGATGGCGGGCGGTGAACGTGCTGACCAATACGCCTCCTCGCACCCAGCAGCGATCGCCCGGGCCGATGCAGGCCAACGGCATCATCGAACCGGTGGTGACCAAGGCCGCGAAGGCGCTTGGCCTCGATCAGGTCGCCATCAGACGCATCAACTCGCCGGAGGGGAAAGCCTCGTTCGGGCCATCGGTACCGAATGGGCCGCGCCGGCATGTCACCGGTGCGTTCGTGAAGGACGCGCTCGATCGCGGCGCGCAGCAGTTCGGCTGGGCGGAACGCGTGGCCCGCTCGGGGCAGCGGCGGGGCAGCAAGGTCCGCGGCGTCGGCGTGGCGATCGGGCCGCACGGTGCGGGCTCGGTGGGCTTCGACGGGTTGATGACAATTCGGCCAGACGGCAAGCTGTACGTGCAGTCCGGCGTCGGCAATCTCGGCACGCACTCGGTCATCGACCTCGCGCGCGTGGCTGCCGACGTGCTGTCGATGCCCTGGGAGCGGGTCGAGGTGATCTGGGGCAACACCAGCCGCGGCCTGCCCTGGACGTGCCTGTCGGTCGGCTCGCAAACCACTCACGCGATGACGCGCGCCAACCACGCCGCCGCCATGGACGCGAAGCGCAAGCTGCAGGAGCTTGCGGCGACCGATCTCGGCGGCGCTCCCGAGGACTACGATCTCGGCAACGAACGGGTCTTTCGCAAGGGACAGCCTGGCCGGGGGCTTACCTACGCCCAGGCCGCGCAGCGCGCGGTCAGCCTGGGCGGCCGCTTCGACGGACACGATCTCCCCCCGGACATTCACGCCGTCACCAGAACGGCTGCTGCGGGCCTGACCGGGCTCGGCCTGATGGGCGTAGCGAAGGACACCTATCCCCGCGACGGCGAGACCTACTCGTTCGTCGCCGGGTTTGCCGAGGTCGAAGTGGACGTCGAGACCGGCACGGTCACGCTGGTGGACTTCCTGAGCGTCGGCGACGTCGGTGTCGTGGTGAATCCGCGAAGCCTCACCGCGCAGCTGAATGGCGGCGTCTGCCTCGGCATCGCGCACGCGCTGTATCAGCGGTTGGTCTACGACCCGCACTATGGCTTGTCGCTGGCGCGCCGTTTCTACAGCAATCGTCCGCTCACCATCCTCGATGTGCCGCACACGATGCCGGCAGTGGCGCTGGGAATTCCGGATCCCGAAACGCCAGTCGGCGCCAAGGGCGTCGGGGAGCCGCCAGTCGGCGCCGGTTACGGGGCGGTGCTGAATGCCATCGCCGATGCCGTGGGCGTGGATGCCTTCCGCCGGGCGCCGGTGACGTCGGACGTGATCCTGATGTCGCTGACGCACGGCCGGCGGATGCACGATCCACTGCGCGCGCACATCTGAGGCGGCGGTCACCAGGGTCGAGCGGTCATTTGACTCGCACCCGGCATCCGTGCAAGATACGCGCATTCATTCGCGGGCAACACCGGTAGTCGCGCTTATCTCGTGGTCCTCACCTCTTTCGATGTGGAGGGTTCATGCGCGCGATTGGGTTTGCGGTTTGGCTGGTCCTCGCGGCGGCGGCGCCTGCGTTGGCTCAGGCGGTCACCTCGGGCACCGGCGCCATCAACGGCAGAATCACCGACGGGACGTCGGCGGTGATCCCCGGCGTCAGCGTTACGCTCACCAGCCCCTCGCTCATGGGGGCCCGCGCCGCCGTCAGCGATCCTGACGGCCAGTATCGCTTCACCGCCGTTCCACCTGGTGAATACACCATCGTTTTCGAATTGCCTGGCTTCGGCACCGTCCGCAATGAAGGGATACGCATCAGCGTCGGCTTCACGGCGACGGTAAATGCCGAGATGAAGCTGGCATCACTGACCGAGTCGATCACGGTCACCGGCCAGTCGCCGGTGGTGGATACCGCTGCGACCCAGGTCGGCACGACGTTCGACGCCAAGCAGCTGTCGGCGCTGCCGACGTCGCGCGACTACTTCTCGCTGCTGGCAGGATCGCCCGCCGTGCAGATGAGCCGCATCGATGTGGGCGGAAGCACCAACGGCACGCAGCAGGCGTTCGTCACCTACGGCACTGCAGGACAAGTGCGGGCCAGCATCGAAGGCATCAATGCGACGGAGGCGACCGGCGCCTTCGGCAACTATCCGGATGTCGGGGCGATGGAGGAAGTGCAGATCAATACGGCCGCGCATTCGGCCGAAGCCTCGACCCCTGGCGTTCAGTCTCAGTTCATCAGCAAGTCTGGCGGCAACGAATTCCGCGGCACCTACTTCGGCAGCTACTCCCCGGAAAGCTGGCAGGCCTTCAACATCGATCAAGATCAAATCGATCGCGGCCTGCGGGCGGGTGGCGGCCTCGAGCCGCAGGACGTGAATCGGCTCTCGTCCTACCAGGATCACAATCTCGGCTACGGCGGGCACCTGGGCAGGGACAAACTCTGGTGGTACGGGTCGTACCGGCACCAGGACGTCAAAGCGCGATTCGTGAACTTCCCGGTCAAGCCACAGCAGACGATCCTCAATAACTTCAGCGGCAAGGTCACCTACAACCTGTCAGAGAACAACAAGCTGATCGGCTACACGCAGCCGTCCCAGAAGCGGCAGCCGCAGCGCTTCGACTCGTTCCTGCTCGGCGTCGACACCGGCATCAACACCTCGGAAGCGACCACCTGGAACCAGAACTACTGGGCCTGGGTGAACAAGGGCGAATGGAACGGCGTGCTCAGCGACAATGCGTTCGCCGAAATTCGCGGCGGCCAATACGGCTACAACTGGGACAACGGCGTCAACGGCGAGGGCCTGCGCTACGAAGACATCGGCAACAACCTGATCTTCGGCCGCAATCGCAACTGGCGCCGCGAGCGGCGGCGCAACCAGGTGCTGGGCACGGTCAGCCTGTTCAAGGACACCGGTTTCGGCGAGCACAACCTGAAACTTGGCGGGGAAGTGTTCAGGGAAACCGCGGTCGACATCTACATCGATGGCTACCAGGAGGACATCCTGCACGTGCTCCAGAACGGCGCACCGCTCGACATCATCCTGTTCCAGGCGCCGAACACCTCCGAAAACGGTTTGTGGACCTTCGGCACGTTCCTCAACGACACCTGGCGCGTCAGCAGCCGGCTGACCGCCAACCTCGGCGTGCGCTTCGACCGTTATCGCGCGTTCCTGCCCGAGCAGGTGCACGAAGCTGGAACGTTCAATCCCGCTCCAATCGATTTTGCCGCGATCGACGACGTCGTCACCTTCAACCTGTTCGCGCCGCGGCTGGGACTCACCTACGATCTGCGCGGCAATGGCCGGACCGTGGCCAAGATCAACTACGGCACCTACTGGTGGAATCCGGGCGCCGACTTCCTGTTCAACGTGAACGAAAACTCGAATGCCTGGTGGCGACGCTACCGGTGGACCGATGCAAATGGCGACACCCGCTGGAACCCAGGTGAAGAGGGCACGCTGGTATCGAGCCGCGGCGGCGTGGCGCTGGAATCACTCGATCCCGACCTGAAGAACACCCGGACCGACGAGATCGCCGCCTTCCTCGAGCACGAACTGATGCCGAACTTCGGTGTCCGCCTGGGGTATGTCTGGCGCGGGCAGCGGAACCAATTCGCCCGCATCAACGCGGCCCAACCCTACGAGGCGTTCACGGTGCCGGTATCCGTCCGCGACCCCGGTCCCGACGGGGTCGTCGGCAATGGAGACGATGGGGCGCCGCTGGCGGCCTGGGATTTGGCGCCGGAGTACCGCGGCCTCACGCCGATCAACCTCACCACCAACGTCCGCAACGGCGATGCCGACTTCCACACCTACGAGATCACCGGCACCAAGCGGATGAGCAATCGCTGGAGCCTGCTGGCCTCGTACGGCTACACCAAGAGCTTCGACAACGGCAACACCACGTATCAGGGCAACGCGGTGCGACAGAACTTCCTGCCGGCGACGCCGAACGACGAGATCAACACCAGCGAAGGTCGTCACGAGTACAGCCGTCAGAACGTCAAGCTCTCCGGCACATGGAACTCCCCGTTCTGGGACATTTCGGTGTCGCCGATGCTGCGCTACCAGCAAGGCTTCCCGTGGGGCCGCACCTTCGCGGCCAACCTCAGTTACGGCAGCGTCCGCTTTTTGGCGGAGCCCCTCGGCACCCAACGCCAGGACAACATCGTCATCACCGACCTGCGGGTCGAGAAGACGGTGCGGTTCGGCAGCCGCCGCGATGTGTCGCTGTTCTTCGACGTCTACAACATGTTCAACCAGAACCCCGAGCAGAACCTGCAGTGGAGTTCGGGCACGGCCTACGACCGCCCACTCAGCGTGGTGCCGCCGCGACTCGCGAGGTTCGGCGTGAAGCTGAACTTCTAGGGTCAAGCACCTCGCGTCAGGTGACCGCAAGGCAGGCGTCAGCTTCGAGGCTGGCGCCTGTTTTCGCCGTTGCCGAGCGTCGCCCCCTGGCTAGAATCTCGACGCTCTCACCCAGTGATCGGCACGGGCCCAGCTTGCCGCGAAATCCTCGTCCACCTTCGGGTCCTGCGTGCCCTGGCCCTTGAGCGCCTGCCGCAGTCCAATCAACGACCAGCCGTTGTGCGGGTGATCGGCGAGGTCCTCGCGATATACCTTCTCGGCGTCGGCAAAGCGCCCGGCCTCGATCAGCGCCGCGCCCAGCCAGTGCCGGGCCGGGAACGGCAGCGGCTCGGGCTCGTCGTACTCGAGCTCATCGTCCAGTTGCACGGCGCGCTCGAAGGCGGCGATGGCTCCGGCCTGGTCCTTCTCGGTCAACAGAATCTCGCCCTCCAGCAGGTGGGCGAGCAGGCCGAGCAGGCGCTTGGCGGGATGATTCCGGAACTCCTGGGTCGAGGTCTCCGCCGTCTTCTTCACGCGGCCCGCGTACAGCTTCGCGAAATCAGCGTCGCCCTGCTTGAGGCGGGCATATCCCTGCGCGAAATCCCAGACGCCGGCTGGCACTTCGCGTTCCGGACGTTTGGTGATCGCGATCACTTCGTCGAAGCGGCCGAAGCGAATGAGCGTGAGCACCTGGTACATGGTGTCGCCAGTCCGCTTGGTGTAGTCCTTCCCGGCCTGCGTCGCAATCGCGCCCTGACCGTCCATGGCCGCCGCATAGAGCAGCATGTGCAGGTTGTGATCGGGATAAATGGCAAAGCCTTCGCCGACGTCGGCCTTCAGATCCGAGTGCCAGGCGTCGAGATTGGCGCGGACCGAGTCGGCCCAGCGGCCGACCTCGTTCCAGGTGTGCGAGGGCATGTGCTGAATGTGGCTCGCGCCCGGAATGCTGCGGCCGAGGAATTCGGCGCATGCCACCGCGAGGTCGGGCTTGACGGTGGACTCCGTGGCGTGGACGTAGAGATGACACGCTCCTGGATGCTGGTTGTTCTTGGCCAGCACCGATTCCAGCACGCCGTGAAGGCGCTTGACGTTGGGGGCGTTGACGTCGCGCCTGCCGCGCCTCGGCTCGAGCAGGAACAGCGCGTCGCCATACAGCGTGACCGCATCCAGATCGTTCGGGTATTTCTCCGCAAGCTTTCGCATCGACTCGGCATAGGCCTCGTCCTGCTGGCGCCGCGTCTTGGCGTCGAACTTCTCGACATAGCGGACCGAGAGCGCGTCAATGAAATCGCGCTCGATCGGTGAAGCCTGGCCCTTGAGGCTGATCGCCTTCTGCAGCGCGTAGTAAGCGAACGGCGACTGGTCGGCCGGCATCGGCCCGTTCAGATAGGAGCCCCACGCCCAAGCTTCGCCCCAGTAACAGATCGCGCACGACGGATCTTTCTTCCAGGCTTCCCTGAACGATCGCACGGCATCCAGCCGCGCGAACGAATACATCATCTGGAAACCCTGATCGAAGAACTTCTGCGCGTCTGGATTCTTGGAGGAGATGGGCCGGGTGAAGGTGCCGAGGCCGGTGGTGAAGAGGGCGATGGGGTCGGCCACATACTTGGGAAGGGGGCCGGGATCGGGCGCGTTGACCGGCTGCGCCGAGACCGTGGAGGATGCGATGAGACAACAACAACACAGCGTGAGAACGGCGCGACGGAACTGGATGATCACGTGAATCTCCCTGGTCGAGTACCCACTCGATGGCGGCCGCGCCGCCAAACCAGAGCGGGGGGGCGCGCGTATGCTAACACTAGCGCCGGGCTGGAGGGCGCTGCGCCCCTCCAGTACCCTTCCGCGGCTACCTCACTAGGTCTTGTCGATGGTGACCGAGTTGATCACGATGTCCTTCACCGGCCGGTCCTGAGGACCCGTCTGCGTCTTCCCGATCTTCTGGATGACGTCTTGCCCTTCGACGATCTCGCCGAAGATCGCGTGCTTGTTGTCGAGCCAGGGCGTCGGTGCCAGCGTGATGAAGAACTGCGATCCATTGGTGTTCGGGCCGGAATTGGCCATCGAGAGCAGGCCGCCCTTGCTGTGGTTGAGGCCGCTCCCGAACTCGTCGGCGAAACGGTAGCCTGGGCCACCCCGGCCGGAACCCTCCGGGCAGCCGCCCTGGATCATGAAGCCGTCAATCACCCGGTGGAAGATGAGGCCGTCGTAGAACGGACGGGTGACCGCCTTGCCGGTCTTCGGATCGGTCCATTCCGCCGTGCCAGTGGCGAGGCCGACAAAGTTGGCGACCGTCTTGGGGGCTTTGTCGTCGAACAGACGGGCCTTGAACGTGCCCTCAGACGTGTTGAACGTGGCGTGCATCATCTCGTGATTTTAGCTCAGTCACCGAACGTGATGCCCTGCGCCAGCGGGAGCGCCGTGGACCAGTTGACGGTGTTCGTCTGCCGGCGCATGTAGGCCTTCCACGCATCCGAGCCGGACTCGCGCCCGCCGCCCGTTTCCTTCTCGCCGCCGAAGGCGCCACCGATCTCAGCGCCAGAGGTGCCGATGTTCACGTTCGCAATGCCGCAGTCCGATCCGCGCGCCGACAGGAACTCCTCGGCTGCGCGCACCCCCTCGGTGAAGATCGCGCTCGAGAGCCCTTGCGGGACGTTGTTGTGCAGGGCCAGCGCCTGGTCGAAGGTGTCGTATTCGAGGATGTACAGGATCGGCGCGAAGGTTTCCTGCCGCACCACGTCGGTCTGCGTTGGCATTCGCACGATGGCCGGCTCGACGAACTGTGGGCCGAGGTCCGGCCGCGGCGCGCCCCCGTACACGACCGTGCCGCCCTCCGCCGCCGCCTGGGACAAGGCCGCCTGCATCTGGTCGACCGCCTGCTTCGACACCAGCGGTCCCATCAGCGTGCCGGGTGTGAGCGGGTCGCCGATTCGGACTTGACCATAGGCCTTCACCAACCGCTCGACCAGCGCCCCGGCGATGCTGCGGTGCGCGATGACACGCCGGGTCGAGGTGCAGCGCTGCCCGGCGGTGCCGACGGAACCGAACACGATGGCGCGCACCGCCAGTTCGAGATTCGCGTCGGCGGCGACGATGATCGCGTTGTTGCCGCCGAGCTCGAGAATGGTTTTACCGAACCGGCCGGCGACCGTCTGTGCCACATGCCGCCCGATCGCCGTGGAGCCAGTGAAAGAGATCAGCGGCAGCCGTTCATCCCGCAGCATCGCCTCGCCCGTGGTGCGCCCCGAGCCGACGACCAGCGTGAAGATGCCGGACAGCCCGTAATCCCGCATCACGCGGTTGGCGATCTGCTGCACCGCGATGGCCGTGAGCGGGGTGGGTTCCGCCGGCTTCCAGATGACGGTGTCTCCGCACACCGCGGCCAGCGCGGCGTTCCACGACCACACCGCGACGGGAAAGTTGAACGCGGTGATCACGCCCACCGGCCCGATCGGATGCCACTGTTCCATCATCCGGTGGCCGGGGCGCTCGGACGCGATCGTCAAGCCATAGAGCTGGCGAGACAGGCCGGTGGCGAAGTCGCAGATGTCGATCATCTCCTGCACTTCGCCGTGTCCTTCGGCGCGAATCTTGCCCATCTCGAGCGCCACCAGATCCCCGAGCGGCTCCTTGTTCTCGCGCAGCGCGTTCCCGAGGTCGCGCACCACGTCGCCGCGCTTGGGTGCCGGCACCTCGCGCCACGACTGGAATGCCGCCGACGCCGCGGCCGCGACCCGCTCGTACCCGTCCGGGCCGGCAAGCATCACGGTGGCGATGGCTTCACCGGTGGTGGGATTGAACGAGGTCAGCTCGTGCGCGTCTGTCTCGGTGATCCACTCGGGGCCCGTGCAGGCGCCGGGATTCCGGGCACTCAGTCCCAACGTCTCGAGCAGCGCGGTCGTCGTGGTGGGCATCCGTCTATTCTGCCCGACGTTTCCGTTCGTGGCGAGAACAGGGTGCTGACTTAGAATTCTCTGTATGCACAGAGTCGGGGCGTGGGCACTGTTGATGGTTCTTTGCGCAGCCGTTCTCGGCGATGCGCTGCGGGCGCAGACGATCGCGCCTGGCGCGACCGAGGCCACACGGGAAGCGCAGATTGCCGCCGCGCAGGCCGCCAAGGCCAGGACGCTGCAGCCGCCGGTGCCCGGCCGGGCCGAGGCAATCATCAAGAAGGTCGAAGAACAGTTCCTCTCCGGTCACTTGAACTGGCATCCGTTCTTCGAGAACGCCTATGCCGGCGGCGGGTTCACGCTTGGCGCCGGCTACCTGACATACCTGGGCGCGTACAACACGTTCGACGTGCGCGGCAGCTACACGCTCAGCGGCTACAAGCGCGCCGAGGCGGAGTTCCGGGCGCCGCGGCTGTTCAACCGGCGCGGCGTGCTCTCCGTCATTGGCGGCTGGCGCGATGCCCCGGACGTCGGCTTCTACGGTCTCGGCACCGACTCGACGTCCGTGGACGACCGCGTTGGCTACAGCTTCGAGCAGCCGTATCTCACGAGCGTGCTGGAAGTGCGGCCGGCCCGTGGAGCCCTGGTGCTCGGCGGCGGCGTCGAGTACTCGAAGTGGGAGCAGGGAGCTGGCGACGGGTCGGATCCCTCGGTTGGTGACGTGTACGCGCCGGGGGATCTCCCGGGGCTGGGCTCCAGCCCGACCTACGTGCAGCCGATGGCCTCGGTGGCCTTCGACTGGCGTCCGGCCGCGGGCTATGCGCGGCGCGGCGGGTACTACGGCGCGACGCTGCGCAGCTTCATGGATCAGGACGGCCCGTTCAGCTTCCGCCACGTCGAGTACGAAGCCATCCAGCACATTCCGCTGTTGAGGGATGCCTGGGTGCTGTCCTTGCGGGGACGCGTGCAGACCACCTACACCGAAGAAGGCGAAGAGGTCCCGTTCTACATGCTGCCCGCCCTGGGCAGCGGCTCGACGCTGCGCGGGTACACGAGTTGGCGGTTCAGGGACCGCAACAGCCTGTTGCTGTCGGCCGAATGGCGCATCCTGGTGAACAGCTTTGTCGACACCGCGATCTTCTACGATGCGGGCAAGGTCGAGAGCCGCCGGTCCGACCTGGATCTCAAGGGACTGAAGAGCAACGTGGGCATCGGTTTTCGCGTGCATGGCCCGCTGGTCACGCCCGTGCGGATCGAATTGGCACGGGGCAACGAAGGGATGGCGCTGGTGTTTGCTGCGTCGGCC
>Ga0190275_10001532_pt1 | contig 17100 bp, 16 predicted proteins | sample Popmic550T_FD_133745 | JGI IMG/M metagenome (GOLD analysis project Ga0190275, IMG submission 133745) | Populus adjacent soil microbial communities from riparian zone of Yellowstone River, Montana, USA - 550 T | ecosystem: Environmental > Terrestrial > Soil > Riparian zone > Trees stand | place...
GCTCGAGGAGGTGGGGGGCAGCACGCGCACGACCACCGTCCACAGGTTCAGCTCGGTGGCGGGGCGCCCGGGGACCGCGGCGACCGTCCCCGCGACGGGCGTGAAGGTGGCCGTGCGGGTGACCCGCGCGCCGCTGGCCGCGCCGTTCCCCGCGGCGACCGTGTAGCTGCTGGCCGCGATCGCGGTGACCGGGTCGCTGGCGATGGTCACCATCGCCCGCTCCAGCTCGTCGGTGGCGAGCGCGGTGTAGGCCGACTGCACGCGCGCGCGCTGAACCGAGCGCGCGGCGCCGATCCCCAGCGCTTCCACGGCGAGCAGGCCGATCGCGAGGATCACCATCGCGATCAGCACCTCGATCATGCTGAAGCCCGCGTCGGCGCGGGCGGAGGTCTCAGAATTCACGGTAGATCATCCCTACTCCCGAAACCGTGAGGCTGTCGGTGCGCCCCTGGCGGGTGGCACGCACCACGTTGGTCCCGCCGGTCACCAGCATCCCCCGGCTGTCGAAGGTCACCGCGCCCGCGGTGGGCGAGAGCACCAGGTCGGGGTAGTCGACCCGCAGCGACACGGTTCGGCTCTCGCCGCCGGCGGCGCCGGGATCCACCACCACGGCGTAGCTCTTCCCATCGGCCGAGATGGTGAGCCGCGCCCGGGTGCCGGAGCGGATGGCGCGGACACGGGCGTAGTTCAGGTCGCCGGCGACACGGTTCAGCGCGCCCTGGACGGAGCTCACCTTCACCGCGCCCTGAATGCGCGGCACCGCCATGGCGACGGCGATGCCCATGATGACGAGTACGACCAGCAGCTCGGCGAGCGAGAACCCGCCGCGGCCGCGAGGCGCAGAGTGCACGGATGTATGCATGCGCTCCGGCAAGGCGAGGTTCATGCCTGCACGAAAGCGCTTGCACCCTAACGATTTCCGAGCCTCCGCGTATCAGTTTGGAGACGGACTTCTTGCCGGTGCGGAAAAGATTTCCGGCCTCGCCGCCCCTCCGCCCCGCGCACGCAGCCCTTTGCACCGGCCGCATTTCCGCCCGCGCCGCGCGTTTCCCGCCGCGTCGCCCTCTCCCGGCAATGTCGATCCCCCACACGCACACGCGCGCGTCCTCCACGCGCCCCCGCCCGCACATGCACTCCCGCGTCTCCCAAACCGCGCTCCGCGCAACCGTCGAACGAGCCTCGCGCAGTCTGCGAGGCTTCTCGTAGGCGTTGCTGCGGCTTCTTCAGCCGCCGGTGAGGGCCAGTCCACCACACTTACCATTCATCCGCCGGATCAGAACCGACGGTAGACGCGGCCCACCACCGAGATGGTGAGCGAATCGCGCGCGCTGCCCAGCACGCCGCGGATGGTGCGATTGTTGAACGGCGCCAGCAGGCCGCGCGAGTTGAACACCACGCTGTCGGCGTTCGTCGTCGCGAAGCACACCGTCGCCGCGTCGGCCGCGAACGACTCGCGCAGCACGGTCGCGCTCCCCTTGAGGCCGATGCGGTACCCCGCCGCGCCGCGGCCGGCGCAGGGCGAGCCCGGGGTGAAGCGCAGAACGGCGCTGGCCCCGTTGCGCACCGCCGCCATGCGGGTGAACTCGAGGTCCACGGCCAGGGCGTTCATGGCGGCGCGCACGCGCTGGCGGCGCAGCACGCCCTCCAGGCTGGGAACGGCGATGGACATGGCGATCCCGGCGATCACCAGCGTGGCCATCATCTCGAACAGCGTGTACCCGCGCCCGTGGCCCACCGCCGCCTCCCCGCCGCCCTTTGCGGCGCATTTGTATATTTGTGTCCATGTGTTAAGACGCTAAGAGAGCGTGCCTAGCGTAAGCTTCGGCCGTGAGATACGCAAGGTTTTCGTTTACTCCGTTCACGACGGGGGGCGAGACCGACGATTCGCGGCGCCTCGCGGCGCACTGGGATGGAATGCTGGCTCACCAGCGAGGACGCGAACCTTCAGTATCCTACGGGGATTTGGACCACGGGGAACGGAGGAGATGAAGGCAGGGAGTCGCGCGGAAAAGTCTGCCGAGGTGGAGAAACGGGTGCGCCCGCGCAGGTCGACGCACCCGTGCACTCGCGCACCTGTTCAGCGGTGCCTATTCCAGCCCGTAATCGTGGATCTTGTACGACAGCGCGCGGACCGAGAGATCGAGCAGCTCCGCCGCCCTCGTGCGGTTGCCGTTGCAGCGCTCCAGCGCGCGCTCGATCAGCGTCTTCTCCAGCGCGGGGAGGCGGCGCTTGACGGAGAGGTCGCCGTCGTCGTCGCGCAGGTCGAAGAGCTGGCGGCCGCTGCGCACGTGCGGCGGCAGGTGCTCTTCGCCGATCACCCCGCCCGAGAGCACCAGCGCGCGCTCCATCACGTTCTCCAGCTCGCGCACGTTGCCGGGCCACGAATACGCCGCCAGCACCGGGAGCAGCGAGCGGGGGAGCCCCGGCGTCTCCACCCCCAGCCGCTGCGAGTGGCGCCGCACGAAGTGCTCGGCCAGCAGCGGGATGTCTTCCGGGCGCGTGCGCAGCGGGGGGACGTGGATCTGCACCACGTTCACCCGGTAGTACAGGTCGTCACGGAAGCGCTGCGCCTTCACCTCCTCCACCAGGTCGCGCGCCGTTGCCGCCAGCACCCGCACGTCCACCGCGCGCTCGCCCGTGCCGCCCACGCGGCGGATGGTGCGCTCTTGCAGCACGCGCAGCAGCTTCACCTGCAGCGGGAGCGAGAGCTCGCCCAGCTCGTCCAGGAAGAGCGTTCCCCCCTCCGCCTCCTCGAACACCCCCTCGCGCGCACGGTCGGCGCCGGTGAAGGCGCCCTTCTCGTGGCCGAACAGCTCGCTCTCCAGCAGGTTCTCGGGGATCGCCCCCGCGTTCACCGCCACGAACGGCTTCTCGCCGCGCGGGCTGGCGCGGTGGATGGCGCGCGCCACCGCCTCCTTGCCGCTCCCGCTCTCGCCGGTGAGCAGCACGGTGGAGGGGAACGGCGCCACGCGCAGCGCCAGGTCCATCACCTCGCGCATCGCCGCGGAGGCGCCCACCACGCCCTGCACCCCCTCGGCGCGCACCACCTCCTTGCGCAGCAGCGCCACCTCGCGGCGAAGCTGCTCGCGCTCCTCCGCCTTGCGCAGGGTGAGCAGCACCTCGTCGGCGTTGAAGGGCTTGGAGATGTAGTCGTAGGCGCCGCGGCGCATGGCTTCCACGGCGGTGTCGAGGGTGCCGTAGGCGCTCATCATCACCACCAGCGCGGTGCCGCCGGCCTCGTGGAAACGCGCAAGGAAGTCGAGCCCGCCCATCCTGGGCATGCGGATGTCGCAGAGGATCAGGTCCGGCGGCTCGGCGAGCGCCATGCGCAGCCCGGCCTCGCCATCGTCGGCGACCTGCACCTGGTACCCCTCGTCGCGCAGGATGAGGAGGAGGGTGTGGCGCAGGCCGGGCTCGTCGTCGATGACGAGAACGCGTCGGTCGCTCACGGGGCGGAGGCGGTGTGGATGGGAAAGCAGAGCGTGAACACGGCTCCGCCGCCCTGCGCCGAGGTGGCCTCGATGCGGGCGCCGAAGTCTGCCATGGTGCTGGCGACGATGGCAAGGCCCAGACCGGTGCCCTCGCCCGGCGCGCGGGTGGTGAAGAAGGGGTCGAAGATGGCGTCGATGTGCTCGGGGGCGATCCCCTGCCCCGTGTCGGCGATCACCACGCGCACCACCGGGGTGCCGGGCTCGATGGTGGCCGTGTCGCGGTAGGTGCCGTAGCGCGGCCGGCGCAGGTGCGCGTACGAGATCCCCGGCGGGTCGCCGGTGCGGCGGGTGGGGATCGGCCGGTCGGGGTGGTAGGTGTCGAGGCCCGTGCGCAGCGTGATCACGCCGCGACCGCCCATCGCCGCCCGCGCGTTGTCGAGGAGGTTGACGAACACCTGGTCCATCAGGTGCGCGTCGGCCACGACGGGCGGAACGTCGTCGGCCAGCCTCAACTCCACCTCGATGCCGTCCAGCTTCCCCTGCGCCTTCAGCAGCTCCACCACGCGCACCAGGCTGGCGTTCACGTCCACCGGCTCGCGCGCGGCGGGGGCGGGGCGCGAGTAGTCGAGCAGGCGGCGGACGATGGTGTCGATGCGGCGCGCCTCGCGCTCAAGGCCCCCCACGATCTCGGGGTCGCCGCCGCGGCGGCGGAGCACGGCCGCGTAGCCCAGCAGCGCGCCCAGCGGGTTCCCCACCTCGTGCGCCACCCCCGCCGCCAGCCGGCCGATGGAGGCCATCTTCTCGGCCTGCACCAGGTCGCGCTGGGTGGCCAGCAGCACGCGGTTGGTGTCGTCGAGCGAGCGGACGTTGTCGGTGAGCAGGCGCTGGTTGGTGAGGAGCTGCTCGGTCATCTGGTTGAGCGCGTCGTACAGCCCGGCGATCTCGCGCGTCTCCCCCTCGGGGGCGCGGCGGGCGTAGTCGCCGCCGGCGATCGCCTCGGCGGTGGTGACGGCCATGCGCAGCGGGCGCACCACCAGCCGGTCGATCAGGTAGCCGCCGAAGAGCACGAACGCCGCGGTGTCCACCAGCAGCAGCAGCGCCAGCATCCACCCCGGGCTGCCGCCGCTGATGCGCAGCACCGTGGCCGTCCACAGCGCCAGGAGGAGCGCGGCGGCGGCCAGGAAGGTGAGGTTGAAGAGGAGCTCGGCACGCAAAGAGCCCCGGCGCCTGCCGGGGCTCCTGGATGCGTGTGCCGGGGGCGCGGCGTCGCCGGCCCGGCGCCGGGGTAGCTCCACCGGCTCAGGCCGCAGCGGGCTCCCCGGTGCGGACGGTGTCGCGGGTGACGGGCTTCTTGCGCTGGCCGTGGGCCTGCTTCTCGATCTCGTGCCACAGCCGGTCCACCACGGTGCCCGTGGGCACGTCCCAGTGGATCCGCCCTTCGGCGTGGATGGCCTCGAGCGCGCGTCGCAGCGCGTGCTTGCTCACCGGTTTTCTCATCGTCCCTCCGCCGTGTGAACGAAACGCCTCTCCCGCCGCGTCGGGGGCGGGAGCCGCCAAACAACCCTCATCGAATACAGTAACCAGCCGCGGCGCGGCGCGCGAGGGGCACGTGAAACCCGCGTTTCATCCCATTGTCTCCCAACGGCTTGCGGCACCCCTCGGCTGCGGCCGTGCGGGGACGCAGAAACGGCAGGTCCGCCGCGGGATCGGGTTGGCCCCGAGGGTCGATGCGGAGCGGCAGGGTGCCGGCGGGTGGCGCGGCGTATCGGAATGCACCGCACGCCGCGCTCACCGTCGCGGGGCGATACGGCGGTGCCTGAAACACCGCGCCCGGCACTCCAGGAACGGGGTGCCGGGCGGCGGACGACGTGCGTGTGAGACGGTCAGTTGCAGACGCGGCCGTGTGCGTCGATACGGGTGGCGCAGCGCCGGCAGAACAGCAACGGGCGGCAAAGCTTGCGATCCCACTTCCTGCTCTTGCACCGGGGGCAGGCGGGCAGAACCATGTGCCGGACCCCCAAGAAACCACCCGTCAGGACGAGCGCTCCAACAATGATTTCCATCAGGCGTTTACAGACTCGGGTGAATCGGACCGGGGCGGAGGCACGCGGCCGCAGCACGGGTATCGCGCGGTATCCACGCAGTGGACGTCAATTACGGTGCCACCTGCGGATCAGCCGTTTTCAATCGGAGGCGTCGCCGCCGCCGGGCACTGAACGCACGGCGGGGTCGGTTTGTGACACCTCGCTCGGCAGTTTTGACGCGGAATCCTATCGCCTCGACTTCGTGGCAGCAAGGCCACGCCCCGCGCAGGTGCTACGCCCCGCCGGCCCTCGGTTTGATTTCCGCAAGTGCATTGTACACAAGACGATAGAAAGGGTTCGACGGTCACTTGTGTCGTTCGCGTGAGCGCCGATGCGACGCGAATGGATCCCTTGCCGACGCCGCAACTCCGCCGGTTCGGAATGGGGAATTATCCATGCAACACGGGCTATACCCGTGTTGGAATCAGGTTTGCACAAGCCTGCCGCCATTGCTCCACGGCGCATGAACCCGGGCGGGGATTCACGATGGCGATCAAGGCGATGGAAGCCTTCCAGCTGGTGAAGAAGTCGGCCAAGGACTTCAGCGAGGACGAGTGCCCGCGCATGGCCGCGGCGCTGGCGTACTACACGGTGTTCGCCCTGCCGCCCATGCTCATCCTGATCATGATGCTGGTGGGCGCGTTCGTGAGCCGCGAGACCGTGCAGGAGGCGCTGAGCGGCCAGATGGGCGCCATGCTGGGCCAGGACGGCGCCCGCACCGTGGGCACCATGGTCAACCAGAGCAAGCAGCCCGAGGGCGGCGGCGCGATCGGCACGATCATGGGGATCGCGGCGCTGGTGCTGGGCGCGACCGGCGCGTTCATGCAGCTCCAGGGCGCGCTGAACACCGCGTGGGGGGTGAAGCCCGACCCGGAGGCCGGCGGGATCAAGAACTTCATCTTCAAGCGCCTGCTGTCGGTGGGGATGGTGCTCTCGATCGCCTTCCTCCTCCTCGTCTCGCTGGCGCTCAGCGCGGCGCTGACGGCGGTGGGCGGCGCGGTGGGCGCGCTGATCCCCGGCGCCTCGGCCGTGGTGATCGGCATCCTGCAGACGCTGGTGTCCACGGCGGTGGTGACGCTGCTCTTCGCCGCCATCTTCAAGGTGCTCCCCGACGCGAAGATCGCCTGGCGCGACGTGTGGGTGGGCGCCCTGGTGACGGCCGTGCTGTTCGAGGTGGGCAAGTGGGCGATCGGGCTGTACCTGGGGAACAGCAACCCGGGGAAGGCCTACGGCGCGGCCGGGTCTCTCGCCGTGATCCTGGTGTGGATCTACTACACGGCGATGATCGTGCTCTTCGGCGCCGAGTTCACCGAAACCTGGGCCACCGAGCGGGGATCCGGGGTCGAGCCCGACAAAGGCGCGGTCTGGCGCGACGAGGACGAGCATCCCGAGGCCCGGGGCGCCGGCCAGGAAGGCAAGGGCGCCTCCTCGAAGGAGGGCGGCGGCCGCACCCCGCGCGAGCGCAGCCCGCAGGAGGTTTCGGAGCGCGCCATCGCGGCGGCGCAGCGCGACCGCGGGCCCGAGGACACGCCGGAGAACCAGAGCGGCCTGCCGGGCGGCGGCGTGGGCCGGCGCGAGGTGGTGAGCGGCTCCGGCGTGCACCCCCTCGGCACCGGCACCGCCCCGAAGAAAGCCGAGCCCCGCGCCCCCGGCGAGTGGTCCGGCGACGAACCCGCGGACGACGACAAGGACCGCAAGCTCCGCTGACGATCGGACGTCAGAAGGTGCACCGGCCCCGGGCGATCATCTCGCTCGGGACCGCCTATTCTCGCCATCACCGAGAATTCGCAGACACGCACCGAGGCCGCCGACGCGATCGAAGTAGCCGCGAGCGAAGCGAGCCCAGGTCCCTCCCCCAGGTTGTTTGGGGGAGGGACAGGCGCCGTCAGGCGCCAGGGAGAGGGCCCCCGCGGCGCCGTCGACTCCACAGATTCAGCCGGATCCACCCCCACTGCTTGTATCCCCCGGCCCGTCGCGTAGCTTTGTGAGCTCGCACGCACTCCCGTCCCACCGCCGCCCCACGATGCCCACGTTCACGCCCCCGCCCCGCCCCACCGGCCCGCCGCCCGACGACGCGGTCGAGCCGGTTCGCATCGAGCTGGGCTACCGCGCCTGGAACCAGGCGCAGCCGCCGCGCCGGATCAAGCTCTCCATCCCCGGCTGGGCGGGCGACGACGTCCCCGCGGCGGACGGCGCGCGGCCTCAGCCGTGGCACTGCCGCCCCTTCGTGGACGCGGCGAGCTACGGCGTCGAGCTGGTGTACGGCTTCGAGACGGAGTGCCGCGTGAACCGCGACGCCGGCGGCGAGATCCACTTCGACGGTGACTTCTCGGGCGAGATCGCGCGGGCGAAGGAGGCGGGGCAGGAGTTCGCGATCCCCTTCGGCACGTTCGCGCCGCACCACTACGGGATGACCTCGGCGCTGGACGTGATGCCGCCGCCGGGGCACGTGCTGCGCATCGAGCCACACCCGCGCTTCTTCACCGACACGACAGGCACCGTGGCGGCCGCCGTGCCGGGACACATCGAGCGCTTCTGGCCGCGGATGTTCTTCGTGGTGTTCAAGTCTCCCGCGCCGGGCGAGACGCACGTGTTCCGCCCCGGCGAGCCGTTCGCTCAGCTCCTGGCGGTGCCCTCGCAGGCCACCTACGCGCTCGCGCCGATGAGCGAGGAGCTCGCCGAAGACCGCCGCACGCAGGACCGGCAGATGACGCTGCTCGAATACCTGCTTGCCAGGCACATCTGGCGCGCGGACAGCGGGAAGTACTTCAACGACAAGTACAAGCAGCTCCTGCGCATCTTCCGCGCGGGCGGGCTGGACGCGGTGCGCGAGCACCTGCGCCAGGTCGCCGTCATCGCGCGGCTGGACGGCGGCGGCGGGCCGAAGCCCCCGGAGTGACGCGGAGACGCGTGCGTGGACGTCGAGAGCCCCGATGCCGGTCCGGCGTCGGGGCTCGATCGTTGTGACACGGCGGAAGGTCCGAGGGCGGGCGAGATCTGCGGAGGAGAGGGGGGATGAGCCTCGATTGTGAGGCTCGAACCGCTGCGGGGATGCGCTGAGGAAGAACGTGCGCCTGCGTGGCCGGAAGTGGCCGGCGCCGGCGGAATGGGTCTTAGCTCGCCCGGCGGTGGCCGTACTCGGCGCGCAGGTCGGCCACCCACCGCGGGCGGGGACGGCCACTGGCCTCGTAGCCGCGCTCCAGGCAGTCGAGCACGCACTCGGTGGCGTCGCGGCGGGGCTCGGGCTGCAGGTCGTGGGTGATCACCACCAGCGCCGCGGAAGCGTCGTGGTAGCTGACCTCCCCCGTGGGCAGGGCGGCGTGCTGCAGGTACCACTTGCGCAGCCGGCGCAGCGTGGGCGAGTAGGGCGCGGTGCCCAGCAGGAACTTCTTGAGCCCGGTGGGGCTCATTCCGATCTCCCGGGCCACGCCGCGCAGCGACGTGTTGTCCACGCGCGCCGCCGCCATCTCGCGCAGGTGCTGCACGGTGGCCCCACGGTGCTGCTGGGGATCGGGGATCATCTGGTCCATCGTTGGTCCCTCCATGCGATCGAGTTGCGGAACCTCTTACGGGTTTTCTACGGTAAAGAATACAGCCGAACAAACTCCGAAACAAGGGGTGGAGGGCGCTGTAAAGGTGCGTATGGTGTACACTTGACCCACTTTTCAACATTCCGGCGGCGGGCGGTCCGAGCTAAACGGCGCTCCGCGTAGATGTTTGCGCCGTGGCGGGAGAAGATCGGGAGGTGAAATTTTGGATTTCACCGCCGCTCCAACGTCCAACAGTGCCGAAAAGTGTACGCGCGGTGGCCGCTCCGAGTATGCTGCAGCGCCTCACCACGGCGCATAAGGATCTGCAAAGCCGACGTTGCGGTGCTCCAGGCTCCGTCCCCGCCTCCCGGCACCTGTCTGCATCCACTTCATCGCCATCTCAACCCCAACTGCAACGCATCCCCTCCTGGACTACCTTCCATCCGAGACGTAAGAATGAAGCTATCTCGTGAATTGACAGCGACTTACGATGCTGTTAAATTTGTGGTACGCGATACGGGCGTCTGACACGACACCCGGCCGTCGGTGGGCTGACCCCCACGGACGGATCGCAAAGGGGCCGCGCTCCCGCACTCATGGTCCGGGAGCGCGATTCATTTGGTGGGACCGAAGATTCGGCACGATCCGGCTGGACCGGGCGGGCCTTTCCTGAAAAAAGAGAGCACATGCGCCGAGATCTGCTGATTCTCGCCGCGGCCGCCGCGACTGCCGGCGCCGGCGGCGCCCTGATGAGCGAGCCCAGCCGCCAGACTGCCCAGCCCCTGGTGCAGACGACGCCGGTGATGGCGCCCGCGCCCGCCTACGCCCACCCGGTGCTGACCGCCGCGCGCGGCGTGCTGGCCACCGCGGGCATCGAGAGCGGCGCCCAGGGTGCGCAGGTGCAGCGCGCGCTGGCGGTGCTGGGCGGCGGCGTGAAGAAGCAGAGCGACCCGGATGCGCTGCGCTCGGCCTTCAGGGCCTACTTCAAGTACCAGGCGGCGAACCCCGCGAAAGTGCGGAAGCCGTACCTGTACTTCGTGGACTACGGCCTGGACAGCCGCACCCCGCGCGGCTACGTGTTCGACATGAAGGCGCTGAAGCTGGTGGACGGGCCGTTCATGGTGGCGCACGGCCGCGGCTCGGCCGCGAACGGGCAGGGCGTGCCCACCCGGTTCGGCAACGGGCAGGGGAGCAACGCCACCTCGCTGGGGCTGTTCCTGGCGCAGGAGACCTACCCCTTCGTGGGCAAGACGGGCGGCAAGGTGTACCGCTCGGTGGGGCTGCGGCTCACCGGCCTGTCGGGGAAGTTCAACAGCGCGGCCCGCGCGCGCGGCGTGGTGGTGCACGGCGCCCCGTACGTGTCGCCCGGCCGGGCCGGCCGCAGCGAGGGGTGCCCGGCGATGGAGCCGGCCCGCGCCAGGACGCTGATCCCCAAGATCGCGAGCGGCAGCCTGGTCTTCCTGTATTCGCCGCTGGACCGCAACTGGAAGAACAACGACCCCTGGGCCAGCGACGACGCCGCGTAAGCCGCGGAGCACGGACGGCCTGACAGGACCCGGCGAGGACTCGATCCTCGCCGGGTCCCTTGCGTTTCCTCCCCCCCGACGCGGCTCCCCGCGCGTCGCTCTGGCGCAACCGTAACCCAACGGTTACACTTCCGTCCATGGAAGTCGCCGCCGCCATCTCCGACCCCGTGCGCCGCGAGATCATGATGCTGCTCAACGGGCACATGATGTCGGCCGGGGAGATCGCGATGTGCTTCGACATCAGCCGGCCCGCGATCAGCCGGCACCTGCGGGTGCTGCGGGAGTGCGGGCTGGTGGTGGACGAGGTCCGCGGGCGGCGGCGGCTGTACCGGCTGGAGACTGCGCCGCTCGCGGAGCTGGAGGCGTGGCTGGCGCAGTTCCACGACCCATGGTCGGGGCACCTGGACGCCCTGGAGACCGAGGTGTACCGCACCCGGCGCGAGCACCGCGCCCCCCTTCCGACACCCCAGGAGAAATCGGCATGAACCCCACCCCATCCGGACGCCTCGTCCGCACGCCCGAGGGCCGCGACCTCGTCCTGATCCGCACCTTCCGCGCGCCGATCGAGGACGTGTGGGCGAGCATCACCGAGTCCGAGCGGACGGCCCGCTGGTTCGCCGCGTGGACCGGGGAGCCGGGTCCGGGCCGGACGATCCAGTACTCGATGGGGTTCGAGGCGGACGGCCCGCCGGGCGAGATGCAGATCGTGGCGTGCGAGCCGCCGCGCCACCTGGCGGTGAAATCCGTCGACGACCACGGGAGCTGGCACCTCGAGGGGTTCCTCAGCGAAACTGACGGCATCACCGAGCTGCGCTTCGTGCACCACCTCGACGCGTCGACCAAGGTGAGCGACGTCGGCCCCGGGTGGGAATACTATCTCGACAACCTGGTCGCCTCGCGCGACGGCACGACGGCGCCGGACTTCAACCACTACGACCCGTCGCAGAGGGCCTACTACCTCGAGCGGGAAGCGGAGCTGGAAGGCGCTTCCTGACGAAATCCCGGCGCAGGAACAGAAGACCCGGCGAGGAACGCGCTCCTCGCCGGGTCTTCTGCATCTTCCCGTATCCGATAACCAATCGCTGGTTCAGCATCGCCGGTTTTCACGCAGAGTCAGCAGAGTGAGCAGAGGAACTGCGGTTGTTCTCTGCTGACTCTGCTGACTCTGCGTGAACCATTTCCCCTGTCGGACTGCCACGAGGCTTGCGAGATTAGATAAGTTTCGATATCTATCTAATTAGATCTACATCTAAATTCTAACGTGGAGAGGCGGATAGGACAATGACGGAGACGGACATCCAGCGGATGGTGGCGCACCTGAAGCTGCTCGCGAACGAGCCGCGGCTGAAGCTGCTGGGCCTGGTGACCGCGCAGGAGCGCAGCGTGGGCGAGCTGGCGGAGATCATGGAGCTGAAGGAGCCCACCGTGTCGCATCACCTGTCCAGGCTCTCCGAGGCCGGGCTGGTGACCATGCGGCGCGAGGGGAACGTGCATTTCTACGCGCTCGACGCCGACCGGCTGCGGCAGCTCAGCCGCGACCTGTTCACCCCCGAGAAGGTGACGCGGCTGGCCGAGCAGGCCGACACCGGCGCCTGGGAGCGCAAGGTGCTGCGGACGTACCTCGACGGCGAGCGGCTCACCAAGATCCCCGACGTGCGGAAGAAGCGCGACGTGGTGCTGGCGTGGCTCGCCGACCGCTTCGAGCACGGGCGGCGGTACCCCGAGCGCGAGGTGAACGAGATCATCGGCCGCCACCACCCCGACTTCGCAACACTGCGACGCGAGCTGATCGGCGCCCGGCTGATGGAGCGCGAGGGCGGCATCTACTGGCGCACGGGTGAGGTCGCCTCCGGGGCAGCGGCCGCGGCCTGAATAGGGACGGATGCCGACTGCGGGGGCGATGGTTATATTCGCCGCCTTCGGCGCGGACCGGAAACAGCCGCGCGCGGACGCACCCCCAGAGCGCCAGGCCCATGCCCGTAACCGAATACCTCCAGCGGAACCGCGACCGGAGCGTCGCGGAGTTGAACGAGCTGCTGCGCATCCCCAGCGTCAGCGCCAAGAGCGAGCACAAGGCCGACACCGCCGCCGCGGCCGAGTGGCTGGCCAACCGCATGCGCGCCATCGGCCTGACCACGGTGGAGATCGTGCCCACGGCCGGCCACCCGGTGGTGCTGGGCGAGTGGCGCGGCGCCGAGGGCGCGCCCACGCTGCTGGTGTACGGCCACTACGACGTGCAGCCCGCCGAGCCGCTGGACGAGTGGCTGACCCCGCCCTTCGAGCCCACCGAGCGCGACGGCAAGCTGTTCGCCCGCGGCTCGGTGGACGACAAGGGCCAGGTCTACCTCCACCTCAAGGCCGTGGAGGCGCACCTGGCCGAGAACGGCACGCTGCCGGTGAACGTCGTCTTCCTGATCGAGGGCGAGGAGGAGGTCGGCTCGCCGCACCTGGCCGAGTTCCTGGCCGCCAACGCCGAGCGGCTGCGCTGCGACGCGGTGATGATCAGCGACACCACCATGTTCGCGCCCGGGCTCCCCTCCATCACCATCGGGCTGCGCGGGCTGGCGTACATGGAGGTGCGCGTGCAGGGCCCCGCCACCGACCTGCACTCGGGCGCCTACGGCGGCGCGGTGGTGAACCCCGCCAACGCGCTGGCGAAGATCATCGCGCAGCTCCACGACGACCAGGGCCGCGTCACCATCCCCGGCTTCTACGACGCCGTGCGGGAGATCGAGGCCGAGGAGAAGGCCACCATCGCCGGGCTCCCCTTCCAGGAAGAGACGCTGCGCGAGGAGGTGGGCGCGCCCAAGCTGGGCGGCGAGCGGGGCTACGGCGCGCTGGAGCGGCTGTGGGTGCGGCCCACGCTGGACGTGAACGGCCTGCTCAGCGGCTACACCGGCGAGGGCGCCAAGACCGTGCTCCCCGCCCGGGCGATGGCGAAGGTGTCGATGCGGCTGGTCCCCGACCAGGAGTACCACCAGGTGGAGCGCGCCTTCACCGAGCACGTGAAGTCGCTGGCGCCGGAAGGGGTGACGGTGGAGGTGGAGGCGCTGCACGGCGGCCAGCCCTGGTTCGCCGCGCCCAGCGGCCCGGTGTTCGAGGCCGCGCGCCGCGCGCTGGAGAAGGCGTACGGGCGCGACCCGGTGACCATCCGCGAGGGCGGCTCGATCCCCATCGTCAAGGCGTTCGAGGACACGCTGCACGCGCCGGTGGTGCTGATCGGCTTCGGCCTGCCGGGCGAGAACGCGCACGCGCCCAACGAGTGGATGTCGCTGGACAACTTCCACCGCGGCGCCGAGGCGATCGCCGCGCTGTACGACGAGCTGCGATGAGCGGCACGCGCGACCTCGCCGCGGCGCCGGCCGGGCACGACGACGGTCGGGACGAGCCCGAGGCGCGCGCCTTCGTGGCGGAGATGGAGGCGCGGATGGACCCGCTGATGCGCGACTCCGGGCTCCACTCGTGGGACGCGGCCGTCGGCGGCGGCGAGGAGGCGCTGGAGCGGGCGTCGCAGGCGCGCGCCGCGGTGTCGCTGCTCTTCTCCGACGCCGAGGGCGCGCGGCGGGTGCGCGGCTGGCTGGAGGGCGGCCGCATCGGCGACCCTCTTCTCCGCCGCCAGCTCGTGCTGCTGGGGCACGAGTTCACGCGCAGCCAGCTCCCCCCCGACACCATCCGCGACCTGGTGCGGCGCGGCGCCGAGCTGGAGCACGTCTTCCACACCTTCCGCGCGACGTTCCGCGGCGAGCGGCTGTCGAACAACGAGCTGCTGGAGGCGTTCCGGGGGACGACAGACCCGGCCGCGCGCCGCGAGGCGTGGGAAGCGAGCAAGGAGATCGGCCGCGAGGTCGCCGAGCCGCTGCGCGAGCTGGTGCGCCGCCGCAACGCCGCCGCGCGGGAGCTGGGCTTCCCCCACTTCTACGCGATGGAGCTGCACCTGCAGGAGCTGGGGGAGGAGCGCCTCTTCGCCGTGCTCGACGAGTTCCGCGACCGGACCGACGAGCCCTTCCGCCGCTTCCGCGACGAGATGGATGGGCGGCTGGCGGAGCGCTTCGGCATCGCCCCCGACGAGCTGCGGCCGTGGCACTGGGACGACTTCTTCGCCCAGGAAGCGCCGTCCGTCAGCGGCCGGGTGGAGCTGGACGCCTGGTTCCGCGAGCGCGACCTGGAGGCCACCGCGACCGAGTTCTTCCGCGGCATCGGGCTGGAGGTGGACGACGTCCTGGCCCGCAGCGACCTGTACGAGCGCGAGGGGAAGGACCAGCACGCCTTCTGCGTGGACGTGGACCGCCGCGGCGACGTGCGCGTGCTGTGCAACCTGCGGCCGAACGAGCAGTGGATGGGCACGCTGCTGCACGAGCTGGGGCACGCCGTCTACGACAAGTACATCCCCGGGGCGCTCCCCTTCACGCTCCGCACCATCGCGCACACGCTCAGCACCGAGGCGGTGGCGATGTACATGGGCCGGCTCACGCGCGACCCCGCGTGGCTGCGCGACGTGGTGGGCGCCACGCCGAGCGACGAGGAGGCCGCCGACATCGCCGCCCAGCAGCGCGCGGCGATGCTGATCTCGGCGCGGTGGATCCTGGTGATGGTGTACTTCGAGCGCGAGCTGTACCGGAACCCCGACCGCGACGACCTGGACTCGCTCTGGTGGTCGCTGGTGGAGCGCCTGCAGTACATCCGCCGCCCCGACGGCCGCGCCGCGCCCGATTGGGCGGCGAAGATCCACTTCTCGCTCAGCCCGGTGTATTATCACAACTACCTGCTGGGCGAGCTGATGGCCAGCCAGGTGTCGGCCCACGCGCGGCGCGGCGTGCCGCGGGGGCGCAGCATCGCCGGGCACCCGCGGGTGGGCACGTTCCTGCGCGAGAAGATCTTCGTCCCCGGCGCCACGCTGGACTGGAACGAGCTGCTGGTGCACGCCACCGGCGAGGAGCTGAGCCCGCGCTACTTCGTGGACGAGTTCGTGGGCGCCTGACGCCCGCGCCGCACGTCGCCCGCCTCCGAGGCACCGCCGTGGAGGGGGGAAGGCGCGGGATCGTCCGAGGATCGTGGGACCCGTCACATCGACGCGACTCCATGCCGGGCCGGGGGCGGCGCCGTTCCAGCGCTCCCCCGCCCTTCCGACGCCACCCCGCACCCCCTCCCTCGCCATGCGCGACCCCTCCTGGATGCAGCTGTCCGACGAGCTCCGCCGCAAGGAGGCGCAGCCCCTCCCCGGCGCCGCGCCGGCCGCCGTCGTGGGACAGCCCGGCCAGACCGCCACGCCCGTGGTCGATCGCCCGTACGCCTACGCGTGGGACGAGTATCGCGCCCTCTGGCGCAGGCTGTGGTTCACCAGCGGGGTGGGATGGCTCACCATCGCCGGGCTGGTGTGGCTGCTTCCGCAGGTGGGTGCCGAGAACGTGCTGGCGGCGCTGTTCCCGATCTGGGGGCTGGCCTGGGTGGCAAGCTCGATGTACGTGGGGATGAGGATCGTCTTCTTCCCCTGCCCGCGGTGCGCCAAGACGTTCTTCAAGCCGTTCATGAGCACGATCTTCCAGTACAAGTGCCGCTCGTGCGGGCTGCGCAAGCTCGCGGTGGACGACCGCCCGTCCACGTTTCTCAAGGTCCCGTGACACGGCGGCGGCCCACGGCGGAGCGGGATCGATCGCTCCGCGGGCCGGCCGCCCGCGCGAATTGTCTCCGAGTGTCACCCGGTCATCCAGATGTTTGTCGCCACCGCTGGACGACGCCCGCCACCTCTCATCGGCAGGATTCTGGCATAAGCAATTGGGATACATCGGGTTGATGGAAATGGCAGGGGAAGGCGCCGGAGTTGCCCTGCCGGATAGTGCACAAACGCGCATCTTGCTTCCTCCCACCGTACAGGCAATCCGATGTTCAGCTTCCGCAACACCGCCCTCGCGCTCGCGTTTTCGCTGACCGCCGTCGGGGCCGCCGCCGCGCAGGACACCGCGCCCGTCGCCACCGGCGTGGCCAAGAACACCTTCTTCGTGGAGCTGCTCGGCAACGCCGGGCTCTACTCGCTCAACTACGAGCGCTTCTTCACGCCCAGGCTGGGGCTGCGCGTGGGCGGGATGTACATCCAGGCCGAGGACGAAGGCGACGAGGTGGCGGTGGGTCTCTTCCCCATCATGGCCACCTACCTGCTGGGCGAGGGGAACAGCCACTTCGAAACCGGCGTGGGGATCGGGATCGCGACGGCCGGCGTGGAAAGCACCGACCTGGGCGACGAATGGGGCAGCGCGGTGTACGGCACCGCCACCCTGGGCTACCGCTACCAGAAGCCGGCGGGCGGCGTGATGTTCCGCGTGGGCTTCACCCCGGTCGTCGCCAGCGGCAACGTGTTCCCCTGGGTGGGGGCGAGCGTCGGCTACGCGTTCTAATCCGTCCGGAACGAAACCGCCGGGTGCGGGCGTGTCCCTCCGCTGCGCTCCGGGCCGGGCTTCGCGCGCCGTAGGCAACGATACCGCCGTTGCCAACGGCGCCGAGCCGCCGTCGCGCCATGGCCCCGCTCGTTCACGCA
>Ga0190275_10001533_pt1 | contig 17097 bp, 18 predicted proteins | sample Popmic550T_FD_133745 | JGI IMG/M metagenome (GOLD analysis project Ga0190275, IMG submission 133745) | Populus adjacent soil microbial communities from riparian zone of Yellowstone River, Montana, USA - 550 T | ecosystem: Environmental > Terrestrial > Soil > Riparian zone > Trees stand | place...
CACCCAGCACGAATGCGGCTCAATAACTGAAATTTCACGAATGGTTCGTGAACGGCCCTGTCCTTTCAAATCCTTGAGACTTGTGGGCTTTTAGCGGCTCAGTTCACGGCGCTGCTGCTCCAGGAATTCCGCCTCCCACTCCTCATAGTAGCGGGTGACCCAAGATTGGCCGTACCCGCTAGCGTCGCAAGCTGCCTGTCTGGCGTAATAGGACTCCTTCTTAGCAGGATCTCCGTTGTATCCGTTTCTGCGCGTGTTGCACCATGCCTGCTTAGCGCTGTCCGCCTTGTCACTGTTCTTGGATCGTACACGAGGGATCCGGGAAAAGAGTTTTTGGAGAGCTGCACGCCTATTCTCAGGGTCATCCATGAATTGAGCAGCTTCGCCTAGAACGCGTGCATTAGGCGGCAGGATTTGTGCATCATGAATGGACCTAGCGAGGCGGAGTCGCTCCTCAAGGTCGTTCTCGGTCCTCCCCACGAGATCTTCGAAGTGCTGCCTCGCCTCTGGGGACAACTGGGCCAAGGTCTTTTCAAGCTCCTCTCTGAAGGGACGATCTTCTTCCGCCTTCTCGGCCGCCAAACGCTTCTGTCGCTCCGCCTGTCGTGCTCTTCGCTCTTCCTCGCTCTCCTGGGAAAGCTTGCGCGCCATTTCCTCGAGGACGGCCACCCTAGGATCTGGCGCGGACATGGCGACAAGTTCTTGCAGATCCTCCGGGCCCAGGTGCTCGACAGCGTCGCACGTGCCGTCATTGCACGCCTCGCAATCAGGGGGCCATCTTGCCGACAGCCATTTGTACGCGACCTCATGGAGGTGGGCCATGAGGTCCGCGGCTGCCGCCTGGATCCTGGGATTGGTGCTCTTGGGGGTATTTGGGAAGTACTGCGTTGCGTCCCCGACTTCCGAGAGGGTGCGCACGATGCGCCGGATGATGGCATAGCCGCTTGTCGTGCTCTGCTGTGGGCTCACGTCGGGCGAGCCTTCCTGGTGCGGCTGATCGGGTGTGGACGACACGGGGCGTACCTCCGTGAGGCATGAGGAAGTGCAACCAACAACGGGTAACACGGAGAACCTGGGGCCGCCAGTCACGGCTGTCAGGCAGGCCTGATGGCTCCATCGGTGTCTTGACCCCACGTAATCATTGGGGATTTCGGCGGAGGGCATCGCATCCCACTTCCACACCCTGGGCCCGCTACGCACGTGCCGCCAGCTACTTCTTCGAGCGCTCCGCCTTGAGCTGCGCCAGAGCGAGCTCGCCGATAATGGTTCCCGGTGACTTCGCCGTCCCACCGCCAACGCCAGAGGCGTACGACCGAGCGAGAACGTCGCCCCAATGGGCGCCCATCGCCTTCTGTGCATCCCGCCCCACCCGGTAGCCCTCCATCAACGCGTCCGTGAGCGTGTGGCCCGCGGCCTTGGCCTCCTGCAGCGAAGCCTCTACGTCGTCGGCCAAGCGGATGCCCGTCTGCTTCTTCTTATGGCCCTTACGGCGGCCATGGCCGGAACCGGCTGGGATCACTCGCTGCCTCGCGACCTGCATGGGTGCTCTGCCTCCTTAGGGGATGCGACGCACTACGTCAACGTAGGGCATTGGCTCTACAGCGGCAGACATAAAAAGTCAACGCTTTACAACGTATAACCACAGGGCTACGCTGCTTCCCCTCAATGCAGCGGGAGGAAGCAATGAACGGACGAACGTGGAAGCGGTACCTGGGAGTGTTCGCTGTGCAGCTGTTGGTGCTGGCGGGTTGTGGCGAGGACAGCACGTCCAACTGCCACCCCCTGGCGTACTCAGGGGACATGATGGCGCGCTGCCAGGCCGAGGAGTTCTGGGGCGCCATCCCCGAGCGGAGTGCGCTTGAGATCAGGGGGCTCTCTGCGCTCGTGGGGCCGGAAGTCTTGGCGGGCGGCAATTGGACGGACTACGTGCAGAACGCCACCCGCGAGGCGAGCGGGGCGATCCTCCCTGCGCTGGATCTCGTGAATGAGGTGACGGAGGGCGAGCAGCACAAGGGGAGCGGCAGTACGGCCATCTGGGAGCCGCTCCCGGGCATGGCCACCGGTACGTTCTGGCGCTTCACCGTCACCAAGTTGGCCAGCTGCACGGATCAACCGCGCGAAGCGTGCACGAACTCCATGGGCGGCGCATGGGAGTACCGCCTGGAGGGCAAGAGAAGGATGGACCCAGACTCCGCATATGTCGCCGTGCTGTCGGGCCAGACGGAGCGAGGCGAGGGTGCTGGCGCTGTGTCTGGCACGATGACGGTAGATTGGGACGCAGCAGCCACCCTGCCCGAGCACGGCAGCCAGACGGGTACGGCAATCCTCACCTTCTCCGTCACGGAAGAGGGGCACACTGTGGAGGCGGAGATCAGCCGACTCATTTACAACCCCCGTGGCCCAGTCGCCTACTCCACCTCGCTGAGCACCGTTCAAAGCGCTGAGGGCCCTGGGGAGGTGACGGTCCGCCGGAACTACCGCCCGGACTACGCTCCAGCTATCCCGTCGTGGTCCACCAGCCGGATCCGCTGGGATGCCTCCGCCGCTGGCAGGGCGGACAGCCTCGATGGCGGTGGGGAACGGGCCGGTTTCCAGACCAGTTCCACCTGCTGGGATAGCACGCTCAAGCAGACCTTCTGGATCAACAGCGTGCACGAGAGCGCACGGAGCGGGGAGGAGTCGAAATGCCCCGCGTCGTTCCCCTTCCCCAATTACCTGAGCCCGTGATCCTCTCTACCCGCCCCATGTCGACAATCGGAGCTGAGACAATGAAGGTCATACCTTTCAAAGCTGCTGTGACAGTCCACGAAGTGGAGCCGGGCGAGTTCAGGTACTTCATCGTGCGCCTGAAGTACGTCGAGGACGACGGGGTGAACGCGGGGGCCACCTTGCCGTCCACCAAGCCCTACTCGAGCGCGGAGGACGCCTGGGCCGCTGGAGTACAGGAGTGCCGCCGGATCATCGAGAAAGTCGAGACCGACGCGGACAGAAAGTTCAATGAGGTCCTCGATAAGGTCCATGAGATGGCGTCGAAGAACGCAGAGAAGGGAGAGAAGAAGTAGAGGGATCACAACCGGCGTGCTCCACGGAGGCCCCTGCGCACCTTTGAGGCGCGGGGGCCTTCGTGCTGCGGGGTAAAGGAGCCGGGGCTGCCGCGCAAGATCGACGCGCTTGGTGCGGGCCCGCCAGTGCACGCATGGCTCAGTAGCACGCACAGCCCGGTGGCGTGTAGCACGTGTAGTTGAGCGAGATGCAGGTGTCGCCGCAGGGTTGGCTCGTAGAGCCGCAGTGCTTGCAGCAGGGATCTGGCTCCGGAACGCCGGCTATCGCGGCACCGATTCGCTTTCCGGCCCGCGCCATGTTCTCCATCCCTTTCAGCATGGCCGCTCGCTGTTGTCGCGCCGTCTCCTCCATGGCGGCGATCTCCTCGGGCGTCATGGAGGTGGGGTTGCTGCTGTGGATGCCGGCGGCATAGCGCCGCTGAGCGGCGTTCCACCTGTCACGTTCGCGCTCGCCAGACTTGATGTACTGGCGGCACTCCGGCCACGCCTCATCAGGGTGAAAGGCGTACTCGTCGCAGCGGTTGTACCAATCCTCCGTGCGTGTGACGGGATCAGTAGGAGGCGGTGGCCGCTGGTGGCGCTGGAGCGCCCAGGGCCCGACACACCCACCCAGCACTACGGTCGACAGCAGCAGGAGGAGGTAGCGCATTCCCCCGATCCTCCCCCATCCCAGAGGCCGCGGCTACTGCTCCAGGGGGCAGACGTGGCCGCGTCTGCTGGGGCCACCCTCGCAGCCTCAAGCGTGTCCGTCTTCGCTGGCTCCCAGGTGACGGACTTGGACGACGAGCTGGCGCGCGGCCAGTGCTCGCGGTGAGTTCCGCTCGTCCAGGCCCGGCGCTGCGCCTGGCCTCCTCCTGCTGCACCTCGTCGGGGATGGCCACGCCCATGAACGAGCTGACTGCTGTAAGCGGGGTGTCCTCCTTCACGTGCCGTACCAGCAAAAGAGAAGCCCGGCCACCCCGCGAAGCGGTGACCGGGCTTGAAGAACTGCGCCGTCGATGGGCCTACGGGATTGGGCTCAACAGCCGGAGCGCGGTGAGCGCCACGTTGAGAACCCCCAGCACGATGTTGGCCACCTCGCAGCGACACGGCTTCCGCTTGTTGCGTCTCGTCACGACTGGACTCCCACTGTGCGCGGGGCACAGTCCCTCCCGCGGGGCGCAAGGCCCTTGTTGACGGCGGGCAGTGCGGTGTCCAGAATGACATTGCTCGCGTCCACACGAGAGCAACGGCTCCTGGGCAACCGGGATCCCCGTCGTTCCAAGGCCGGCCCAGGGGAGCTCGAACTCCCGTGGTGCCGGCCGTAGTTTGTCGGGGCCATGCCCCGTGAAGTTCTCGGTGGGCGGACCCACCAGCGAGTTTGTGTCCTCCTCAGCGCATCCGAGAAGAGCTCAACCTGAGCCCAGCGCCACGCCCCTCACTCACGTGCCTGCCGTGAGTGCATTCACGTACTGCCACTGTGCTGTGCCATACCAAGATCGTCAATCAACATTGGCCCTTTTGGCGCATTGCAACTGCCCTACCAATCAGGTCCCCCCCGCCCCCTCCCCCCCCGCCCCGCCCTCTGGGGCCCCCACCTGGGGGGTTGGAACTGATGATCAGCGTTCGAACGCTGTGCAGAGGCCCTCTGGCGAGGTGTCTGGGGCGACGACCCGCATTTCGAAGATGTTCGCGACGCTCTGGGCAGCGTTCAAAGTAGGGGACCTACGTCCCCTACTTGCCAGCCTTCCCCTACTGCCCTCCGCAGGTCGTCGCTCTAATGGGCAGCCAGGGCCCTCAGCAAGTTCGTCCGCAGGGCATCAGCGAACGACCAACTGCTTGTTCACGCATAAACGTCTCCTGTTCACTGCTCATCTCCATGAGCAGTTCCCCCTTCGTACTCAGCGGTGCCGCTGGGGGGCGGGAACGAAGGGCACTCCGCTCCAGCGCCTTGTCCTCGTCGGAGCTACTTCCTGTCGTCGCCCTGGCTGGTCGCGATCTTCACGATGCCGATGAGCCACCCCACGACGTGATGCTGGACCGTGTGCATGCCCACCCAGAAGAACGTCCTGGCGACCCTGAGGTAGATGGCCCAAGCAGGTCGCTGGTCCCTTGCCATCGCGTGGATGATCTCCAGAGCGTCGCCGATCTCCTCGTTGGCGATGCGGCTAGGCACGAGTATCGCGAGAAGGTCGAGGGACCGTTCTGCTGGCGCAAGCGCGCGAGGTTTTGCGGGATGCGACGAGTCCTGAGGCTTCGCGAGATGTGACGAGTCCTCCGCACGCAGAGACACAAGGCGCAACTTCATGTCATCCACGTGGGCGCGATGCGGATGCGACGAGGAGAGTTCCACCTCCAAATCTTCTTGACTGGGATCCCTGCCAAAGAACCTCAGGTAATAGTCGGCCACTTCTGCTCTCGAACACGAGCAAGATGTGGTGATTAATGGGGGCTGATTGCTGTTGTCGTCGCTCACCCGAACACCCACGCAGGCTGCAGGAGCCCAATGAGAGCAGTGCGCTGCTCGGTGGCCACCCGGCGCTCGGAACTGCGGAGAAGTGCCGCAGTGTCGCTACCTCCGGTCATGGCCCTGCCCCGTCGCGAACTTCTCGAGGATGTTGAGGAGCCGCTCTGCGGGGTGCAAGACCGTGTGGACACCAACCCAGAAGAACGCCTTGGCAACAGCGAGGTAGATGCTCCACGACGAACGTCCCTCCGCCACCAGACGATGGATCTTCTCCAGTGCGTCCCCGATCTCCTCCGTGTTGATGCGCTTCGGCACCCTCTTGGCAACCCACTCAAGGACACCTGAGGCCCGCTCCTGGGGGTGCGGCCCCGCAGGAAACGCCCACCTGCTGCGAGCGCGAATCTTGTCCACGCGCATCTCCGGCGCACTCTTCGCAGCGCTGCCAGCCTGCTCTTCCGCCACGCGCTTTGCCGCCTCTGCCTCCCGGAGCTTGGTCACCTCTGCCGCCACTATCTCGCTGAGGGACTTGATGGCTTCGTCTGTCAACTCACCACTCTCCATCCCCTGCCCTGGCACCGTCCGCTCCTGCGGTTCCTGCCACTTCGCCAAGAGGCATACTGTCCGCTCCTGCTCCTTCTGCCGCGTCTTCCAGGACAGAGCCGGCTCCGGCCACGTACCCCAGCGCTGCTGTGGCCACCTCTGCAACATCCCCCGGAGTTGCATCTGCCGCTCCAGCAACAACTCCCGGAGCCGCACTGGCCCCTCTGGCCTCTTCGGTCGCAAGGTCGCGTAGCGACGCCACTCGCGCAGACCCTCCGGGTCGATGTCGTCGGTCATGCGCCACCCCACGCCGGCTGGAGGAAGAGCCCCGCGATGGCGGCGTGCTGCTCGGTGGCCACACGACGGCCCTCGCCAGTGAGCTCGTAGTAGCGCCGTGGGCGCCCGCCACGCTCGGGCATGGGCTCGCCGTCGAAGCTGCGCAGCAGGCCCTCGCGCTCCATGGCCTTGAGCGTGGGGTAGACGCTGCCCTCGTTGAGGGTGATGGCCCCCTTGGTGCGCTCGCTCACCTTCTCGATGATCTCGAGGCCGTAGCTCTTGCCGCTGATGAGGATCGCCATGATGGCCGTCCTCGCGTTGACCGGAGTATCCATGCGCAAGAAGGTATCCTCAAAGTTAGAGGAATTCAACCATAGAAGTTAAGGATACCTCCTTGCTCCGGATGTAGGTCTGAGGCTTACGGCCACGATGCAGGTCCGCGCTGGAACGCCGCGAGGGTCTCAACAGCGGGTCCCAATCTCTTGGAGAAACCGGAGAACAACCCCTCCGGCAAGGAGAGTACACTTGAATACATTGTTGACCTGTCCTGTATGCAGTCACCCCATCACCACCATCCTGCAGACCGCATCGGTGCATGTGCGCATCGCCGGCGGAGGCCAACTGCTAGTGGTGCGGAGCTTCCACCCGGCTTGTTCGGCGAGGTTCCTGACCCGGCAGGATCAAGAGGACTTCATCTTCGCCACGTGGATTCAGGAACGGCGAGCCTAGGAAGTAGGAGGAGCGCGGGCGTGCAGTGGTTCTGGACTGCCCACGCCCGCCCGCCTCTACCCCAGGCGTGCAAGTGCGTGGAATCGCTCAGTCGAGTCCGGAAGTGGTAGCGGTACAGGACAACCTGCATGCAGGTGTCATAGGTTGGGTGCAGGGAGAGCGATGACGATGGCCCGCAGGCAGAGCGATGGGCTCCTCACGGTGAAGCGAGTGGCAGCGCCGAGGACAAGCGCGCCGCGAGGCCCCGCCTACGTTCCGCCGACCCACTGGTACACCACCACGCTCCTCACCCTGCTCGACGAACTCCGGTCACTCCCAGATCCGGACGAGGGCCCAGCTGCGGAGCGCTTCCTCAACCCGGACGCCCCACTCTTCTATTCGGGCGACCTGGCGCTCGTGCGCCAGCCGTGTGTTGCCATCGTCGGCACCCGCGCAGTCTCCCCGGACGGTGCGGACCGGGCACGCCAACTTGCGCGCGAGCTGGCGCAGGCTGGCGTCGTCGTTGTCTCTGGGCTCGCGAAGGGCGTGGACACCGCGGCGCTCACCGCCGCCATGGAGGCCGGCGGGAAGGTGATCGCTGTCATCGGTACCCCTCTCGATCAGGCATACCCCGCGGAGAACAAGCGGCTGCAGGAGGCCATCTACCGGGATCACCTCCTGGTGTCCCAGTTCCCCATTGGGTCGAGCACGCACCAGGGCAATTTTCCGGCTCGCAACCGCACCATGGCGGCGCTCTCGGATGCCACCGTCATCATCGAGGCCGGGGAAACCTCCGGCACCCTCTACCAGGCCGTCGCGTGCAACCGGTTGCAGCGCTGGCTCTTCATCTCACGGAGCGTGGCCGAGGATCCGAAGCTCACCTGGCCAAAGAACTTCCGGGGCAAGCCCCGTACTCGTATGCTGGACACGACGGAGGACGTGCTGGGCGCCCTCCGGGAGTCCGGCATATGCCTCTCACCGTTGTCAGTCTCTGCACCTACCTGACCCGAGGCCCCTGGGGCCCGGACGACCACACGGCGCTCAAGTTCATCAAGGCGCTCAAGGGTACCCCCTTCAACGGGTACGCCATGTTCCCCGTCGGCAGCAACAAGATGCGCTTGGTGTCCGGCGATCAGGCAGCGGCTACTGCCTGTTTCGCGAAGGTTGCCTCACATCATCTCGTACAGGAGAAGATGTGTGGGGAGAGCCCGGTGCGCCTCGTCCCCATCCCCAGCAGCAACGCCGTAAACGGCAAGAAGTTCACACGGTTCCCGGCCAGGAACATGGCCAATCTGTTGGCAGCTGCGCTGGTGGATCGCGGTGTGGAGGACGTCAGAGTTGCTGACATCCTTCGCTGGAAGGCGCCCAAACCGGCCTCTCACACGGGCGGATCACGCGACGCCCTCATGCTCTACCAGAACCTACTGGTGACCGAGATGCTGGACGAGGAAGCCTCCTACGTGCTGGTGGATGATGTGTGCACCGGCGGTGGGCATCTCCGCGCCAGCGCACGCCGCATCGAGAAGGCTGATGGAAGCGTAGCCTTCGGCGTGTGTGCGGGCCGCACGGCGCAGGAGTCGCCCGATGACCCATTGGCGATCATCACCGAGCCCCTGCGGGACCTCATCGTCCCGAAGGGGTGGTGACGTACCACGCGGTAAACCTTGAGCGGGCTGAACGAGTGGACCCAGCCACAGATGTGAGGTGTGGCTGGGCGAAGCTACGCCTAGATCAACTCTACTCCTTCGTCCTGCACCGCTAGTGCGCTACTCCTGCTCCCATCAGAGCTCTTGGAGGCCGCCTTGGCTTCCTTCTGCACGAGGTCAGCGCGATGAATCTCAGCCTCGGCCTCCGCCTGAGGGGAGGTCACTGCAACAATGCCACAGGCCGACGAAAGCTTCCGTCGCACGCCCTTCACACTGATCTCCTCCTTGGAGAGCGACATCAGGGCTCCTTTCATGCACCGTCGAGCCTCCGCAAGCGGCGTTCCCGGCATGATGACCACCACCTCGTCGCCACCCTTGCGGTAGGCATCACCCACGCCCGAGACCGCCTTCTCCAGCACGTGGAAGAACGCTTTGATGGCGGCATCGCCTGTGGCGTGATCGCCGTCCTCATTGAAAGCCTTGAGGCCGTTCACGTCGAGATAGGCAAGTGAGACGGGGGATTCGGGCTTGCTGTTGAGGATGGCCACCGCCACATCCCGCTCGACGTGACGTCCGTCGAAGAGAATGCCGAACGCCTCGCGGAGACGCGTTGCTCTCAACTGGTCTTGCAGTTCGTAGAAGCGCAGGCGCCCCAGATGGCCCATTTCCAGGTTGCCCCGCTCCCCCTTCATGAGTGCATGGATCAATTGCGCCCGTTCAGTGCGGAAATGCTGTTCCATGCTTTCGCCGGGGTCGGCGTATGGAGAGCCATGCTTGCCGGGTGTGTAGTGTTGCGCCTCGACATCCGGCCCATTGAGCATCCCGCGCAGGATGAGCGACACGATCATCTGTCGCTTCTTGTCGCGCTCGAAACTCCCGCCGCCGGGGAAGCTCACGTCCACCCAGCGGGTCCTCTCGAACTGGGCGAGGAACTCCAGTTCTTGGAATCGGGCGTCGTTCTTGTAGTCCGACAAGTTCGTGATCCCTTCTCTGCAAACAGCGCAGGCCGCACCCCTTCTGCCTGACTAGAGCATAGCGCGAGGGTGGCGCACGGTAGCGGCGCAGCAGACCACAGAACCTCGGCACCGTCAGCGGCGGGAGGTGCGCGGGGGCTCGTCGGTGAGCCGCTCAACGGCGCGAGCCAGGCGTTCCACCTCGCGGCGCAGGCCCGCCACCTCGGTGTCCAGCAGTCTCTTGGCGCCGGTCTGCTCCGTCTCCACCAGAGCCACGCGCACCCGGAGCGCGGTGGCATCTGCCTGCACGGCCTGGATCTGCGCGCGGTCCTCAACGCGCTGGCGGTCCGCCGCATCCTGGCGGTTCGTCATCACGCCCCACATGGCGCCGAAGCCCACCAGCGTGAGGCAAGCGGTGAGGAGGAACGGAGGCGCCACCCAAGGGGACGGCTGTGAACGCTGAGCAGGGTCGGACGGGGGCATGTCCGAGAGAAGCGGCGGCCCACAGCGAGCCCTGGCGGCCCCCTCAGGAGGCCATGTGCGACATGGTGAGGCGCTGGGCACCCCCCACCCTCAAAAACCGGGCTGCGGGCGAGAAATTGGATTGCTTGGCCCCGTGCAATCCGAGGCGCGCGTTTACCCCACAGATTTCCCTGAGATCTGTCGGACGACCCCCCCATTTTTTAGGGCCCTGGCCATTCCCCCTGGGCCCAGGCGCTCGAAGCGAGGGTGGCCGGTGGAGTGGTAGCGGCTGGGGAAGCGTGGCTCCTGAGGGCTCCTGGGAGGCCAGGGGCCGCGCCCCTTCTCTCCTACATGACGCGCCCCCGCGGCATGGACCGGAAGAGGCGCTCGCCCGAGGAGGACCGGGACGAGGACGGGGAGGCTGCGCCCGAGGTGCCGAACCCGCTGGAGGGGTGGGATGGGCCCGGCGAAAAGCCTGGACCCGAGAGCACGCTCAAGCCCGAGATGATCCCGATCATCGCCCAGGAGATCGCCAGCGGGGCCACCAAACGCGCGGCTGCGGCCGAGGCTGGCACCACCGAGGACTGCCTGGGGGCCTGGCTCAAGCGCGGCCGGGAGGCGGCGGGGAAGCGCAAGCGCTCGAAGTACACCCGGCTCCTCATTGCCTATGAGCGGGCTGAGGCGCACCACCAGCGCTTCCTGCGCAAGCTCGGCCTGCAGTCCGTGACGGATCGGCACTGCAACCCGCGCTTCGTCACCTACTCCCTCGCAGTCCGCGACCCAAAAAACTGGACGATCCCCAAGGAGCCTGCGGCGGCTCGAGGCCAGGCGGTGGTGGGCGAGTTGCTGACGCCCGCGCAGGCCCGAGCTGCGCTCGAGGAGAGGCTGGAGCGCTTCCTCAAGGTGGATGACGAGCGGGTGAAGGCTGAGCAGGACGCCTCCGATCCACCTCCACCACCCTCTCCCGAGGGCTGCCATGTCTGAGGAGATCGTCAGTGAGGACGCCTTCTCTGGCCTCACCATCGTGTCGCCCGAGACGCATGGGCGGTACTCGCCGCTCGAGCGGATGGCCCTGCGAGCCCGAGAGAAGTGGGGCACCGTCGCGGGGGCATTCGAGCAGCTGGAGACCTCGAACGATGAGATCCTCTCGGCGTACTATGACCCTGTCTTCTCCCTCCGCCCTGTGCAGCGCGTGCCCTCCTTCACCCTGGGTCGGCCGTGGCGGACGTACTTCTACTGCGGGGGGCGCGGCAGCGGGAAGACTCACGCCGGGGCCTGCGCAGTCATCGAGGAGGCCCAGGCAGATCCCCACGCGCGCATCCTCATCGTCGGGCCCACGTACACCGAGATCCAGAAGAACCAGCTCAAGGGCCCCAGCGGCATCCTCACGCTCGCGCCTCCCTGGTTCAAACCCGAGCACCGCAAGAACGACAAGCAGCTCGTCTTCCCCAACGGGGTGGTGGCCGACTATCTGCCGGCGCAGGACGCAGACAAGTTCCGAGGGTATGGCTACAGCTTCGAGTGGCTGGACGAGATCATCGCGTGGAAGCGGGACCCGGTAGCCGTCTTCAAGGAGTGCTTGCGCGTCGGCCGCGGAATCACCCCACGCATGCGAGATATGGGCCTCTCCTCGCGGCGGATGATCACCACCACGCCGGCAGGCACCCCGATCTTCCGAGAGATTCTGGAGGACCGCGAGGGGCTGGTGATTGGCCGCTCCACCACGTTCGACAACGCGGCGAACCTGGACCCGGCGTACATCCGCCAAGCCCGGCGCAGCGCGGCCACGAGTCCAGATGGGAGGCAGGAATACCTCGGAGACCTGCGCTGGCACATGGACGCCACGGTGTACCGCCACGTCCAGTGGGACAGGTACCGCGTCCGTTCCCTTGAGGCCATCCCTCCACGGCGGCTCCTGAGGCTCGCCAGCAAGAAGCTCTTCGACCTCGTGGTAGTGAGCGTGGATCCAGCCACAGGAGAGAAGGACAGCAGCGATACGCACGGCGTGGTGGTGGAGGGGATCCGGGAGGAGGATGACGAGCTGTACCACTCCTACGTGCTGGAAGACCGCTCGAAGAAGAGTCCCGATCCGGTATGGGTGCAGCTGGCCGCCGCCGCATTCCATAAGTGGAAGCACCTGGCAGAGCGCTGTCTCGTGCTGGTGGAGTCCAATACGGGCGGCTCACAGAACCGCAAGCTCATGCAGCTCCATGACTCGAGCGTGCCCGTCGTGCTCGTGCGCGCTGGCCGAGGGACTGGGGGCAGCAAGGCCGACAGGGCCCGGCCCGTGGCCATGCTCGCTGCTGCTGGGTATGTGCACATGGTGGGCCGGCACGAGAGGCTGGAGAAGCAGCTCTCGAAGTTCACTGGGGCTGAAGGGGGCCACTCGCGGGATGACGGGCCGGACGCCTTCGCCTGGCCCATCTACAAGTACGTGGCCCGCTCCACGAAGATGCGGGGCACCGTCTCCCTCACCGAGGATGACGAGGGAGAGGAGGACTCGGAGGAGTAGACCGCCACTTCTTCCGGGGGATGGCCTCTTTCCTCCAGCGCGTTGCGATGAACGTGGCGATGAAGTTCGGCCTGCTGCCAAACGGCGGCGGTCGGCCGCTCGTTTACTCCATCCCCGTGAACACCTTCGCTCCGCGACGCGGGAGCCGGAGCGTGATGCTGGCCTACCGGCACCACGGCCTCTTCCAGATGGTGGTGGACACCGTGGCCGAGTCCGTCGCCTCGCCCCCGTGGCACGTCTACAAAGCCACCACCAGGGCGGCGCAGAAGCGCTTCACGTCCATGGCCAAGTCGGTGCTGGATCCCCGCGAGCGCTGGGAGGAACGCGCCAAGGCGCTGCGCACCGGGGACATGGTGGAGGTGCCAGGCCACGAGTTGGAGGCGCTGCTCACCGCACCGACGCCGCTTGCCCCAGGGCGTGAGGTGCTCAAGCTCTTGCAAGTCCACCTGGACCTGGCCGGCGAGGCGTTCATGTGGCTCCGCCGCGCGAACGGCAACGGGCCGGTCAACGGGTACGAGCCAGTGCCTCCGAGCTGCGTCTTCATGACGCCTACAAGCTCGAGCCCCTACTTCCACATCGCGTACAACAACTTCAACGGGCGGGTCGCCGAGTCGGACATGATCTGGCTCAAGCACCTGGATCCCGAAAACCCGATGGGGCGAGGCGTGGGCCGCGGCATCGCCCTTGGGGATGAGCTCGACACCTCCGAGGCGATTCAGCGCGGGCGCAAGGTCACCTTTGAACGAGGGGGCCTTCCGGCTGCCGTTGTGGGTGTGGAGCAGGGCCCGGATGGAGATGCCGGCCTGGGCGGTGGAGTGGAGGACCTGCAGAAGAAGTACGAGGAAAGCTTCACGGGCCCGGACAACGTCGCGAAGGTCCTCTTCGTTACTGGCAAGACGACGCTCTCCGCAGTGCAGCAGGACTTCCGCGCGCTTCAGATGGACGAGGTGGAGAAGGGTCTGCGCGCGTACATGCGCCAGTGCTACAACGTGCCCCCTGAGCTGGTGGGAGATCTCTCCAGCTCCAACCGCTCCACCGCCGACGCCGCGAAGTACACGCTGGCTCAGCACGCCACCCTCCCCCGCCTTGAGTTCCTTCGGGCTTGGTGGGCACTCAAGCTGGTGCCGCTCGTGGATCGGGACGCCTTCCTCGACTACCACGATCCGCGCCCGCAGGAGTTCGAGCGCGTGCTGAAGGCCATGACGGCCGCGCCCAACCCCGCCTTCTACATGAACGAGCTGCGCGAGCTGGCGGGCTACAAGGCCGACCCGAAGCTCAAGGGCGTGCGCTTCATGCCGCTGCCCGGCGCGCATCCGGTGAACGACGACACGAAGGAGCCGCGCAACCCTCCCCCGCCGCGAGGCCCAGCGGCTGGGTAGCGCCGCCCCTTCTCCTCCGACATGAGCAAGCCCCAGCTCCCCACAGACAGCGTCATCAAGTCCCTGGCCTACCTCACCCCGGCGAAAGCCGAAGGAGGCAAGCCTGTCTTCCGCATGTCCACCGAGGTGCTGGACAGGCACCGGGACCGGGTGAAGCCCGCCGGCCTGAAGACGGAGAACTACCTCAAGAACCCCGTGCTGCTCTGGAACCACCAGGACTGGGACCCGGCCATCGGCGTCTGTCGCGTCTTCCAGGAGGGCGCCGAGTGGTTCATGGAACCCACCTTCGACGGCATCGGCGAGCGCTCGACGGAGGTGGCCGCGAAGGTGGCGGCCGGCACCCTGCGCACCTGCAGCATCCGCTTCCGCATCCTGAAGCACTCGTACAACGAGGAGGGCGGCCTCGACTACGACGAGGTGGAGCTCCTCGAGGTGAGCATCACCAACATCCCCGCCAACCCCGAGGCTGAGCGCGTGAAGAACCAGAACACGAACCCCACCCCGCAGCAGAAGAGCAACACCACCCCAGAGGCGACCGCGAGCAAGGCGCTGGAGCAGGCGGATGTGGACGTCATCCGCGCCACGGTCGACGAGTGCCTCAAGCCCCTCATGGAGAAGCTCGTGGCCATGGAGGCGCTGATCGCCAAGCTGGTGCCCGCCGAGGCGTCCGCGGAGGAGGAGCCCGAGAAGGGAGCCGACACCGAGGACGGCATCGAGGTGGAACTCTCGGCCGAGGAGGCTGAGGAGATGAAGGCCTTCTTCACCCCTGGCAAGGCCAAGAGCTGAGCCCCGCCCCTTCTACCCACTGAACCTCAACAGGGCGGGCAACCGCCCTTCCCCATCAGCACCAGCACGTAGGAGCGACACACCATGAAGCTGCGCCTCCCCAGTGGAATGTCGAAGGCGATCAACGCGGCGGTGGCCCAGCGCGTGGCAGAGGAGATGGCTGCCCGGAACCAGGGCGCCCCCGCCAACGGCCAGAAGGCCAACGGCCAGGGCAAGGTGGACTTCCGCCATGCCATTGGCGTCCGGGTGAAGAGCCTGTACGTCAACAGCCCGCTCAATCAGGTCCCGGCCGCGCTCCGGGATGCGGTCAACAAGGCCGCCTCCATGTACGAGGGCGTGTACGGCCAGGGTGGCTCGCTGCTGAAGGAGGAGTACTCGAGCGAGATCATCCCCCTGCTGCGCCCGAGGGCGGTGCTCCTGCGCGCCGGGGCCATCGTGCAGCCCTTCACCGGCAAGATGAACATCGGCCGGCTCAACGGCGGCGCAGTCGCTGCGTTCGTGAAGGAGGGCGGCTCCGTCACTCCGGCCACCTACAGCACCGATGCGGTGATCCTCGACGGCCACAAGATCATGGCCCTCGCGGATCCCAGCAACGACATGCTGAGGAACCCGGACATCGACAGCGCGGGCATCATCACGGATGACCTCATGTCGGCCATCGCCGTGGTGGTCGACGCGAAGGGCTTCCTGGGCGACGGCAGCGGGGCGAACCCGAAGGGCATCGTCAAGCTCCTGGCCACGGACCAGAAGGTGACGGGCACGGCCATCACCAGCGCGAACGCCCTGGTGGTCATCGCCAGGCTGAACTCCATGCAGCAGAAGGTGAAGGCGAGCAACCTGCCCTTCGAGGGCAACGCGCCCTTCTGGGCCTTCAACTCGAGGACGGAGTTCGCCCTGCGCGGCCTGCGGGACAACGCTGGCTACATCTTCAACGACGAGATGAACCAGGGGCGCCTCCAGGGCCACCCGTTCTTCTCCACGGAGAACGTGCCGGACGGCTACATCTTCTTCGGCCTGGCCACGCAGCTCTACTTCGGCCTCGAGCGAGGCACGGGCGAGGGCGGCACGCCGGAGATCACCATGGGCGCCCCGGACTTCAAGAACGACCTGACCTCCTTCAAGGCCGTCATGAAGTGCGACTGGAAGCTCAAGTACGACACGGCGTTCAGCTACGCCTCGGACTTCACGTACTCCTGATGAACCCAGGGCCTGGGCAGTTCAGCTGGGCCCTCTTCCCTTCACTCGCAGTCCCCCGGAGCACCTCTCGATGCACGCTTCCACCACCAACATCGGCGCCCTCATTCAGACGGTGGGTGCCTCCAATGCCATCCAGGGCTACCCGCCCGTGGCCCTCGCAGCAGGTACCGACCATGGCGATGCCATCACCCTGGACAGCGCCAAGTCCTGCACGCTCACCGGCATGACGGGTGCGGCCACCGGCAGCCCCACCAGCTACTCGGTGGCCTACTCACTGGAGAGCTCGGCCACGGACAACTTCGCCAGCGCGACTGCAGTGGCCGACTCCACGATCACCCTGACGGCGGACGAGAAGGCGGATGAGGTGGATGTCGACCTCACTGCTCTCCCGGATGGGCACCTCTACCTGCGCGTCAAGGTGGTGGTGACAGCCAGCGGTGGCACCTCCCCGAAGGCGCTGGTGGGTGCCAGCGTGGCGCTGGGCGGCAAGGGCACCCTGCCCATCTGAGCCCCCCTCCTCTCTTCACTCCCGGCCGGGCGGTGGCCTTTACCGGCTGCCCCCGGCCTTTCTCTTGGAGCCACCATGCCCAACGCCATGGACATGACGACGGCAGCGACGGCAGCAGCGCGGCTTGGAGTAGCCAGCTCGGAGGCGTCGCTCCCGGGCATCATCACCGCGGCGAGCTCCGCCCTGGCCGAGTTCCTGGGCTACCCCCTCTACCGACGCGAGGACGTGGAGGAGACGGTGGTGGGCCGTGGCGGGCGCTACCTGTGGCTGGAAAGCGGAGCCATCCAGAGCCTCGCCTCCATTGCCGTAGGAGGGAGCGCGGTGGACTCCGGCCTCTACGCGCTCGACGGAAGGGACGGGGCACGCAAGGGCCGCATCGTCGCACGCAGCACGTACTCCTGGCCCTTTACCGGGGAGTGGACGCCCGGGATCTCCTCCACGCCGTTCCGAGCCCACGACACGGGAGAGATTCTCGTCACCTTCACCAGCGGGTGGGTGACGCCTGGACAGGTGGCGCTCACCACCTACCCCACCAGCGACATGCCCCCAGAGTTGGAGCAGGCCGTGCTCGAGGTAGTGACGGCGTGGTACCAGCGCAAAGGCCAGGACGCGGGCATCACCA
>Ga0190275_10001534_pt1 | contig 17096 bp, 11 predicted proteins | sample Popmic550T_FD_133745 | JGI IMG/M metagenome (GOLD analysis project Ga0190275, IMG submission 133745) | Populus adjacent soil microbial communities from riparian zone of Yellowstone River, Montana, USA - 550 T | ecosystem: Environmental > Terrestrial > Soil > Riparian zone > Trees stand | place...
CAAGCGCTACATAGCAAGAGTCTAGCAGAGCAGAACTAGCTTCAGTACGCGCACGGCAAGCAGCTCCGGCAGTAGCGCCTGGAAAGGTAGCTAGAGATATAGCCTTGGGATGTGTAGGTGTGTTTTATTAAGAAAGGATGGGTGGATGAGAAGACTTCTTCTCCATTTCAATATTCCTTTTTGTCGCATCTAAGCGCAGGGATACCTTCTCAGCTTTATTTTTATCAAGCCGCACACTAAAAACAAATCATGTCCCAGTGCTAACATCGCGTACTTTATTTTGAAAGATGTCCTAGCAGTCTCTGGTTCTGGAGAAAAATCGTAGCTTATAAAGCACCAGATCCAGCGAGAATCCAGCACTTGGTGCAGAAAAGAACCCTTTGGCTCGGGATGGTTGAGATATGTGCGCCAGACAAGTCACATGGGTGGTCTATAAAATAACCAGCAGTACTACAAGGATAGCTTTCGAAACAAAACATGCGATAAAACAAATGGTTATTGACGTAGCAAAGAAGTCCTTTCGGGCCTCAGTGCAAGCTGAAACATTTTAATTAAGAACCAAACACCGGCGTAGTTCGATAGAAAATATAAATACGGGCTGTATTTTTAGTTTGAGAATGAAGACTTTCAGAAGGAAAGGGAAGCCTGTGAGAAAAAGCTTTGAGGTTCTTGCAGCTCCCGGTTTTTTCGAGATTGCGCTGAAGGCGACTCCGCAGGAGATAGAGAAAGCGGGCGCGGCGGAAAGAAAAGAGGAACTGAAAAAATCTTCAGACCCGCAGACGGTTAGAGTATCCCGATTTGCGGACTTGCCCGTAGAGCACTTCGAGAAAATAGGAGAATCTACGTTCAGCGAAGTATTTATGAACAAAGAAACAGAGACGGTTTTCAAGGTGCTGCCGCTAACAGCGCACAAAGAGTACAAAAAGGTGCAGCACACGAAAATAGACCATTTTCTGAAGGAGGTGCTGGTTATGGAGAAAATGAACAGATCGGAGAGCTCGGTTAGAATCCACAGGTGGTGGGTCGTGGAGGACGTGTATCCAAAAGGCCTCGTTGACAAGTGCAGGAAATGGGCGAAGAGCAACCAAGAGATCGCAGAAAACGCCATCCCATTGAAGAACAACTCGTCGGGGGTCTTTGGGGTGATCGAAATGGAGCACGGAGGAAGAGAGCTGGCGGCGCTGGAAAAGGAAGGAGTGGACAAAGAAACGGCAGAGCAGATCATAGAGGGGATAAAGAAGTGCGTAGCAAGCCTGAATGAGATGGAGGTGGAGCACAGAGACATGCACGAAAGCAACGTGCTCCTGAAAAAGGAAAAAGACGGGAGAGTAGCGGTTAAAGCAATAGACTATTCGCTCTCGCGGGCATCCTGGAGCGGAGAGGGAGCGGGATCCGTTGCGGTGCGCCTGTTTACAAAAGACACGCTTACATTCGAAACAGGGCGCGTTCTGTACACCGATATAGATAAGGAAGTGCCGTGGCTGTTTTCGGGGACCGACGGGCAGCCCCACCGGGAAGTGTACAAGAAGATGGACCTGTGCTACGCTGGGACAGACCGCTGGAGGAAAAAAGGAGACAGCAACTACTTCTGGCTGATATATTTGACAGACTGGGTAAAAAAGATCACCACAGAAAAAAAAACACCGGCTTCAGAAAAAGATTTAGAATAAAAACTTTTACAAAACTGGTATTTATAGGAAGCGCAGGGTCCCATATTAAGTAAGGGCACCGGCGTGGAGAGATGGTGGGGTGGTTGGATAACCTGTCTGTCATATCGATAGTGGGGTGGTTGGAATAACCTGTCTGTCATATCAATTTTACTTGTCGATACCGGTTATGGGTATTGTTGATGTCACGCAAACACATCAGACCACCAGAGCAACCACTAACTCAACCACATACCACCATCAGACCAACCACATCCAGCCACCACCACCATCCCAGTCTTCCTCTCCAATCGCATCTATCAACGCACTACCTGCACGTATTCTGAGCTCTTTTTACCTTGATCTCTTTTGCGCGCTCTATCACAGAATTGGGCACTTTTGCTATCTTGCATATTTCAATTCCGCAGGAGTCTCTGCACTCTCCTTCCTCCAGCTTGTACAAATAGAGCATCTCTTCGATGTTCTGTGCGTTTCTCACGTGCTTGTACGCCATTCTTGTAACTCTGTCGGTTTTTACTATCGCGTTGAAAAAGTGCGTCGAGTACATCACAGTACACCTGATTTTCTTCAAATACTCCTTAACCGCCAAAGATATCGCAGATCCTTCTCTGGTAGACGTTCCCCTTCCGAGCTCGTCCACAATCACAAACGAGTTTTCCGTTGCCTCGTTCAGGATGCTCGCTGTCTCTTTCATTTCGACCTGGAACGTGGACTCGCCTTCCTCCATCCTGTCCCCTGCTCCTATTCTTGTGAATATTCTGTCGTATACGGGAGACTCGAAGTATGCGGCGGGTACCCTTGCCCCAATTTGGCGCAGAACCACCGCCACCGATACGTTCCTTAAAAACGTAGACTTTCCCGCCATATTCGGGCCCGTCACCACCAACAGCCTGTTTTTTCTGTCTATTTCTATGCTATTTGGAATGTGCGTATTCTTCGTGTTGCTCAGGCCTCTGACCCTTAGATCTGGCCCGTGCACCGCTCTGGTCCCTTCTATTTTCGACAGACTCAGGAAACAGTCGAGCTCTGCAACGCCAGATACGATGCTTCTCAGGATTTCTTCGTTTTTCTCGATTCTTGCGGATATTCGGTGCACGGAGCTCTGTCCGAGAACCGCAATCCGCTCGTCTGCCTCAAGAAACTCTTCGGAAAGAGACTTCAGCTCGGGGGTGGTGTACCTCCGCGTGTTTTTTGTAGATCCGAATGCGATGTACTTCCCCGTAAGTGTTTTTGCGCTTGCTGTTTCGAGAAGATGGTCCCGTCCTATCTTCTTAACTGCAAACTCCACGCCTGCCCTGTGCGACTCTTTTTTTGCGTATGCTGCAAGGGTCTCAACGGCTTTTTCTTTGTTCTTCTCTGCTGCGATAAGGTCTGGGTCTGTGCGAAGGGGCATGATCTCTCCCGAAGTGTCGAACCCCGAAACGATCTCTTTGTAAACGCCATAGCTCTCCAGCTTCGACACGAGCTCTGGAATGCGCGTGTCTCGGTGCGAATCGGAGAAGGGGGCGGAAAGCAGAAGCTTGTGGACTTTTCCCGCCGACTCGAGCGAGCTGATAAGTTTTCTTATCTCCTCTGCTTTGATTTTTCCGTTTTTTCCTTTTTTGATCAGGTCTGCTATGTCGTCGATTTTTCCAAGCGCGTGCTCAATTTCGGCTTTTACGGGGCTTTTCTCCAAGGCCTCTACTGTTTCGTACCTTCTTTCTATCTCTTCTATCTGAAATAGCGGCTGAACCACCCACTGCCGCAGAAGCCTTCTTCCCATCCTCGTTTTTGTTCTGTCTATCTGCGAAAAAAGCGACTCGTGTGCGTTTTTTCTATCCGTGCAAACAAGCCCAAGGGTCTCTATCGTTTTCCCATCGATGTACATTTTTCTGCTTGTCTTTTCTAAACTATGCGCAATTTTCGATGTGAATTTGTATTTCAGGTAGTGCAGATACGATACCAAAATTTTCACTGCTTTTTCTTCGTTATCGCTGAAGCTTTCTCCCAGCGTCTTTTTTATCTCCGCCAGTGTTACCTCTGATCTCTTCTCCTCCCCCCACATATCCTCCCTCACTGCCACTCTCTTTTCTACACACGGCACTCTTCTCTCGCTTATTATCACCCTAACGTTCTCCATCTTAATAAGACTGTTTGTCCTAAACAAGTCTTCGTTGTCTCCAACCGTCTGCACATGGAACTCGGACTCCATTGGCTTGAACACCGCAATCGCAACTTCTATTTCGTCCTTTCCACCGCCTGCTTCCACTTCGCTAGTTTTATCCTCTATAACCAGCGCACATATGCTGAACCCTTCTTGGCTGTGCGTCACCTCCGTTATCACCTCTTTTAGCTCTCTTTCTATCACCTTTTTCTTCGCTTCTCCCATTTTCACCTTCATGTTCTGCGATACGCTGTTTTCTTTCTGGTCTACCACCGCCACCTTGTGCCCTTTTTCAACAAACCTTCCTACCCAGTGCTCCAGAGACATCTCAGGCACCCCTGTCATTTTCATTCCTCCTCTTTTTGTTAGCTTCAGCCCGAACAGGTCTGCCGACATTTCAGCGTCGCCTTCAAAGAGCTCGTAAAACTTTCCCTTTTTGAAAAATACCACCGAGTCAAAGTGCTCCATTTTAATCCTCCAGAACTGCTCTTCGCACGGCGTCATCTGCGCAAGCTCCTTTTCCGAAATAAAAAGCGTCGTTTGGTCGTATTCTCGATCTTCCGGGGTTCTTCCAAACTTGTCCACAGGCGAAGTTAGAAACTTAGCCCTTTCGTAATCTACTCCCGCTTCGTCATCTTCCTCAACCTCCACTTCTCTCCTATCTTCGTTAACCTCTTTTTTCCTTGATCTTGTTTTATCTGTTAAGCAGTCTTGGTTTGGCGTTAAGTATTCCTGTCTTGGTGTTAGATGTTCCTGTCCTGACGTGAAGTACTCTTTTCTAAACGTGTCTTCCAATACTATTGCGTTACCATTATTATCGTTCTTGTTGATTAAAAGGTGCTCCAGCTCCGAACTATCGGTCTTTTCCCTTTCTTCTGCAGCAGCTTTTGGCTTCTTACACATCCAGTCAAGAATGCTGCTTCTTTTGGCTTGCTTCTGCATTTCCCTCCTATTCTTTTTCTTTAAATAGGATGTTTCCCGCTCCCGCCTTTTTTCCCAAACTTTTGTGGTTGTGAACGGGTTGGTGGTATAAGAGTGACGGAGATGGCAGGGGTGGTATAAGAGTGGCAAGGGTGGCAGGCATATCAATTGCTAAACTGATGGTAACGTGGTGTTAGTGGAAGCAAAGTATCAACTACATGAACAGTATCGCCACCACACCCATTCACTCCAACAACCACCCCATCCAACCATCCCAACCCCGTTCATCAACAATATTACTGGTCCCGTTAATCCTTTATTGAGCACGTCTTCCGCACGTCTTGGTAGGTTCTAGCGCACAGGTACTAAATCGCGCAGATATGTCGCTTTGTATTTGTAGACCTCATATCAAAGACTAAAAGACGCTAGCATGAGCTATCCAGCTAGACACTCGACGGTCTGCAAATTATTCACTTAAATACCCCAACAGCACTAATGGTACGTTCTTTTCTAATCTCTTCTCTATCTCTATACGTTGTTAAAGAAATAGTTCCCGCTCTCTTTCTGCTCTCTGTCCTTGGCTGAGCTTGGGGTGTTGATCCTTGGTCTTAGGTTTTCGCTATCTCTTCTGAATGTCACGTTAAGCGACTTAAGGAACCTGTTCATTCCGCTCAGCACCCCTCCTGGCGCGGTTGCATGGCATGCCACCCCAGGCTCTCCCTCGAACACGATTATTCTGTCTGCCATGTAAGTCGCCATGATCATGTCGTGCTCCACTACAAATGCCACGCTCTTGTGGGATAACACGAACTTCTTGATAGCCTTTGCCACAACAATTCGCTGGTCCGAATCAAGATACGCAGATGGCTCGTCTATCAGGTACATATCTGCCGGCTTGGACAGGCACAGGGCAATGGCAACTCTCTGGAGCTCTCCTCCGCTTAGCTCCTTCACCTTCTTTTCGAATAGCCCGGGAATTCCAAGCGGGTTCATTATCTCGATGTTGAACAGAGAGTCTACCAGCGCATGCTTCGCTTTTACCAAAAAGAGCGTTCTAACGGTTTCCTCGAATTTTGGCGTTATTTTCTGCGGCTTGATGCTAACCGTTAGCTTTGGCACCTCTGCTCCGTTGTCAGATGCGATTTCTCCCCCCAGCATCTTTATCAAAGAGGTTTTCCCCATCCCGTTCTCTCCAAGCAGCACAATTATCTCGGGGGCCGTGAACTCTCCCGCGTCGCTTTTCAAAACGAAGCTGCTTCCCCACCTCTTTTCAAGCCCCGGATACTTCCTCGCAACAAGCGAAGAGTCGCTTACCAGCACCTCGTCAGAAGCAGCTTCGGATATTTTGAACGTTAGCTCTTCCGTTCTAAACCTCATATTCTCCGTTGGAAGGATTCCCCTCAGGAAAATGTTGATGGCCTCTCTGATCGTGAACGGGTGCGAAATCACCCCGTACGCGCCCGGCGATCCGTACAGCACGCATCCGTAGTCACTCATTAGATCCAGTATAGAGAGGTCGTGTTCAACTACAATGACATACGTTCTGGAGGTGCACAGGCCCTTTATCAGGTTCGCTACCTTTATCCTCTGTCTAACGTCTAGATAGGAAGATGGCTCGTCGAAAATGTACACTTCGGCCTCTTTGAGCATTGCCGCCGCAATTGCAAACCGCTGCAGCTCTCCGCCGCTGAGGTCTTTTACTCTTCTATCTCTGAGTTTTTCCAACTCGAGCTCTTTCATGTAGTAACGGACTTTTTCTTCTGCTCCTTGCATCATTTCCTTAACTGTTTCGTCTTTTAGCGCTCTTGGTATCTTATCAACGTACTGCGTTTTGTGAGAAACAACCATTTTCTCGTCTATAAGACGCGTAAAGTACTTGTGGAGCTCTGATCCTCTGTACTTGACGAGTATTTTCGCCCAGTCCGGCTTTTCGTGGCACTCTCCCATGTTCGGGACTATTTCTCCCGACAGGATCGAAAGCGCGGTGCTTTTTCCTATTCCGTTCGTTCCAACGAGACCCAGCACCTTTCCAGCCCTTGGCACTGGCAGCCTGTGGAGCTTAAATCCGTTATCGCTGTATCTGTGAACAACGTCCTTGTTCAAGCTCGTTGGAAGGTTGATTATCCTGATTGCGTCGAAAGGACACTTCTTCTGGCACGCCCCGCATCCAATGCACAGCACTTCAGAAATGACGCTGTGTTTAGAAGTCTTCTCCACGACAATGCAAGGCTTCCCTTGTTTGTTAACAGGACACGCCCTTTTGCATTCGAGCTGGCACAGGTTTGGCTTGCACTTGTCCTCTAGTACGACGGCTAGTCTTGTCAGCTGAGACTTCTCTTTCATAAAAAATTCAGCAGGTCCGCTTTTACTTATTTAGGAGGGGTGTGGGTGGAGTGGTAGAGAGGGGGTACAGATGGATGGTATGGATGGAGTGGGTGTGGATGCTACAGATGGATAGATGGGTGGTATGGATGGTACAGATAGTATGAATATGCAGATGTGGGTGTGTATCTGGATTGGTGTCGTATTGTTACGGTACCAGCTCACTAAACAATGGCAATTTTTCATCCTGAAGTAGATGATAACTGTATCGTCAATCCACCCTATGACCAATCCACCTATCTACCCTACCACCCATCCACTATATCCACCCTATCTACCCACCTTACCACTCACCTTATATTGGCAAGATATTTTTTTTGTATGTCTTTGGAACAGGTTATAGGAGAAATCAAGAAAGAGTATCCCGATTTGGAGAAAGCAAGGGCGCTTTGCGTTCAAGGGGACTTTCTTAGAGCCGCAGAGCAGTACACAAACCTGCTAAACGAGATGGCAAGCAACGAAAAAGAAGATAGCTTAAAGCTTGCGGCGGTGTACATCGAGTACGCAAGAGCTCTGATGCTCTCTAACGATAGGCTTGTGATCAATCCAGACGTGCCAGAGGATATGGCGTACTTGGACGACTTGGAGATCGCCTGGGAAGTTCTCGAGATATCGAAGGGCGTGTTTAAGAAAAACGGAATGAAAGACGAAGAGATCGAAGTGCACCTGCTTCTGAGCGATATTTCGCAGGAGAGCAACAACCACACAGAGTCGAAAGTTGATCTCGAGGAGGCGTTAAAGCTGTCAGAAGAGCTATCAGGAGAAAGCACAAGAACTGCGGAAATCGCGTTTAGGCTCGCTGTGGTGGAGGAAGCGCTTGGGCGCACTGGAGAGGCGAAAGCTCTGATGGGAAGAGTGTTGGAAATAATCAAAAAACAGCCACAGGGGGTAGGAGCTGATGATCTTGTGGCAGAAGTGCAGGAAAGAGTCGCAGCAATGGAGAACCCCGACAAGTACAGGGTAGAAATAAAACAGGAAGCGAAAAACAAAGCAGCAGACGGAGTAGTTAGAAAAATACCAACAAGACAAACCGCGCCACAAGAAGAACAAAAAACAAGCGAACAAAAGATGTAGAGAAGATATGCAGAGGAGCTATCGAAAAGCCTGAAACCCAAAGTGCCAAAATGGTGCAGAGCTTCTGATACCGCTTGAATAGAAGAATTGTAAATGTTAGCAAAGGATTTTTCATTTTTATTATGAGAGTGAAAGCACTGGATGACTTTTCTATTGAGGTTCTGGGAGAGAAGCACACAACGCTGAACTTGATCAGATTTTGCATCGCATCTTTTGAACGGGAACAAGAGGTGGAGCTGGTTGGATATACCATTCCGCACCCAATGGAGGACAAGGCAGTTATCAAAATACAACTGAAAAGCGAAGAAAAACAAACACAGAAAGAGATTCTGGGTGTGTTCAAAAGAGGAATTGAAGTATCGCAAGATATCATCAACCGAATAGAAAGTCTAGTTGGTGGTTATGACGGGTAGAGGGGTAGATAGCGAGGGGTAGATGGTGAGGGGTGGTATATGTGCTTGTACCGCCAGGTCATGGTAATATGATACCACACACCTTCTCTACTCACCTTATATCACCCTACCTACCTCACACCACCCCTACCTACCTTACACCTCCACTCACCTCACTACACCTCTACTTTCCACTCCTGCCATAAATACATTCCGATCTATCTACATTTTGCATCTTTTCATTTCCTTCGAGGTGTCGACGCCTCGTTCCATTGCGATTTTGTACCACCAGAGGGCTAGCGTTCTGTTCTGTGACACTTTTTCTCCAATTTCTAGCATGCGCGCATAGATTCGGATTGCGTCCGGGTGGCCAAGCTCTGATGCGCTTTTGATCCACGCGAGAGACTCAGCTGCATCATTCTTGTATATTTTGTATAGCTCAAAACACGCTTCACTGCTTACTTCTTTGGCTTTTTTGTAGTATCCAACGGCTGTTTCTAGATTTGCTGTTAAGCCGAGCTCTCCGTAGTGGTACGCGTTTCCAAGCCGAACAGCGGACCTGGGACACCCCATTTTGTCTCCTTCCTGGTAGATCTTCAGGGCGTACTCCAGCTCCTGCGGGACATCGCTGCCAACAAGCGGAATTCCTTCGTAGCAGAGGCCGAGATCGAAAAACGCGTGCGGGTAGTTCGGAGTGGACAGTTTTTTGGCCTGTTCGAGATAGAACACGCCTCCTTTAATGTCTTTTTTGCAGCCTCCTTCGCCCTCGAGAAGGATCTTCCCGTACCTGTGGGCGCCTTTTCCGCATCCGCCGTTAGCAGCTAACTTGTAGAAATGCGCAGCTTTTTCCATGTCTTTTGAACAGCATATTCCGTGTTCGCAGAAGTACGCTAATTTGTAGCATCCCGTTGGATTGGCGTTCTCCGCAGCTTCTGTGTAGTGGGAAAGGGCTTTCTTAACGTTTTTTTCGTAGAATATCCCTGTTTCGAATACTTTACCGAGGAACAGATGCGCCTCTGCGTACTCGGTGTTTTTGTATCGCGATCCGGAACACGAGTTGGCGACTTGCGCGACCGACTTGACTACCTCTTTGTAGCTTCTTTCGACTCTCGTGCCGCTGACTATCTCCTTCACCACTTCGATAAGGATCGCGTTAGCGAGCTCCATCACGCCCGAGTGGTTTTTTCTCTGTCGTTCTTCAGCGCACCTTTTCACAAGCTCTTCCATGCCCCCCTGTTTCTCTCCATCTTTATCTCGTTTTTCATTGGTAGTTGTAATTGAGATATCCACAAGGAGATGCTGCTGTGGGGTTTCCTGGATACGGCATCTCTTGGAAGCACGGAATACTCTAGTCTTGGTTTATTTTTATGCTGGCCTGCTTAGGGCTAATCTATTCACGCTATCCTGGCACCGCACATTGACAGAGCGCCCCTACGCTTACTTTGAGCTACTTAGTGCTGAATTGGCGTGTGATCAATTTAGTACCAATAATTACGCTGATCCATTTAATGCCCAATAATTATGCTGATCACTCGTCTATACTGGTCAGGCAGTTTTTGGTGCAGATGGGCATTGAAGTAAGCGGTCACTCTGGAGTGGCAAAAAGGCTTCTTGACTCTAGAAACGCTCAAAACAACTATATCATGGTGCGTAATAGCTCGCCTGACGAATTGAAGTGTTTGAACCATATAGGCTTTTCGCTTGGACTTGGCTCTTTTCTGATTATTTGATAGGAGCCGTCTTTTTCGTACCTGTAGGACTCGATGTACCTATCGAAGTGGATTATCTCTTTGATTTTTCCTGTTTGGTCTTTGTGGGTCTCCATCACATTGCCTTTGTCGTTGTAGTCGTACTCAACGCTGGAGTTGTCTGGGTTGACGAGTTTTTTGGGTTTGCCCATCATGTCTCTGAGGATTTCAATGGCTTCTCCTTTTTCGTTGTATATGTACTCGGTCATTTCGCCTTTTGTGAACTTTCTTACTAACTGCCCCGCGATGTTGTAATCGTACCTGCACTTGGGTGCATTCGGTCCTTTTCGGACTATTTTGCAGGTTCCGTCTACGCTGTTTTTTGTTGAGAAAATGTGGCCATCTTTATAGACGATCTTTGTCTTTCTTTGCCCATTGTTGTATTTCCATACCGTTGTTGTTCCGCTTGGCTCGACAACGTATTCGCGGGTAGACCCGTCGTGCATTTCGATTCTCATGTGCGTTTTGTCTCTGTTCCAGAAGATTTTATCGCATGTTCCGTCTCCTCTGTATGAGTACTTGAATGTTCCTCCGCCACTAAAATCAACCCCTTTGATGCTGGAGATATTCACAGCGGGGTTGGAGGCGCATAACGCCGGCGATGCAAATATGGAGAGAAAAATACAGAGCTGCAGCCAGCTGCTAGTCGATGCTATGTACTTCCTTTTTGGCGGCTTTTCTGCAGATCTTTTTTGACTGTCTTCAATGAAAATCTTTGCAAAATAGACGTATAAAGGCGCTATCAGGCGCTCCACCGCCCGTCCCTCATATCTCCACAGAGAATAAGATAAGCTTTTCACAAAAGCGGAGGCTGCAGATACTAACCCTGCAACCTGTGCACTCAGCGTCGCTTTATCAGGGTGCGCTGAACATATCTCAAATAACATAACCGTTTTCAGCGTTTCTTCTTTCATTTTTCAAATGCAGGGGTAATTTTTTACCTGATTTTATGCAAATTTTTAGGCTTTTCTGTTGTTGGGGTATTCAGGTGAATAATTTTTGTAAGTACAGGGGTACCTCAGATGGCATAAAGTTTAATGAACTACGACTAGCGCACATCTTTAGTCTTTGGTGCGTCTCTGAAGCTGGCGTGATATACTTATAGTAGCACAGAATATCGCGTATCCAGGTACGCTCCTATCTTGTTGAACGTTTGGTTATGCCGTTAGGTCTTCCTTATCTTCTGGTTTACCATTGTCGTGTGGGTTTTTGTCTTGTGAGTTGTTATCATGGGGGTTGTTGTCTTGTGGGCTGTTCTCGCTATCACGGTCACTAAGCTCACAACCTTTGCCCTCATCAACCCCACCTTTGCCCTTAACACCCTCACCAACCTCACCACCACCCTCATCACCCTTACTACCCTCACTACCACTCTGTCTTTGCTTTCTTTCTGGTATGTTCTTTCTTATTGCCTCATCCCAGCTCTTGCTCTCTGCATACGCCAGCAGAATGTTGAACACGTGCAGCGTGCTTAGCACAGAAGAAGAGCTCAGGCTCTGCGTGATGGGAAGCCTCGCAGTCCTGAAGACGCCTGAAAACTTCTTCTCCGTGTACCCCTTGTGCCTGTTCCGATCAACCAGCCCTCCAATCACGTAGATGGTCTCCTCGTCCATCTCCTCCAGCACGTTTTCCGAATCCGCGGTGAGCACCACCACCGCCCTGTTTTCTCTTTTTGCAATCTCCTCCACGCTCTCGTCCATTACCCCGAAGTTTTTCCAGCTCCCGTAGTCTTTCGAAAAGTATTCCCTAACTTTTGAAAAATTTGTAAGCAACGCTTTCAGAGGCTTCCTGCCCACCCTGTTCGACGCATACGCGTACTGAACCTGCGACGCCAGGCTCCTCATCTCCTTCGGGGTCATCAGCTCCTCTCCGCCGAGCACCTCGATGCACACCCGCACTCTCGCTTCCTCCTGGTTTTCCGGCGCTCTTTTTTTCGCTCCTCTTTTCCTTTTCACCGCCTTATACTTCTCCTTCAGCCTTAAGTACTTCAGCTCTTTTTTTTCCTTCTTGCTCAGCCTCTTCTTCTCCTCCATTAAAAAATCTTTGTCTGGACAGCACCCTCATCTTAACCACCTCTCCGCAGCTTCTGCACTCTCTTCTAATAAAATACCCCTCCTTCTCCCTTACCAGCCTGCTGCTGCACGTGACGCTTGCCACCTGCAAAACAAAGCACCTGCATATGCTTCTTTTGATTTCGCAGCCCAGTTTTATCTTTTTCCTTTTATGGAGAGCCAGCAGATTTTTCACAATTCTTTTGCTCACATTCGGCATTACAGTGCACAGGTACATCGAGAGCTCTAGATCACGCTCCACCTGTAATAGATACATTTTAATTTTTGCAAAAGAAATGGAAAACAAGTTTCAGTGCATATTCGGGATCTTCGCAGACGACGAAAAAAAGGACTCAGTGAGAGCGGAAAACCTCCTCCCCCTTCTTAGATCGGTCGGCTGCCTTGTCGACGAAGAAAAACTTCCTTCGTACACAAAAGAAGGCCAGGCATACTTCACGTTTGAGGAGGTCGAGGAAATAATCGGCTCCAGCAACATGGTGCCGAAGATTACCAACGAGCAAGTAATCGAGGCGTTTCAAAAATTTGATAAAAAAAAAACAAGCAAAATCAGCATCAGCTATCTCAAGCACATTCTGCAGCAGGGAGAAACCCCCTTCAACTGCGAGGAAATCGACGCGGCAATCGAGCTCCTAAACCCGGACGTGGAGGGTCTCGTTTCCTACATAGCCAACACAACATTGAAAAACCTTGAATAAAAACGAGACATTGAAAATTTTATTTTACCCGTTACGTCAGTATTAAACAAGGAGCAATTACAAATTCCCAAAACTGCAATAAATAGCAATAGAGCAGAGTAGTTCTATTTCCCAATTAGTAAGGAACTAAAAAACGAATTAATTTTTATTTGTTTAGATTTTTTATAGTATAAGTGATCATAATTTTTTCATAAAAAGTTTTTTTTCTACGAATGAACAGCGATACTAAGATTAATTCGACTCAAGAAGGATGGAAAAGCCTTCCGGGAATGGAGAAAGTCCCGGTCCTGCCGAAAAAACCCAAAACAGATATATACACGAGGCTGCTTCTTGAAAACGAAGCAGGGTGGATCTCGATTGCGAATTTGTTCAAGGAGTGCAACATGGAAAAACACGTGCCGTACGCGTACGAAAGAGCGCTTTCGAACAACCCGATGTCGAAGGAGGCGCTGCTGAGCCTGGGCCCAATATACAGGAAAAAAAAGAACTTCACGCGGGCGCTCGACGTCTTTCTCAGGCTGTACAGAGTGTCGAACGGCGAGGACATGCTGTGCGCAGCCAACATCGCATTCTGCTATTTGATGCTCGACAACTTCGCCGAGAGCCTGGTCTGGTACAAAACAGCCGCGCGCGGCTCTTCGCAGATCACAGAGGAAAAAGGGTTTCTCTGGTACGGGATCGGAGTGTTCTACGAGCGCGTAAACAACATGCAGACCGCCGAGGAGGCCTACGCGTCCGCGATCAAAATAGACATGGCCTTCGGATACGCCATGGAGACATATTTCAGACTTGGGGTGACGTACAAAAAAAGAGGCTCTATCCAAACATCGATGGACTGTTTCGAGTATCTGCTGCACAACATCCCGCACAACGCCACCACGCCGTCGAAGGAAGACATCCTCGTACAAATAGCGCACGTAAACGAGCTGCAGGGGAAGGACGTGGAGGCCATCGACATCCTAAAGGACATCTGCCAAATAGACGTATCCCACGAAAAAGCGGCAATGCTGCTCGGGTGGATCTACTACAAGCAGAGAGACTGGGTGGCCGGCAGAGAGATTCTCAGAAGAATCCCCGAAAAAAGCCTGTGCGCGTTCTCCTGGTATATTATTGGAAGGTGCGAACAGAAGCTGGAGGGGTACGAGAGCGCGTACCACTGCTACCTGAAAGCGCTGACAAAAGACCCGGACAACTACATATACTGGAACAGCGTGGGAACGCTGTATTTCAGCCTCTCGCAGTTTGAGGACGCAATGGACGCCTTCAAGAAGTCGAGCGCGCTGAACCCGAATTTTATTGAGGCGGTGTACAACTTGGGGGTTGTCTACGAGCAGTTTGAAAGCGCGCTCGATAGCGCACTAGAAGTGTATGATATGGCATGTAGGAACTTTCCAGAAGATAAGCTTATTTTGGAAAGAATTGAAGACATAGAAGCGAAAAAAGAATACAGAGAAGACGACAGGAAAAAAGGGGTCGCGTACAGCCCGCCAGATGTGCAGTTGAGGGAGGTGGCGCCAAATCCAACGCGCACGCCGTACTTCTCGGCGCACGCGCTTCTTGGATATAAGCCAACGACATTCGTGTTCTCGAACTCGACCAGGAAGGAGATGGACGTACTTGTAGAAGAGCTGCAAAGCACCGAGAACAGAAGGCACGGTTAGATGGATCTGGGAGAGATAGACGCTCTCTTTCCGGCGGTTGCTCAGTGGAGAGGTCCTCTTGGCAACCGATACAATAAAGAGTCGAACGAAAGCTGCTGGCTGCGGATATTTAGAACAGTTGGGTGCTGGCGGGGTGTTTTTTGGGACCGATAGTGCCGGTTTGGAGGGCTTTTTCTAGATTTCAGGTGTTCGATTCTGTTTTCTATTTATAGCCTTGTTTTCTATATTAGGAAATATGCGATTACCTAATCGGGTATCGGCTGGAGGCAGCCAGCGCGCTATCTTGGTTCTGAACGTATCTTCTGTAGACCGGGGGTAGCTATGGGCATAAGTTGTAGAATGTAGAGTAGCTATGTGAATAAGTTGTAGAATGTAGGATAGTTATGTGAATAACTTGTATAATGTGAAATAGTTATGTGAATAACTTTTAATGAATCTTTTAGCCCTGATATGAGGTCTGCAAATTTAATAGATTTGCGTACCTGAAAAAGATGCCATAATAATACCGCATCTCTAAGCCCCTTCCTGCTCCTCTGTTGTTTTTCTTTTCACGTTCTCTGATATTGCCGTTTTTAGCGCTGCGATGGTTATAAACTGTATGTTGTAGTCTAGGCTCTTTTGTATCTTCATAAACTCTTCCGGGTCTCTTCTTCCGCCAATAAACGTGATGCTGACCCCGGCCCTGCTGAACCTTCCCGTTCTTCCGATCCTGTGTATGTACGTCTCCAAATCGACCCCCCCCGTGTGCAGCCTTGGAAGGTCGTAGTTTACCGCCATGTTGAGCTGCGGCACGTCTAGCCCTCTGCTCAGCACGTTTGTTGTCACAAGCACCTTTATCTCTCCGTTTTTGAACTTCTTTATCACTTCGTCTCGCTCTTCCTTCTCGAGCGTCCCGTGGAGCAGCTCGCAGTCGAAGCAGTCTTCCTTCAGCATCTTGCACACCTCCGCTGCCTTTTCTCTCGTCTGCACAAAGATGATGGACTGCCCCACCGGTATCATCTCGTATATCTGTATCAGCGTTTTTATCTTCTCTCTTTCCTCCACCTCCATGTAGAACTGCATGATGTTGTCTGGCTTCACGTCTTTCTCTTCAAGGTACCACGTCTTGACGTTTTCTGCGATTGCCGGGATCGTTTTCTTCATCTCCTCGTTGAACGTCGCGCTGAACATAACTATCTGCTTCTTCGGTATTTTCTTGATTGCTGCGATTGTGGTCATTCCTCCGTCGGCTCCCAGCAGCGCGTCTGCCTCGTCCAGCACAACCATCTTCACGCAGGACGGGTCTATGTACCTGTACAAGATCTTTTTTATCGTTCCGGGCGCCCCCACAACCACCTGCTCTGTTATTTGCGTGTTGTCCTCTACTCTGTCCGGGTGCGCTAAAAACGAGGTAAACTTCACTGTCTCCTTGAACTTCTCTAGAACGCCGAATATCTGCGCGCTCAGGTCTCTTGTTGGCGAAATGATAATAACCTGCGTTTTCTTTTTTTCGAGATCAAGACACATCAGCGCGCCAATAATAAACGCAATGGTTTTTCCGGACCCGCTGTGGCTCTGGAAGGCGACGTTTTGCTTCATCGAGATTTCTGGAATCGACTGTTTCTGGATAATGCTTGGGTTCTTGAACCCGAGGAGGTGCAGCGACTCGATTATTGCTTCCGGTATCTTCAGCTCTTCGAAAGTGCTGCTGGAAATCAGCTCGCTTTCTAGCAGGGATTTCTTGTACTCCTCTAAACTTGTGTTTTCTTTCTTTGACACTTCCATTTGGGACAGCATCTTCAGCGCGGCCTGCACCGGGTCGGTTGTTCCCATGTGTTTTTTCTGGCTTTTGTCACTCTCCATTAAAATTTGCAAATTAAATTTATTTATAGACTTTTCTTCGCTTTTCTTCGCTTTGCTTTTAGGGCTGAATTCTGCGCAGAGGGCTTGGCTTTCAAGAAGTTCCCGATGGGCCTGGAGGTGGAGATAGAGGGTTATTGGCGGTTTGCGTACACTCATCCAGCGCCACGCTCTTTAAACCACAATCTGTTGCATCTCTCAAAACACGCCTCCTATCCGCTCTCCACCAAACTACGTATACCACTTACACTAGGCAAACTTTAGACTCGTATCAAAGGCCAAAGATGTTTCAGCTATTCACTGTAAGCGCAGGGGCACCTTCTCGGCCAATAAACCATGGCTAATTATCCCCTCAGATACTCACCCCCAACAATCTATCCCCTCAGACATCCCCCGCCAACACCCCATCCACTTATCTACCTCACCCCGCAAACACATCTTAAATACCCCACAACACAAACAGATAAACAGATAAATTAAATCAGCATTTGCCGTATATATG
>Ga0190275_10001535_pt1 | contig 17083 bp, 14 predicted proteins | sample Popmic550T_FD_133745 | JGI IMG/M metagenome (GOLD analysis project Ga0190275, IMG submission 133745) | Populus adjacent soil microbial communities from riparian zone of Yellowstone River, Montana, USA - 550 T | ecosystem: Environmental > Terrestrial > Soil > Riparian zone > Trees stand | place...
CATCCTAGTCGGTGAGACTTCTTTGCTGCGATTTCAAGAACATATCGACACGCCTAGAGTTGGAACGACCTCTTTGCCATATCCATAAGTCTATCGCATGTGCACACGCTGAAGTTCCACTAGTCACGAGCTCCAGCAGAAAGTAAAGCTGGTAAGGCCTTGCATTTAAGAGATTATTCGCTTAAATACGCCAGCCACCGCTTAATGAACAAATAGAGCATTGAGCGCCCGATTCAAACTAGAACACGCCTGCGAAAGCTCCTAGGCCAAACATCTGTTCGCATTTATTTACCGAATTTGTACCATTCTACATCCACACCCTCTGTCTTTCTGATGATCCTGCAGGCCGCTGTCTCGATTTTCTCAAGCTCTCCTAGGCCAAGAGTCTCTCTCACAACAGATGACAAGGCGTGGAACACCCCTTGCACTCTCTCCTCCTGCTCTTTTTGTCTCCCTTGCATAATATTCAAGAAATTTCTTCGCATAAGTCCATGTCGTTTTCTATCTCCAGAGGCAGCGCGTGCTTTCTCACATACTCCCGGACTTTTTCTTCGTACGCCATTTTGCTGCTGAGATAGAGCTTCCCCGCCTCCAGATTCAGCGGATCATCTGGGTTCGGGTACGCAAGAAGCTGCGGAAGAAACAGCTCAATAACGTTCAAAACGTCGTAGAGAGGAGACCACACCTGGTTTAGAACGTCCAAACACACAGACCCGCTTGTTTCATCGATGTTTGGGTGGAACACTCTCGTGATAAACCCGATCGACGGCGACTTAAACGGAAACTCGTTTGGAAGATAGATTCTGATTTTGAATCGCCCGCACGAAAACGGCGTGCTCTCTGGGCCTCTGATTGTCACAATAAACGAAGACTCCTGCATGCCCTCGTCGTGCTCCACCACGTAGTTCTTTTTTGACAGTTTGTGTATCTCTCTTCTTGTCCTGTTCATTTCTTTCTCCTATGTGTTTGTAAATAAAGATGAATTACCAATTATTCTGGAGTATTTGAAAAACGCGGTTGGCTCTTTTTTATGCGGCCTATTGTAATTGCGGCAGCAACCGAGGACGAGTTTGTGATTGGAGCGAATAACTCCCTTCCCTGGCCCCGGATTAAGGGAGACTTCGAGTTTATGAAACACGTAACAAAGAAAGAGAGAAGCGCGCTGGTCATGGGAAGAAAGACCTTTGAGTCGATTGGGAGGCTGCTGCCAGACAGAGTGAGCATTATAGTGACAAAAGAGCCGAGAGAGCCTCTGTTCGCTGGCAGCTCTGCGGGATACTTTCTTGGGTCTCTGGAGGACGCGTTCTGCTACTGCAGGACACACGCGCTGCGCCCAATCATCTTTGGCGGCGAGTCTATCTACAAAGAGGCGATGTCTGTTTGCAAAGAGTTTACGCTGTACTTGACGATAATACACGGGAAATTCGAAGGAGACAGGCATTTCCCTCTTTCTGTGGTCGATCGAACTAAGCTGGCAAATATCACGGAAAAGGTCGCAAAAGGTCTGAGCCTGGAGAAGATATCTGGAGTAGAGTGTGCAAGCGGAAAGATGCACGAAAAAGGCATAGCGTACTCGTTCTACCAGCTACACCACGGCTACAAGGAGTAGGCGATCTGTAAGCACAAATTGTTCTCGTGGTCTATTTTAAATCTTATCACTGGTGGTTGCAGCGCGCTTGGTTTTCCATCTTTACTCAAAAAGTAAGCACAGGGCATCTTCTCAGCTTTATTCATCAATAAACCATGGCTAGTACTCAAAAACTATCCACTTAAATACTCCGCGTCTACAGTTTGATCGTTAGGCCAACTTAGATATTGATAAGCTGTAATTATGGTCTAAATTTGCGTACCGGTATCCGGTCCCAATAACTATATCTAAGAAGGCGCCGCTGCTTCCACGCTAAGCCCTAATTGTTTGCTGAAAGTCGCTGCACCCATAAGCACTTCTCGTCTGACACTTCCACTAGTGCTTGTTTTCTGGGCTGTTGAAGCGCTGCTTGCCTGTTATTCGTATTCGGAGTGCTTCTTTTTGTTCCTTCTCTCTGCGAGTCTTAGCTTCCTGTTTTCCTGAATCCTTTTCTCTTTTTCCTCCTCTTTTTTCAGCATGTTCTGCCTCACCTCTTTTCTCTTTTGAAGAAGCTCGTTTGTCTTTTCTCTTGTCTCTGCGTGTCTCATCTTCCTGATGAGGTCTCTTCTTTTGCTCTCCTCGAAGTCGGGCACCGTTTTCCTTTTTTTTATTTCTCTTCTCCACGGACACTCTCTCTGTTTCATTTGAATTTATTTTTTACTCGAATTTGTACCCCTGTTACTCGTGTTATTCTCTGGTCATCCTGAAGAGTGTTAATAGTAACGCACATTCTGCATCGGAAATAGCGCTACATGCTGCTTCGATGCAACGTTAAAGGTTAAAATCATGCATGTTGATAGCGCTTCTTTGGTGTTTCGCTGGATTTGGAAGGGCTCTTGCCGGTGGAGCTTTGAAATACGCCAGACGCGCTAAATTTAGTTTTTATTATGGAGCGGCTTGAAGACGAGATTGCCGAGTACCTTGCAGAGCTGGACAGCAAGAGAGAGAGGCTTGGGGTTCTCAGCGAAATAATAGACAGAATCATGGAGATAAGCTCGTTCCGTGTTAAATCCACAGAGCTAGACGACATAGAAGAGTACTACATAGAGCAGATCAACAGGTGGATGGTATTCAGCGAAGAGAAAATAAAAGAGGCGGAGATCAAGGAAGACATTTCAAGAGAGCGGGAAAAAAGGTACCTGATGTCGCTGAAAAAGATCAAAGAGCTCGAAAAGGAAAATGAAGATGCAAAAACAAAGTGCGCGTACTACAAAGCACAGATAAAGCTAAAAGCGTCCGAGCAGCACAAATAAAACTTTAAATCTAGTTTGCAAGGGCGCTGAGAGTGTTCTGTTCTCTGCACGGACTTGGAAGAGGCTCTTCCAGCCTCGACGTGTATCTTGGCTGAGAAGGCTTCTTTGCCGCTTTGCAGACCTTATATCAAAGACTAAGAGATATGTAGAACATGGGGTATTCAAGTGAGAGATTGCTAATGAATGTGGGTTAGCCTTTGATAGGGATTCTACAAGATAGTCATTATGGGTATCCAGTTAGATTAGACATGGTCCACCAATTATCCAGTTAGATCCGCCGTGATATACAAATTCCAGTTAGATACCCTAAGATCCACCAATTATCAACTTAACTACCCTAAGATCTACAAATTATCGAGTTAACTACCCCGGTCTGCACATTTATTAAAAACAATTAGGGCTGATAAGGTGTCCCTGCACTAACGTAGCCTGATCTCTTCTCAACCATTATAGCACAAAACACCCCACCCCACAAAACACCCAAAAACACCTCAAAAACAGCGCTACAGAAACTTAAACCCGCTGCTGTCAACTCCTTCGAGGTCTTTGTATTCGATATAGTTCTTTTTGCCGGAGTCGTACACCTCAAAAACCTCCTCTATCGCGCTGGCTATTTCTTCTTTCGTGTACATGCCGGCGTAGAGATCTGCCGCAATGTCTTCCAAGTCTTTTCTTGCAATGCGGCCGCTTGGGGAAATTACCTTGATAAAAAACTCCAGCCTTTCCTTATTTGTGGCGTGCGCGCTAAAAATTTTCAAGATTTTGAGAAACCCGCCAAAATCAACCGCGCTTTCTTCCAGACACATCTGCTTTACAACCTTCTCACCAAGCGGGTTTATGTTTATCTCCGGGATGCAGAGCAGCCGCCCGGTGTACACCCTTCCTATTTCGTCTCTGTCAAGCTCCCTAAACCTCTTGTAGAATTCTCTGATCTCCTCCTCTTTGAACCCGCTCCCTGCCTCCTGGATGCTGCTTATGTCCGACTTAGTGAGCCCGCTGAACACCGTACCCATTTAATAGTGAAAATTTAATTCTGTTATGTGGACTAAACTTGCGGGAGGACAGGACACTTACGAATACAAGGAGGTAGTTTTTGAAAACGGGATTCGCGTTCTTCTATCCAGATCGGACAGGACGTGCAAGGCTGCGGTGGGGCTTTCGGTCAAGGTGGGAGGGTTTTCGGATCCTGAAAAGCATCCAGGGCTCGCACACTTCCTCGAGCACATGCTGTTTATGGGAACAGAGGAGCATCCAGACGAAAACTACTACATGGACTATGTTCACAAACACAACGGCAGCTCCAACGCATACACAACGGACGAAATGACCTGGTACTACTACGACATCGACTCAAAACACCTTATCGAGAGTATGGAGATATTCAGCGGGTTTTTCAGGTGTCCGCTGATAAGGGAAGACTCGCTCGAAAGAGAAGTGCACGCTGTAGATAGCGAGCACAACAACAACATACTGTCAGAGAGCTGGAGAAAAAGACATCTTCTGAACCTGATGGCGAAAAAAGACACGCCGTTCAGAAAGTTCCAAACAGGGACGTTGGAGACGCTGAAAGACGCAGGACGCAGCGCGCTGGTCGAATTTTGGAGGAGGTACTACAGGCCGGAAAGGATGTGCGTTGCGGTGCACGGCAGAGAAACATTCGAGCAGCTTGAAGAGGCAGCGCGTAGGAACTTTTCGAAGATACCTGCAGAGCCGAAAGATGCGAGAGAGGGCAGAGAAGAGGGTGGAGTAGCGAGCAGCGCAACAGCAGGCGGCGGAATAGGAAGCGGATTTTACAGCATATTTGGCAGCGCATCGAGCAGTAAATTTGCAGGGGTAGAGGAAAGAGAGGCAGCGCAGGGCCCTAGCCTGGATCGAAATAAGGAGATTGATGAGAAGGTATATGTGCCGCCGATAAAAGGGAGATCTGATATGGACTACTATATTTTCGAAGAGCGGGTGCAGAATAAGGTGGTGGTGTACAGGCCTGCTGTGAACATATCGGCAAGCAACTGCAATCTCACAATAACGATTGTTCTGCCAGAGAGCATCACTAACTATAAGAGAAGCACGATGCAGTACCTCACGCTGCTAATGAGAGGAACGGGCATGAGCAGTTTTACGAGCGTGCTTCTGCTGTCTGGGATCTGCTCGGACGTGAAGATCTGGCAGAGCAACACGACAATCAACACGCTTTTAACGGTTAGCGTGGACTTAACGAAGGATGACCTGTCGAGTATCGGTGTGGTTACGGGGCTGCTGGTGAAGTACATCGAAATAATCAGAGAGAACGCGGACGGAACGGTGTACGACATGATGAAAAGAATCTCGGACTTGGAGTTCGAGTATAAGGAAACGCAGGAGCCGCAGGAGCTAGTCGAGTCGGCAGCAGGCGGCATGCAGTACTACCCCACAGAGGAGTTTGAAAGGCACATGTACATGTGGGAAGAGTTCAGCAGAGAAGAGCTGTTAGAGTACATAGACATTGCGATGGATAGAGAGAAGTGGATTCTCCAGTACAGAACGAGCGATTTTACGAGAAACCCGAACTTTGAGTCGGAGGACATAGAGGTAGACAGCATATACGGAATAAACTACGCAGTGGAGGAGATACCGGAAAAAAACCACAGCCTATTGGAGAGACTCGAGTCGAAGCTTCTTTGGTCGTTTTCGATAGCAGAGAGCGCTAGCATAAGCGAGGCAAGGAGGAGCGGGGAGCAGTTGGCGGTGGGAGTGGTGCCCACAGAAATAGACGCGGTAGAGATAGGGGAAGGGGAGAAAGTCGAGTTAAAGATAGAAAGGGAAGGATGCACCGCATATCTTGTTTATAACGGAAAATTCAGAGTGAAAAAATCGAATATAACGGTGAAGCTAGAAACAGACGAGTTTTTGAGCAGCAGCAGGAGGTACACGGCGTTTGTAGGATACATGAAGGCGTTTTTGAACATTTTCAAGGAGAAGTACAAGACGGAGATAAGCGCGTCGATGGGGAGCGTGTCGATGTTTGAAAAAGATTTTGGGGTCTTGGTGACATTTGAGGGAACGCCTGTGGTTCTTGAGAACCTGATAGAGAAGTTTTTTTCGGAATACGTTGCAAAAGAGACGGGGCTGTTCGAGCTTTCGAAGGAGGCGGCAATTCTGAACTTCCAGAACCGGATAAGAAGATCGCCGTACAAGGGCATTGCAGACGGAGTGCGGAAGTCAAGGGGGTACCCGGTGTTCAGCAACTTCGAGTGCATAGAGCATGCGAAAAGTCTGCAGGCGCACGAGATAGAGGTGGTCCGGAGGGCAAGGGTGAAGATACTGGGCACAGGAAACACGACGAAAAAAGAGTTTGAGAGAATAGTGGACATAATTGGAAAATACGTTATATTTTCAGGAAAAACTTTTGAGGTGCACGGTCCGGTTGCGGAGGTAGAGGTGCCAACAGAAGACGCGCAGAACAGAGCGGTGGGCGTGATGCACAGGGTCGCGCAGTTCGATGCGATGAAAAACGCGGCAGTTAGCGTTCTTCTGACACAGATAAGGTCGGAGGAGTTTTTCGACGAGATAAGAACAAAAGAGAAGTACGGGTACATTGTAATGATGAATTGCGATGTTGTCTTCAAAGAGCCGGTGGTGATGTTCGTTATACAGAGCACAGAAGAGGCTAAGAAGATCAAAAAGAGGATTCTGCGGTTCATATCGGACACGCCGGGAAGGATCCGGGGCCTGCCGGAAGACCAGTACAGGGTGTACAAAGAGAGCGCGATTGCGTCAGTTACAGAGGAGGTGTACAACATCAAAGACTACGAGGAGGAGATATTTGAAAACTGGGAGAAACACGAGTTCAATCTGAGCCACAAAAAGGAGCTTGCAGCAGAGATAGAGAAAATCACGCAAGAAGAGCTTGCGCAATACGCAGAAAGCATAGGAGAGCAAACAACGTACATACACGTCTCAAACAGGCACTCTCTGAGCGATATCACGTACAGCAGATACGGGTAGCGGGGCAGGCGGCGGGGATGCGGCAAAGGTGAAGAAGCGAAGATACGACATGGGGTGAACGGGTCAGAAGGTGGCTCTAATGGTGCTAATTCACACCGCTTAGAAGTCTATTGCGGTACCGATACTTTTAGTACCACCGCTAGAGCGTAGCTCGTACAGAACAGTTAGTAACGGATGGGTGCAACGGTACGTCTAGATCTTGGGCAGTGCTGGTTTTTCTCTAATAAACAGAAATACGCTTACGCTGCTGTGCTGTTTTTACTCTGTTTTTGTTCTGGGCGGGCTGCGGGGAGTTTCTGAAAGCTATAATTTTATTTTTCATTTTTTTGGTACAGGGGCAGATGATAGAGAACGAGGTAGAATGCTACAAGTTAGATGGATCAAGCGTGTACAAGAGGGTGGAGTTACCAAAAGTGTTTACAACGCAGATCAGAAGCGAGTTTGTGGCGATGGTGCAGTCAAGGATGAAGAAAAACAGCAGAAAGCCGTACGCTGTGGACCCGCTAGCGGGAATGAGGCACTCAGCGCACTCGTGGGGAACAGGAAGAGCGCTGGCAAGGGTGCCGCGTATTTCCGGAGGAGGAACAAGAGCGGCAGGGCAGGGAGCGTTCGCAAACTTCTGTAGAGGAGGAAGAATGGCAAGCCCTACGTCGGTGCTCAGAAGATGGCAAAGAAAAACGAACCTCACGATGAGAAGACACGCGTCGGCAATGGCAGTGGCAGCCACCGCATCGGCAGCGCTGGTGGAGAGCAGAGGGCACAAGATTTCGAGCCTGAAACAGATACCGCTCGTTATATCGGACGAAGTAGAGTTGCTTACCAAGACGAAACAGGGCGTGGAGGTGATCAAGCAGTTCAAATTAGCAGAGGAGATCGAGCGGGTGAAGAACAGCAAGTCGCTGAGAAGAGGAAAAGGAAAGGCGAGAAACAGAAGATGGGTGATGAAAAAGGGAGTTCTGATAGTCTACAAGGAGGACAAGGGAATTTCAAGAGCGTTCAGAAACATCGCAGGGGTGGACTTGATGAAGGTGGAGGACATGAACCTTCTGAAGCTTGCGCCGGGTGGCCACGTTGGAAGGCTTGTGATGTGGACAGAGGGAGCGTTTGAGAGGCTGAGGGAAATATTCGGAGACAAGGAGGAAAAGTCTGTTAGAAAGAACTACGGGCTGCCGTCATCTAAGCTGAGCTGCCCCGACTACAGAGTCGTGCTGCAGTCGGAGGAAGTTCGGGCGCTTTTCGACAAGGTGCCGGATCTGAAGCTTGGAAAGACTGTGTCTATCCCGGAGAAAGTGGCAGAGATCAATCCATACGCTGCGCTTTTCGATAAGGTACAGTTATAATAAAGTAACGGATTCTATTGGAGGTTGAGAGGGTATGTGCGGGTTTGCTGAGAGGATGTAGAGGGATGGGGTGGGTAGAGATATCCTTGCCAGACTATCTAAGTTCGCGTTATATTAGACGGTTTACTGTGATATTCTTGCTGCGCTATCTAAATATCCTGATAAGGTAATTTTCGGAGACGGCTGTGACCAGAGCCCGATTCGAAACGGAGGGGGGTATTTTCATTTCTACACACGATTTGTTGGAGCTTATACGATGCAGGCCTTTTGGGGCTCGTTTACTTATCAAGATCTTTGCGGTATTTTTTTCTCGGATGGCGTCTAATCTAAGCCTTAATGGACCATAAGAGAATGTAAATTTGAAATTTTATGGCGGAGAGGAAGAGCCAGAGGATAACGCTGGTTAAGGTGCCGAAAATACTCGCGGAGTACTTAGAGAAACAGCAGAACGGAACCAGACTAGGGGCGTTAGAGGAGGCGGAGGAGGGAAGACTCGTGATGACAGTTGAAACGGCAAGTGTGGGGTTTCCAAAGAGGTGGATAGTGGAGCCTCTAGAAGCGAAGAGCGGGATGTTCACGTTTTCCCAGAGGGGGCTGAGCGCGTATGTTGACGGAGTAGTTGGAGAAGAAATGTACATCCGGCCAGAGATAACGCAGGAGTATCTGAGATACAAAAGAGAAAGAGAGGCTGTGCAAGATTGCAAAAGAGAAGTGAAGCCTGTCGACAGCCTCAGAGAGGGAATTAGAATAGAAAGACACGGGGCAACGGAGTACGACATGATGGCAAGAAGAAGAAAGAAGCTTCTGATTGAGAGAAAAAGAGAGCGACTTGCGAAGACCGAAGTTATGGACATTATCTTCAGGGCGTTTGAGGAGTATCCTTTTTGGAACGTAAAGGACCTTGCAGATAGATCTGGGCAGCCGCAGGCGTATATTCAGGAAATTCTGTCGGAAATAGCCGTTATGAACAAAAAGAGCCAGAGAAACATGTACGAGCTGAAGCCGGAGTACAGGAACGGGTAGGAGAAGGGCGGGGCGTGTTGGGTTCAGTTGAGCTTTAGGTGTGTGGATGTGGTGCTGGGTGGTGCGGACCTGTTAGAGGAGGTGGATTTGCATACTGTTACCAGATTGGGTAATTTCCGAGTAAGGTAATTTTCAGGGTGTAAATATGCGGGAGGAAGAGGATCGGAGTGTAAAGAGGCCTTACCAATTGGTGCGGTCTTTTAATCGGGTTGTGGATGGTAATGGCGGTTGAGGAGGGCTCTTTTGTATTTTAACGGTCATGGGTTCGAGGCTAAAGGTACATTTATGGATTTTTTTTCAGATCAAAATTTATCCATTTATGGGTTAGATATCCGTTATATCCCGTCTTTCCTCGAGATCTCGCAAATTGCTGCACGGGTCACTAACCAGATGACGAGGCGTTTGGCTGCCTTAAGAGAGTCATAGCTACTCCCGCCGTCATGGGTCAGTGTTAATAATAAGGGGGGTGCGTTATCAGCTCGTAGGTCATGACTGGTACCAACGTAAGCCATGACTGGCACCGGCGTATGCCATGGCTGAAGCTGGGATTTTTAATAAAGACGATAAATGTGAGGAATGATTTACAGTCAATAATTAGAAAATTTATTTACAAGCGATATTACTAAAATAGCTCTGACGTTTAAATTTTTTGAAGATGCCAAAAATAGAGGAAGTGGTTGGTGTTAGGGCAGATGTATTGAAAGAAAAGAAGGATCCGGAAAACACAAAAAGAGAAGCAGAAACAGAGGCTGGAAAAGCGGACGGAGAAAACAGAGCAGCGAACAGCTGCGGCCTAATTAAAAACGGCGTTTGCACAACGTGTGGAAGAAAAATCAAAAAAAGCAGAAAAAGATTTTACGTGGTGTCCTTCGCTCTAATAATCTTTGCGTACTTTTCAAAAATATACTACGAGAAGCTATTTAAACAAACAGTGGTTGAAGACGTTTTAACAGACTTTCTAAATTTGAAGGCTGTGATCCACCTGAAGCTCAGCGAAGAGACAAAAGCAAACATCATGCACATTGCAGCAATGCTTGCATCGTCCCCAGACTCCGAGTTCGAAGACATGCCGGGCATTCTCGCAGCGAAAAAAGGCGTAAAAGGGAAACACCCGATAACGATCATCCCGGGAATAGCCAACTCGAGCCTGGAGCTATGGAAAACCAACAGAAAAACGAACTCTTTTTTCAGAAAGAAGATCTGGGGGTCGCATTCGACAATCACCTTCATGCTGCACAACAAGGCGGAGTGGTTCGCCAGCATGAAGCTCGACGAAGATACGGGACTGGATCCGCACGAGCGAAAAGTCCGGGCAAGTCTTGGGCTTGATTCTTCAGACTTTGAGATTCCGGGGATGTGGTTCTGGTGGAAGATCATCGAAAACCTCGCGCATCTCGAATACGAGCCAGGAAAGGTGCACTTCGCGTCATTTGACTGGCGTTTGGGGATGGAAGAGCTCGAGAAAAGGGACGGGTACTTCACAAAGCTCAAGATAGACATCGAGCACCAGAAAGCAGCGTCGAAGCAAAAGTCCGTTATTGTGGCGCACAGTCTCGGGTCGCTCATAACGCACTATTTCATGCAGTGGGTGACGGAGAAGGACAAAAAATGGGTGGACAATCACATACATGCGGTTGTGTACATAGGAGGGCCTCTGCTGGGGGTGCCCAAAGTAATAGCGTGTCTGCTGACCGGAGAGATGAAGGCGACAACGCAAATGGGGTTTTTGCAGTACGCGATCGCAGAGCTGCTGTTTGGGAGGGAGCGCAGGAAGGAGATATTCAAAACATGGACGTCTCCGCTGTACCTGCTGCCGAAAGGCGGGGGCGTGTTCTGGGAAGGCGCCCCGCCTCCGGACAAGGTCGCGTACCCGCACCTGATACACTCGACAGGGGAAAACGGAGAAGAGAAGAGCTACAACATAGAAGAGATTCTGGAGGAGGTGGAGAAGGTTGTCAGCCCGTACAACAAAAAGGCGCTGAGGAACATTTTGGACCCGACAAAGAAAGAGGCGAAGTGGTCGAACCCTCTGCTGTCGCCTCTGCCGTACGCGCCAAACATGACGATATATCTGATGTACGGGGTGGACAAGACCACGGAGCGGGCGTACCACTTTTCCAAAAAAGGAAAAGATTTTGAAATCAACAAAAACCACACGGATAAGAACAAGGGCGTGTTCAGAGGAATATACACGTCGGATGGAGACGGAACGGTGCCGCTTGTGTCGTGCGGGTACATGGGGTACGCGGGATGGAAGAGCAAAGCGCTTAATCCGTCGAGAATGAAAATAGTCAACAGGGAGTACAGGCACAAAGAGGCGAAGTCTTTTTTGGAGATCCGGGGAGGGCCGGAAACAGCAGAGCACATAAACATCCTTGGGAATAGCGAGCTGATATCGGACATACTGACCGTTGCGTCGGGGGGAGCAATAGAAGAGCGGATAACGTCGAACCTGCCGGAAATAGTGGAGGAGATAGAGAGAAAGAGGAAGATAATAGAAAAAGGCTGAAACGATAGGCGTGGTCTGTAGACATGTGTGAGAATACTATTAAGAGACCTCGTACCATCTTTGTGTCTAGCAGGATAGTGTCTGGTATGAGTCTTTGGCTTGTAGGTTGCGATGGGCCGTGGCGGTAATGGACGCAAGCTGTGCAGGCAAAAGTCTTACGCCGACAAACGCTAAGGCACTTCACAGGCACGGCACAAGATGGACATAAATGCATCATAGTTCCGAATTTCGTGGGCATAGGCATAAAATATCACTAATAAATGCAGCGGCTAAAAGTTGTCGCTATGAATAATGCACTGTCTAGAATATCTGGGTTATGAATAATTGACTATCTAGACTATCTAAATTATGGATAATCGACTACCTGCACTACAAGTAATCCAGAATCTACAATATCTAGATTATGAATAATGCACTATCTAGAATATCTAGACTATCTAGAATATGAATAATCAACTATCTGCACTATCTGCACTACCCCCACTACCGCATAACCACATAAATAACAGGCGTATAAAATTTTAATAATGAGAGATGAAGAGGAAATACGGAATGTCTGGAAGTACAACCTGGAAGAAGAGATAGAAAGACTTGCGGAGTCTATCGAAGAGTACCCGTACGTATCAATGGACACAGAATTTCCAGGTGTCATTGTCAAGCCAAGCGGGGTATTTACCACCCCTGCGATCTACACGTACCAGCAGATCAGAAGCAACGTTGGGCTTCTGAACTTAATACAGCTCGGGGTCTCTCTTTCTAATGAGAAGGGAGAGAGGCCAAAACCTTCTACCTGGCAGTTCAACTTCTATTTCGACAGAGAAAAGAACATGTCAGCGCAGGAGTCGATGCACGTGCTGGAGCAGGCAGAGATAGACTTCGAAAAACTGGGACGCGATGGAATACATATCGACACGTTTGCAGAAGAGATCACGACGTCGGGGCTGCTGATGAACAAAAAAATCGTGTGGGTCTCTTTTCACTCCTCGTACGACTTTGGGTACCTGATCAGCGCAATCAGAGGAACAGACCTCCCGCACAGCGTGGAAGAGTTCACAGGAATACTGACAAAGGTTTTTCCGTGTTTTTACGATATAAAGTACCTGATAAATCTGCTGGGAATGAAGGGAGGGCTGCAGGATCTGGCAGACGAGCTGAAAATACAGAGAATCGGAACGCAGCACCAGGCAGGAAGCGACTCTCTTCTGACTCTCGACGTGTTCAGAGCGCTGAGAGAGAAGCTTCTCGCAGATGTTGAGACGAACGCTAAGTACAGGTGCAAGCTGTTCGGAATAGAAGGGCAGTAGAGATTAGCAGGCGCTTACTATACAGCACATTGGCGGATATTTAGCGTGCTGTACGGCGCACTCGCGTTATGTTGGCTGTTCTAGGCTGAGATATTCTACGTTGGGACATTCTACGCTGCAATATTCTACACTTGCACACTCTTGCCGTGCTATCTAGCATCCGGACAAGGCAGTGCCAAGGCGTAAAATGACCAAAAAACGGTTACCAAAACAGCGAGGAGGTATTCACCAGTTCTAGCGCAAGGCCCTGCAAAGTTACTCGTTTAAATATTTTGTAGATCTCACATCAAAGACTAAAAGATATTTATTAAAAATCATTCACTTAAATAGCCCAAGGTCAACACATCCCGTCCACAGTGGCAGCGGCATCTCACAGAATAAAAACTAGGAATTTTATTAGAAACACCACCAGGAAGAAGATCGCACAGAGACTCTTCGGGAGTATTCGGTTCTCCCGGCGATTGTTTTGAAGAGATGGAGAACGCCTTCTCCGTTTTTCGCAGACCCGCACAGGTGCAGAACGTCGTACTCTTTGAACTTCAAAAACGACGTTTCAAAAAAAACAGAAAATTTTTCTTTTCTAGGAAATTCCGAAAAACTCCCCGAAAAAAAATCTTCGGAGCGGGCAGCGGGCGCGAGCAGGTCTGTTTTGTTGCCAAAAAGAACCAGCAGAGCGTTTTTGTTTTTTGCGCGCACCTCTCTGCACCACTTCTCGGCCGCCTCGATGCTTTTAGTGTCCGTTATGTCGTAGACCACCACCACCGTGTGCGCGTCCCTGTAGTACATCGGGGCAATTGCGCCGTACCTTTCCTGCCCCGCGGTGTCCCACACGTCCATGTTGATTACAAGGTCCCCCCTCATCACCTCCTTTGTGGTGAACGCGGCACCTATTGTGGAGGGCTGGCTTGGATCGAAGCCGCCCGTGAGAAACTTCTTCACCACGCTGCTCTTTCCGCATCCGCACGCGCCAAGAATTACGACCTTTGCCCTGTACTCCATCTATTTATTTACTTGTTATTTAATATCTGTTTGTTTTCAAAGGATGCTCACCAAAAACGCCCTGGAAAAGATCAGCAGAGCAGAGAAGCTCGAAATGGACATGCTCATCACAGGCGCGCCAAACTCTCTTCACGACCCAACATACCACCTTGACGTGGTAAATGCCGAGGAAGGAGAGCCGTTCACCTTGGAGACGTTCAAAAAGTCCCTCCTGGAGGCGCTGAAGGCGGGGAAAGAGTACATCCTTGCGAAGGTCACGACTTCCGACCCGAATAACGCGTCCGCGCTGTACGGCTACTACTACTCTGCGTACGAAATCAACAAGATCCTATTTAAATACGAGTCAGATAGGCATTTGCTACACAGAATGAAAGTGAGAAACCCAATGAATAACATGTACGTGATGGGGCAGGTGTACTACTACAAAATAGGAGAGGAGGACCTGGAGGAGGCTCTGAGAGAATACGACCACCCGTCGGAAGGGATCATCAAAGGGTACAGAAAGGCGTTTTCAGCGGTTCCGCCGCAGCCAGACACGTCGTATATTGGAGACCAGGAGAAGATATCAAGAGAGTACGAGCTCAAAACGATATCGCGCGATCTTTTCAAGCCGGTGGCAGCGCAGCAGAGCGCCCCGCAGAAGGACGCGTCGCGGAGATTGCGCGTTCGCGCGAAGTACTTCGCGAACGACGGGGACTTTCTTGTGATGTCGCAGGTCAGAGACTACTTCAAACAAAACGCCGTTAACAGAGACGATTATTTTATATTCGAGCTAGAAAGAACGCAGAACGACTTTTTGGCGCTGCTGGAGTCGCCGGATGGAAGCGACACTGCGGGGGACGCAGAGACGTGGAAAAGAGCGCTGACAGCTCATCTCAGCTTTATTCTGGTGGTTATCTGTTTGCTTCTGTTTTTGGGGTCTACGCCTGTGATATTCTTCATAATCTTTCCGTTGGCTGTTTTCTTTCTACTTTCGATGGCGTTTTCGGTGGTGTATATATTCTGTTGTCGAAGAAGAGCGTTTGGAAGCATCGATGTTAACGATGTCGAAGATATATAAAGAGTGCAGGGGTATTTGGAATGTTTTTTAATAAATACCTTCTAGATAGTTTTGAGATATCGAGCGAGTGGTCTTAGAAATCGCGCCGTGAGCAAAGCCTGCGAGCGCGTTATTTAGAAGTGCGCATAGTTAAGACGGTCTCTGATGAGCTGTGTGGATAGGCAAACAGATCCCGCAGTTCTAGAGCCATTTTTGCGTATCGCGTCGGTGCACCTTAACATTTGCTAAGCTGGAGGGAGGGCCGATGGACGGGTTGACGGGTGGACATTTTGGAGGTCATTTGCTAAGCTGGTGTAGAATACAACAGTCTCAACACCCCAGTAACGACGTATTATTAGAAGGGTCGTGTTTATTGCATGTTCAATATCCTCATGCATCCCACTCATTGCATTTTCACTATCCTTATACCATCCACTCATCTCACTTTTACCATCTCATACCATCCCGTTTATTTTTTGGCAAGTTTTACGCTCCAGATGTTCTCATCCACACTAGCCCTTGCATGGGCGCTCTTCTCTATCTCCTTTATCACTCGATTGATTTAATTCCAGGCTCGTATAAATGATTTATTTGTGTAATTAATTCACAAAGCTATGGAGTCAAATGTCAGGATTTACGATAAGCTGGAGCCTCTTTTCGACAAGGTCGGCTACCTTGTTCCTTTTTCTCTTGCTTTTTCGGTTCTGACAGCTGCTGCTATCTCTTTAGCACACAGGCACATGGTCCCAACCAGCGAAAAGATATGCCAAAAACTTAACAGACAGTTCCTTGGCACGCAATCAGCGCTCCTATCGCTCTGCCTCTCTTTTTTTCCGATCTACGACGTCCGCTTTGATACGTGCCGCGAAAAGAACTTCACGAACAAGATCCTCGACTACTCTATTCTGCTAAACTTAACGGTGCTCGTTCCGGCTGCTATTATTCTCAGAGAGGGCAGAGAGCGAGCGGAAAAAGAGTCCATGTACTACTCGATTTTCTCTTTTCTTGGCGGCACTATTGCGCACATCTGCCTCAACGTCTGCAGAGCTACGCGGCTTGGGTCTTTTGGAATGCTGCTTCTGTACGGCGTCCACTTAGAAGCCTTTTTGTCTATGGGAAAGAGCTATATTGCAAACTTCTCCATATGCCCTGAGCCAAGGCCTTCGAACAGGAGGACTTTTGCGCTGGATGTCGTTGCTGGCGTCTGTCCTAGCGAGGGGAAGGCGTCTTTTGCCGTTTTTCTTGTTTCTTCGTTTGTTTCTGGCCTTTCCTTCCACGCTACCTATTTTACGCCTGCGGCTTCTTCGGCGCTTTGCATCCTGGGGGTCTCTTTTCTGCTTTCCTGCGGGCTGTACGCAGGGACTAAGAAAACAGGCCTGCTCAGGCTCTTCTACACCCTGTTGTGCTGCACAGCGTGGCTGAAAATTATTTCTACCCATTTAGGAAGTATGCTACTCTTTTTGTCAGATCGAAAAAACCTTCTCAACCAAGACTTCGTGAGGATCTCTGTCTACGGATGGAAGAACGTTTTTCCAACGCTGTGCGTTGTTCTGTGCGCTGTTTTCCAAAAAAGCTACAAAATGGCCGTGCTTCTTCCGCTTCTTTCCTCAATACAGCACATTCTAGTGGGGAAGAGCATGTTTTTCATCGCTGGCAACGGGTATCCTCTAGATGGCGCAGAATGTAGCTTGGAGACTCTGTGTTTTTTCATGTCTATTATAGCAGTTATCGTGTTGTTTGTGAACAACGAGCTGCGCTCGAGCATGTTGGAAAGAGAGCTAGGCGTGACTATGCTGCTCTTGTATTTTGTTTTCCTTCTATTGTGCCAAGCGTGCCTATACCTGGATGAGTGAGCCGCCCTGGCACATTATATGTATCGTAGAATAAAGAGAGATAAATAAGTTGTGGTGGGGTGGGGTGGTAGGTAGGTAGGTAGGTAGGTAGGTAGGTAGGTAGGTAGGTAGGTAGGTAGGTAGGTAGGTAGGTAGGTAGGTAGGTAGGTAGG
>Ga0190275_10001536_pt1 | contig 17074 bp, 13 predicted proteins | sample Popmic550T_FD_133745 | JGI IMG/M metagenome (GOLD analysis project Ga0190275, IMG submission 133745) | Populus adjacent soil microbial communities from riparian zone of Yellowstone River, Montana, USA - 550 T | ecosystem: Environmental > Terrestrial > Soil > Riparian zone > Trees stand | place...
AACAAGGAGGCGGACAAGCTCGAGAACCCGGGCGACTACAAAGTCGACCGGAAGAAGTACGCGATGACGGTCTACGCGCGCGCGGTGTACTTCCTGCAGAAGTACCTGGAGTCGGTGCAGGCGGGGAAGCCGCTGAACACGTCGAAGGCGCTGCGGCTCGTGCAGGATCTGGTGGACGTCGCGTACGACCAGAAGACGCACTTCCTGGGGATGACGACCACGAAGCGCGAGTCGGAGTACCTGGTGTTCCATCAGGTGAACGTGTGCCTGATGTGCATCGTGTTCGGCTCGGAGCTGGGGCTGACGAAGGCGCAGCTGCGGGATCTGGGCTACATCGCGCTGTTCCACGACGCGGGGATGTCGACGATCCCCGAGGAGCTGGCGAAGAAGCGGGGGGCGCTGACGCCCGAGGAGAAGGCGCTGATCCAGAAGGCGCCGCTGATCTCGGTGCGCAACATCCTGATGGAGAAGAGCATCACGCGCTCGACGCTGCTGCGGGTGGTGACGACGTTCGAGCACAAGGCGGACTTCGGGACGGCGGTGCGAGACTCGCGCGGCAACATCCAGATGATCATCCCGAAGACGAACCTGGGGGTGTACGCGAAGATCATCGCCATCTGCGACGCGTTCGACGCGCTGACGAGCAAGCGGCCGTACCGGGACGCGTACGGGCCCGAGGTGTCGCTGATGCTGATGTGGACGGAGATGCGCAACAAGTTCGACCCGGAGCTGCTCCAGGTCTTCATGCGGGTGATGGCGATCCAGCCGGTGAAGGTGCTCTCCAAGCGCCAGCAGAACATGTCACTGGCAGGCATCTGAGCGTCACGAGGGCGGCAGCTTGCTCCAGATGTCCTCGTCCAGTTCTGGCGCAACCTTGAAGGGATCCATGTTGCCGGGTGTGAGGATCTCGCCCCAGTGCTTCACGTGGTTCCAGAAGCCCCCCTGCTTCGGGTTGTAGCGATCCATGTCCACGAACGCGCCCTCGGGGCCGAAGCCGATCTGCATGGAGTACTTGCTGCGGTTCTCTCGAACACCCCAGTCGCTCATGCCGCCGTGGAAGACTGAGGAGGGCTGATCCTCGGAGAACTTCCCGGCCTGCATCGCGTCCTGCACGCTGGACTTGAAGCGCGCCATCGCCTCCGGATTGGGCTCGAAGAGGAGATCGAAGCGGAGGTTGCTGCCTCGGATACCCTCGGCGCCGCCCTTGAGCTGGAGCCCCGTCAGATCCACCCCGTTGTGCTCCAGCCGCTGAGTCAGTAGCAGGAACACGCCCCGCTGCTTCGGCGTGAGGTTCTCGTAGATGCCACGGCCGTTCTCTCCGAGCAGCCCCTGCTGCACCGCGCTCAGCTCGTCATACGCCTTCAGTCCATCCGCCGGACGGATGCCAGTGGCCGTCACAGCCCCAGAGGCGAACACGTCCACTGGAGCCGGGCTGGGGACGGCGGTATTGCGCGCGGCCGGGGCACTTGCTCCCTGAGCCTCGGGCTGCTGCACAGGGCGGGGGGTGGGACGAGAGGAAACAGGCGAGGGCATGGGATCGGCTCCTCTGAGGCAATTCGTCTCCATGATACGAGCCTTCGCGCCACAGCACGAGGCCAGGAGCCAGTCCGGTGTTCAGTCCTTGCCCGCGTGGGTTGTCCGGGACACCGGCAATGAACACTCTCCTGACGTAGCCTCGGGGCGAGCCACTCCGGCGTGCTGCTCCATGAAGTCTGCGGTGTTCTGAAGTCCCCGCTCCTCGCGCATCCGCGCTCCGAGCTCCCGGGCCCGTGCCTTCACCGGCTCCGAGAGGATCTGCTCGAGCGCCTCGCCCAGCCGGGCTACTGAGAAACGCTGGAACGGCATCCACGCCCCTGCTCCCAGCTCCTCCACCCGCCCCCCCCAGAACGGTTGGTCGAGGAGGACGCTGCACACGAGGGTCGGCAGGCCAGCCGCGAGGGTGGCCGTGGTCGTTCCCAACCCGCCGTGGTGCACCGCAGCCTGGCAGCGCGGCAGGACCGCGTCGTGGTTCACCGAGGAGGTGATGAAGAGGCGCTCGTCGTCCGCCAGGGCTTGCAGGTCTGACCAGCCGGAGACGATGAGCCCGCGCAGCCCCAGGACTTCGAGCACATCGCGGACAGCTCGAATGAACGTCAGAGGCTCCAGGACCGGCAGGCTCCCGAAACCAAAGTAGATGGGAGGCGTCCCGCTCTGCAGCCAGCGGTCCAGGGCTGGCTCGATGGAACCTTCTCCGATGCGCGCCCGGACCGCGCCCGGCAGCTCACAGTGCCCCGTCGTCACGTGGTGCGGAGCCCAGTCCGAAGGACGCGGCAGGAGCGTGGGGCTCACCAGATGCGCACAGGGGACCTGCTCCTCCTCCAGCAACACATGGGGATTCCGCGGGGCCGGCTCGAGCCCGAGCTTCCGGCATGCCGACAGGTGCGCCGGGCGCGCCGCACGCCAGAACACCGTCCGCGCAAGCCGGTGCGTCCAGTGCCGGAGCGCCCCCCAGCGGATCCGGCCAAGGTTCAACACCGGGCTCGGGAAGGCGCGGGTGGGAATGACGGGGGCGAGCTGAGTCCGGATGAGCGGAACCTTCCTCCACTGCGCGAGCGTCCGGGCTCCCACCTCGAGGAGCGGATGCGAGACGATCACCTCCGCCCGCTCCGTCGCCTGGACCACCCCGTCGAGCACCGCGCGCTCGTGCCGGGCCTGCTCGGTGCTCGACCACTGAAGGAACCTCATGAACTGCCCGCGAGCCAGGAATGCCTTCCCATGCGGCGAGTCGAACAGCTCGCGCATGCGCAGGCCCGAGTACGGAACGGACTCGACCCCGGCCTTCCTCACGAGCTCCGCCAAATCCTCGCTCGACGCGATGACGGCCTGATGGCCTCGTAGGACCAGCTCACTCGCCAGCGCCACATAGGGCTGCGTGTCACCCCGGGTCCCCATCGTCAGGAATGCGAAGCGCACGGAACTCCCCTCCCCAGCGCGCGTCCTGGCTTCACCTCCGTCCAGGCAAGGCCCGCTTCGGATGCAGCCTACAGGCTCGCTGCTCTCGAGGCGCGCCCTGCCTCTCAGCGACCCGAGCCAGCGACTTGCCGTTTCACAGCACCGGATCGCACCTTGAGCGGTGTCGTCTCACTCGAAAGCGCCCCCTCGATCGGGAGGCAAGCGAGGTAGCTCCGAGGCGGAGATCGCCACCCGGCAGCGCGAGCTGTACGCCCTGCCTCTTGATCAGTTCACCCGTGCCCGAGACGCGCTCGCCAAGGAGCTCGCGTCGAAGGGCCGGGCCAAGGATGCGCAGGCGATACGAAAGCTCAAGCGCCCGGTCGTTGGCGCGTGGGTCGTCAATCGGCTGGCCCAGCAGCAGCCAGAGCACCTGGGAGAGTTCCTGGACTCCGCGCGCGCTCTGGAGAAGGCCCACCGCCGGGCCATGTCCGGACTGGCGTCGGAGCCTTTCAAGGAGGCCAACCGTGCCTTCCAACAGTCGCTCGATGCCTTGATGAAGGACATTACCGCCTTGCTGGCCGCGACGGGACGTCCCGCCACGGGTGATCTCATCCGCCAGGTCGAAGAGACCCTGCGCACCGCCGCGCTCGGGACGGAGGAGGAGCGCACGGTCTTGACCCAAGGCACATTGACGCAGCCGCTGCGCAGCTCCGGCTTCGGCTCCTTCTCCCCTCTCCTGCTCGTCGGTCCATCCCCAGCTCACACATCACGCAAGCCTGCGAGAGCGCCGCCAGGCCGCCGCCCCGAGAAGCCACCGGCGCCGCCCGCGCCAGCGCCTCCTCCCGCCGGCGGCAAGGTGCTGAGAGGCCCGTGGACGCCTCGGGAGGACGAGGTTGAAGCCCCAGCTCGTCCTCCACCTGCCGCCAAGCCTCGCATCGCTCCGCCTGTGCCCCATCCACCGAAGCGGCAAGCCCGCGAAGCAGCAGCTGCCGAGGCCCGGCACCAGCGTGAAGCGGAGCTCCGGCAGCTCCGGAGGGAGGCCAAGCAGCGCGCGGACGAGGCTGCCCGCGCCGATCGGAGCGCACGCCAGGCCTTGGTACGCACCCAGGCTGCGCTCAGGACCACGAAGGGAAAGACCCTGCAAGCACGCCGGGCCTTGGAGAACGCCGAGTCCCAGGTCCGCCGCGCACGGGAGGCGCTCGAAGGCGCAGAGGAAGCAGAGCGGGTCCAGGCCGAAGAGGCCTCACGCGTGGACGAGCAGGCCACGGCCGCCAAACGGGAGCTCACCCACGCACGGCGCCACCTGGAGCAGGCCGAGTCGCGCGTGCGACCATGACGCTTCTCTCACCGGGCGCGAGGGTGTCTCATCACTTCTCCTCGGCCTTCTCTTTCCACCACCCCTGGGCAACGTTGACGACACCTTCGACTCGGGCCCGGAGGTTGCGCAGCTTGACATGACCGGCCGTCGCCGCAGCGACGTCGCTCAGTGTCGAGCGGAACTCCTCGAGCATCTGGCGCGCTGTGGGCTCCGTCACGAAGTGGCGGGTGCTCCACGCAGCGTCCTCGACACCCCAGTAGGGCTTAAAGGCAAGCTCGAGGTCGATGTAGAGCTTGGCCCATCGCGCTTGATCGACGAGCCGCTCGAGCACGCGGATGTCCGTCTTGGCTGTCCCCAGGATCTCCTCGATGGTGCCGAGCAGCTTCCCGATCCGTACATGCACTTCTGCGATGGCCATGGGCATCCCATCCTACTGAACGCCCAGGCCGTACAAGTCGTGAGCAGGGCTTCTGTCCAATGGCAGGAAGAAGCCCTCCCGTCACCCGGCGCAGTGCGTCATTTGGAGGCAGCGGAGCCCTTGTCTACCACCGCTCCATTCTTTCCCCCGGGGCCGAGCAGCCCCTGCATGGAGTCGAAGAGGTTGAGGTTGGAGCCGCTCGGCAGGAACACGACCTTGTCCAGGCCCCCCACCACCGCGGCCTGGGCCTGCGCCGCCACCACCTTGACGAAGTTCTCCCCTCCGCCCAGCGCCTCGACGCGCTGGCGGAACTGATCGGCCTCCACGGCCGCCAGCCGCGCCTGACGATCCACCTCGAGATCGTTCAGCTTCTTCTGCCGCTCCAGCGCCACCTCGCTCATCATGCGCTCGCGCTCCAGCTCCGCCTCGGTGCGGATGCGGGACGCCCGGGCCTCTGCCTCTGCGCGGGCCAGCGCCTCCTCGCTCTCCACCCGCGCCTTCTCGAGCTCCGCCTCCGCCCCCACCTTGGCGTGGCTCAGCGTGGCCAGCTGGTGATTCTTGTTCTCCAGCTCGATGAGCGACTGCCGCTCGGCCTCCGACTTCCGGTGGCTGGAGATGTCCGCCAGCTTCTTCTCCTCCTCGCTGCGGATGCGCTTGAGCTCGGCCGCCGCCTGCGCCTCCTGCTTGGAGGCATCCAGCTGGATCTGGATGTTCGTGTCGATGGCCTCGCGCAGCTTCAGCGCCGTCTTGTCGTCAACCGGGGCGATGTCCTTGATGTCGATGTCGATGATGCGCAGCTTGTTCTCGGAGAAGAGGCGATCCTTGCGCGCCTTGCCCGCCTCATCCACGCCGAAGATGGAGCGGCGGATCAGCACGCTGGCGTTCTTGTGGAACGTCTCGAAGTCGTTCTCCGCGGCCACCTGGCGGATGCGCGAGGCGAGGTTCTCGCATACGTAGCCAATGAAGTCGTTCACCCGGAAGATCGCCTTGTCCTTCTCCGAGTCGCTCTCCACGTCGAACTGCCACTTGTACGAGAGCTTGATGCGCAGCCGGGCATGATCCCGCGTGGCCACCTCGAACAGATCCGTGGCGAAGTCCGGCCCCAGCCGCAGCATGAGCACCTTGAGCTGCCGCGGGCGCTTGGGCGTCCCGCCTGACAAGTCGAGCACCGTCACGTCCTCATATGGGCGCAGCATCACCTTCGCGGGGCCGAACTCCACCCGGGCGTGGTTCGTCTCAAAGTCGTTGATGAGCACCGCGGTGTTGTCCTCGATGCGCAGGACGATGGCCCGGGTGCGATCCATCCGCTCCCCGGCAGCCGGGGACGGCCGCGACACCTTGGCCTCCTTGCCATCCACGGCGGAGAGCTGGACCCCCTGAGGAGCAGGAGCCAGCCCCAGCAGCGCCTCAGCGTCGGCGGAGAGCCGCTTCTCGTGCAGCTCCTGGTGGGCCTCGGGCATGAACTGGCACGGCCCCTGGACGAGCGACACCTTGCCGGAGCGCAGATCCCTCACGTAGAGGCCCTCTCCCTGGCCGAGCGACAAGGCGTGGATCTCCTTCTGGATGACCACCTTCTCGTTGGGCACGTAGGTCCGCGGCCCGCGGACGATCCACGTGTCACCCGCCTTGCGGGGCCGGGGCTCGCCACCCTCCTCCGGCTCGGGGAAGTCGTCGAGCGCCTGGAGCTTGAGCCCCTGCATCTCGGAGAGGACGTGCTTGCGGCGGACCTCCCCTTCCAAGACCTCGCCCGGCTCCAGGAAGAAGACATCCGGCCCGGAGATGACCTTGCGCCGGCCCTCCTGGATCTTCCCGGTGGTCCGGTCCACGGGGTTGAGCACGATGCAGTACTCGGTCTCCTTGAGGACGCGCGCCTTCTCGGTGGAGACCACGCTCACCGCCTCGCTGGGGACGTAGCGGCCGGGCCCTCGGACGAGCCACTCGTCGCCGGCCTCCCTGCGACGCGGCCCACCCGGGGCGCGCTCGTCCATGAAGGCGGTGAGCGCGCGCATGCGGAGCGCATCGTAGACGCCGAGCACGTACTCGGGAGTGATCTCGCCCTCGAGTTCCTCACCCGGGTAGAGCGGGAACACCTGGGGGCCGACGCGGACCTCGCGATCGCCCACGGCGATGCGAGCCTGGCCAAAGTCATCCAGCGAGACCTTGCCGTCCTCGCGCACCACGGGGTTGCGCACCACGCACCAGCTGCCGGTGCCCAGTTCCACCATCCGGCTCTTGGTGACGAGGGTGAGGTGGGCCTCCAGCGTGAGCACCTTGGGGCCAATCTCCACCAGCACCACGCCGCGGTTCGCGTCTTCGATATAGGCGTACTCGCGGTTCTTCAGGGAGATGCGCTGGATCGCTTCGCTGCTGTTGTTCGACGGAGGCACGGAGACACCTGCTCGTGGGAGGGTTCTCCCCTCGCCTATGCCAGCCGCGTGCCTGCGCCATTCCAGACGGGAGCCGCTCGGAAACGGGGGAATTCCCGCCCAGAATGGATCTCCTGCTCGCTCCAGATTGAGGCAGGGTGAGCCATCCTGGCGCGCTCGCAGGGCCGCCCGTGGGGCGCACGTTCATCCGTGCAGTGGCGCCCCTCTGTCCCGGACGGGCCGCCCTGCCTTCAGCAACCGCTGGGAGACACACGCCCGAAGGGCCTGGTTGTCAAAGGGCTTCTCGAGCCACTGCTTCTCTCGGAGGAACTGCCGCGCCTCGGGTGAGAAGGCGCCCCCCGTCAAGAACAGCATCCGCGCAGCGACGTCGGGGGCCTGGCGCGACAGCTCCTCATGAAGCTCCATGCCCGTCATCTGCGGCATCATCAGATCGCAGAGGACGAGATCGAAGCGCTCCCCTGCATTCACCAGCTCCAGGGCTTCCTGAGCGCTCGTGACGACGACGACCTCACACAGGGACTTCAGGACCCGCTTTGCCGAGGTCCCCACGAAGGGCTCGTCGTCCACGATCAGGACACGCCCGGCCTTCTCGGAGACACCGGGGGCCAGGGCGGCCGCAGGGCTCTCCTGGCGCGCCTGCGGAGCCGCAGGCAAGGTGATCCGGAAGGTGCTGCCGCCTCCTACCGTGCTGCGGAAGGTAAGGCTGCCGCCCAGCCCCTCGATGATGTTGCGGGAGATGGACAGGCTCAGCCCTGAACCCTGTCCCACGGGCTTGGTGGTGAAGAAGGGCTCGAAGAGCCGCTCCAGCACCTCGGGAGCCATCCCCTGCCCGGTGTCGCTCACCTCCACCACCGCGGAGCCGTCCGCCCCCAGGGTCGACAGAATGCGAATCTCATTGTCCTCGACGCGTCCCTCCGGGATGGCCTGCGCCGCGTTGACAAGCAGGTTGTGGATGACCTGGACCAGCCGCGCCTCGTGGGCCTCCACCCGGGGCGTTTCCTGAAAGTCCCAGCGGACGCGCGCCCGCTGCTTGAGCGTGTTGGACGCGAGCTTCAGGGCCGCCTCGATGATGGGGCGAAGCTCCAGCACCTGCTTCTCCACCGTGTTGTCGGCATGAGCGAAGGTGCGCAGATCCCTCACGATCCGGGCCACCCGCCAGGCTCCATCCTGCGCTTCCTGCAGGGCCTCCGAGACGTCGCGAAGCTTCTCGGTCAGCTCAGGAGGCAGGGGCTGGAGGGCAGCGCTCCCCTGCGCGCCGGCCAGTCCCGCCAGTGTCTCTGTCGCGAAGCTGAGGTTGGCGGCGACGTAGGCGAGCGGGTTGTTGATCTCATGCCCCACTCCCGCGGCGAGCTGACCGACGGCCGCCATCTTCTCCGCGTGGACGTGCCGCCGCTGGCTCTCCCTCAGCTTGTGCACCATGTCGTTGAAGTCCCGGGAGAGCTCCCCCAACTCGTCCTCGCGCGCCACGGGGAGATCACCCTCCAGGTCGCCCTCCGCGACGCGCGCCGTCATCTCCCGACACTGTGAGATGGGCTGCATGAGGCTGTTGACGAGCCGCCACACGATGGTCGCCAGCAGCGGCAGCAACAGCAGGCTGATGAAGACCATGGTCACCGTGCTGTAGAACGCGCCCACGTCCATTGTCTCGCTGGGCACGATGAGCACGGCTCTCACCGGCACCTGCGGCTGGTCCGGAAAGAGCGGGACGGAGAGCAGGTAGGTGGAGAGGGTGGAGACCCCCGCCGCGAGCGGCCGGCTGCGGGCGTAGTAGCCCCGGTAGTGGGGGATCCCGAGCTCATACTTGTCGAAGTGCACCCCCTCGGCCCACAGGGCGTCCCGAGGGACTGGGCTCAGATCGGGAGCAATGCGCTTGCCCGAGGTGTCCTGGAAGGTGGTGGCCAGGAGCCCCTCCTGATCGATGAGCACCAGCTCGGCTCCGGTCGCCACGAAGGCGGTATCCACATAGGCCTCGTCGATGGGGAGGCCCAGGACCAGCCACCCCAGCGCGCCCTGCTCCGCTCGGACTGCGGTCGTGACGGCGAAGACCGGGAGGCGTCCACACATCAGGATCGATCGCGTGGGCTCGGCGGTGGGGAGCCCCTGCTCTCGTACGCGCTCCAGACGGCACGAGGGATCGCTGGTGGTGATCACCGTGCCGTCCTCGCCCATCACCGCCCAGTAGTCAGCTCCCGGCAGCTCCTGGAGCACCCCCAGGTGGGCCTGGAGCGCCACCGGGCTTCGGGTCGAGACGGCTCTCCCGAGCTCAGGCATGCGCGCCAGGAGGCGGGCCTGCACCTCCAGACGCTGGAAGATCTGCTCATCGAAGGAGCCGATCGTGTCTCGATGGACGTTGATCAGCCAGGCGTAGGCACCTTGTCTGGCGCCATGAAAGCTGATGCTGGAACTGACGACTGTCGTGATGGCTGTCCCGACAAGCACTATGCCTAGCATGCTCGCCAGCCACCGCTTCTTGAGCGACATGTGTCTTCGAGCGCTCTCTTGTCTCAACCGAGACAGCAGGCCTGCCCCCCAATCTGGATTTTAGGGGAAGCCTGCGCCTGGAGCCCTCAGGTGGTTCCTCACCAACTGTTCAGAAGTCTGCTTTCCCTCTGTCCGCGAGAGGTCCTTCCCCCCGCAAGTGCTCCTCAGCGGCCTTGAAGTCCGCAGGGAGTGGGGCCTCCAGCTTCAGCGCCTTGCCCGTCCTCGGGTGGGTGAACGCCAGCCGCCACGCGTGGAGCGCCTGGCGCCCCAGCGCTTCCTGCGCCTCGGCCACACGCCCCTTCGCCTTGCGCCCCGCTCCGTACAGCGCATCACACAGCAGCGGGTGCCCCGCCTCGGCCAGGTGCACCCGGATCTGGTGTGTCCGCCCTGTCAGCAGATCCACCTCCACCAGCGCTGCTCCCTCGAAGAGCTCCCGCGTCCGGTAGACGGTGACTGCGGCCTTGCCCTCCTTCACCTTGCCGGTGAACTTCTGCCGGTGCACCGGGTGCCGGCCGTAGAGCGTCTCGATGCGCCCCCCAGCCTTCGGGTGCCCGTGCACCAGCGCCAGGTACGTCTTCTCCACCGCTCGCGTCTTGAAGGCCTTCTGCAGCGCCACCAGCGCCTGGTCGTTCTTGGCCACGACGAGGCACCCCGTCGTGTCCTTGTCCAGCCGGTGGACGATCCCAGGCCTCAGCTCTCCGCCCACCCCCGCCAGATCCTTCACCCGGTGCAGCAGCGCGTTCACCAGCGTCCCCGAGGCGTGTCCCGCCCCCGGGTGCACCACCATCCCCGCCGCCTTGTTCACCACCACCAGATCCCGATCCTCGTGCAGCACCTCCAGCGGCAGCTCCTCGGCCAGAGGCACGGCCAGCACCGGCGCGGGGATGTGCAGCGAGAGCAGCTCTCCGCCCCGCAGGCGCAGCGCCGCCTTCGCGGGCCGACCGTCCGCCAGCACATGGCCCGCCTCGATCAGCCCCTGAATCCGGGACCGGGTGAGCTCGGGAAAGGTGCGCGCAAGGTGCTGATCCAGCCGCTCGCCGCGGGCTTCCGGCGGGGCTCGGTGCTCGCGCGCCTCAGCGGCTACCAAATCTTCGACTTCACGTGCGCCTTCGAGCGCAGGACGATGTCGTTGATGGCCCGCTCGAAGAAGTTCGTCCTCGTGAAGATCTCGGTGCTCACGCGGCTCTTGTAGAGCTCGCGCCCCTCGTCGAGCTCATCCTTGAGGACCTCGAAGAGGTTGTCCTGCTCGATCCCCTTGATGATCTTCTGCTCGTTGTAGAGCGAGATATCCGAGGCAATCGCGCGGGCCAGCCGCATCGCTTTGACCTTTTCTTCTTCTGTCATTGCACTTCTTTCATATGCACCGCAATGCGGGGAGTCAACTTTCCCGAAGAGGAGTACCTCGGCTGCGGTGTAGGTCGCTTACTTCTTCTTGGGCCCCGTGGCCAGGGCCAGATAGCTCCTCGATACCCGGAGCGGATCGAGCCCCAGCTCGCGGGCGATGTTCATCAGGATTCCGCGCAGGTACACCGTCGCCGGGAGTGCGGCGTAGCGGTCTGCCTCGACGTTCTCCAGGTGCTTGGAGGTGATGCGCGTGCGCTCGGCGAGCTGCGAGAGCGACATGCCCCGGCTCTCCCGGACCTGGCGCAGCACCTCGCCGTTGAACTCGGTGTTGGGGGGCAGCTCGACGGGCTTGGGCCTTGGCTCGCGCGCCTTGGCCGCTACCTGGGCAAGTGCCGCCTCGGCTGTCGCGATCGCGGACTCCTGGGAGAGCTGCTGGGCCTCCTCGAGGTCCATGCCCGTGGCAGGCCCCGGACGCGCGCTCCCCTTCCCCGTCCCGCTCGCGTGGCTTCCAGGGTGAGGAATCGGCGTGCGCTGCACGCGGCGGCCCGCGGAAGGAATGGGGGGCGGTGTTGGATAGGGCCTGGCAGGCCGCTCGCGTGAACCCGGAGGCGTGCTCCGCGGTTCCGAGGAGGCTGCCCTGGCCTCTCCCCGCGAAGGCATCGGCGCGCGCGCTCCGGAGAGCTCCTCCTCTTCGCGATGCGCTGGCACGGGTGCGGGCTGCTCTGAGGTGACCGGTGTGGGTGCAGGCTCCGGGGGCGGCGATGGTTCCGCGGGCACCTGCGCAGGGGTAGACAGAGGCGGCTCGACAGCGACGGAGACAGGAGCCGAGGACGCAGCAGGAGCCACGGAGGCAGCAGGAGCCACGGAGGCGGCGGCCGGCTCTATGGAGGCGACGGTCACAGGCTCGGTGGAACTCGTGCTCCGAGGACCTTCCTCGGCCGGGCTGACGGAGGTTGAGACAGGTGGAGGTACCGGCTCAGCGGCGGGCAGGAGGGTTCGGGCGGCACCCACCTCGGGAGCTGGAGCCGCGGACGAAGCCGACGGCGCGTCGGCTTCCGGAGCCTTCACCTCGCGTGGCTCCTCATGGCCAGGCTGTGGCGTACCCGCCTGCACCGAGACCGTGAACGGAGAGAGGAACGCGGAACCGGTTGCCGAGGGCGCTGCTACGAGCACGGGCACATACGAGATGGCGTAGCTGCGGAAAGCCGGGTGGATCTGGCTTGGCGTCACCATCCCCGGCACGACGATCGGAGCGGTGGGGACCACTGGCGTTGGCGCGGCGGTGGGCTCGGCCGGGGCTGCCGTGAGAGCCGAGGCCGGTTCGGCCGGGGCTGAAGTCACCCCAGCCGCTGGCGCCTGCGCCTCCGCCGTTGGGACGGCCTCTGGCGCTGGAACACTCGGGACCTTCTGGGACGGAGCCGGCTCGGGCGCGGCAGCCACCTCCACAGCGGCCGGCGCGGCCACGGGCGTGGCGGGCACCTGGGGCTGACCGGCCTGGGCCGCCGCCGCCAGCGCAGGTCCCATGGCCGTGACGGCGCTCGACTCGGCCCGGGTCACGCCGATCATCCGGTCGTACTCGGCGCGAAGGTCCGGCTCGGTGAGGATCTCCATCGCCTCGGTGAGACGGGCGCGCAGCGCGTCAATCTGGCTCGGGTCCGCCAGCATGTACACTGCGACAGAGTCTGGCGAGTACGTCTCGATCGCGCGCGTATAGGCCGCGCGGATCTCCTCCTCCGGCGCGGTGACGGGGATCTCGAGGAGCTCGTAGTAGGTCTGCTGCTCGAAAGGCTTCATGGTGTAGAGGAACCCGTGCTGCCGTGGCCGTCGAGGTTCAGGATACGCCCGGCGATGCGTTGAAGTCCCTGGGCAGCCGGTGAGTCCGGCCGCTCGAGGAGAATGGGCCGGCGCTTGCGCACCGCGCGCCAGGCCTCGTCGTCGTAACGGATGGCCCCCAGGTCATCCATCTCCAGGCCGAAGAACTTCTTCCACGCGGACACCACCGCGGTGCCCACATTCATGTCCGCATCCGTACGGGCCTGGTTCACCACCAGGCGGATGCGGAACGACTGCAGATCGCGCTCCAGCCGTGTGCCCGCGGCGGGATCCTGCTGGCGCACCTGGGCGATGAAGTCATGCGGCGTGCGCATCGCCCCCTCGCGCGTGGTGAGGGCGCTCTCCACCAGCTCCTCGATGCCGTACTGCGCCTCCACCTGCTGCAGCCGTCGGAAGAAGGCCGCCTTGACGAAGCGGTAGGCGTTCTCCACCGCGGTGGGCTCCGGCAGCACCACCAGCACGCCGTGATCCGCCACCAGGAAGAAGTCCAGCGTGTTGAAGCTGGTGCCCGCCCCCAGATCCAGCAGCAGGTAGTCCACCGGCTGGGCCATGAGCGAGCGCAGCAGCTTCTGCTTCTGGGCGTACTTGAGGTTGGCCGCGTCCAGCACGTCCTGCGCGCCCGCGATCAGCGCCAGCTGGGGCACCCCGGTGGGGATGATGATGTCTTCGATCTGGACCTTGTTGCTGCGCACGAAGTCCGACAGCGTCGCGTTCGGCTGGCCCACCCCGAGACAGGTATGGAGGTTGGCGCCGCCGAGGTCCGCGTCCACCAGCAGGACGCGCATGCCAGCCTGCGCCAGGGCGATGCCCAGGTTGGCCGACACCAGCGTCTTGCCGATGCCGCCCTTGCCGCCCCCCACGGCGATGACCCGCCGGGGGCGCGCGCGCTTGGCGAGCCCCGGGGGACCGGAGCTCGGCGAGTAGGTGGGGCTGACCGACGCGGCGGAAGAGGGAACGGGCTTCAAGGCGGCCCGCATCAAAACCCGTCCCGACCTCCGCGTCGACTCCCCGACCCGACTAGTTGAGGATCACGGTGCAGGCACAGGGCTCCGTGCCGTTGCAAGCCGTGCCGGCGGCCGTCTCGCAGCTCAGCCCCGAGCAGCACAGGCTGGTGGGCGAGCACGCCTGGCCGCTGGCCGAGCAGGTAGCGCCTGGCTGGCAGCTCCCCGTCGTAGCCCCGCTGGGCACCTCGCAGCGCAGACCCTGGCAGCAGTCCGCGCCCGAGGTGCAGGCTCCGCTCTGCGGCTGGCACAGCGCGGGAGGCTTGCAGATGCCCCCCGTGCAGATGCCAGAGCAGCACTGCGAGGGCGAGCTGCAGGTCGTCTCATTGGCCTTGCAGGAGGGACCAGCGTCCGGGGTGCCGCCGTCCGTGCCGCCCGGAGTCGTCCGGGGCTGCTGGCAGGCGAAGTTCAGCTCGTCCACCGGCAGGCAGCTGGTGCCCGTGCAGCAAGCCGAGCCGCCATCTGTCCCCGGGTCACAGGCGGTCCCTACCGGAGCGCACGTCGGGCGCTGGCAGGTGAGCCCGCCGCTGCCGTTGGGTAGGCACAAGCCGTTGCCGCAGCACTGGTCGGAGAACTGGCACGTCTGGCCATCGCCGATGCAGCACGGCTCCGTGCCCGTGTAGCCCGTGGGGCACTGGCCACTGCCGCCGCCGAAGCAGCGCGGAACGCCGGACGAGTCCACCTTGCAGACATCCTTGCGGCCGTCGCAGCAGTTCTGCGAGGCATTGATGTCCGTGGTGCCGCCGTCCGGCAGCCTGCCGGAGCCGCAGATGTTCCCCACGCCGTTGCAGCTCTGGCCGTTGTCGCACCGGCCGTCGGAGCAGTTCACGGAGCCGTTGGGGTTCACCCCGCCGCCACAGCAGTCATTGGCCACGGAGCAGGAGTTGCCGGTGAGCTTGCACCCTCCCACCGGCTGACAGACCTTGGCACCGTAGCCCAGATCCACGCAGGTGCGCGAGCAGCACGTGGAGCCATCCTCGCACGGGTTGCCATCCTGCCGGCACCCGCCACCTCCACCGCCGGTGACGAACTCGCAGCGGCCCACCCCGCCCGCGGGCGCGGAGCACGCGGTGCCACAGCACTCGCCGTCGCTCTGGCACACGTCTCCGTAGGCCTTGCAGGTATAGGAGCGGGTGCAGAGGCCGCCCTGGCAGTTGGTGGAGCAGCAGTCCGCGCCCGAAGTACACGCCTGGCCCAGCACCTTGCAGCTCGAGGCGGAGCCGGGGATCTCGGCGCACGTGCCGCCGGTGCACGTCTTCGTGCAGCACTGCTCGGGGCCGGTGCACGCCTGGCCCACGTCGCGGCACAGGTGGGTGGCGCACGTGCCGTTGTCACAGATGTTGGTGCAGCACTCGCCGCCCAGCTGGCACGTCTCGCCGGCGCTCTTGCAGAGCTGATTGGGCTCCGGGCACCGTCCGTCCTCGCCGCATACGCCCGTACAGCACTGAGCGCCCGTGGTCCGGCTGCACGTGGCGCCTTGGTCCAGACACTGCGAGCCCGGCCCACTGTCCGGGATGTCTCCGCCCCCGTCTACAACGTCTCCAGGTCCCCCGTCCGGGATCTCATCGGGCGGCTTGTCCCCACCGCAGTCACACCCCACGATACTGAAGGCCAGCGCCAGCGCGCTCAGCATCAGCAACCGGTTCGCCTGTCTCACGTGTCTCCCCTTCCCTGCTGCTGGCCTGCCCATGCGGCGAGGCCACAGCCCGGATCTCGCGCACGAACACTCCGTGCGCCTGGGGGACCCACTCGAAGCGAGATCGGCCACACCCGGCCCTCTCACGGGGCCGGGGTGACCGGAGCTACTCGTCCAGCAGCTCCACGTTCCAATACGAGGCGTCCTCCAGCCTCAGGAAGGGCAGCCACTCGCGGTAGGTGATGCGGCGGATGGCACCGCGGAACAGCGGCGTCCACCGGGGACGGAAAGGTTTACGCAGGAGCTTGATGCCCGCCTGCTCCGGGGTGCGCCCGCCCTTCTTCAGGTTGCAGGGCACGCAGGAGCAGACGACGTTCTCCCACGTCGTCTTGCCGCCATCACAGCGAGGCAGCACGTGGTCCAGGTTCAGCTCCGAGCGCGGCAGGGTCTTCCCGCAGTACTGGCAGGTGTCGTGATCGCGCGCGTAGATGTTGAGGCGGGAGAAGCGCACCCGGCCCTTGGGCAGGTACTCGTAGGCGGAGAGCACCAGCACCCGCGGTACTCGGATGGAGCGGTTCACGGTGGTGATGCAGTCGCCCGTGGCGCTCAGCGCGGCCCAGTCAGCGAACTCGTAGAGCTTGTACTGGGCGTCAATCGCCTTGGCCACGCCCTGGTAGAGCAGCGAGAAGGCGCGCTTGACCGAGGTGACGTGAACAGGGTGGTAGTTCCGGTTGAGGACCAGGACGGAGCTGTCGATCATGGGGGGCTTTCCTGTCTGGTGGTGCCGGCGACGGCCTCGGCAACCAGTCCGAGTTCCTCCTCTGCGAGACAGCGGACGTCGAGGACCACCTCCCCGTCCGCGATCCTTCCAATAACCGGCGCCTCGGCGCCGCGCAGGCGCTCCAGGAATACATCCGGCTCCCCAACTTTGAGGATGCACGCGAAGGAAGACAACCGGGCCAGTGGCATAGCACCCCCGCCTACCTGCCCCGACACCGCAGCCACATGAGCCTGGACGCCCTGGGCTACCAGCAGCGCTTGGAGGCGCTCCGCCCGTGCGCGCAGCTCCTCTGGCCGCTGGGAGAGCAGGCGCCAGGCGGGCACGGCCTCCGGGCGGCCGTCCCGGTACAGCTCCAGGGTGGCCTCGAGTGCGGCGACCGTCATCTTGTCCACACGCAGCGCCCGGGTGAGCGGGTAGGCCTTGATGCGCGCCAGCAGGGCCTTGCGTCCCACGATGATGCCTGCCTGGGGGCCCCCCAGCAGCTTGTCTCCGGAGAAGGCCACCACGTCCGCGCCATCCTCGACGGCCATGCGCACGGTGGGCTCGGCAGTGAGCCCCTCGCCCCGCAGCGGCACCAGGGCGCCGGAGCCGAGATCCTGGAACACGGGCACCCCCCGCGCACGGCCCACCGCGGCCAGCTCCGCCACGCCGACCTCCTCCGTGAAGCCCACCAGCGCGAAGTTGGAGCGGTGCACCTTCACCAGGAGGCCCGTGTCGGGGGTGAGGACGGCCTCGTAGTCGGCTCGGCGGGTGCGGTTGGTGGTGCCTACCTCCACCAGCCGGCAGCCCGACTGGCGCATCACGTCCGGCACGCGGAAGCCTCCGCCAATCTCCACCAGCTCCCCGCGCGAGACGATGCAGTCCTTCCCCGAGGCCAGCGCCCCGAGCACCAGCAGCACCGCGCCCGCACAGTTGTTGACGACGATCGCGTCCTCGGCGCCCGT
>Ga0190275_10001537_pt1 | contig 17070 bp, 13 predicted proteins | sample Popmic550T_FD_133745 | JGI IMG/M metagenome (GOLD analysis project Ga0190275, IMG submission 133745) | Populus adjacent soil microbial communities from riparian zone of Yellowstone River, Montana, USA - 550 T | ecosystem: Environmental > Terrestrial > Soil > Riparian zone > Trees stand | place...
CACCTGGCCCCGCACGATCGACATGAACGACCGCGCGCTGCGAAAGGCGATCATCGGCCTTGGCGGCGTTGGTGACGGGGTCGTCCGCGAGGAGAAGTGGGTCATCATCCCGGCGAGCTTGAGGTGGGGCAGTCTCAGGAGCTCGAGAGCGTCTGCCTGCCCCTGCGCCGTATGCACCGCGAGCCCGTTACGGCTCATGCCCCTGGAGTCGAGGGCCAGATGCATCGCAAGGGTCCGGCCATGCTTCTTGCCAAGGTCCGAGACCCTCTTCGCGTGCTCCAGGTTCCCCACCAGCTCCTCGATCTCGAGCGGCAGCGCATCCTCGACCTCTTCCAGAGTGGCCGTCCGGACTCGGATAAGGCGTCCGCTGAAGCCCTTCTCGCGCGTCGTCCTCGCCTCGTCGTTGCTCGCAACGGCGACGCAAGGCACGCCCAGCGCCACGAGGGAGGGCATGAGCAGCGCGAGCCCATGCCCATAGGCATCTGCCTTCATGACCGCGCAGAGCAGGGTGCCACCCGGAAGGCGGGCCTGGAGGGTGCGCACGTTGTCCTCGAAGATCGTCCTGTCGATCTCCATCCACGCGTTCCCCTTGAACGGTGCGGTCCGGACCTCCTCGAGGGAGACCGGTGCCCGCGTGGAGCGCGTGGTGCAACCCAGCAGAGACAGCGCCACCAGCAGCACAACGAACGTGCGCGCATTGGACATGAGAGGTGCCTTCAGCTCCCCAGCACGTAGGGCCGGAGCAGGGAGAATGCAATGGACCACATGATGATGCCAATGAGCAGGTCGAGCACCCGCCACGAGGTCGGCCGGCTGAAGAGCGGCGCGAGGCGCCCCGCGCCGTATCCCACTCCGTAGAACCAGACACACGACGCGGCCATGGCACCGAGCGCGAAGAAGGCTCGAGGGGGCATCACGTACTGGCCAGCGAGGCTGCCCAGCAGTATGACGGTATCCAGGTAGACGTGAGGGTTGAGCAGGCTGAGCGCGAGCGTCGTGAGCACTGCTTGCTTCAGGGTCATGCCCCCCGCCTCCCCGCCGCTGGTCTTGAGCACCGAAGGCCGGATGGCAGCACGAAACGAGCGCAGGCCATAAGCCAACAGGAAGGCCGCGCCGCACCACGCGGCGATGTCCGTCAGGCGCGGGAAGGCCGCCACGAGTGAGCCAAAGCCCGCGCTGCCCAGCGCGATGAGCGTCGCATCGCACAGGAAGCAGATCGTCGCGACGACGAACACGTGCTCGCGCTTGAGCCCCTGGCGCAGGACGAATGCGTTCTGGGCCCCGATGGCCACGATGAGGCTCGTGCCCAGGCCAAAGCCCTTCAAGGCTGCGGACATGTAGGTAGAGAGCATGGAGATCGGCCTCATCCGCGGGGAGCGGAGGATTCGCGGCGGGCCATAGCACGCCTGAACCCGAAGGCAGCGGCCAGTATGGAGAGCGCTCTATGTTCTTGCAAGTTGTTCTACGAATACGTTAGTTACCAGTTTCACAGATTAAGCTGGGTGGGCTACTAAAGCGGCCTTGAGTGCAGGAGCGCGACTCCCAGCCCCACGGAGCAGGACACCATGCTGATTGCCCAGGAGCGGGTCGCTGTCGGAGCGCAGGAGAGCGAGGAGGAGCAGGGGACGCCCCGGAGTACGGACGCCCACCTCCAACAAATCCGCAAGATGCTGCCGGAGCTCATCAAGGTGGACGTGGCGCGCTCGGCATTCAAGGTCACGGTCTACCTGGGGCTGTTCGTGAGCATGGTGGCGCTCATCGTGTCGAGCGAGAGTGTGCTCGTCACCGTGCTGGCGCAGATGGTGCTCGGCCTGCTGTGGGCCCATGGGCTGGAGCTGCAGCACGAGTGCCTGCACCAGGCCCTGTTCCCCTCACGCACCGCCAACCGCCTCTTGGGCTTCCTCTTCGGGGCGCCGATGCTGGTCTCCTACTCGCACTACCACTACCAGCACCTCCACCATCACAAGCACGTCGGCACCTCGGAGGACGCGGAGATCTTCAACTACGAGCGGTCATCCCTGAACAACCCCCTCGCCTTCGTCATCCGGGCCTGGAACCTGAACCGGGTACCTGCCTTCCTGACGACGCTGCTGGGCTTTCTGCAGGGCAGCTACCCCGCGGTGTTCTCCGCGCCGCACAAGCGGCGGGAGGTGCTGGTGGAGTACCTCGCGCTCGCCCTGCTGTTGGGGGGAGGCCTGTACGCCATCCTGAGCGGGGCGGCCCCCATCCTCGTGAAGGTGTGGCTCATCCCCTGGCTCGCCTTCGGCGAGTTCTTCCACTTCATGATCGAGCTGCCCGAGCACCTGGGGTGTGACAAGAGCAAGAAGGACATCTTCATCAACACGCGCTCCTACAAGACCAACCCGCTCGTGGCCTACATCGCCAATGGGAACAACTACCATGTGGAGCACCACCTGTTCCCGCGCGTTGCGATCCACAAGCTGGCCGCTGTGCACGAGCTGATCAAGCCCCGCATCCAGAACCAGGCGAAGTCCTACCTCGAGGCCGTACGCCAGGTCTTGAGCTGACCTCCCCGGCGCCTACGGGGAAGCGGGCGCCGGTGGAGCCGCCGGCAGATCCAGTGCCGGATTGCGCGAGAAGAAGCCCACGGGCAGCAGCTTGAAGCCCGCGCGCGCCGTCGGCATGACAGGCCACTCCTCGGGGCGGGGAGTGTGAGTCACCCCGAGCGTGTACCAGATCACCACGTCCTCGTTGACCAGCGGCTGGTTGTTCTTCACCCAGACAGGGAGCCCGTCGCCGCCCTGGCTCTGGTTGGGGTAGGTGCCGGCGGCGCTCATCTCCTCGGGGGAGTAGCGCGTGGCCCAGAAGTGGTGATTGACGAAGCCCGCGCGCTTGCGCGACATGTTCTGCGGTGAGGCGAAGGGGATGGAGTTCTCCCCTGGCACGAGCGCGTAGCCCGTGGGGTGCCCCAGCGCGTTGCGCTCGTTGGGGTTGATCACGAGCCACCGCCGGACATTCACGAGGCTCATGTCCCGCTGAGCCTGGCTCTCGTTGACGAGCGGCTCCGTGCGCATGGCGAAGGCGTTGCCCGCGGGGTTGGCCCGTCCCATCGGGATCGGGTACGAGTTCATCTCCAGGAGCGAGTTGCGGGGCCCATCCACGTCGAAGTCGATCCGGAAGTTGAAGAAGTGCTGGTGATGGACCGCGACCACTCCCTCGGCCACCATGTGGCCGTACGGATCATGTGCCGCGTGCGACTCCTTCCCCGTCTGGGGCGGTACAGCCTTGGCCAGCATGATGCCTGTCAGCACGGCCTCGACCTCCAGTGAGCCGTCCTGCCGGAAGATGTAGTTCAACATGTAGTCGTAGTTTCCGACCGCGATGCTGAACGACATCACCAGATCGATCCCACGCCTGGAGAAGTTGCGCTTCAGGTTGTTGTCGAAGTGCTTCCAGAGGACTCCGCCGTCTCGCTCATAGAGGGCGAGCGCGCGCGGCGTCTCGTGGACCTTGCCGAAGTTGTCGACGAAGGCCGCCTGGATGAAAGTGGCGTTGGAAGGAACGTCCACCCCTGGCTCGAGCGGACTGACCCTGCGTCCAAAGCTGTACTCCCCCACATCGAAGGCGCTCCTCCAGGACCAGGTGTCCTGAGGATCTCCATAGGGGACCATCATCTCGGAGAGCGAGAGGCGGTGGAGGATCTTCCGCTCCCGCCCCTTGTCCGTGTACGCCACCTGGTGGAGCACGGGCCCCTCGCGCGGGTGCGCCTCCAAGCGGAACCGCCAGTTCTGCCAGCGCACTTCGTTCCCCGTCAGCGTGAAGTTCACGCCCTGCGGCTGGGTGAGGAGGACAGGCTGCGGGCGGGGACGCAGGGGCCCCACGGCCTGCTCGTCATAGGCACCTGCCTCCTTGGGGATCGGGACGGCCCCCCTGTCGATGACCTCCACCACCTTCCTCTCTGTGATGTCGACGATCGCAAGCAGCCCCTCCACGGGCCGCGCGTAGGGGTAGGCGGTGTCCCCCTTGAAGAAGGCCAGGGTCTTCGCCAGCCGGTGGTTCTTCAGCCGGGGATCGGAGGAAGGCCCCATGGCCCAGGTGTCGACATAGATGTGGTTGGGGTTGGTGAGGCCGCGCCGTCGCAGGGCCGCCTGCCAGCGCTCGTCTTGCGGCGCCAGGGTCTCTGCGATGTCGTAGTCCCGGGCGCCGAGGGCGGCCTGTACGCCGGGGATGTGCTTCCAGCTCTCGACGGTGGCCGGAGGCGTCAGGCGTACGATCGCCTCGAAGGTCTTGTTCTGCGCGTAGTCATAGACGACCACCAGGACGCGGCGTTGGACAGGGGCTCCTGCCCGGAACCCCTCCAGCTCCTGCTTGGACGGCTCCCAGGGGGTGACCAGCGGAAAGACATGGTTCTCGTCCTCCTTCACGTGCCCTTGCTGGCGGAGGAGCTGGATCGCCTGCTCGAGCTCCGCCGCGGAGAAGGCGTCCAGCGGGTGTGAGGGGGCCTGGGCAGAAGGAGGGGAGGCCTTCGCGGCTGGCGCAGGAGCCGAGCTGGGGGCCTGGACGCGGGGGGCCGTGACCGTGGGGCTCTCCCCCCATGCACGTGAGAGGCCTGCAAGCACCAACATCCCTGTGAGCAGGACGGGGCGAGTCGTGTTGCGCATGTCTTGGATGTCTCCTCAGGGTTTCTTCTTCAGCATCGCCGCCGCTTCGCCGACGATGCCGCGGCGGAAGACGAGCACGCAGAAGACGAAGATGCAACCCATGATGACGGGGACCCACTCTCCCAGGCTGGCGAAGTAGTCCTCGATCATCACCAGCACGAGGGCGCCCACCACCGGGCCGTAGAGCGTGCCCATCCCGCCCAGCAGGGTCATCAGCACGACCTCACCGGACATCTGCCACTGCACATCCGTGAGCGACTCGAGCTGGAACACGAGGGCCTTGGTGGACCCCGCGAGGCCCGACAGCGCCGCTGACAGCACGAACGCCAGCAGCTTGTAGCGGGCGGCGTCGTAGCCCAGGGAGATGGCCCGCGGTTCATTCTCCTTGATGGCGCGCAGCACCTGCCCGAAGGGCGAGTGGATCGTCCGCTGGATGATCAAGAAGCCCAGCAGGAAGACGCCAAGCACCGTGTAGTACATGCCGAGGTTCGAGCTCAGGTCCACCACCCCAAAGAGCTTGCCCCGCGGGATGCCCTGGAGTCCGTCCTCGCCATGGGTAAAGGGGAGCTGCACCGCCGCGAAGTAGACCAGCTGCGACAGCGCCAGGGTGATCATCGCGAAGTAGATCCCCTGGCGGCGGATGGCCAGCGAGCCGAACACGAAGCCCAGCAGCGCGGCGGAGGCCGTCCCCGCGAGGATCCCCAGCTCCGGTGGCAGGCCCACCTCCTTGACGAGGTGCCCGGTGACGTAGCCCGCAGAGCCCAGGAAGGCCGCATGGCCAAAGGACAGCAGGCCGGCGTAGCCCAGCAGCAGGTTGAAGGCGCACGCGAACAGCGCGAAGCACATCACCTTCATCCAGAGCACGGCGTCGTCCACGAAGAAGGGCAGCGCGATCGCCACCCCCAGCAAGACGGCCTGTCCCACCCAGCTCGCTCGCATCACCCGCCTCCTCAGGCTTCCTTGCCAAAGAGCCCGGCGGGCCGCACCAGCAGCACCAGCGCCATGATCAGGAAGATCACCGCCTGCGAGGCCTCTGGATAGAAGACCTTGGTGAGCCCCTGGAGGAGCCCCAGCCCCAGCCCTGTCAGGATCGAGCCCAGGATCGAGCCCATTCCACCGATCACCACCACCGCGAACACGAAGATGATGATGTTCGACCCCATCATGGAGCTCACCTGGTAGATGGGCGCCGCGAGCACCCCGGCCAGCGCCGCCATCCCCACTCCGTACGCATACGTCAGGGTGACGAGCAGCGGCACGTTGACCCCGAAGGCCTGCAGGAGCTTCGCGTTCTCCGTCCCCGCGCGCAGGTAGGCACCCAGCCGCGTCTTCTCGATCAGGAACCAGGTGGCGAAGCAGACGGTGAGCGACGCGACGATGACCCAGGCCCGGTAGTTGGGCAGGAACATGAACCCCAGGTTCCTGCCTCCGGAGAGCTCCGGGGGCATGGGGTAGTTCTGCCCCGAGACGCCATAGAAGCGGCGGAACAGGCCCTCGAGGAGCAGCGCGAGCCCGAAGGTCATCAGCAGCCCATAGAGCGGATCCAGCTTGTACAGCCTGGACAGGAGCAGCCGCTCGATGAGCACGCCCAGCGCGCCCACCACCAGTGGGGCCAGCAGCAGCGACGCCCAGTAGTTGATGCCCAGGTAGGTCAGCCCCATCCACGCGGCGAACGCGCCGAGCATGTACATCGCGCCGTGCGCGAAGTGGACGATGTTCAGCATGCCGAAGATCACGGCCAGGCCCAGGCTCATGACGGCGAAGAACGCGCCGTTGATGAGCCCGATCAACAGCTGCCCCATCAACACCTGCATCACGGCACCTCCGGAGGGCTACTTCTTGATCAGCGGGCACTCGCTCAGGGCCAGCGACTTGACGGCCTGCTCCCCAGGGATCGTCTGCTTCACACTGTAGTAGTCCCACGGCTTCTTGGACTCCGAGGGCTTCTTCACCTGGAGCAGGTACATGTCATGCACGAGGCGGCCGTCCTCGCGGAGCTTTCCGTTGCGGATGACCGGGTCATTGATGGTGAGCGTCCTCAGATGCTTGATCACCGTCCCCGCATCGTCCGTGCCCGTGGCCTCGATCGCCTTCAGGTAATTATAGAGCGAGGAGTACACGCCGGCGTGCGTCATGGTCGGCTGCTTCTTGGCGCGCTCAAAGAAGCTCTTGGACCAGGCCCGGCTCTTGTCATCGAGATCCCAGTAGAACCCCTCGGTGAGGTACATGCCCTGGGTGGTCTCCAGGCCCAGGCTGTGGATGTCCGTGATGAACACCAGCAGGCCAGCGAGCCGCTGGCCGGAGTCCACAAGGCCGAACTCCTTGGCCTGCTTCACCGAGTTGATCAGGTCTCCTCCCGCGTTGGCCAGCCCGAGGATCTTCGCGCCGGAGGCCTGTGCCTTGAGCAGGTAGGAGGAGAAGTCGTTGGTGTTCAGCGGGTGTCGGGAGGTGCCGAGCACCTTGCCGCCCTGGGCCTTGATCACGGCGGAGGTGTCGCTCTCCAGCGCGTGTCCGAAGGCATAGTCCGCGGTCAGGAAGTACCAGGAGTCTCCACCCTCCTTCAGCAGGGCCGCGCCCGTCCCCGTGGCCAGCGAGTAGGTGTCGTACATCCAGTGGATGCCGGTGGGTGAGCAGCTCTTCCCCGTGAGCGCGGTGGAGCCGGCGCCGGTGACGATGACAACCTTGCCCTTCTCCTTGCCCAGCTCCTGGACGGCGAGCGCCGTGGCCGAGTTGGTGAGATCGAAGATCGCGTCCACCTTCTCCACGTCGAACCAGGTGCGCGCCTTGCTTGCCGCGATGTCGGCCTTGTTCTGGTGATCGGCGGAGACCAGCTCCACCTTCTTCCCGAGCAGCTTGCCCGTGCCGCCCGTGGCCTCATCGACGGCCAGCTGCGCGGCAATGAGGGAGCCCTGGCCCGACAAGTCGGAGTAGACGCCGGAGAAGTCCGTCAGCACGCCGACCTTGATGACCTCGTCGGAGAGCGTGGCGGCCTTGGGCGGGGTAGGGGTGGCCGGCTTGGCGGGGGGCTTGTCATTGGCGAAGGCGACGCCGGCGAGCAGGGACAGCAGCGCGCCGGACAGGTGAACCGCGAGGGACCTTGGCTTCATGGGTGATCTCCTGGGACAGGGAGGCTTCAGGTGGGACGGCAGCGGCTCAGACGCCGAGCTGCTCGTGAAGGGCATCCATCCGGGATGCCAGCTCTTCCTTGCGGATCATCTCGCTGATCCGGCCATGGCTCATGACGTAGTGGCGGTCCGCCAGGGGAGCGGCGAACCGGAAGTTCTGCTCCACCAGGATGATGGTGTAGCCACGCTCCTTGAGCCGGGCGATCACCCTGCCGAGCAGCTGGACGATGACGGGCGCCAGCCCCTCGGTGATCTCATCCAGCAGCAGGATGTGGGCGCCCGTCAGGAGGATGCGGGCCAGCGCCAGCATCTGCTGCTCTCCGCCGGACAGGCGCGTCCCCTGGCTCTTCCTGCGCTCCAGCAGGTTGGGGAACAGCTCGTAGACCTCCGCCACCGTCATTCCCCCGCTGCGCACCTTGGGCAGCAGCAAGAGGTTCTCCTCGACGCTCAGGCTGGAGAAGATGCCGCGCTCCTCGGGGCAGTACCCGATCCCAAGGTGGGCCACCTTGTGGGAGGGCATGCTGATGACCTCGCGCCCGTTCACCGAGATGGAGCCCGTGCGCTTGCCCACCAGGCCCAGGATGGACTTCAGGGTGGTGGTCCTTCCGGCGCCGTTGCGGCCCAGCAGCGTGACGAGCTCCCCCCGGCTCACCGTCAGGTCCACGCCATGGAGGACATGGGACTCGCCATAGAAGGCGTGCAGGTTGGCGATCCGCAGGATCTCTGTCTGCGCTGGATCAGGAAGCAACGGAGGCCCCCATGTACGCTTCCTGGACCAGGGGATTCTTGGAGACTTCCTCGTAGGACCCCTCGGCCAGGATACTGCCGCGCTGGAGCACGGTGATGGTGTGTGACAGGTGGGCGACGACACTGAGGTTGTGCTCCACCATGAGGATGGTGCGGTGGGCTGAGACGCGCTGGATCAGCGCGGTGACCCGGGCGATGTCCTCGTGTCCCATGCCGGAGGTTGGCTCGTCCAGCAGCATCAACTCCGGCTCCAGGGCCAGGGTGGTGGCCAGCTCCAGCGTCCTCTTGTGCCCATAGGCCAGCTCCACCGCGAGGGTGTTGGCGAAGGGGCGCAGCCCGACATCCTCGAGGAGTGCGTGGGCGCGATCGTTCAAGCCGCCGAGGCTTCGCTCGGAGCGCCAGAAGTGAAACGAGGTCCCCAGCTTCCGCTGCAGCGCCACCCGCACGTTCTCCAGCACCGTCATGTGTGGGAACACCGCGGAGATCTGGAAGGAGCGGACCAGCCCCCGCCGAGCCACCGCGGCGGGCTTCACCGAGGTGATGTCCTGGCCGCCGTAGAGGATGCGCCCTCGGGTGGGAGCCAGGAACTTCGTCAGGAGGTTGAAGCACGTCGTCTTCCCAGCGCCGTTGGGGCCGATCAGGGCGTGGATCGATCCCCGCCTGACCTTGAGGTTGACGCCGCTGACGGCGACGAAGCCCTTGAACTCCCGGGTGAGATCCCGCGTCTCGAGAATGAAATCAGTGCTCATGTGGAGCCCACGGCCTCGTGAAGGGTCGAGCCTACCGGATAGGTACTCTCGGGCAAGCGGAAACATGAAGGGGGATTCATATCTCCCGAGTGGGGACAACAGTGATAAGAGGCGCCATCGCACTTCAGGGAGGGGTCGTCTCTTGAGCAAGAAAGCACTGGGAGTTGCAGCCTGGGTGGTCATCGCCGTGGGGCTGGGCGCTGCTGGCACGGCGTGGGCGGGACCGGGGACAGTGGTCATCACGACCGATCCGGAGTTGGGGCTGACGTTCCGCCTCGGTGGCCAGGTACGGATGATCCCAACGCTGGAGAGCAACTGGGATCTGGGCCTGGCCAACAGGACCTCGATCCGGGGGCTGGGGAGCCACGTGAACGAGGCGGGGATCCTCGGCCATGACTACCTGCGCACGGAGGACCGCATCTACTTCAACGTGAACAAGGGCGATGAGTGGGACTTCTACATGGCGCTCGAGTTCGACAGCGTGCTCACCCAGCGGCGGACGGACCGCGTCTCCAACCAGGAGCGGGGGATCTTCGATGACTTCGGCATCGAGCGGCTGCAGGCCACCTTGAAGCTCCCGTGGATCTCCTCGCGGCTCCACGCAGGCTGGGACACGGGCCCTTCGGCAGACATTGATGCGGGCGGGCTCGTCTACGTGGATGATGATCCGGCCCTCTGGTTGACGGGCAAGGCCGGCCTCGTGGGCTGGAAGGTGGCGTATGTCCTCAAGAACGAGTCGCAGTTCGTCGCCACCGAGCGCCTCCCCACAACGCCCATCGGCGCCTTCGACAGCACGGGCGAGCGGCGCATCGCGGTCGGGCGGCTTGATGTGACGGCAATGGAGGGGCTGACGATCTCGGGGTTCTACGTGGTGAACCACTCGCGCCTTCGCGGCCAGCCTCCCGCCCTGGGGATCGGTGCCATCTCCTCCGTGACCCACTACCCGGGCCTGCTGGTCACCGGCAACCTCAGCGGCTTCAAGCCCATTTTGGAGGTGGCTGGCAGCTTCGGCTCGGTGCGCTACCCGAACACCCCGACGGACACCCTCGACTACCTGGGCAACGCGATCAACGGCCGCAAGTTCCAGGTCAGCTCGCTCGCGATCTTCGCGGATCTGGCCTACGACGCGAGCGCGGCTGCCGGCTTCAAGCTCGAGCCCCACGTGGGCGCCTTCTTCCTGAAGGGGGACAGCAACCCCGGGGATGGCAAACTCGGAGGCTATACCCCGGTGGTGGGGATGCCGCGGTTCTCGCAGCGGTTCTCCGGAGAGAACCTCATTGTGGCCGATGGCAACATGGCCTATGGCAGCCCGCTGTACAGCATCTTCCCCGAGCTGTGGGGCAACCAGGGCAGCCTCATGAGCAATGGAGGCGGCCTCTTCGGCAACAGCCGCTCGGACTCCCCTGGCCTGACGATGGTCGGCGGTGGCGTGGACACCGAGCCCGTGAAGGGCAAGCTGCGGTACCGGACCAATGCCTATGCCCTGCTCTACAACGAGCGCTTCCTGGTCGGCGCCGTCGCCGACGCCGATCTCGGCAATGCCTCCACGGTGGGCTTGCTCGTCCGGGACTTCGGCAGCAAGCGGGTGGTGGACGATCGCCTGTTCGGCGTGGCCTGGGACAACGAGCTGACGTACATGTTTAACAGCGTGGTGTCCGCCAAGCTCCAGCTCTCGTTCCTCTTCACGGGCGCGGCGGCCCAGCAGGTGGCGGGGGCGCTCTCCAACCAGGGTACCGGTGAGACGGTGGAGATCGCTGGCGTCTCGTTCGAGCGCGCGCAGCGGGCCGAGGCCAGCATGATGCGGCGGCTCGCTGTCGAGCTGCTGTGGAACTTCTAGACTCTCAGGGGGGTGTTGACACAGGAGGGCCAAGTCAGAGAAGAGGTAGGACATGAGCCTTCCTCTCATTGCTGGCCTCTTCCTCGTGCTGCTGGCGCTGGGTTACCGCTTCTACGGCGCCTTCGTCGCGAGACAGTACAACCTGGATGCCTCGGCGGTAACGCCCGCGCACGCGAAGCAGGACGGGGTGGACTTCGTCCCCACGAAGCCGTTCTACCTGATGGGGCAGCACTTCAGCGCCATTGCCGCGGCGGGCCCCATCGCGGGGCCCATCCTCGCGGCGCAGCAGTTCGGCTGGCTGCCCGCGCTGCTGTGGATCTCCTTCGGGGTGGTCTTCATTGGCGCGGTGCATGATCTGTCCACGCTGATTGCCTCGGTGCGTCACGGGGGCGCCTCCATCGCGGAGGTGGTGCGCACGCACCTGGGGCCGCGGGCGGGCGTGGCGATGCTGATCTTCATCTGGGTGGCGCTGGTCTACGTCATCGTCGCCTTCACGGATGCCACGGCGGCCACCTTCGTGAGCAAGGACGCGGAGATGGAGGGGCTCACCTTCCGCTTCAACCCGGGCGGGGCGGTGGCGGCGGCCTCCATGATGTACCTGGGGCTGGCGATGGTGATGGGGCTGGTGGATCGCTTCCTCAAGCCGCCCCTCTGGCTGCAGACGATCATCTTCGTCCCGGCGACGCTGGGGGCGGTGTGGCTGGGCACGCAGCTGTCCACGGTGCTGGTGATGGACGCGAAGATGTGGGCCATCCTCATCATGGCCTACTGCTTCGTCGCGTCGCTCACGCCGGTATGGCTCCTGCTCCAGCCGCGCGGCTACCTGGGCGGCTTCGTCCTCTACTCGGCGCTCGCGGTGGGCGTGGTGGGCATCTTCTACGGGGGCTTCACGGGAGAGGTCAGCATCCAGCAGCCGGCCTTCACGGGCTTCAACGTGCCCGGGGCGGCGGGCATGCTCTTCCCATTCCTCTTCGTCACCATCGCCTGCGGCGCATGCTCTGGCTTCCACGGGTTGGTGTGCTCGGGCACCACCTCCAAGCAGATCGACAAGGAGACGCACGCGCACCCGGTGGGCTACGGGTCCATGCTGCTCGAGGGCTTCGTGGCCGTTATCGCCCTGGCCACGGTGATGATCGCCACGAAGGGCGATCTGGCGGGCAAGGCGCCGGGAGCGGTGTATGGCGCAGGGCTGGGGCGCTTCCTGGTGACGGTCATCGGCAAGGAGTACCTGGTGTTCGCCACCACCTTCGGGGCGATGGCGTTCTCCACCTTCGTGTTCGACACGCTGGACGTGTCCACGCGGCTGGGGCGCTACATTCTCCAGGAGCTGACGGGGGCGACGGGGAAGGTGGCCGCGATGGTGGCCACGGCCATCACCTGCGGGGTGCCGCTGGGCTTCGTGCTGCTGGCGGGCACGGGGGCGTGGCGCTCCTTCTGGACGCTGTTCGGCACGTCCAACCAGCTGCTCGCGGCGCTGTCGCTGCTGGGGGTCAGCGTGTGGCTGAAGCGGAGCGGCAAGCGCTACTCCTACACGTTGCTGCCCACGGCCTTCGTGGGGTGCATCACCCTGGCGAGCCTGGTGCTGCAGATCCGCGATGCCTTCCTCCTGCCGGAGGCCACCGCGGTGATGCGGGTGAACGGCGTGGTGGCGGTGGTGCTCCTGGGGCTTGCCGTCTCGCTCTTTATCGCTGGCGGGCGGGTGCTGCTCGAGCGCGATGAGACGGCGAGGCCCGCGCCCGCGACGTAGGCCGCTCGTGGACGTCGGCCAGGCCTCACTGGCCTGTAGAGGGGAGGGGGAGCTCGATGGTGAAGGTGGCGCCGTGTCCTGGCCCCGCGCTCGCCACGGAGAGACGACCGTGGAGTTCCTGGGCGGCCAGGGCGCTGATGTGCAGGCCAAAGCCGTGCCCGGTCTTCTTCGTGGTGAAGCCCTGGGAGAACATCCGCGTCAGGTTCTTCTGCGCGATGCCCACCCCGTTGTCCTCTATCTCGATGCGCAGCTGCTCTCCTCCCTTGCTGGGACCGACACGAATGGTCAGGCGCTTGTCCGGCAGCTCGCTCTCCACGAGCGCATGCCGCGCATTGCTCAGCAGGTTGAGGAGGATCTGCAGCAGCTTGTGCCGATCCACCTCGATGGGGGGCACGTCGGCGTACTCGCGCCGCACGTCGATGCTCAGCAGCTCGAACGCCCCGACGCTCAGGCGCAGCGCATCGTCGATGAGCTGGGGCACCGTCACCTGCTCCACCACTCCACCGTACCGCGCGTGCCGCTGCTGCATGCTGACGATGGACTTGACGTGCTCGATGCTCTCGCGCAGGGCCTTCATCTCCGTCAGGAGCGACGCGCGCTCGGCCGCCAGCTCTGCCGAGAGCGCGCCAAGGTAGGCCGGTAGCATCGTGCCGCGCGGATCGATGGTGAGGAAGGCCGCCAGGTCCGTGGCGTGCTGGCCCAGCAGCTCGCTGGCCTGGACCAGCTTGGAGACCCGTGAGCCGCGCAGCTGGTCCGTCACGACATCGATCGAGACGTTGACGCTGTTGAGCGCATTGCCCACATTGTGGAGCACACCGGTGGCGATCTCCGTCATCCCGGCCTGGCGCGACACGTCCAGCAGGGTGCGGTGCAACTCGCCCAGCTTGGCCTCGGCCTCCTCCCGGGCCTTGATGTCCCGCGCGAGCGCGGCATGGGTCGCGGCATGACCGCTGCTGTACAACCACCCGACTGCCCACCCCGCGAACATGCAGGTGACAGCGAGGGTGTGCATCACCCACTCATAGCCGTGGGTGAGGGGTGGGGGCTCCGAGCCGAAGCGCTGGCGCCAGAGTGGGTGGCCGACTCCGACGACCAGGGCCAACGGGACGAGGATGACGAGCCCCAGGCGCGGTCCCAGCAGGTACACCGTCAGGATCGTGATCAACATCGCCGCCGCGTGCGCGGAGAGATAGGGGTCATTCGCGATGAAGGCGGTCAGGAGGAACGAGAACGCCATGAACGCGCTCATGAGCAGCGACGGGAGGCGGGTCGAGGACGCCCTGCGCAAGCTCCACAGCGTCGCCACATAGCCAGCGGCCGCGGTGCTTCCCCCGATGACGTAGCGCCAGGACATCCCCGCAATGACGAAGGCAATCGTGACCGAGCCGGCGACCAGGACCAGAGAGAGGGCCGCGCCAGCCAGCAGCCGGCTGCGGGCGAACTCCGCGAGCGGCGCCTGGCGCAGCTTCGCCGAGAGGAATCCATCCAGCCACCTGAGCAAACCCACGGCCCATCTGCCCGGTGGAGCTGGCGCACCCGGCTCCACCGGGCAGAATCTCCTCGCTGGAAGTGCTCGACATGTTCAGGTGCCCCCCCGCTGCAACATGGGCTGAGCGCGCGCCCCGTGAGCGTACCCCCCCAAGGGGTTCACCTCACTTCAACCGGGCGCGAGCGTGGGACCATTCTGGACGGGAGTTCCTTCTTTGACGAGTTGGCCCCGCATACGAGGACGGGGCGAGCAGGCTCCGGACGCACGTTGAACAGAGAGTGCGTACGATTTTTCACGCAGCGAACTCAATCCCGCTGAGCCAGCGCGCGTGGAACTCGGGTGGAGCGAGCGCTGAGCGTGGCCGTAGGACATGACAGCGCCCCCGGTCGACAACCCCGGCGTATGGAGTCCGGGCGGGGAAAGCTGACATGCAGCTTGCGCCAGCATGTTACCGTTTGACGAGTCGCGACTCTGTTGCTCAAAGGCTCCGATTCTCGCGGCACCTCGTACTCCCAGCAGGCCAGGAGGGCGGAACACATGGGTGGAAGCGCGGCAGCGTTGAGCGGACCTGATCTTGCGGAGGGCGTCCCGGTCAGCTCCATCCTGGAAGGCACACCGCTCCTGGGGCACGCGGGGGGCGAGGCGGTCCTCCTGGCCCGCTCTGGCGACGAGCTGTTCGCAGTCAGCGCCACCTGTCCGCACTATGGCGCGCCGCTCAGTGACGGCCTCCAGGTGGGACAGACGGTGCGCTGCCCATGGCACCACGCCCGCTTCGATCTTCGCACGGGGGCCCTGGCGTGCGCCCCCGCGCTCAATCCTCTCACCTGCTATGCGATCGAGCGCAGCGGGAACACCGTGCGGGTGACGGGCAAGCGTCAGGTCCCGGGACCCACGCCCGCCGCGGGTCCCAGCAAGGTCGTCATCATCGGCGCGGGGGCGGCGGGGCATTCCGCGGCGGAGACGCTCCGGCGCGAGGGCTACCAGGGGCAGGTGACGGTGATCGGCGCGGACGAGAGTGTCCCGTATGACCGACCCAACCTCTCGAAGGACTACCTCGCGGGCAACGCCCCCGAGGAGTGGATTCCCCTGAGGGGCCGCGACTTCTACGCGGAGCAGAAGATCGATCTGCGCACCGGCGTGCGGGCCACCGCCATCGATGTCGCAGCGCGTGCCGTGGTGCTCTCGGATGGCACACGCGTGCCGTACGAGGCGCTCCTGCTCGCCACTGGCGCGGAGCCAGTGCGGCTCACGATCCCAGGAGGCGACCTGCCGCATGTGTACACCCTGCGCACGCTCGCGGACAGCCGCGCCATCATCGCCAGAGCCCAGAGTGCCAAGCGGGCGGTGGTGCTGGGCGCGAGCTTCATCGGCATGGAGGTGGCGGCCTCCTTGCGTGCTCGAGGGCTCGAGGTCCACGTCGTTGCCCCTCAGGCGCGGCCGCTCGAGCGGGTCATGGGCCCAGAGGTAGGCGACTTCGTGCGCGCGCTCCATGAGGCCAAGGGCGTCATCTTCCACCTGGGGCAAGCGGCGACCTCCATCGATGCCGAGCGAGGCGTCACGCTCCAGAGCGGAGGGGTACTGCCGGCCGATCTCGTGGTGGCTGGCATCGGAGTGCGCCCGGTGCTCACGCTTGCCGAGAGCGCGGGACTGGCGCTCGAGGGAGGTGTGAGGGTGAATGCCTACCTTGAGACGAGCGTGCCCGGCATCTGGGCGGCGGGAGACATCGCACGCTGGCCTGATCCGCACACGGGCCAGTCCATTCGGGTGGAGCACTGGGTGGTGGCCCAGCGCCAGGGACAGACGGCAGCCCGGAACATGCTGGGCCGGCGGGAGAAGTTCGATGCGGTTCCCTTCTTCTGGAGCGCCCACTACGACGTCACGTTCAATTATGTGGGCCACGCCCAGACGTGGGACTCCATCGAGGTGGACGGCAGTCTCGCCGAGCGCAGCTGCACACTCCGCTACAAGCAGGGCGGTCGCACGGTGGCAGTGCTGACGGTGGGCCGCGATGCCGAGAGCCTCCAGGTCGAGGCGGAGATGGAGTCGGCTTCGCGACAGCACGGGATCTAAACGACCGATCACGATCAAGTGTGCTGTCAGCTCGGCAGCACCTATTTCCGCTGACCGAGGCGCCCGCCCAACCATGCGCAGGGCAGGGCGCTCGCAGCGAGGGCGAGCATGTACCAGGCCGGTCCGGCGTCCCACATCACCAGACTGGAGGAATCGCGCACGACTTCAATAATCTGCTCGGCGCTATGGGCGCCAGCCTACAGGTGCTCGAGCGGCGCCTGGATGCAGGGAAGGTAGACAACGCCGAGCGCTACATCGGTATGGCCCAGGGCGCGGTCAGGCGCGCGACCGCCTTGACGCAGCGGTTGCTGGCCTTCTCGCGACGCCAGACACTCGACCCCAAGCCCACGGACGTGAATCGCCTCATTGGCAGCCTCGAAGACATGATCCGTAGAACGATGGGACCGGCCATCGAGGTGGAAGTCGTAGGAGCGGGCGGTCTGTGGCTGACCCAGGTCGACGCGCCTCACTGGAGAATGCGGTGCTGAACCTGTGCATCAACGCACGTGACGCAATGTCACCGAACAGCGGCACCACGGAAGAGTGACACAGGTCGCGGGTCCCTCGTCTCGGCGCGGGTCCTCCCGTCGGCTGCTCAGGATAGATCACAATTTTTGGCTCCTGGAGAGCCTCTTCTCCGCCAGCATCCAGCCGATCTCCACGAGCTGTAACTCCCGAAAACCG
>Ga0190275_10001538_pt1 | contig 17068 bp, 13 predicted proteins | sample Popmic550T_FD_133745 | JGI IMG/M metagenome (GOLD analysis project Ga0190275, IMG submission 133745) | Populus adjacent soil microbial communities from riparian zone of Yellowstone River, Montana, USA - 550 T | ecosystem: Environmental > Terrestrial > Soil > Riparian zone > Trees stand | place...
CGGGCAACTTACCCGTTGCAAATCGCAAAGCGGCACTCGAAAATCAAAAATTCTGATGGGGTCTTAGCTCAGTTGGTAGAGCACCACAATGGCATTGTGGGGGTCAGGGGTTCGAATCCCCTAGGCTCCAGTCTTTGCTCGCCGTCCGAGGCGGAGCAAAGACTGTCGCGCCGTAGCCTTGGCGAAGGCGGACCGGTTTGATTTTGCCACGCCTTTGGCGGCGAGCTACGACTCGGCGGGCCAGTTACGTTCGTCTTTGCTCGCCGTCATGACGGACTGATTCAGCTCTGAGTTTCCTCCTTCAAATGGAGGAGGCGCGTCTCGTTCTTCAGCAGGGAGAATAATTCCCTCGTCTGCCCAGTGGCGCGGGGTTGGGGCGCACGGGCAAATTCGTGTTGTGATCCTACTCGCCTTTTTCGTCGGTGTGATTGCCGGGCTGCGTGCCATGACTCCTCTGGCGGGGGTCAGTTGGGCTGCCTTCCTCGGGTGGCTGCAGGTGCGTGGCACATGGCTGGCCTTTCTGGCTCATGCCGTCACGCCCTACATCGCCAGCGCGCTCGCGCTCGGTGAATTGATCAGCGACAAGATGCCGAAAACGCCGAGTCGCAAAGTGCCAATTCAATTTGGCACCCGCATCGTCGTCGGCGCGCTGTGCGGAGCAGCTCTAAGCGCTGCGAGCGGAGGGCTCTTGATTGGCTTCATCGCAGGCGCCGTCGGTGGCGTCGTGGGAACGTTGGGCGGTTCGGCGTTGCGTGCCCGGCTTGCGCAAGCGTTCGGGAAAGATCTGCCGGCGGCGTTGCTTGAGGACGCGGTCGCGATCGGCGGCGCCCTCCTCATCCTCTGGCACTTCGCATGACGAGTTCGTTCGACGCGATCATCCTTGGCACCGGTCAAGCGGGCCCATTTCTCGCCGGACGTGTGGCCGGGAGCGGGATGAAGGTCGCCATCGTGGAGCGGAGCTTGTTCGGCGGCACCTGCGTCAACACGGGCTGCACGCCGACGAAGACGATGGTGGCGAGCGCTTATGTGGCGCATCTGGCGAGGCGCGCGGCGGAGTTCGGCATCGACGCCGGGAGCAAGCCCCGCATCGACATGCGGCGCGTGAAAGCGAGGAAAGACGCGATCGTTGAAGAGTCGAGATCGGGACTGCGCACCTGGCTGGAGTCGATGAAGAATTGCCGCGTTTTCAAAGGTCACGCCCGCTTCGAGTCGGCGCGCGAGATCAGCGTCGGCGGCGAACGGCTCACGGCGAGCCGCATCTTTATCAACGTCGGCGGACGCGCTCACGTGCCAGGTATGCCCGGTTTGGAGCAGGTGGATTACTTCACCAACAGCTCACTGCTAAACGTGGACTTCGTGCCGAAGCATTTAATCGTGATCGGCGGCAGCTACATCGGCCTTGAGTTTGGGCAAATGTTTCGCCGCTTCGGCAGTGAGGTGACGATCGTTGAAATGGGGCCGCGCCTGGTTCGGCGCGAGGACGAAGATGTGTCCGCGGCGATCCAGAAGATCCTCGAAAACGAAGGCATCAACATCCGGCTGAACGCGAAATGTATCAGCTTTTCCCGGGGCGGTGAGGGACCGATCGCCCAGCTCGATTGCGCGAGCGGCGCGCCCGAGGTGACCGGCACGCACGTGCTCCTCGGAGTGGGCCGCGTGCCGAACACAGATGATCTCGGGCTGGAGAAGGCCCGGGTGAACAGGGATGAGCGCGGCTACATCACGGTGGATGACGAATTGCGCACGAATGTCGATGGCGTCTGGGCCTTGGGCGATTGCAACGGGCGCGGCGCTTTCACTCACACTTCGTTCAACGACGCGGAAATCGTCGCGGCGAATTTGCTCGATGGCGATTCGCGCCGAATCAGCGATCGCATTCCGGCTTACGCGCTTTACATCGATCCGCCGCTGGGGCGAGTAGGAATGACGGAAGGTGAAGCGCGAAAGCGCGGCCGCCCCGCACTAGTCACCACCCGACCGATGACGAGAGTGCAGCGCGCGGTCGAGAAAGGCGAGACGCAGGGCTTCATGAAGGTGATGGTCGACGCCGGGACGAAGGAAATTCTTGGCGCCGCAATCCTCGGCACCGGCGGCGATGAGGTCATCCACTCTATCCTTGACGTGATGTATGCGAAAGCACCTTACACCGTCATTCAACGCGCGGTTCATATTCATCCGACCGTCTCCGAGTTGATCCCGACCATGCTCGGAGAACTGCGGCCAATGCCGATCTAGAGGGAGTTGAAGACAGGAACAGGGAACACATCACCTATGAATAAAGAAAAACTGCAATCGATCGCGCGCGACCTGAGAAAGACACCGCCCCGCAGCCCGCGCGAGACGCTCGGCGGGTTCGTCATCGCCGCGCGGATGGTTGACAAAGCGCGTGCCGACATCCTCGGCACGAACGGCGAATACAATTTCTACCCGTGCGGTCTCGGCGCGTTCTTCTGGAAGTTCACCGGGCTGGACGCGCAGAAGTTCAGGGAATTCGCCGCTACCGGCGCGAGCGATGAAGAAATGGACCGCTGGGTGCGAGAGCAAGCTGTTGAGAAAGATCCGAAAGCAATCATCAAGTGGAACAACGAGATGCGAGTACTGCTGCTGCGCGAGCTTCCGGAGCAGGTGCAGGAGTATTTTGAGGAATACATCCCGAAATTCTGCAAGCCGCCGAGCAAAGTGAAGTTCTTCTTCGACGTGTACGACGTGGAAGAAGGGGTGCTTTGACTCGGCTGCCCGCGCCTCGCTGGCGATCACTTGCGAGGCATGGGATCCTTCAGGGCGCGGCGCATGTAGCGAGAAGAATTTCCTTCCGCTAAGAGGTCGCTCAATGTGCGTGCTGCTGATGGCGGCCGCCGCGTATCTGATCCTGCAAAATATGATTGTCTCCGCGCACGAACACGACTCCGGGCTAACCGCCGCGCTCGGGAACGACCGGAAGGGAAAGCTCTCGCTCGCGGGCTACGTTGCGGCCATCGGGCTGGCTTTCGTGAACCAATGGCTGAGCGATGCGCTGTATGTCCTCGTAGCCGTGATGTGGCTCATCCCCGACCGTCGCGTCGCGCGTGCGACCACAGGCCAGAGCTGAATGCCGAATAGCTGGTGACCGAGTGGGTCTTCAACGTGGTCACGCTTCACCTCGACTAGAATCCTCCGCGCGAGTCTGGACCCTGGGGAAGTGGCGAATCACGAAGAGCAGGTAGACCAGCCAAAGCGCGAACCAGGCAGACCCGACGGCAAGAAGCCCGACCGTGAAGAGGATCAGGCTCGGAACGAGGAACAGCATGGTGTCACCGAGCAGCCAGAAGCGATCGCCTCGCCGGAAGTACAGGGCCCGCTCGACATCATCGATCCGGCTGCCGAGCGACGAGCAGTAGTAATAGAGGGAGGCGAACACGAATGAGAACGTCGCCACACCCATCACGGTTAACGTGACTTGAAACAGGATGGCGTTGACCTCGCCGCTCGCGAACCTCGGATACAGAAAGAACAGCATGAATGTGAAGATCCCGATGCTCGTCGCGGCGAGCGAGTACGAGCGATTGACGTTATGTGTCGCAACTTCGTCTGCCATGGAATTCCTCATCGGTCGCGTCCTCCTTTACTGTTTTGACTTGGATCTCGGATGACCGAGGCGGTTACGCGGGCACCGGCGCGGGCGATGCCTGCTTCCACCCTGATCAAGCGTCTCATATGCCCTCCTCACGGCTGGCTGCGCGGGTAACAACCTTGCTCAATTCGCGCAGCCACAGGACCGAACTCGCCACCGCCGCACAGCGCAGCCAATCGCCGCTCGTTAGGCTGACGGTGGAGAAGGCGCTCTGGAGGAAGGGCACGTAGATCACGGCGAGGTGCAGGGCGAGCGACCCGGCTACCGCGATCCAGAGCCAGTGATTTCGGAATAAGCCGTGAAACGCGCTCTGCTCGTCGGAGCGCGCGTTGAAGACGTTGAAGAGCTGAAACATCATCAGCGTGGTGAAGGCCATCGTTTGCGCGTAACGGATGTGGCCGCCGCCTTCGATGAAGCCGCCCGGAAGCGATGCATCGAGCACGAGCAGCGTGCCTGCTGCCATGATCGCGCCGACGAAGAAGATGCCGATCCACATTTGCCGCGTGATCACTCCTTCAGTCCGCGGGCGCGGCGAGTGACGCATGAGGTCTTCGTCGGCGGGATCGACTCCCAGTGCGAGCGCGGGCGCTCCATCGGTGACAAGGTTGATCCAAAGAATCTGCGTGGCCAGCAGCGGCAACACCACCGCTCCAGCTCCTGCCGCCGTCAGGCCAATCGCGTCCGCCAGGAGCACGCCGAAGAACATGGTCATCACCTCGCCGATGTTGGAGGAGAGAAGGTAACGCAGAAATTTGCGGATGTTCGCGAAGATGGCGCGCCCTTCTTCGACCGCCGCGACAATCGTGGCGAAGTTGTCGTCTGCCAGCACGATGTCGGCGGCTTCCTTGGAAACGTCCGTGCCGGTGATCCCCATCGCCACACCGATGTCCGCCGTCTTTAAGGCGGGCGCGTCATTCACCCCGTCACCGGTCATGGCTACGATTGCACCGTCGTGCCGCAGCGCTTTTATGAGTTGCAGTTTGTGTTCCGGATTGACGCGCGCATAGACGGAAACCTCTCTCATCATTTCAAGGCGCGCTTTGTCATCCGGCAGCTTGTCGATCTCGGCGCCGGTCATGACTCGCCCGTCGCTGGTGATCCCGAGCTCAGTCGCGATAACGGCGGCCGTCACGGGATGATCGCCCGTGATCATGATCGGGCGGATTCCTGCCGCTCTGGCGCGGGCGACTGACTCCTTCGCTCTGGGGCGCGGCGGATCAATCATCCCGACCAAACCTGCAAAGACCAGATCCTGCTCGACGCGATCGTCAATTTCATCCGCCTCGAAGGCGTCCGCAGACAGGGAGCGGAATGCCACCCCCAGGGTACGCAAGGCTTGTCGGGCAAGCTCGTCATTGAGTTGCAAAATCTCGGCGCGGCGTGCGTCGTTTAATGCTCTGGTCGATTCGCCCAGAAGCTCGTGCGAACAGCGCCCGAGGAGAATGTCGGGCGCGCCTTTGGTAAAAACGCGCAGGCGGGCGCCCCGCTCCGCGTCGGTGTGAATCGTTGTCATGAGCTTGCGTTCAGACGAGAAGGGAACTTCTCCGACGCGTTCGAAACGGGCGTCGAGGCAATCTTTCTCCAATCCCGCTTTGCGAGCGGCGACAATCAGCGCGCCTTCAGTCGGATCGCCCTGCACCGTCCAGCGGCCTTCGCGCTCTTGCAGCACGGCATTGTTCGCGCGATCGGCCGCGGCGAGCGCGCGCACCAATTCAGAGCGCAGATCTCCATCAATTGCGCCGCCATCGTCGCGGCGCGCTTCACCTTCAGGGGCATAGCCGGTGCCGCTAAGGCCGACGCGACCGCTGGCCGTCGCAACTGCTCGCACCGTCATCTCGTTCTTCGTCAGCGTTCCCGTCTTGTCGGAAGCGATCACATTGGCCGAACCAAGCGTCTCCACCGCGGCGAGATGGCGGACAATGGCGTTGCGTTTCGCCATCCGTTGCACTCCGAGGGAGAGCACGGCCGTCACGACTGCGGGCAAGCCTTCCGGCACCGCCGCCACCGCGAGCGCGACACCCAGGATGAGCACATCAAAAATGGCGGCAAAACCGCGCACATGCTCGACCAGGATGATGGTCGCAATCATCACGACAGCGATCACCACGACGACGATGCCGAGCAGTTTGCCAACCCGCGCCAATTCTTTCTGCAGCGGCGTGGTCTCGATCGGCGCGTCTTTCAGCATGCCGGCGATGCGCCCCATTTCCGTTTGCATTCCGGTCGCCACCACGACGGCACGTCCGCGGCCATAGGTCGCCGCGGTGCCGCTGAAAAGCATGTTATGGCGGTCGCCAAGTCCGACCGCCTGCGCGATTGCACGGGTGTCCTTTGAAACCGGCTGGCTTTCGCCTGTAAGGGCCGCTTCTGCGGTTTGCAGAGAGGTCGCTTGGATCAGCCGGGCGTCGGCTGGGACGGTATCCCCTTCTTCGATGAGGACGATGTCGCCCGGAACGACATCAGTGGCCGCAATGCTTTGCCGCTCCCCGCCACGAATTACAGTGGCGTGCGCCGCGGACATCTTTCGCAACGCCGCCACAGCCTGCTCCGCGCGCGACTCCTGAATGTAGCCCATGATGGCGTTAAGCAGCACCACGGCGAAAATTGCGATCGCCTCGTACGGCAACGTCGATTCGCGCTCGTAAAGCCAGAGTCCGGCTGAAATCGCGGTTGCGATCAACAGCAGGATAACAAGGACATTCTGAAATTGGGCCAGGAACTTCCGCCACCCCGGGACGGGTTCTTCTGCAGTCAGCTCGTTCCTGCCAACTCGCTCGAGCCGCGCCTGCGCCTCAGTTTCGCTTAATCCAAGGCGAGAATCCGTTCCCAGGGCAGCCAAAACTTCATCGGCTGGCTGCTGGTAAGGACTTCGCTTATCCTGGCGCTGGGAAGAGATCGCTCCCAGGCCGGCGCTCGGCTGGCTCATGCGCCTGGGTCGGCGGAACAGATTCGTATCCTCATCCGCGGGAACTACCTGTACCACTTGCCGGTTGCCTTCGAGTAAATGTTGCCACCGACCTCACTTGAGAAGTGCCCGCGGAGGACGCCAGGCTCGTCAGGGGGACAGTGGATCAATAAATCGACCTCCCGAGCCCCGCGAAAATCAGGCTCAAATCCGTCTCTCTGGCGAGGCTCCCCTTCCAGTTTGATGCGCTGCCGGCTCTGCACCGCACTGCGGATCTTAATGCTTCCATCGCGAAAGACCCGGGCATCGATGACCCGGTCGCTGATTTCAAACTCAGCGTAGCAACCACCGATCTGAACCTGCAAATTGCCGTAAGAGCAACCGGCGCCACCGTCTCCATTAGCTGAAATCTGCAGAAGCATGTTTCCGTTGAAGACCACATAATCCGGGTCTTTAAGCTGGATGTGGCGGTAAACTTCGTAGGTCACCTCTGTTTGCCAACGGCCTGAATAGCCGTGCATTTGACACGTTGGCGAGAATCCAGCCTGGATGGCGGGGAGTTCAGCCGCCCACGATTTCAATCTTGATCTCGCTTTGGGAGCGAGCGGCCGGGTTGCCTCAAGAGTTCCCATTGAGACGTAGGTGACGCCCGCGAAGTCTGATGGCAGCTCAGCACTCGTGTAATGGCAAAGTGCGACCCTGCTCCGGGTGAGCGTGGCGGAAAGATAGCCGTACTCAAACAACACATTCCCCCTGGGGGTTTTAATCCGGCGCTCGCGAATGACAGAATCATCGTCAGGCGTCGCAAGGAAGACAGCGCCAGCAACTCGACTGGCAATGTTCTCGATACCCAGAAACGTGATCTCGCCCGGTTTGAAGTATTCCGTCCACAAGAGAGGCTTTACATCCTGGGCTTCCGAGAGGACGGCAGCCACCTGCGTTGCCTGCTCAAGCCCTTCCTTGCTGCTTCCAATGAAAATCTCCTTCAACGCGGATCCTTCGAATAAAGTGCCTCTTTCATTACTATCCTTGGGGGCGCGCTAGCGGGAGGCAATGCGAATGCTTCACATCGAAATCCTAACTGCCGCGAGAGATCGTTACAGATTTTTCTTTGCTCATGGTGAACCGTGGATCAGAACATTTTACGCCGCCTTGGCCTGCGCTTTGCCTCGAAGGAAAGCGAGGAGTTCCGCGTTGATCTCGTGTTTCAGGGTGGTCGGCATGCCGTGCGGCGCTCCTTTGAAGACCTTAAGCGTCGCGTCCTTAATGATCTTGGACGACAACATCGCGGAGGCACCGATCGGAACGACCTGGTCGTCATCGCCGTGCAAGATCAACGTCGGCACGTCGAATTTTTTCAAGTCTTCGGTAAGGTCGGTCTCGGAGAAGGCTTTGATGCAGAAGTAGGCTCCAGGGAAACCTGTCATTGTGCACTGGAGCCAGAAGGAATCGATTACGCCTTGCGAGATCTTCGCTCCGGGCCGGTTGTAGCCGTAGAACTGCATGGCGAAGTCTTTCCAGAACTGCGACCGGTCTTCGACCAGGGCGGTGCGCAGTTGATCGAAGACCTCCATCGGCAGACCGCCCGGATTCGCCGCAGTCTTTAGCATCAGCGGCGGGATCGCGCTCATGAGGACGGCCTTGGCCACGCGCTTCGTGCCGTAGCGGCCGATGTAACGCGCAACCTCGCCCCCACCCGTGGAGTGGCCGACGTGGATGGCGTCTTGCAGGTCGAGGGCTTCGACTAACTGCGCCAGGTCGTCAGCGTAAGTATCGAGATCGTTGCCGTGCCATGGCTGGCTCGAACGTCCGTGACCGCGGCGATCGTGGGCGATGCAGCGGTAGCCATTACAGGTAAGGAAGAACATCTGATCTTCCCAGGCATCTGCGGTTAGCGGCCAGCCATGCGAAAAGACCACGGGCTGCCCTGCGCCCCAGTCTTTGTAGTAAATCTGGGTGCCGTCTTTTGTCGTAATAGTGCTCATAGGTTTGTCTTGGTTTTGTGGTGTTGTTGTTGTCGTTAGGCCAGGGACCGCAGCTGCTTTTGCAGGAGGCGATCCCAGCCGGTCGAAGAATTGAATGTCGTGATACTCAGCGAGAGAAAAGGATCGTGCGCGGCCGCAGGCCGCCGGAAGAGCCTGTGCCAAAGTTTGAGCAGGAGATGGCGAGATTTCGTTTTCATGAATGTTGAACTGCGAGGGTTCTGCTGCGACGAGATGAAAAAAGAACCAGGACCGATCCGACGGACTGTGTTGCCGTTGCGATGGCGACGCGTCGTGCGTGCGATACCCACCCCGCTCGCGCATCCGCGAAGACCTTGCCGCGAATGTCTTCGGGCGAAATGCCCAACGACCGGCATACGTTGAGGAAGGAATACGGCCACGCCGTGTCGTTCGAGTTGAACCAGCTGCGCGCATCGCAATAGATCTCGCGTCCGGCCGCATCTTCCGACGCCCGAAACCGTCGCAGATCGCTTGCCGCCTGGCGGAGCACGCCGCCGGCCAACGCCCTCTCCGGTTCGGTCGAATTGGCGTGATCAGAAGCACCTGCGAATCCCTCAGCTGGGCTCGTGAAAGTGGGAAGCGGCTGCATCCAATCGCTTCCGTTCTCTTGGGTTCCAAGAGGGGCAATTATCGGTCTCATGTAGTAGTTGAGGTTTAGTTTGTGATAAACGGATTAATGCTGCTGAGCCGTGCGGCTAAGCCATTCTGCGAAACGGGTGGTGCCGAGAAGCGCGTTTTTCTCGCCCGGGATAAGGCTGCGCTTCTCAAGCGGCGTACCGAAGTAGTGTGCTTGCTCGTCTGTCACGACGGTGCGGGAATCGTGCTTCGCCGCGAGGTATCGGCGGACGACCTCGTCAAACGGGAGCGCGTCGGGGCCAGCCAATTCAATGGTTCCATTCAACGGCTTTGCCATAACGATTTTGGCGACGTTAGCGGCGAGGTCGTCCGAGAAGATGGGTTGAAACAACACCGAGGGCAGACGAACGGTCTGCCCGCTGGTCGCCTCATCAGCGATGCGCCCTACGAACTCAAAAAACTGCGTCGCGCGGACAATCGTATAAGGAATTGACGAAGCTTTTATCAGTTTTTCCTGGGCCACTTTCGCGCGCAAGTATCCGCTCGCGGGAAGCCGATCGCTGCCGACGATAGAGATCGCGACGTGGTGACCCACGCCGGTCTCCGCCTCTGCGGAGAGCACATTACGCGTGGAAGTTTCGAAGAATTCCAAGACGGCCTTGTCTTCGAACGAAGGAGAATTCGTAACGTCCAGCACCACCTGCGCTCCGGTTAGCGCTTCAGTTAAACCTTCTCCGGTAATCGAATTGATGCCCTGCGAAGGAGATGCCGCAACGACTTCGTGGCCGTGCGCACGAAGGAGGTTCACCACTTTGCTTCCGATGAGGCCGGTACCACCGAGGACCACGATCTTCGTTCTCTTCTTCATCAACCCAGCTTCCGTCCCGTTCGCGATGCCGGCTATTGGGCAGAGGATGGAATTATTTCTACTCAGTCGGAATCAGAAGAGGGTCGTCCTTTTGGAGGATGGCGCGGGACTACGGCCGGTCTGGTGATAGCGAACCGCGGAGCCTGCATTAAGACGTGACAGATTGGCCGCCGCCGGGCATCCTCTCGACCGGTTGCCGTGAAAACACAGCGGAAAGCTCGCGCTCAGGGAACCGCCGATCGCGGGCATGCGGCACGCCCTGCCGCCGCCCGGCGTAAGGAAATCAGATTACTGATTGCCGACGATCACGCGATGATTCTGGAAGGCCTGGCGGTGACGATCGGGCGCCAGAAGGACATGCGTGTCGTCGCGAAGGCGGCCGATGGCGTTGAAGCAGTTGATCTTTGGAAGGTGCATCGCCCAGATGTCGTTCTGCTTGATCTGCGAATGCCGAAGCTCAAGGGCGTGGGCGTGATTAGAGAGATCCGTGACGAGGACGTCTCCGCGCGGGTGATCGTTCACACGACGTACGACACGGACGAGGAAATCTATCAGGCGATGCGAGCCGGGGCGAAGGCTTACCTGTTAAAGGATGCTCCGCTGGAGGAACTACTCGACTGCATCCGCAAGGTGCACGCCGGCGAAACCTGCGTCTCGCCGGCGCTCGGGGCGAAATTGGCTGCTCGCATGAGCGGCGAAGGATTGACCGGACGCGAAATCGATGTGCTCAAGCTTCTCGGGAAGGGGCGAAGCAATAAGGAAATCGGCTCCGCTTTATTTATCAGCGAAACGACGGTGAAATCGCACGTCAGAAGCATGTTCACGAAGCTACAGGTGACGAGCCGAACGGAAGCGATCGCCGCCGCAAGCCGACGGGGATTGCTTCAGTTCTAGTTACCTCTTGTTCGCCGATCACGAGGCAAGAGATCTGTTATCAAATGAGATCGAGGTTCGCGACGGCGGAGACAACGGAAGAACTTCTGCGAACTGTGGTCGCGAACGTTCCGATCTCGCTTTTCGCGTTCGACGGGTCGGGTGTAATCACCCTCTCCGAGGGGAAAGCTCTTGAGGACCTGGGTCTCAAAGCAGGCCAGCTCGTGGGTCGGTCCATGTTCGACATCTATCGAGACGCGCCGAATCTCGAGGCCAATGTCCGCCGCGCGCTCGCGGGCGAGTCAGTCCGTTTTGTCACCGTAGCTGAGGGTTTGTCCTTCACTGTGCATTTCATTCCCTTCCGCGACCCCAACGGGAACCTGGCGGGAGTTTTGGGGGTGGCGCATAATACCACCGAGCAAAAATTGGCTGAGGAAGCCATGCGCGAAAGTGAGGCGCGCAAGGCCGCGATCCTAGACTCGGCCCTCGACTGCATTGTGACGATGGATCACCACGGCCGCATCACTGAGTTCAATCCGGCCGCGGAACGCACGTTCGGCTACCGCCGGCACGAAGTCATGGGCAGGCAGTTGGCCGATGTTATCATCCCGCCATCGCTCCGGGATCAACACCGGCGGGGATTGGCCCGCTACCTGGCAACGGGTGAGGCACGAGTCCTTGGGAGACGCGTCGAGCTGACGGCGCTCCATGCCGACGGGAGCGAATTCCCCGTCGAGCTGGCGATCACCCGAATCCCGTTGGACGGCCCGCCCTCCTTCACCGGTTATCTGCGCGACATCACGAATCGGAAACGGTCTGAGGAGGCACTGCGTTCGTCCGAGCAAGTCGCCCGCGGACAGGTGGAGGCGCTCGTGCAAAGCCTCGATGTGCTCGCGACCGCGCCTGCCCCCGATGAATTCGTTCTGCGCATGCTCAGCACAATGGGGCGTTTGTTAGGCGGGAACTGCACTGCGGTAGCGTTGTGGCTCGTCGCGGACACGACCGATTCGCTAATTTTGCGCGCCACCGTGAATGGACAGGGCTCTGATGCTGGTAACTCGGAGCATCCATTTGTGAAGGATCCGCTTTCCTGGAAAGAAGACATTGGTCTTCAGGAATTGTTTTCTACTGGCGTTCCGATCACCTACGAACACGTCGATACCGATCCGCGAATCCCGAGAACTCTCCGTGCGTATTTTGAATCGCAGGGAACGCGTAAAATTTTGAGGCTGCCTACGCTTGTAGGCGGCAAAGTAAAAGGCTTCATCAGCATTCGTCACGCGGAACGGCCCCCTTACCAGTCCGCTGAGGTTGAACTCGCGCAGGCCCTCGCGCATCAAGTCATGCTTGCGGTCCAGAGCCGGCAAGCCGCGACACTCGAAGAACGCAATCGCATGGCCCGCGACATTCACGACACCTTGGCGCAAGGCTTCACTGCCATTGTTATACAGTTGCAAGCGGCCGAGGACGCGAGTGCGAAAGGCCTGAAAAAGGATGCTGTGAAACATCTGCAGACCGCTCGCGACCTGGCACGCGAAAGCTTGACCGAAGCTCGGCGCTCCGTCCGGGCATTGCGGCCGCAAGCGTTAGAAAACACGTCATTCTGGGATGCGCTTAAGGGGATGATCAAGCACTGCACCGCCGGCACGGCGCTGCACACGCGATGTCGTCTGCGCGGTCGCCCGCGGGAGCTTCCCCCGCTCTGGCAGCAGAACCTGCTGCACATCGGTCAGGAAGCCCTGACGAATACATTGAAGTATGCTCACGCCGGGCGGTTCGAAGCGCGCCTCAACTTCAAAGAAAAGGAGGTTCGGCTGGAGCTCGCGGATGACGGCGACGGTTTCACCACCACGGATCGCCATGATGGCTTGGGGCTCATGGGCCTGCGCGAGCGCGTCGAGCAAATGGGCGGGACATTAAGTATTAAAAGTCTGCGCGGCAGAGGCACGAACATCGTCGTTGCCCTGCCCTGTGCGCAGGAAGCGTCATGATCAACAAGATTCCAGGCACCGACCTCAGAATCTTTTCTCGACGTCCAAAAAGACGAAGCGCTGCCGAGGATCCTCGAGAGGAGCCGGATAGCCGGCGGTGTTGTTCGCAAACGGCGGGGGATCGTCAAAAATATTGCGCACGCCCACTCGCACCGCTAGGCCATCCAGCCAGCGGGATGGCGGAGGCTGCGTGACGGACTCAAGGATGTTTTTTCCGGCGTCGGTTTTGGTATCCACCGCGACCCGCTTCGCCTTGGCGAATCGATATTCGAGAAGGACGTCCACGGTGGTCGAGTAATCGACCGTTCGGTCCGCCGGCAAGTCTTCGTAGGAATCAATGTAGTTGAAGGTTGCGATCGCCTCGAAGCCGCCGATGCGCCAGCCAAACTGCGCGCGCCAGCGTAATTGAGGCCGTACGAAAGTGCCCACCAATTCGCGCACCGGTTGCCCTTCGCTGCTCTGCTGCTCAAAGCTATCCATGTAAGCGGCATCCAACCGGAAAGAAAACGTTCCCGCCGGCGTCTTGGGTGTGACGTATTCCAGCGACGTGTCAATCCCCTGCACCCGGATGAAGCCGAGATTTTGGAAGCTCGTGTTGACGAGGAGCACATTTCCGGGAATGCCCAACGCGATGTCGCCCGCCGAAGCCGGCGCCCTCACGACGAGGCCGGGAAAGTCACCTTCGTTGTCGAGGATGAACTGCGGGTCGAGGCTCGCGATCGATTTCTCGATCTCGATGTGAAAGTAATCCACGGACAAGGTAAGGCCCGGCACCACTGGCGGGGTGAACACGAAACCCGCGGAGAAGTTTTCCGAATCCTCGGAATCGAGATTGGGATTTCCGCCCGAAAGAATCTGAAGCGACTGGCTTTCGTCCTCCGGCGCGCCAGTGACCGCGAAGCGCGTCGTGTCTCGCAGCTCCTGGGAAAAGGTGAGAGAGCCGGTGGAGGATTGGACCAGTGACGGGGCGCGGAAACCGGTGCTCCACGAGGCACGGAGGAGCACCCAATCGGCAACCGGCTGCCAGGCCAACCCGATCTTAGGATTCACCGTCGAACCGAAATCGCTGTAGTTCTCACCGCGCAACGCGAATTGCGCTTCGAGTTTGTGGACGCCGGGAACGGCCATCTCGTTCGAGACAATCGGCGCGTAGAATTCAGCAAAGCCGGCGATGATGTCGCGCTCGCCGCTGGCAGAAGTGCTGTTGAGATCGATGACGCTGCCGGCGGTCGAGAACGGATCGAAGTGGTCGTCCAATTCTTCGTGACGAAACTCCATGCCAAAAGCGGTCAGCAATTCGCCCGCGGGCAATGAAAACAACGGCCCGCTCATTTTCGTGTCTGCGCCGTAAAGGGTGGATTTTCCTTCGCGCGTCGTCGTGACAAGGAGGGACTGAATCGTGGCCGGGTTGTTCACGTTATCGCCAGCGCCGAAGACGTTGAACGAGGTAGCCGGGTTGGTGTCGGCCAGGGCGGCGAGCACAGCTGGTCGTGAGAGATTGTTGAAACCGTTGACCTCGGTGTCGGTTTGGCTAAAGAGCAACGCGCTTTCGAGCTCCCAGCGGCCGGGGAGGTGAAGCTTGATGCCCCCGACCGCCCGATAAAAGTCGGAGTCGATTTCGTCGACGCGTGGGCCGGCTTCGGTCACGCGGTAACGGAAAACGACGTCGGCGCCGAAGGGATTGAAAGGGTTGGCTGCCGGGACGGAAACATTTTCCACGTCGCCTTCGATCGGCGCGGGGGAGAGCTGTTGGCGCGTGAAGATGTTGCGATAGCCAAACTCCGTGAACAGGTCTACCGCGGGGGCGAGCCGGACTTTCGCGCGGGTGGTGAACCCGAACCGCTCTGTCTCCGGCACGAGCGGCTGGAAAGGCGCGCGATCGAAGCGGTTTCGGCCGGGGCTAAATTCAGAGACCTCCGGGGTTCCATCGCTGTCTGCCGGAACGCGCAGTGGATCTCCGGTCACAGGATCAAAGACGGTGCCGGGGTTCGCCACGGAACTGAGGAAGCTGCTGCCACCCTGGCGGCGCTGGTCGATCGATTCAGAAAAATAGCGGTCCGTTTGGAACAGCGCTTCACGGTGAAAATAATCGGTAACGACGACCAGCTCGGTGCCGCTGCGTTCGTCGCTGTAGCCGGTAATCAAAGACGCGCGATACTCCGACGTGTCGGTATCGGAGGTGTTGCCATAACCGACACTGACCAGGGCGCCGTCGTATTTCTCGAGAAAACGCACGTTGACCACCCCGGCAATTGCGTCCGTTCCATAGATGGCCGAGGCGCCGTCGCGCAAAATGTCGATCTGCTGGATCGCCGCCAGCGGGATCGAATTTAAATCGACGAACGCGGTGATGCCGTTCTGGGCAAATGGATAGGGAGCGACCCGGCGCCCATTTACCAGGACCAGGGTTGCGTCCGGGCCAAGGCCCCGCAACGCCACTGCCGCGCCCCCTGGGGCAAGGCTTTCATTCTGGTTCTCGGTAAAACTCGGACCGCTGTTTTGGGGCAGCGATTGAAAGAAATCGCCCAGCGACCGGGACCCGGTGCGCTCGACTGCTTCGCGGCTGACAATTGTTTCGGGCACGAACGGCGGCGAATCGCTGGAGTTAATGTTTGTTCCGGTCACGACGACCCGCTCCGATTCGGCTTCGTCGGGAAAGGGAGACTCTTGCGCTGGTTCCGCGCTCACTTGCGCGATGATTAGCGGATCTTCGGCCGCCTGCCGTTCGCCGTTCGCCGTTACCGCGTTGGCCATTTCCGCCGCGCCAGCTCGCTCGTCAGCCGGCGAGGAAGCGATCTCTTCCGCCTGACCCATTGGTGCGGACAAAGAAAGGAGTCCAGTAGCCAGGAAAGCGGGCAGGCGGAGGAGAATATTTTCGGAAAACATTTTGCGCAGCAAAGCACAGCCGACGCGATAGAGACAATACTTTTCTGACGGTTTTGTAATGTTTCGTGGGGGTCGTCCTTGGGGGATCGATCGCTCCTTTCCGACAAGATTGAATTCGCGCAGAGGTTTCGCGCATTTTATGAAGAACCTTGGACAATCGAATTGAAAACCCTTCGGCGGGAAGGCGAGCCAATCCCCTCGTCGCTCAGCCCGCTTTCGGCGAAGCATTTCGTTTCTGGCTCAAGCTCGGTTTCATTTCGTTCGGGGGGCCGACGGGACAGATCGCGATCATGCAGACCGAGCTGGTCGAACGGAAACGCTGGATCAGCCAGGCGCGGTTCCTTCACGCCCTGAATTATTGCATGCTCCTGCCTGGGCCCGAAGCGCAGCAGCTCGCGACCTACATCGGTTGGCTCCTCCACAAGACAGCGGGAGGCATCGTGGCGGGCGCGCTCTTCGTCATCCCATCGATCGTTGTCCTCTGGACGCTGAGTTTTATCTACGTGACCTATGGCAGCATCCCATGGATCGCCGCGATCTTTTACGGATTGAAACCGGTCGTCGTGGCGATCGTGGCCGCAGCCGTGATTCGGATCGGCCGCAAAACCTTGAAGAACGAAGTCATGTGGGCCATCGCCGCGCTGGCGTTTATCGCCATCTTCTTTTTCGGGGCCCCGTTTCCCGCCATCATCATCGCCGCGGGTTTGCTCGGACTAATCGGAGGCCGAATCTGGCCGGCGAAGTTCGACGTCATCTCGACGCAGCCGAGCGGCATCAAACTCGACCGGGAAAACTCCGTTATCGATGACGAACACGCGCCGCCCGAACATGCGAAGCCGTCGCTGGCGCGCAGCGTTCGAGTCGCCAGCATTTGGCTGGCGATCTGGTGGACGCCGGTATTATTGGCTGCCGTTCTTTTGGGGACCGGTCACACCATCTTTCGGGAAGGGATCTTTTTCAGCAAAGCCGCGATGATTACTTTCGGTGGCGCCTACGCGGTTCTGCCCTACGTCGCCCAACACGCCGTGGAGGATTTTGGCTGGCTCCAGCCGGGACAGATGATGGATGGCCTCGGCCTGGCTGAAACAACCCCCGGCCCGCTCATCATGGTCCTTCAATTCGTCGGATTCATGGGCGGCTGGAACCAGCCGGGCCACCTCTCTCCCCTGATGGCGGCGACGTTCGGGGCCCTGATTACCACCTGGGTGACGTTCATCCCATCCTTTCTTTGGATCTTCCTCGGCGGCCCGCATATCGAGCAACTCCGCGGCAACAAAAAAATCACCAGGGCGCTTTCCGCCGTGACCGCGGCGGTTGTCGGGGTGGTGTTGAATCTGGCCGTCTGGTTCGGCCTCC
>Ga0190275_10001539_pt1 | contig 17058 bp, 16 predicted proteins | sample Popmic550T_FD_133745 | JGI IMG/M metagenome (GOLD analysis project Ga0190275, IMG submission 133745) | Populus adjacent soil microbial communities from riparian zone of Yellowstone River, Montana, USA - 550 T | ecosystem: Environmental > Terrestrial > Soil > Riparian zone > Trees stand | place...
TCGGCGAGATCGATGCGCGCGAGCTCAATGCGACGCGCATCAGCGACACCACCACCCTGCGCTTCGGCAAGTACGGCCCCTATCTCGACGTGGTCGACCCCGCGGATGCCGATGCCCCGCCGCGTCGCGTCAACATCCCCGAAGACCTCGCGCCCGATGAGCTGACGCCCGCGAAGGCGCAGGAGCTCATCGACGCGCCGGTCGCGGGCAACCGCGTGCTGGGCGAGAACCCCGACACGGGCAAGCTCATCGTCGTCAAGGACGGACGCTTCGGCCCGTACATCGAGGAGACCGACCCTGAAGAACCCACGGCCGTCGACGAGGTGACCGGCGAGATCACCGAGGAGGCACCGAAGAAGAAGAAGCCCGCCTCCAAGACCGGCCCTGCTTCCAAGACGGGCCCAGCTTCTAAGACCGGTGCAGCGAAGAAGGATGCCGCCCCCAAGCCGCGCACCGCGTCGCTGTTCAAGTCGATGTCCGTGGACACGGTCGACCTCGAAACGGCGCTGCGCCTGCTCGAACTGCCGCGCACGGTCGGCACGGATCCCGAATCGGGCGAGGTGATCACCGCCCAGAACGGCCGCTACGGGCCCTACCTCAAGAAGGGCACCGACTCGCGCACGCTCGATTCCGAGCAGCTGATCTTCGACGTCACGCTCGAGCAGGCGCTCGCGATCTACGCACTGCCGAAGTACGGCGCCCGCCGGGCGTCCAGCGCGCTCGCGGAGTTCGACAACGACCCGGTGAGCGGCAAGCCGATCCGGGTGCGCGACGGCCGCTTCGGCGCGTATGTCACCGACGGTGAGACGAACGTGACCATTCCCCGCGGTCAGACCGTCGCCGACATCACCTATGAGATCGCCGTGCAGATGATCGCCGACAAACGGGCGAAGGGTCCCGCGCCCAAGCGCACTCCGGCGCGCAAGGCGGCGACGACCCGCAAGGCGCCGGCGAAGAAGTGACAGGGCTGCCCGGCCCCGCCCGGGGACTGTTCGTCACGTTCGAGGGCGGGGACGGCGTCGGCAAGACCACCCAGGCAGCACTTCTCGAAGAGTGGCTCGTCGCGCGCGGGCGCACGGTGGTGCGCACGCGCGAGCCCGGCGGCACCGAGGTGGGCGTCCTGATCCGCGATATCGTCCTGCACCATCGTGGCGAAGTGGCGCCTCGCGCCGAGGCGCTCCTGTATGCGGCAGACCGCGCGCATCACATCGAGACCGTCGTGCGGCCGGCTCTCGAGCGACGCGAGGTCGTCATCCAGGATCGTTACCTCGACTCGTCCGTCGCCTACCAGGGCGCAGGTCGTGTCCTCGGCCGCGATGAAGTGCGCGACCTCTCGCTCTGGGCCACCGGCCGCCTGCTGCCCGACCTGACCGTGCTGCTCGACCTGGATCACTCCCTGGCCCGGAACCGGCTGGATGCGGACGACAAGCCGTTCGACCGGCTCGAGTCCGAGGAGTCGGCGTTCCACGACAGCGTGCGGGAGGAGTTCCTCGCGCTCGCGGACGCGGAGCCCCAGCGGTTCCTCGTCCTCGACGCATCGCGGCTGCCCGCCGACCTCGCGACCGACATCCAAGGGCGCATCCAGGCGCTCCTCAGTGGTGATGCCGCCGACGTCGTCGGCGGCGCCGATTAGGCTGTCGGAATGGTGAATTCGGCGGTCGCGGCGGCTCCCGCCGCACCGGCGGCGGTTCCGTGGGGCGCGGTCTGGGGCCAGGACGAGGCGGTGGCGACCCTCCAAGCGGCGGCATCCGACCCCGACTCGATGACGCACGCGTGGCTCATCACCGGCCCGCCGGGCTCGGGTCGATCGACCCTCGCGTACGCGTTCGCGGCCGCCCTCATCGCCGAGGAGGGTGACGAGCAGGCGATGCGCCAGGTGCTCGCCGGCACCCATCCCGACATGACGGCTCTGCGCACCGAAGGCGTGATCATCTCCATCAAAGACGCGCGCTCGCTCGTCGAGCGCTCGTACTTCAGCCCGTCTCTGGGGCGCTACCGCGTGATCGTGATGGAGGATGCCGACCGCATGGTCGAGCGCACGTCCAACGTTCTGCTCAAGGCCCTCGAAGAGCCGCCCGAGCGCACCGTGTGGGTGCTGTGCGCTCCGAGTGACGCCGACCTCCTGCCGACGATCCGATCCCGCGTGCGCACCCTGCGGCTCCGCGAGCCCGACATCGACGACGTGGCCCGCCTGATCGCGCAGCGTACAGGTGCCGACCTGTCCGTCGCCGAGCAGTCGGCACGGCACGCGCAGCGCCACATCGGCATGGCGCAGCGGCTTGCGACGGATGCCGCGGCCCGCGCTCGGCGTGACGCCATGCTGCGAGGCGTCCTCGCCGTCCGCGGTGTGGGCGATGCGGTCGAAGTCGCCGGCCGCGTCGTTGCTGCCGCGACCGAAGACGCGAAGGCGCTGACCGCGGAGCGCGACGAGGCGGAGCGCTCGAGCCTTCTGCGCACACTCGGAATCGCCGAGGGCGCGGCGGTGCCGCCCGCGGTCCGCTCCCAGCTGAGTGCCCTCGAGGACGACCAGAAGCGCCGTGCGACGCGGAGCCTGCGCGATGGCATCGACCGCGTTCTCACCGACCTGCAGTCGATGTTCCGCGACGTCGTGATGCTGCAGTTCGGTCGGGGGGCCCCGGCCGACGGCGACCTCATCAACCGCGAGCTCGAGCCGGAACTGCGAGCCGTCGCGTCCACATGGTCGGTCGAGCGATCGCTCGTCGTGCTCGACCAGATCGCCGAGACGCGCCGCAATCTCGAACAGAACGTCGCCCCCACGCTCGCCCTGGAAAGCATGCTCGTGACCGTCGCGAGCGGAAGGATCCCGTGAAGATCACCGCATCCACCTCGACCGCATCGCGCCGGGCGGGCCGCCTCGTCGCGGTCGTGGCCGGGCTGGTTGCAGCATCCGTGGCGCTGTCCGGGTGCCTGTACGCGATCATCCCCGACACGAAGCCGTCTTCGACGGAGAGTCTCGCCCCCGACACCGAGGGCGTCTCGGCCGACCTGCTGCCCTTCTACGAGCAGAGTCTGTCGTGGTCCGACTGCGACGGGTTCGAGTGCACGACGGTGACCGCACCGCTCGACTGGGCCGATCCCGGCGCCGGTGAGGTCGAGCTCTCGGTGATCCGCCAGCGATCGCTCGCGGGTGAGGCGATCGGTTCGCTCCTGACGAATCCGGGTGGGCCCGGAGCCAGCGGTGTGGGACTGATCCGCGAGAGCATCGCCTTCGCGGTGGGCCCGGCCCTTCAGGAGCAGTTCGACGTCATCGGCTTCGACCCTCGTGGCGTCGGTGAGTCGACCGCGGTCCGCTGCTTCGATGACGCAGAGATGGATGCCTACCTCTTCGACATTCCGGCAGACCCGCGTGGATCCGACGCGTGGACCGCGGATCGGACGCGGGGTAACCAGGAGTTCTCCGACGCCTGCGAGGCAGGCAGCGACGGCATCCTGCCGTTCATCACGACGGAGAACGCGGCGCGCGACATGGATCTCCTTCGCGCCGTGCTGGGCGACACCGAGCTGAACTACCTCGGCTACTCGTACGGGACGTTCCTGGGCGCGACGTACGCCAAGCTCTACCCCGAGAAGGTGGGGCGACTCGTGCTGGACGGGGCGATCGACCCGTCGGTGTCGGGGGCGGATGTCAGCACCACGCAGGCGATCGGCTTCGAGTCGGCCCTGCGCGCCTACATGGCGGACTGCCTGGCAGGGTCGGACTGCCCCTTCCGGGGGACGGTCGACGAGGGCATGGCCGACCTGGGCACGATGCTCGCGGGCGTCGACCGGTCACCGCTTCCCGCCGCCGACGGCCGCATGCTCGGGGCGGACTCCCTGCTGACCGGCATCATCGCGGCGCTCTACGCCGAGGACAGCTGGCCGTACCTCACGATCGCCCTGACCGATGTGCTGCAGGGCGATCCCGAGGTGGCGTTCCAGCTCGCTGATTTCTACTACAACCGCGAGAACGGCGCCTATCTCGACAACTCGACCGAGGCGTTCCGTGCTTACAACTGCATGGACTACCCGATCGACACGAGCGGTGAAGCCCAAGCGGCAGCCGATGCCCTGATCGCCGCCGAGGCCCCCACCGTGGCGCCGTACTGGTCAGGCCCCGACCCCTGCGAGGACTGGCCGTATCCGCCGGCCGGCACGCGCGGCGAGATCACCGCCGACGGGGCCGCTCCGATCGTGGTGGTCGGGACGACCAACGATCCCGCGACGCCGTACGAGTGGTCGGTGGCGCTGGCCGATCAGCTCTCGTCGGGCGTGCTCGTCACGCGAGTGGGCGAGGGTCACACCGGGTACAACAAGGGCAACGCGTGCGTCGACGCGGCGGTCGAAGTGTATCTGCTGCAGGGCGCGGTCCCCGAAGACGGCTTGCGCTGCGAATAGGACGGATGCCGGGGCCCGGGGCGTTCGCGGGCGGTCCGGCGACCCTGTAAGATCGATGATCGTGCATCGCGCGAGCGGCGCGCGCCACCTTAGCTCAGTCGGCAGAGCATCTCACTCGTAATGAGAAGGTCGAGAGTTCGATTCTCTCAGGTGGCTCGGATGGGCTCCGGCCCGGTTCACGGCATGAGGCCCGCTTCCGGCGGGCCTCCGTCCTCGGCCCCGATCTGGATCAGCGACACGCTGGGACACAGACAGAGGTGGAACAGCGACATGGACGCAGCGGTCGATGCCGTCGTCGAGATCTTCACGTGGGTCGGCTTCGGCGCGGGCGCTCTGCTGGCCGGCATCGCCCTGGTCGCCTACCTGTTCGACGGCACCTGGGTTCCCGTGCGGGCGGTCGTCGAGACCACCGAGAACGGCAAGGTCGTGCGCTGGTTCGATGAGGACGGCGGCGTGAACGAAGCGGGGTTGAACCACGAGCAGCTGCACGCCGTCGGCGGCGCGGGCATGTACGACATCTTCGCGCGCCGCGGGTGGCACAACCGCATGCGGCTCACCCAGCACTCGCCGCTGGTACGCTCGATCACCCTGCTGGCGGCGGGCCTGATCCTGCTCGGCGTGGTGGCGCTGATCGTCTCGTGGGTGCTGCTGTTCATGCGGGGCTGAGCCTGGTCTGACCGTCGTCGTGGATCACGCGAGGGCGAGCATGCCTCCCGCGAAGAGCGCCAGCGCCAACCCGGCCCACTGCACGGCTGCGACGCGTTCGCGCAGGACGATCGCCGCGAGGAGGATGGTCCCGGCCGGATACAGCGCGGTCAGGGCGGAGACGATCGTCAGGTCGCCGGTGCGCAGCGCGAGGAGCATGAGCGCGTTGGCGGCGGCATCCACCACACCGCACGCGATCGCCAGCCACCACGCGCGTGTTCGCGATCCGCCGCCGCCCGATTCTGCAGTGCCGGCGGGCGCGGCATGCTCCAGGTCTGCGTGTCCGGACGGCGTCGCGCCGATCGCGACGCCGGACACGTCGAGGACGGATGCCGCAGGCCGTCCTCGCCGGAGGGCTCGGACCACCAGCACACCGATGATGACGAACGTGATGGCCATGTTCGTCACCCGCGTCATGACCAGCGGCACGAGCCCGCTCTCGGAGCTGGTCTGATCGATCACGATGAGGAATGAACCGATCGCGAGCCCCGCGCCGACGGCCATCACGAGCCCGCGCACACCGGGTCGCACGACCTTCTCGCCGGGGATGAATCCGACGAGCACCACCGCGATCAGGGCGACACCCAGTCCTGCGTAGCCGAGGAGAGACAGCGTTTCGCCGTCGACCAGGAGTCCCCACAGCATCGGAGCGATCGCCGAGACCACCGCAGTGAGCGGCGACAGGATGCTCATGGGCCCGAGCGCCAGGCACGCGTACAGCAGCGCGATGGCGACGACCCCGATCGCGCCGGCGAGCACTCCCCACGCCACATCCGTCGCTGACCATGCCCCGCCGACGAAGGGCAGGGCAAATACCAGGACGACGAAGCCGGACGCCGCTGCCGCGGAGGTGACGACGATCGACCGCAGCCGCTCGGCCGCGAGTCCGCCGAGGAAGTCCGCCGCGCCGTAGATGATTGCGCCGACGAGCGCCAATCCGGCAGAGAGCATGGTCGCTCCAGCTTACGGAGTTGCCGGTCGCGTCATATTGCTAGATAAGCTAGCAATATGCAGCAAGCGCGTTCCTCCCACCGTCAGCCGACGCGCTGGCTGAGGGTCGGCATCCCTGTTCTCCTCGTCCTCGTCTGGCTGATCGGGGGCTCGATCGGCGGACCCTACTTCGGCAAGGTCGATGAGGTCGCGACCAACGATCAGTCGTCATTCCTGCCGGAGAGCGCGGATGCCACTCAGGTGAGCGAGCGACTGCCCGACTTCCTCGGCGACGACAGCATCCCTGCGGTCGTCGTGGTCACGGGGGAGGCCGCCCTCACGGATGCTGAGCTCGAAGCGCTCCAGATCCTGAGCGAGGACATCGCCGGCATCGAGGGCGTCCTGGAAGGGGTCTCACCGGCCATTCAGTCCGAGGACGGCGAGGCGGTGCAGATCTTCGTGCCGATCGACTCCACCGGCGAGGTGCGCGAGGTCGTCGAAGAGATCCGCACGATGGTGTCGGAGGAGCTGCCGAGCACGCTCCAGGGGTGGGTGACCGGGCCCGCGGGCTTCACCGCCGACCTCGTCAAGGGATTCCTCGGCATCGACGGGCTGCTGCTCATCGTGGCGCTGATCGCGGTCTTCATCATCCTCGTGATCGTCTACCGCTCGCCTCTGCTGCCCATCCTCGTGCTCCTGACGTCGGTCTTCGCTCTGTGCGTCGCCCTGCTGACGGTGTGGTGGCTCGCGTACGCCGGGATCGTCGTGCTCAACGGGCAGGTCCAGGGCATCCTCTTCATCCTGGTGATCGGCGCCGCGACCGACTACGCCCTGCTGTACGTGGCGCGTTTTCGAGAGGCGATCGGCACCGGTGCACGCCGGTGGGATGCCACGACCCAGGCGTGGCGGGGCTCGTTCGAGCCCATCATCGCCTCCGGCGGCACAGTCATCGCCGGACTCCTCTGTCTGCTGCTGTCCGACCTCGCGACCAACCGCGCACTCGGTCCGATCGCCTCGATCGGCATCGCGTTCTCCGTGCTGTCGGCCCTCACGTTCCTTCCGGCTCTGCTCGCCCTGTTCGGCAAGATCGCCTTCTGGCCCTTCATCCCGAAGCAGGGGATGGTCGCCATTCCGGACGATCTGACCCAGCCGGTCGCGGGTTTCTGGCCGCGCCAAGCCCGATTCGTCGCGCGTCACGCGCGGCGCGTCTGGATCGTCAGCACTCTGGTGCTGCTGATCGCCGCCGTCGGGCTGCTCCAGCTGAAGGCCGACGGAGTGCCGTCCAGCGACCTCGTGCTCGGCGCGTCCGAAGCGCGGGACGGGCAGGACGCCCTGGCCGAGCACTTCCCTGCCGGATCCGGCAGTCCCGTGTACGTCATCGTGCCCGAGGGCGACGTGGTGGACACCGTCGAGGTGCTCGAGGCAGCAGACGGCATCGAGTCGGTCGCGACGGCATCTGAGGGTTCGCCCACCGGACAGGCTTCCGCGACCGTCGAGGGCGGGGAGGCGGTGTTCCGCGTCGCGAGCCCGCCCGGTGCTGCGGCGCCGGCGCCGACCGTCTCCGACGGTGACGTGCTGCTCATCGGAACGCTGACGGATGCGGCCGACTCCGCAGCCGCAGAGAACACGGTGCGCGAACTGCGCGCCGACCTCGACGATGCCCTCGGCGCCGGCGTTGCGCTGGTCGGAGGGGTGACCGCGACCGATATCGATTCGAACGACACGTCGATCCGCGACCGCACGATCATCATCCCCGTCGTGCTGCTGGTGATCCTGCTGATCCTCATGCTGCTCCTCCGCGCGATCCTGGCGCCGGTGCTGCTGATCCTGAGCGTCATCCTCTCGTTCGCGGCCGCTCTCGGCGTCAGCGCGATCGTCTTCAACAATGTGCTCGGATTCCCGGGCGCTGATCCGGCGGTGCCGCTGTACGGATTCGTCTTCCTCGTTGCGCTCGGGGTGGACTACAACATCTTCCTCATGTCCCGCGTGCGGGAGGAGGCGCTCGTGCACGGCACGCGCCCCGGAATCCTGCGGGGACTGGTCGCGACGGGCGGGGTGATCACCTCGGCCGGGCTCGTCCTCGCGGCGACCTTCGCCGCGCTCGGTGTGATCCCTATCCTGTTCCTCGCGCAGATCGCATTCATCGTCGCCTTCGGCGTGCTGCTGGACACCTTCATCGTGCGGTCGCTGCTCGTCCCCGCGGTGACCTACGACATCGGGCGCGCGATCTGGTGGCCGTCGAAGCTGTGGCGGAACGGTCCGGAGCTCGGCGGTGACCCTTCGACAAGCTCAGGGTTCGGGAACGCGGTCGCTGATGGCAGGTCACCGGTCGCTGATGGCACGTCACCGGTCGCTGATGGCACGTCACCGGTCGCTGAGCCTGTCGAAGCGTCGGACCACCCGCTGACGCGAGCAGAGTACCGTCGTACGCTCGATTCATGACCAGAGCACTGTTCATCGTCGACGTCCAGAACGACTTCACTGAGCGGGGCGCCCTCGGCGTGGTCGGGGGCGACGAGGTGGCCGAGCGGATCACCCGCTTCCTTGCTCAGCACGCCGGCGACTATGAGATCGTGGTCGCGTCCCGCGACTGGCACGACGCCGACAACGACAACGGCGGGCACTTCGCATCGGGTGAGCCCGACTTCGTCGACAGCTGGCCGGTGCACTGCGTCGCGGGCACGTATGGAGCGGAATACGACGAGGGTTTCGACACATCCTCAGTCACGCATCATCTCAAGAAGGGTCAGGGCAAGCCGGCGTACTCGCTCTTCGAGGGGGTCGCGGATGACGGGACCACGGCGGCGCAGCTGCTCGAACGCCATGGCATCATCGACATCGACGTCGTCGGGCTGGCGACGGACTACTGCGTGCGTGCGTCGGCACTCGACGCGATCGAGCACGGCCGTCACGTGCGTGTCTTCACCGACCTGGTCGCCGGGGTTCAACCCGCCTCCAGCGAGAAGGCGCTCGCCGAGATCGGCCACGCCGGGGCGCAGCTGGTCGAGTCGGGTGCCTGAGTCCGTCGCCGTCCGCCGCGTTGGCCTGAGCGAGACGCCGCGCGTGCGCAGCATCCGGCTCGAGGCGCTCGGCGACCCCGCAGCCGGGATCGCTTTTCTCGAGACGCGAGAGCAGGCCGAGGCTCAACCGGACGAGTTCTGGCAGGAGCGCACCGCCGGCGCCGCGCTGAGCGACTCGGCCGCGCAGTTCGTGGCAGAGGCCGGCCGCGACTGGGTCGGGACCGTGACCGTGCTGATCCCCGACCCGACGGTGACGGACTACTTCGGGCGCCCTGCCGTGCAGGGTCGCGCGCTGGTGGTCGCTGTGTACGTCAGGCCGTCGCATCGTGGTCGGGGAACGCTCGACGCCTTGATGGACGCTGCCGCGGAGTGGGCTCGCGGCGCCGGAGAGACGGAGCTCGTGCTCGACGTCCACGAGCTCAACGTCCCCGCGCAGCGCGCGTACGCACGGCTGGGGTTCGTTGCGACCGGCCGGACCTCGGAGGCGCCGAGCGGCACCGAGCTCGAGATGGTGCGGGGGCTGTGATCGGGACCGCCGAGGACGTCCGCGCGGCGCTGGAGGCGGCGGCATCCGTCGACGAGCGTCTCAAGATCCGCAAACGCATGACGGACGAGGTAACGCGGGTGATCGGCGTGCGCATGGGCACGATCTTCGCGATCGCGAAGACCCACGGCGCGATGCCCCTTTCCGAAGTGGACCGGCTGCTCGTATCGGACACGTACGAGGAGCGGATGGTCGCCGTCAGCATCCTCGACTACAAGGCACGGGCGAAGAATGTCGACCGCGCTGCCCTCTACGACCTCTGGCTGCGGAGACTCGACCGCATCGACGCGTGGGATTACATCGACCGTTCGGCGCCGCGCGTGATCGGCTGGTACCTGCTCGACAAGCCGCGCGACGTGCTGTTCGAGCTCGCGGGGTCGGAGAACCGGTGGCATCGCCGCACGGCGATCACAGCGGCCTTCTGGATCATCCGCGCAGGCGATCTCGACGACCCGCTCGCCCTCTGCGAGCTGCTGGCGGCCGACCCGGAGCATCTCGTGCAGAGCAACGTCGGTGTCGCGCTGCGCGAGATCGGGCGTGCGGACCGGGGGAGGCTCGAAGAGTTCCTCGACCGGCGCGGGGGAGACCTGTCTGCGCAGGCACGGCGGACGGCGCGGACCGAGCTCTGAGTCCCCGGCAGCCGAAGTAGGCTGGATGTCGAGGGCCTCTAGCTCAGTCGGTAGAGCATCGGACTTTTAATCCGCGGGTCGTGGGTTCGAGCCCCACGGGGCCCACAAGCATGAGAGGACGTCGCGTCAGCGGCGTCCCCTCATGCTTTTCGGCCCCGTGTCGTCGAGAACGTGCTCTGGGCGGGCCCACGCCGCCCGAGGCTCGGCGCGCCGCGAAGCGGCGTGTGGAGTGGCGGTGGGGACGAGCCCCACGGGGCCCACCTACGACAGGAGGACGTCGCCGAAGGTGACGTCCTCCTGCCTCTGGCAACAGCACGACCGCCGACGCCCCCTCGCGGGCGTCGACGGTCGTGCCGTTTCAGACTGGGGCTATGCCCCAGACCCCCGACGTGCCAGTGGCACGCCCCCCAGGGACCCGGCCGAAGCCGGGGGTCCTCATCACATCGCCGGCGGCATCAGCACCGTGTCGATGAGGTAGACGGTCGCATTGGCCGTCTGGACTCCGCCGCAGATGACGGCGGACTGGCCGTTGACGACGATCTCGTCACCGCTGCCGGTCACCTCGAGGTCGGCGCCGTTGACGGTGGTGTGCATGCCCTCGATGTCGTCCGGCACGATCTGGCCGGGGATGACGTGGTAAGTGAGGATCGAGCTCAGCAGCGCGGTGTCGGTCTTGAGAACCTCGATCGTCGCGGCGTCGATCTTCGCGAACGCGTCATCGGTCGGTGCGAACACCGTGAACTCGTCGCCGTTCAGCGTGTCGACGAGATCGACCTCGGGGTTCAGCTGCCCGGAGACCGCGGCGGTGAGCGTGGTGAGGATCGGGTTGTTCGACGCGGCGGTGGCCACCGGATCCTGAGCCATTCCGGCGACGGAGCCGGCGCCGTCGGGGACGGCCTCCGCGTACCCGGCGCAGCCGGCACCGACGAGGTTGGCCGCCGGGTCCATTTCAGCCTCGGGCGCCATCGTCTCCTCGACCGCGGGCGGTGCGGTCGTCTCTTCCGCCGTGTCGGTTGCGCTCGACATAGGCGAACACGCGCTCAGGGCGATCGCAGCGGCGACGGCCAGGGGACCGAGCAGATACAGCTTCTTGCGGGACATCTTGTCCTCCTAGGTTTCGCGGCGCCGGAGCGGCGCCGCAGGTCCAGTGGTGCTGTGGCCGCTCAGGCGGCTACACGAGGTCTTCGGCGCCCTCACCGGATCGGATGGGACATTCCCGAAATGAATCTCCGCCAGGACTGTCAACCCTCGCGTCACGTGAGGGCGCCCGCGCGGGACTAAGGCATGCTGGGGGAGTGGTGATCGATGGTGTGGACGTGCCTCCGGACGGCGCCGACGCGGTCGACCATGCCGGTGACCTGCTGCAGCGCGTCGCGAACGGCGATCAGGCCGCGTTCGCCGGCCTGTACGACATGCTTTCGCCGCGCGCATTCGGCTTGATCCTGCGCGTGCTCGTCGACCGCTCGCAGAGCGAAGAGGTGCTGCAGGAGGTCTTCCTGGAGATCTGGCAATCCGCGTCGCGGTTCGCTCCGAACAAGGGTCAGGGAAGATCGTGGGTACTCACGATCGCACATCGCCGGGCGGTGGACCGCGTGCGGTCCGCTCAGGCGAGCACCGATCGAGACGTCAAAGCGGGCTTTCGGGACATCGGCGTCGCGCACGACGGCGTCGCCGAAGAAGTGGAACTGCGGATCGAGGGGCAGCGCGTCTCCGAGGCGCTCGCAACCCTCCCCGACCCGCAGCGCGAGGCCATCACCCTCGCGTATTTCGGAGGTTACAGTCAGAGCGAGATCGCGGCACTCGTGGGAGCGCCGCTGGGAACGATCAAGACGAGGATGCGGGACGGCCTGTCCCGCCTTCGGGTGCAGATGGGGGTGACATCGTGAACGAGCAGGAGTTCGCCGAGCTGGCGGCCGGATACGCTTTGGACGCCCTGTCGCCCGATGACACCGTTGCTTTCGAGACCGCGCGTCGACAGCACCCGGAATGGGAGCACCACGTGACGGCGGATGCCGCGACCGCGGCCCTGCTGGCCGAGGACGTCGCTGAGGTCTCGCCTCCGCCGGGTGTTCGCGCCGCACTGCTCGCGCAGATCGCCGGGCCGGCGTCTCCGCCCGTCGTGGCCGAGCCGGCCGATCTTTCCAACCATGCCGACCGCCCCTCCGCCGCGCCCGAGCCCGCAAAGCCTCGCCGATGGGGTTCGCGCTCCTGGTTCGCGCTCGCCGCCTCGCTCGCGCTGCTGGTGGGCGTCGGCTGGGGTGCGGTGTTCGTGAGCGAGCAGCTCACCACACCGGCATCCGTCGTCGCACTCGACGAGATCGAGTCGGCATCCGACGCGGAGTCGGAGACGGCCACACTCGCCGACGGCGGACAGGTGACCGCCCACTGGTCGGAATCGGTCGGCAAGGCCGTGCTCGTCTCGGACGGGCTGCCCGTCATCGCCGACGACGAGAGCTTCGAGCTGTGGTTCGTGCGCGACGGCGCCCCGATCTCCGCCGGCACGTTCACGGCTGAGGGCGGCTCTGCGACGGCGCTGCTCGACGGCGCGCTCGAGACGGGCGACGTCATCGCCGTCACGGTGGAGCCAGCCGGCGGGTCGCCGACCGGTCAGCCGACGACGGATCCGATCGTCATCATCGAGACCGCATGACGGCGTGATCGGCATCGTCCGATGCCGAATGGTCACGGGCCCGCCGCCGCGATCCGCGGGTAGCCTGGAACGGTGAGCGACGATTCGAGGGAGTTCCACAAGCCCGTGCGGCGCCCGGCCGAGCTCTTCGATCGGCGGTTCGCGGCTGAGGATCCGGCGGAGGTCTCGCGCGTCGCGCATTCCACCGCTCAGGCCCTTCTGGCACGGGCCCGCACCGACCCCGACGGTGAGATCGTCGATCGACTGGTGGCCTTCACCGCCGAGCACGGCATCGACGACATCGCCGAGCTGTGGTCACGGTCGCCCGCGCGTTCGCTGCCGGGCGCCCTCTGGCGGCTGTATCTGATCCAGCTCATGATCCACGACGACCCGCACACCGCCGCTCTGCTCTACGAGCGCGGGAGGGTGGAGATCGCCTCCGTCGACCCCGTCGTTGCCGGAGCGCCGACCCCCGCCGGTCCCGACGAGCTCGTCGGCGTCATCGACTCGATCCTGCGCGGGCTGTTCCAGGGCGACTTCGCCGTGGCGCTCGACCGGGCCGCGGCGTTCTGCCGGGTGCAGGCATCCGGTGCGAGCCATCTCGCCGACGACTACGAGGCGACCGAGCCCGACCGGGCATCCGCTCTCACGACGCGCGCGCTGCGGCTCGCCGATTACGCGACCGACCTCGCCGCCTGCGCCGCCCTCTGGCGCCGCGAGTCGCTGACCTGAGGCCCCACCTCCGCTGAGACTGCAACGGAGCCTCGAGACTGCGGGCATTACCCGCTGTCTCGAGCAGCGGTTGCACTCTCACGGGCAAGAGAAGTGCCGGGCCGCAGAACGCCTCTCGGCGCGGAGCCGCTCGCAGCGGCAGAAGATGGAGCCCGGGGTTACTGCGGCCCGGCTGTTCCAGTGTAACCGAGCACTCCCCGCGGGCATTCCCTTCGCCGCCCTCGGTAGGCTCGAATCCATGGCCTGGCGCTTTGCTCTCATGATCGACCCCGCGGCATCCGACGATCCCGGCCCCGACTTCGCGAGGACGTTCTCGGCCGTCGATCCCACGGCTCCGGCCCTGAGCGTCGGCGAGCTCAGCACGCAGCGCGGCGATGGGATCTTCGAATCCCTCAGCGTCGTCGACGGCCACGCGCAGGAGGTGCAGGCGCACCTCGATCGCCTCGCGCACTCCGCGGAGATCTGCGATCTCGCGGCGCCGAATCCGGAGCAGTGGCGTCAAGCGGTCGCGCTGGCGGCAGACCACTGCGGGCCGGGCGAAAGCGTGATCAAGCTGATCCTCAGCCGCGGCGTCGAGCACGGTCCGGCGCCGACCGCCTGGGTCACGGCCGCACCCGCCGCGGACTTCTCGAAGCCGCGACGCGAGGGCGTCAGGGTCGTCACCCTCGACCGCGGCTACGACAGCGGCGTGCCGGTGCGCGCCCCGTGGCTTCTGCTGGGCGCGAAGACGCTCTCGTACGCGGTGAACATGGCGGCGATCCGCGAGGCGAAGAGACGGGGAGCGGACGACGCGATCTTCGTCTCCTCCGATGGCATCGTGCTCGAGGCCCCGACCGCGTCCCTCATTCTTCGGATCGGCGACACCTATGTCACCCCGGCTCCGACCGGCGGCATCCTGCAGGGCACGACTCAGCTGAGCGCCTTCGCGTGGTTGGAGCAGCAGGGATTGACGACGTCGTACACCGATGTCGCGACGTCGGAGCTTTCCCGAGCGGATGCCGCATGGCTCGTCTCATCCGTGCGTCTGGCTGCGCCCATCACCGAGATCGACGGCGTTCCCGTTGCACTCGACTCCGCCTTCACCGCGCGCCTCAACGAGTACCTGCTCAGCCCGCGCGACTGACTTCGCGGCCCTACCCGTGTCTCGATACGCGCTGGCGCGCTCCTCGACAACCGGCTTCGGGTGTCCGCCTTGCGGCGGTCACCCGAAGCGGCCCGAGACGTAGTCCTCGGTCGCCTGCACGGTCGGCGTGGTGAAGATCGAACGGGTGTCGCCGTACTCGATCAGCTTGCCGGGCTTGCCGGTGCCGGCGATGTTGAAGAACGCGGTGCGGTCCGAGACACGCGAGGCCTGCTGCATGTTGTGGGTCACGATCACGATGGTGTACTCGTTCTTCAGCTCGCCGATCAGCTCCTCGATCGCGTAGGTCGAGATCGGGTCGAGCGCCGAGCACGGTTCGTCCATCAGCAGCACCTGCGGCGACACGGCGATCGCGCGGGCGATGCACAGGCGCTGCTGCTGGCCGCCGGACAGACCCGAGCCGGGCTTGTCGAGGCGGTCCTTGACCTCGTTCCAGAGGTTCGCGCCGGTGAGCGACTTCTCGACGAGGGCATCGGCATCCGACTTGGAGATGCCCTTGTTGTTGAGCTTGACCCCGGCGAGCACGTTCTCCTTGATCGACATCGTCGGGAAGGGGTTCGGGCGCTGGAAGACCATGCCGACCTGGCGGCGGACGAGTACGGGATCGACGGTCGGACCGTACAGGTTGTCGCCGTCCAGCAGCACCTCGCCCTCGACGCGCGCCTTCGGAATGACCTCGTGCATGCGGTTGAGCGTGCGCAGGAAGGTCGACTTGCCGCATCCGGACGGACCGATGAACGCGGTCACCGAGCGCGGCTCGATCGAGAGCGATACTCCCTCGACGGCGAGGAATTCGTCGTAGTAGACGTTCAGATCGTTGACTTCGATGCTCTTCGACACTTCGTTCCTCTGAGATTCGGGTTCGGGTTGGGGCCGCGTCAGCGGACGAGTTTGGGGGCGAAGATCTTCGCCACGAGACGCGCGATGAGGTTGAGCGCCATCACGATGACGATCAGCACCAGTGCCGCCGCCCACGCACGGTCGATGTACGCCTGCGCAGGAATGCCCTGGTTCATGTACTGCGAGTAGGCGAACACCGGCAGCGTCATCATCCGTCCCTCGAACAGGTTGTAGTTCATGGATGCCGTCACACCCGCCGTCAGCAGCAGCGGAGCCGTCTCGCCGATGACCCGCGAGATCGACAGCATGATGCCGGTCGTGATGCCCGCGATCGAGGTCGGCAGGACGACCTTCACGATCGTCAGCCACTTCGGCACGCCCAGGGCGTAGGCCGCCTCGCGCAGCTCGTTCGGCACGAGGCGCAGCATCTCCTCGCTCGAGCGGACGACGACCGGGATCATGAGCACCGCCAGCGCGACCGAGCCCATGATGCCCATGCGGATGCCGGGACCGAGGAACAGCGCGAACAGGGCGTACGCGAAAAGGCCGGCGACGATCGACGGGATGCCGGTCATCACGTCCACGAGGAAGGTGATGCCCTGCGCGAGGCGCTTGCCGGCGCCGTACTCGACGAGGTAGATCGCGGTGAACAGGCCGATCGGGATCGAGATCACGGCAGCGGCCAGGGTGATCAGCAGGGTGCCGACGATCGCGTGCAGGGCGCCGCCGCCCTCGCCCACGACGTTGCGCATCGAGGAGGTGAAGAACTCGGCCGACAGCCCGGCGATGCCGTTGACCAGCACCGTCCAGGCGACCGACACCAGCGGGACCATCGCCAGCAGGAATGCTGAGGCGACGACACCGGTGACGAGGCGGTCGACCCCCTTGCGGCGACCCTCGACCAGGCTGGAGATCACCAGGATGAGCACGAGATAGGCCAGCACGGTCACGATGCCGATGCCGGCGATGCTCAATTCGCCGCCGGATGCGATCGCCAGCATCGCGAAGAAGATCAGGCTCGCGACGGCGCTGCCGGCCAGGATCGCCCAGGGTGCCCATTTGGGCAGGCGACCGCTGGTGAGACGCATCGGCGGGGAGACCGGTGCCGAAGCGGGCGGGCTGGGGGGAGCAGTGGTGATCGTCATGTCAGTTCGCTCCTGAGAATTCCTTGCGGCGGCTGACGATCCAGCGGGCCAGTGCGTTGACCGCGAACGTGACGATGAAGAGGATGAGGCCCGTGGCGATCAGCACGTTGATGTTCGTGCCATAGGCCTCGGGGAACGTGAGGGCGATGTTCGCCGGGATGGTGCTGGGGTTCGTCGAGGTGAAGAGCTGGAAGGTGATGACACCGCTCGCGGAGAGCACGAGCGCGACGGCCATCGTCTCGCCGAGGGCGCGGCCGAGGCCGAGCATCGCAGCCGACACGATGCCGCTGCGGCCGAAGGGGAAGACGGCCATCGTGATCATCTCCCAGCGGGTGGCGCCGAGCGCCA
>Ga0190275_10001540_pt1 | contig 17055 bp, 16 predicted proteins | sample Popmic550T_FD_133745 | JGI IMG/M metagenome (GOLD analysis project Ga0190275, IMG submission 133745) | Populus adjacent soil microbial communities from riparian zone of Yellowstone River, Montana, USA - 550 T | ecosystem: Environmental > Terrestrial > Soil > Riparian zone > Trees stand | place...
AGCACGTGGTCGTCGAGGCGCTGCGGTCGGCCACCGCCGGCCGCGGCATGAGCCACGCCTGGCTGTTCACCGGTCCGCCCGGGTCCGGCCGCTCGAACGCAGCGGTCGCGTTCGCGGCCGCTCTCCAGTGCGACGACGGCGGCTGCGCCGAGTGCCACTCCTGCCACACCGTGCTGAAGGGCACCCACGCCGACGTCACGGTCGTGCGCACCGAGAAGCTCTCGATCGGCGTCGACGAGGTCCGCGACCTGGTCCGCCGTGCGGCCCTCGCCCCGGTGGGCCGGCGCTGGCAGATCATGATCGTCGAGGACGCCGACCGGCTCACGGAACAGGCCTGCAACGCGCTGCTCAAGGCGATCGAGGAACCGACCGACCGGATGGTCTGGGTGCTGTGCGCCCCGACCATCGAGGACGTGCTCCCCACGATCCGTTCCCGCACCCGGCTGGTGTCGCTGACCACTCCCCCCGCGGCGGACGTCGCCGACTTCCTGGTGCGTACCGACGGGGTGGCGGCCGAGCGGGCGTCGTACGCCGCACGCGCGAGCCAAGGGCACATCGGCCGGGCTCGCGCGCTCGCCCGCGACGACGAGGTCCGCGACCGCCGCGACAGAGTGGCCGCGATCCCCGCGACCCTGACCTCGCTCGGCGCCTGCCTGCGAGCCGCGACCACACTCGCCGAGGAGACCAAGGCCGAGGCCGACGCGATCACCGGTGACCTCGACGCCCGTGAGCGGCAGGACCTCGCGGAGGCGTACGGCGTCGTCGAGCGCGGCCGTCGGCCGCGGGAGTACGCCCCCGCCCTGGCTGCGCTGGAGCGCTCGCAGAAGACCCGCGCCAAGCGACGCCACCTCGACGTGGTCGACCGCGGCCTGATGGACCTCGCGTCGGTCTACCGCGACGCCATCGCGGTCGCAGCCGGAGCCCCCGGAGAGCTGGTCAACGAGGAGCTCCGGGCAGAGGTCGCACAGCTCGCGAGCGGCTCGAGCGCGGAGCTGAACCTCCGGCGGATCGGCTGGATCTTCGACGCGCGCGAGCAGATGCTGGAGTTCAACGTGCCCGTGCCGCTCGCGCTCGAGTCCATGATGCTGGCGCTGAAGCTGCCCGACGGGGCTCGCAGGTGAGGCGGGTTGTCGTCGCGGTCGTGGTGCTCGCGTTGGTGGGCGCTGGTGTCGGACTGGCGGCCGCCGGGCTGCTCGGCGAACGGTCCACCGACGAGCTCGGCCGCACCTACCCGCCCCCGCCGCCACAGGCCGGCTCCGAGGAGCCCCCGTCCGAGGGACTGGCACCGTTCTACGGCCAGGAGCTCGACTGGCAGCCGTGCGACGACGAGGAGTGCGCGACGCTCACGGTGCCGCTCGACTACGCGCGGCCACAGGGCCGCACCATCGAGCTGGCCCTCCTACGGGTCCCCGCCCGCGCCGAGCGGCAGGGAGCTGTAGTAGTCAACCCCGGCGGACCCGGCGCACCCGGCACCGAGTACGCCGCTGCCGCCAGCTCGGTGTTCGGGGCACCGCTGCTCGAGCACCTCGACGTGGTGGGCTTCGACCCCCGCGGCACCGGCCGCAGTGCGCCGGTCGACTGCCTGAGCGACGACGCGCTCGACGCGTACCTCGCCCTCGACCCGAGCCCCGACGACGCGGCCGAGCGGGCGGCGCTGATGCGGGGTGTGCAGGACGTCGGACGAGGGTGCGTGGCCGATGACGCCGAGCTCGCCGCCCATGTCTCCACGGTCGAGGCTGCCCGTGACATGGACGTGCTGCGCTCCGCCCTCGGCCGGGTCGCGCTCGACTACGTCGGCGCCTCCTACGGCACCAAGCTCGGCGCGACGTACGCCGAGCTGTTCCCTGACCGGGTCGGCCGCTTCGTGCTCGACGGCGCCGTCGACGTGTCAGCAACCTCGCGCGAGCTCAGCCTCGGCCAGGCGCGCGGCTTCGAGACCGCACTCCGGGCCTACGTCGAGAACTGTGTCGAGACGGTCGACTCCTGCTTCCTCGGCGAGACCGTCGACGAGGGACTCGAGAGGATCTCGGCGTTCCTCGCCGAGGTCGACGCCGAGCCGCTCCAGGCCGGCGACGGGCGACAGGTCACCGTCGGCAACGCCTTCTACGGTGTCGTGATGCCGCTCTACGTCCGCGAGTACTGGTACATCCTCAGCGCGGCGCTCCAGCAGGCGTTCGACGGCAACGGCGGCGCGCTGATGGCCCTGGCGGATCTGTACGCCTCGCGCAACCCCGGCGGCGGCTACACGGACAACAGCTCCGAGGCGATCCTCGCCATCAACTGCCTCGACGACCCGTTCGCGATCGGGCCACGGAAGGTTGCGGCCGAGCTCCCCGCATTCCGGGAGGCATCGCCGACCTTCGGCGACGTGTTCGCGTGGGGGATGGTCGGCTGCTCCGGGCAGGTGGCCGAGTCGACCGAGCAGCCGATCGAGATCGACGGGTCGGGAGCCGCGCCGATCGTGGTGATCGGCACGACCCGCGACCCGGCGACGCCGTACGAGTGGGCGGAGGCCCTCGCAGCCCAGCTCGAGTCGGCGGTCCTGGTCACCCGCGACGGCGACGGCCACACCGGCTACAACGTCGGCAACGACTGTGTCGACGACGCGGTCGAGAGCTACCTCCTGGAGGGCTCCGTCCCCGACGACGGCCTCACCTGTTGACGGGTTGTGATGGGTTCGGCGATCGACTGGATCCGCTTGGTCGCCAGGTCGATCATGAGCTGGGCCGCGGGCGAGAGGATGGCGCCGGCCCGGTGCACCACGGCGAACATGTCGAACTGTCGCGGCCGCAAGGACGCCATGCCCGCACCCCGTGCGAGCCTCGGGATCAGCTGCTCCGCGGCGCCGCGGGGGATCACGGTGTCGGCGAGCCCCATGCCGACCAGCTCGACGGCAGTCTCGACGTCCTCCACCTCGATCCGGGTCTGCGGGTTCTGTCCGGCCTCGTGCATCACCTGCCGCAGGATCATCCGGGTCGAGTCGACCGCCCGCCAGGTCGTCTCGGGCATCACCAGCGACGCGCGCGCCAGCCGCTGGGGCGTGACCGGCGTCGCCACCCGGTCGGGATCCATGCTGACGTAGACCAGCTCGTCGCGAGCGACCGGGATCACCGTCATGCCCTCGCTGTTCACGGTCGGCACCGCGATCATCGCCGCTTCGAGCCGACCGCGGCGCAGCTCGTCCTGCACCTCGTTGGAGTTCTGGCCGATCAGCTCGACCCGCAGGCCGGGGTGCTGCTTCAGCACGTCGGCGACCAGCCCGGCGCCGGCGTACAGCCGGGCGGTGCCGAACATGCCGAACCGGATCGTGCCGGTCTCGAACGCCGTCACCCGCTGCATCGCGCGCCGGGCCTCCTCGGCGGCGGCCAGGGTCCGCTCGGCGTGCGGTCGCAGCGTGTCCGCGACCGTGGTCGGCACCACTCCACGCCCCACCCGGCGGAACAGCTGGGCCCCGCAGGACTTCTCCAGCGACCGGATCTGCTCGGAGATCGAAGGCTGCGCGTACCCCAGCTCCTCGGCCGCCGCGGTCAGCGAGCCATGCTCGTACGTCGCGAGGAAGCACCGCAGCTGGTGCAGCGAAAACATAGGCATCTCCTTGAGGCTCCCCTGGAAAGGGAGGCTACCTCTATGGATCAATTTGGTCGATCATGGGGACAGGAACCTGGACCGAGAACCCTGAGGAGGACCCATGTTCGCCCACGACTGCACCGCCTGTGACCGCCGGCAGCTCATCTTCCCTGGGCAGGTCGATCGGATCGACAACACCGACCACGGCATGGTCGTCAGCTTCCGTTGCTGGTGCGGCTCTGAGCAGACCACGGTGACCGGCAGCGCTGGCCGCCGGCCGCTCGCCTCGCACGCCGCCTGAGCCTCCCAGGGCGGCTCCGAACGGGGCCGCTCTGAGTTTCGCGGCTCGCGCCGACGCTCCGTATACTCACCCGGGTTGCCCGGGCGAGTCCCGGGCAGCGCGCCGCCTTAGCTCAGTCGGTAGAGCGTCTCACTCGTAATGAGAAGGTCGTCGGTTCGATTCCGACAGGCGGCTCCGACCTCCCTCTGCGCCGATTTCGACAGGCGCACCTCGGCGCGACATGGCACGCTTGGGCGCCATGACCGTCCCGCCCGTCGTCGTGCTCGTGGAGGGACACAGCGACGTGGCGGCGCTCGACGTACTCGCGAAGGCGCAGGGGGTGCGCGACCGGCTCGACCTGGTCGCCATGGGTGGCGTCACCAACGTCCGGCACCACCTGGATGTGCTGGCCACGCAGCGGCCGCACGCGGTCGTGCTCGGGGTCTGCGACGCCGGCGAACGGCGCTACCTCGAGCGTGCCGAGGGGTTGGCCGGGGTGTTCGTGTGCGACCGGGATCTCGAGGACGAGCTGATCCGGGCGGTCGGGCCCGAGCAGGTCGTCGGGCTGCTGGACGAGCTGGGGGAGCTGCGACGGTTCCGGACGTTCCAGGACCAGCCGGAGTGGCGCGGGCGCGACCTGGCCGACCAGCTGCAACGGTTCGCCGGCACCAAGTCGGGTCGCAAGGCGGTCTTCGCGCGATTCCTGGCCCAGGCGATCGACGGTGGCCGCGTTCCGGAGCCGCTCGCGCAGCTGTTCGCGGCCGTGCAGGTCCGGCCTGAGATCAGGCGGTGACGAGCTCCGTGCGCTCGGCCGCGAGCTGGACGGCGCCCACGAGGCTGGCGCGCTCGCCGAGCTTGCTGATGACGATGGGGGTCTGTGCCACCGAGTCGAGCGCGTGGCGACGTAGGCCGGTACGGGTCGGCTCGAGCAGCAGCTCACCGGCCCGCGACATGGCCCCGCCGACGATGACGATGCCCGGGTTGAGCAGGTTGAGGACGCTCGCCAGCGCCCAGCCGAGGTGCAGCCCGGCGTCCTCGAGCACCCGGGTCGCGGCGACGTTGCCGTCGGTCGCAGCCGCGACCAGGTCGGTGAACGTGGCTCCGGGGAGGCTCGGGTCGACCAGCCGCAGCATGTGCTCGCTGGACGTGTAGGTCTCCAGGCACCCACGGCTGCCGCACCGGCACATCGGTCCCTGCTCGTCGACGGTCAGGTGGCCGATCTCGCCGGCCGTCCCGTCGGCACCGTGGAACAGCTGGTTGTCGATGATCAGGCCGGCGCCGACACCGCTGGCGATCTTCACGAACACCGACGTGCTGTGCCCCCGGCCGTGGCCCTGCCGGTGCTCGGCGAGCGCGCCGAGGTTCGCGTCGTTCTCGACCTGCGCCGGAGCGCCGAAGACCGCCTCGGCCGCCGCGCGGGCATCGACGCCCTCCCAGCCGGGGAAGATCGCCGACGACTTCACCACGTTGTTGACGACGGGCGCGGGCAGGCCGACGCTCACGCGCCGCAACGGCCCCACGCCGGGGTCGATCCGCGCCAGGACCGACGCGGCGAGCCCGAGCCCGGACTCGTGGCCCTGCGGCTCGACGATGACCCGTTCCTCCGCCAGCACCCGTCCGGTCAGGTCGCCGACCGCGACCGCGACGTGCCGGTGGCCGAAGTCGATCCCTGCGACCATGCCGGCCCGGGCCGAGAGGCGTACGGCGGAGCCCCGGCGCCCGCTGCCGGGCTCGATATCGAGCAACCCGCCGGCGGTCAGATCGCGCACGATGTTGGAGACGGTGGCGGGTGCGAGGCCGGTGACCCGGGCGATCTCCGCCTGGGTGTGTGCGACCTCGGGCTCGCCCTGCTCGCGCAGCACCGCCAGCACCCGGTGCTGGTTGGCCGCGCGCAGCGACGAGGTCGACCCTGGCGCCGGGTCGGTCGCGGGGGGCACGCTTCGGGCCATGGGCGAACCTTGCACCGTGACGCGGCTTGTCGTCAAGACATGTTCATAACAGATGGATTGTGGCGAAAGTGTCTCACTTCTTGTTCAACTCTTGACGACAAGGGTGTGACGCCCGACACTCGTTCCATCCGCACAGGGCACTGGTCAGCCGCCGGCGCCCCCATCGTCAAAGGAGATCCATCGTGACCAAGTCAGTCACGCGTCTGTCCGCCGTCGGCCTGACCGCAGTGCTCGCCCTCGGGGCCACGGCCTGCGGCGCCAACGAGGCAGAGCCCGAGGGCGGAGAGGGCGACGGTGGCGGTACCAGCATCGCGCTGCTGCTGCCCGAGTCCCAGACCACCCGCTACGAGACGTTCGACAAGCCGCTGTTCGAGGCCAAGGTCGCCGAGCTGTGCGACGACTGCGAAGTGCTCTACTACAACGCCGACCAGGACGAGGCCAAGCAGACCCAACAGGTCGACACCGCGATCAGCGAGGGTGCCTCGGTCATCGTGCTCGACCCGGTCAACGGCGCCGGCGCCGGCGGCATGGTGACGGCGGCCCAGGACGAGGGGATCCCGGTCATCGCCTACGACCGGTTCATCGCCGAGGCCGACTACTACATGTCCTTCGACAACGAGACCGTCGGCATGATGCAGGGCGAGGCCCTGGTCGAGGCGATGGGCGGCTCGGGCGGCATCCTGATGCTGAACGGCGCACCGAGCGACCCCAACGCCGCGCAGTTCAAGGCGGGCGCCCACAGCGTGATCGACGAGAGCGATCTCGAGATCCTCGCCGAGTTCGACAACCCCGACTGGACGCCCGAGGAGGCCCAGCAGTTCGTCACCGACCAGCTGAGCAACTTCGACGCGTCTGAGATCCAGGGCGTGTACGCCGCGAACGACGGCCAGGCCGGCGGCGTGGTCGCCGCTCTCACCGGCGGCGGGGTCGCAGAAGACGCGCTGCCCCCGATCACCGGACAGGACGCCGAGCTCGCGGCCGTGCAGCGGATCATCGCCGGCCAGCAGTCCATGACGATCTACAAGCCGATCCCGATCGAGGCGGAGACCGCGGCCGAGGTGGCCGTGAAGCTCGCGCAGGGTGAGGAGATCAGCGGCACCAGCGACACCGGAGTCGAGCTGACCGAGTACGAAGGCGTGCCGTCGTACATCTTCGACCCGATCGCCGTGACGGCCGAGAACGTCGCCGACACCGTGGTGGCCGACGGCTTCTACGCGGTCGAGGACATCTGCACCGAGGAGTACGCCGACGCCTGTGCGGCGGCCGGCATCAGCTGATGACGGAGACGATCACCGATCACGTCACGGGGCCGGTCGGGGACAGCGTGCTGTCCCTGACCGGCGTGAACAAGCGGTTCGGCGCCGTGCAGGCGCTCACCGACGTGTCCCTCGAGGTGCACGCCGGTGAGGTGGTCGCCCTCGTGGGCGACAACGGCGCCGGCAAGTCGACCCTGGTCAAGATCATCGCGGGCGTCTACCAGGCAGACGGCGGAGAGATCGTCTTCGACGGCCAGCGGGTCGAGGTCACCGGGCCGTCGGACGCCCAGCGGCTCGGGATCGCGACGGTCTTCCAGGATCTCGCCCTGTGCGACAACCTCGACGTGGTCGCCAACCTCTTCCTCGGCCAGGAGCGCACCTCCGTGTCCGTGCTCAACGAGGTGGAGATGGAGAAGGAGGCGTGGCGGCTGCTGCGCACCCTCTCCGCGAAGATGCCGTCGGTCCGGATCCCGATCGCCTCCTTGTCGGGTGGCCAGCGGCAGACCGTCGCGATCGCGCGCAGCCTGGTGGGCAAGCCCAAGGTCGTGATGCTCGACGAGCCCACGGCCGCCCTCGGCGTCGCCCAGACCGCGGAGGTGCTGAACCTCGTCGAGCGGCTGCGGGAGACCGGGCTCGCGGTGATCCTGATCAGCCACAACATGGCGGACGTGCAGGCTGTGGCCGACCGGATCGTGGTGCTGCGGCTCGGTCGCAACGCCGCCGACTTCACCGTCGAGGAAGCCACCACCGAGGAGCTCGTGGCCGCCATCACCGGCGCGTCCGACAACGTCGTGTCCGAGCGCGCCGCTCGGCGCACCCGTGAGGGGGGACCGGCCGATGGCTGAGACCACCGAGGCCGCGCAGGCCCAGGCCACCGCAGTGGCCGCCGACCTCGCCGACGAGCGGCTCATCCAGAGCCAGGGCGTCATGGGCTACCTGCGGCTGCAGGGGCGCCGGCTCCGGTCCGGCGACCTGGGCAACCTGCCCGTGATCATCGGGCTGGTCGTCATCAGTGTGGGCTTCTACCTGGAGAACGCGCGCTTCCTGTCCTCGCGCAACCTGGTCTCCATCACGCAGTACGCCGCGCCGATCGGCATCATCGCGCTCGGCATCGTGCTGGTGCTGCTGCTGGGCGAGATCGACCTGTCGGTCGGCTCGGTCAGCGGCATGGCCGCCGCCGTGATGGCGGTGCTGATGGTCAACGAGGGCCAGTCGACGATCGTGTCGCTGCTCGCGGGCGCGCTCGTCGGCGTCGCGGTCGGCCTCGTCTACGGCTTGCTCTACACAAGGCTCGGGGTCCCCTCGTTCGTGTTCTCGCTCGCCGGCCTGCTCGGGTTCCAGGGCGTCCTCCTCTTCGTGCTGGGCGACACCGGGACGATCAACCTCCCGAGCGACTCCTACCTGCTGGAGTTCACGCGGTTCAGCTTCGTCACCGGGTGGCAGTCCTACGCGATCGTCGGACTGGTCGTGCTGGTCTACCTGCTCGCGCAGTGGCGCACCGCCATGGCCCGCAAGGCCGCCGACCTGGCACCGCCCTGGTGGCCGCTGGTCTTCACCAAGGCGGTGCTGCTCGGCGCCGGGCTGGGCTTCGTGACGTACTACGTGAACATCGACCGGGGCTTCAGCTACCTGTGGTGGTTGTTCTTCGCCATGGTCGTGGCCGTCGACTTCGCACTCCGTCGCACCCTGTGGGGCCGGCACGTGTTCGCGGTCGGCGGGAACGTCGAGGCCGCGCGGCGGTCCGGCATCAAGGTCAACCGCGTCTACATCACGGTCTTCGTGTCGTGCTCCCTGCTGGCCGCCGTCGGCGGTCTGCTCGGGGCCGGCCTCCAGACCAGCGTGTCCCAGGCGACCGGCACGACCGACACCAACCTCACCGCCATCGCGGCGGCCGTCATCGGCGGCACCAGCCTCTTCGGCGGTCGCGGCTCGGCGTGGTCGGCGCTGCTGGGGATCCTGGTTCTCCAGGCGATCACCAGCGGGCTCAACCTCGCCGGCGTGGAGTCCGAGGTGCGTTTCATGGTGACCGGTCTCGTGCTGCTGATCGCGGTTGCGATCGACTCGGTGTCGCGCCGAGCGCGGTCGTCCAGCGGACGAGGGTAGCGACGCCCAGCGACCCACCCCCCAGCGCCACCGCCCCGGGACCGGCAGAACCGGTCCTGGGGCGGTGCTGGGGACCTACTCGGCGCCGCCCGCCGCCCGCCGCATCGGCACGTGCGCGATGCCGTCCTCGAGGAACTCCTCGCCGTCGACCGCGAAACCGAAGCCGGCGTACCACGCGGCCAGCGGTGTCTGCGCGTCGAGCGCGATGTCGCGGCCGGGGCACGCCGCGACGGCGGCGCCCATGAGCCGGTCGGCGAGTCCTCGACCGCGGCCTGCGGCTGCGAGCACCACCCGGCCGATCCGCCACTCGCCGCCGTCGTCGAGCACCCGGGCGTAGCCGATGACCGCGTCCCCCTCGCGCAGCACGACGTGCACGGTGCCGGGCTCGGGGTCGCGACCGTCGAGGTCGGGGTACGGGCACTCCTGCTCGACGACGAAGACCTCCTGCCGCAGCCGCCAGACGGCGTACGCCGTGGCGGGGTCCAGGTCGCCGAACGGCACGGCACGGACGGTGATCGGTGGCGTGGTCATCGCAGGAAGTCCAACGTGGCTCGGCGGGCGACCCGCGCCTCGGGGATGAACGGCAGCAGCGGGAAGACGTGCAGCAGGTCCGGTGCCTCCAGGTAGGTGAGGTCCCAGTCGCTGGCGGCGGCCCGGTCGGCGAGCAGCCGGCAGCCGGGCACCAACAGGTCGCGGCTCCCGCAGAACATCAGCGCGCGCGGCAGGCCCGACAGGTCGCCGAGTGCCGGGCTGACCTCGGGCCGACCCAGGTCGGCGGGCGATCCGGCCCACCACCCGGCGTACGCCCTGACCTTGCCGAGGAACAGCCACGGGTCGATCGCGTCGAGCGCCGCGGTGCCGGGGGTCGACGTCGTGAGATCGACCCACGGTGAGAGCAGCAGCAGCTCGCTCGGCTGTGGGCCGCCCCGGTCGCGGAGGCCGAGCGCCAGTGCCAGCGCGTAGCCGCCGCCGGCGGAGTCTCCCGCCAGCGTCACGCGCGACTCCCCGGCCCATCGAGCTGCCAGCTCGGTCAACGGCGAGAACGAGTCACGCCAGGAGTGCTCGGGCGCGAGCGGGTACTCGGGCAGCACGACCCGTGCGTCCAGGTCGGAGGCCAGCCTCGCGACGTACCGCACGTGGAACGGGTCCAGCGGCGCCATGAAACCACCGCCGTGCACGTAGAACAGCGTGCGGTCCGGGTCGCGGTGGCGCGGAGTGACCACGTACACCGGGAAGCCCGCGACCTCCTCGGTCACGACCGAGAAGCGGCGCCCGAAGCCGGGCACGAGGTGGGTCGGGAGGGTGCCGTCGAGCGTCGCGTGCCATCGCTCGACCCGGCGGCGCTCGGACGGCTCGTCGTCGAGCTCGCGCGACCTGCGGACCCGCGGGATGGCATACGCCAGCAGGTCGTGGCGTCGGCTCGGCATGCCCGGAATCTAGCGGGACCTGTCACACGACGAGCCATGCCGGTGTCTGCATGGACGTACCGAGACGAACGCATCGGAGGAGAAGAGATGTCCAGCACGTTCCGCGTCCCGAGAGCCACGATCACCGGCGCGTACGGCCGTGCCCTCGAGTGGTATGCCCGCCGGACCTACGGCGAGGTGCCCGACAACGCCTACGTGCTCTGGCACAACCGGCCCGTGCTCAAGGCGGTGTTCGGCTTCGAGCAGAAGGTGGCGAAGCTCAACGGGCTCGACCCGCACCTGAAGACGTACGCCGTGATGGCCAGCGCCGCGACGATCGGCTGCTCGTGGTGTCTCGACTTCGGCTACTACCTCGCCCACGAGGACGGCCTCGACGAGGCCAAGGTGCGCGAAGTGCCGCGATGGCGCGACTCGGACGTGTTCACCGACGTCGAGCGGGACGTGATGGCGTACGCCGAAGCGGCGACCGCGACGCCGCCGACCGTGACCGACGAGCAGGTGGCCGCGCTGCGCGAAAGGCTCGGCGACGCCGCGGTGGTCGAGCTGACGATGATGATCGCGATCGAGAACCAGCGCTCCCGCTTCAACGCCGCGGTGGGCCTGGCCAGCCAGGGCTACTCCGACGTGTGTGATCTCCCGCTCGCCGTACCCTCGGGCACGTGAGCGCCCGCGACGCGACCGAGGACCTCAGCGATCCGTTCGTGGAGCACCGCAGCCTGCTCTTCACCGTCGCCTACGAGATCCTCGGCTTGGCGGCCGACGCCGAGGACGTCGTGCAGGAGACCTGGCTGCGGTGGTCGGCCCGGACGGAGGAGAGCGACCCCGCCGAGATCCGTGACCCGCGGGCCTACCTGGTACGGATCGCGACCCGGCAGTCGCTCAACCGGTTGCGCACCCAGCAGCGTCGCCGTGAGACCTACGTCGGCCCGTGGTTGCCCGAGCCGCTGCTGACGGCGCCCGACGTGGCCGAAGATGTCGAGCTCGCCGACAGTGTCTCGACCGCGGTGCTGCTGGTGCTCGAGACGCTCGGACCGACCGAGCGGGCGGTGTTCGTGCTGCGCGAGGTCTTCGACGTGCCGTTCGACGAGATCTCCGAGGCGGTCGACAAGACTCCGGCCGCGGTGCGGCAGATCGCGCACCGGGCACGCTCGCACGTGCGGGCGCGGCGACCGCGGCAGGGCGTCACGGCGGGTGAGCGGGACCGCGTCCTCGAGCGCTTCCTCTCGGCCGGCGCGACCGGAGACCTCCAGTCCCTGATGGACGTGCTCGCGCCCGACGTGGTCCTGATCACCGACGGCGGGGGCCACAAGAAGGCGGCGCTCAGGCCGATCCACGGGCGTGACAAGGCGCTGCGGTTCCTGGCAGCGGTGAGCCAGGGCCCGATGACCGGTGAGGTGCTGACGGTCAACGGCGGCCCCGCCCTCGCGCTGCGCCTCGACGGCGAGCTCGACACGGTCGCGACGTTCCTGATCGAGGACGGCGTCGTGACCGCGCTCTACCTGCTGCGCAACCCCGAGAAGCTGCGCCGGCTCGGGCAGGTGGTCGACCTCGCCCGGTAGGGGCCTAGAGTTGGGGTCGTACAGACAGGGGAGCCCGGTGCGAGACCGGGCTGAGAGTGCGGGCCAGCCGCAGACCCTCCGAACCTGATCCGGATCGCACCGGCGTAGGGAGTCACCGACCATGAAGCGCCTTCTCACTCTGCTGCTGCCGCTCGCCCTCGCGGGCACGGGCTGCAGCCTCATCTCCACTGGCGACGGTGAGTCCGCCGCACCCCCGCCCGAGTCGGGCGAGATGCCGGGCACCGTCGTCCTCGTCACCCACGAGTCGTTCAACCTGCCCAAGCGGCTGGTGCGGCAGTTCGAGGAGGAGTCCGGGCTCGACCTCGAGGTCCGAGCCTCCGGTGACGCCGGCGAGCTCACGACCAAGCTCGCCGTCACCCGTGACAACCCGATCGGGGACGTCGCGTTCGGGGTCGACAACTCGTTCGCGTCCCGCGCACTCGAGGAGGACGTCTTCGACCGGCTCGGCGTCACCCTGCCCGCTGGCGTCGAGGAGTACGTCGTGCCGGCCGACGCCGGGGAGCGGCTGGCGCCGATGGACGTGGGCCACGTGTGCGTGAACGTCGACACGGCGTGGTTCGCCGAGCGCGACCTCGACCCGCCGGCCACCCTCGACGACCTCGCAGACCCGGCGTACGAGGGGCTGTTCGTGACCCCGTCGGCGTTGTCGAGCTCGCCGGGCCTGGCGTTCCTGCTGACGACGGTGGCCGCGTACGGCGAGGACTGGCCGGGCTACTGGGAGGACCTGCTCGCCAACGACACGCTGGTCGTCGACGGCTGGAGCGACGCCTACTACGGCGACTTCACCCAGGGCGGGGAGGGCGGTGAGCGGCCGATCGTGCTGTCCTACGACTCCTCACCCGCCTTCACCGTCCCGCAGGGCTCCGACGAGTCGTCGACCGCGGCGCTGCTCGACACCTGCTTCCGGCAGGTGGAGTACGCCGGCGTCCTGGCCGGCGCCGCCAACCCCGACGGTGGCCGGGTGCTGGTGGAGTTCCTGCTGAGCCCTGCGGTGCAGGCCGCGCTGCCGGAGTCGATGTACGTCTTCCCCGTCCGCGACGACGTGGAGCTGCCCGCGGAGTGGGCCGAGCACGCCGAGCAGCCTGCCGACCCGTACGTCGTCGACCCCGCCGAGATCGCCGCGAACCGAGACGCCTGGCTGCAGGAGTGGCGGGACCTGGTCACCCGGTGAGCGCACGGTGAACCGTCGGCTGCTGGGGCTGCTGGCCCTGGCCGCGGTGCCGGTCCTGGTGGTGGGCGTGTTCTTCGTGCTGCCGGTCGGTGGCATGCTCGCGCTCGGCTTCTGGCCGGACGGAGACTTCGCGCCAGGCGCAGCGCTGGAGGTCCTCACCCGGAGCCGGACCATCCGGGTGCTGGGGTTCACGCTCTGGTCGGCGGCGGTGGCGACCACGGTCGCGGTGCTGCTCGGGCTGCCTGCGGCCTACGTCCTGCACCGGACGTCGTTCCCACTGCGCCGGGTGGTCCGCGCCTTGCTGCTCGTGCCGTTCGTGCTGCCGACCGTCGTCGTGGGGGTCGCGTTCCGCCAGCTGCTCGGCGACGCCGGACCGCTCGGGTTCCTCGGCCTGGACGGCACCCCGGTCGCGATCGTGCTCGGTCTGGTGTTCTTCAACGTGGCGGTCGTGATCCGCGTCGTCGGGGGCGCCTGGGAGGGACTCGACACCCGCGCCGGTCAGGCCGCCGCGACCCTGGGGGCCTCGCCCGTGCAGGTGTTCCGGACTGTCACGCTGCCGGCGCTGCGGCCGGCGGTGACCTCGGCCGCGACCGTCGTCTTCCTCTTCTGCGCCACCGCCTTCGGGATCGTGCTGACCCTCGGCGGCACCCGCTACGCGACGATCGAGACCGAGATCTACCTGCTGACCGTGCAGGTGTTCGACCTGTCGGCCGCGGCCGCGTTGTCCGTCCTCCAGCTCGTGGTGGTGGTCGCGCTGCTGGTGCTCGCCCAGCGGGCGCGAGTGGTCGCGCCGGTCAGCCGCGCGCCCAGCCGGCCCCGGCGGCTGAGCCGCGCGGACGGCGTACCGGTCGCGGCCACCTTGCTGGTGCTGGCGTTCGTCGCGATCCCGATCGTGTCGCTCGTCGCTGGGTCACTGCAGGTCGACGGCAGGTGGAGCCTCCAGAACTACGCCGCGCTCGGCACCACGGGCGACCGCGATGCGCTCCAGGTCACGGTGACCCAGGCGCTCGTGAACTCGCTGCGGACCGCGGTCGACGCCACGTGGATGGCCGTCGGGACCGGCCTGCTGGTCGCGCTGGTCGTCACGCGCCGGTCGCGGGCGCCGGTCGAGCGCCGGGTGCGCGGCCTGCTCGACGGCTTCTTCATGCTGCCGCTCGGGGTCTCGGCCGTGACGCTCGGCTTCGGGTTGCTGATCACCCTGGACCAGCCGCCGCTGGACCTGCGTGACAGCGCCCTGCTGGTGCCGATCGCGCAGGCCCTGGTGGCCCTGCCCCTGGTCGTGCGCACGCTGGTGCCGGTGCTCGGCGGCATCGATGACCGGCAGCGACAGGCCGCGGCGTCGCTGGGGGCGGGCCCGCTGCGGTCGGTGCTGACGGTGGACCTTCCGGTGCTGTGGAAGCCGCTGCTCGCCGGCGCGGGCTTCGCGTTCGCCGTCTCCCTCGGCGAGTTCGGCGCGACGTCCTTCCTGGCCCGCGAGGACTTCCCGACGCTGCCGCTGGTGATCTTCCGGCTGCTCGGGCATCCCGGTGAGCTGAACTACGGCATGGCGCTGGCCGCCTCGGTGCTGCTCGCCGCGACGACCGCGTTCGTGATGCTGCTCGTCGAGCGGCTCAGGGTCACCAGCGTGGGAGCCTTCTGACGTGTTGTCCCTGCGCGGCGTGACCGTCGCCTTCGACGGTGAGCCAGCGGTCGACGACGTGTCCCTGGACCTGCCGGACGGCCAGGTGCTGGCGGTGCTCGGACCGTCGGGCTGCGGCAAGTCGACCCTGCTCCGGGCGATCGCCGGCCTCGAGCAGCTGCGCTCGGGGAGCATCGCCTGGGACGGTCGGGACGTCGGGTCGGTGGCCACGCACCGGCGCGGGTTCGTGCTGATGTTCCAGGACGGACAGCTCTTCGACCACCTGACCGTGGCTCGCAACGTCGGGTACGCACTGCGGCTGCGGCGCGTCCCCGACCTCGAGCGGCGGGTCGCCGAGCTGCTCGACCTGGTCGGTCTCCCGTCGTACGGCGACCGGCTGCCGGGCACGCTCTCGGGTGGTGAGCGGCAGCGGGTCGCGCTGGCGCGGTCGCTCGCGGTCGAGCCCCGGCTGCTGCTGCTCGACGAGCCGCTGTCGGCCCTCGACGCCGGGCTGCGTGAGCGGCTGGCTGCCGACCTGCGGCAGATCCTGGTCGCGTCCGCCACCACCGCGCTGCTCGTGACGCACGACCACGAGGAGGCCTTCGCCGTGGCCGACCGGCTGGCCGTGATGCGGTCGGGCCGGATCGTCCAGCAGGGACCGATCGCGGACGTGTGGCGCCGTCCGGCCGACGCCGAGACCGCGCTCTTCCTCGGGTACGCCGCGGTGCTGGAGGGCGACGCGGCGGCCCGGTTGCTGCGTGCCGCCGGCGCCCCGGACGGTCCGGCGGTGGCGCTGCGTCGCTCGGCCCTGGCGGTCGCGCCCGACGGGCCCCTCCGGGGCCGGGTCGTCTCCTCGCGCCTGACCCCCGACCAGGTCCGGCTGCGGCTCGACGTACCCGGCCTCGGTGAGCTCGACGCCGTCGCCCCCCTCGACCGGCACCCCGGACCGGGTGACGAGGTCGCGGTCCGCGTGGACGGCACCCGGCTGGCGCCGATCCCTGGTGCCTAGCCGGTCCATAGACTGACGCCCGTGTATCGCCGTGCCTACGTCCTGCTCGTCGGCTGTGCCGTCATCATGGGCAGCCTGGCGGTGGTCACGGCGCTCGCGGTCGACAAGCAGCTGGCCGACCCCGAGGGCTTTCTCGGGCCGGCGGCGGTGCGGCTGCCGCTGCTGCTGACCGGAGCGTTCCTCGGCGACCTGGTCCCGCGGACCCTGTGGGTCTCGCGCGGCAACCCGAAGCTCTGGCGCGAGGCGGCCGCCGAGCGGGTCCGCACCCACTGGACCCGCGAGCGGCTGACCCTGGTCGTGATGGGGATCGTCTGCTTCTACATCACCTATGTGAGCTACCGGAACCTCAAGTCGTTCCTGCCGTTCGTGCGCGAGAAGAAGTACGACTACGAGCTGCACCTGGTCGATCTCGCTCTGTTCCTCGGCAACGAGCCCGGTGTCGTGATGCACGACCTGCTCGGCACCGGCATCTCGGCGCACGTGCTGTCCTACATCTACCTGTGGTTCCTGCCGCTGGTGCCGGTCGCGGTGACGGCGTGGCTGGTGTGGTCGCGCAACATCTCCTACGGCTACTGGTTCGTGACCAGCCAGTGCATCGCCTGGTCTCTCGGAACGTTGTCGTACTACCTGCTCCCCACCCTGGGACCCGGATTCTTCGTGCCCTGGCTCTACGAGGACGTGATCGAGGCCGGCACCCCGACCTCCGCACTGATGGACACCCTGTCCGGTGCTCGGGAGCGGGTGCTGTGGCAGGGGGTCGAGGGCGCGGTCCAATCGACCGCCGGCTTCGCCAGCCTCCACGTCGCGATCACGCTGCTGGTCGCGCTGATGGTGCAGTACACGGTGCGGTCGCGGATCGTGCACTGGGTGTTCTGGGTCAACTTCGCGGTGACCGTCGTGGCCACCATCTACTTCGGCTGGCACTACATCGCCGACGACGTGGCCGGGATCCTGATCGCGCTGGTCGCGTTCTACCTCGGGGGCCGGGCCAGCGGGCAGGTCTTCGAGCGCCACGGACTGGCGTCGCACCCGACCACGGACACGTCCGCGGTGCCGGTCGACGTCGACCGCTGAGCACCCGGGCTCGAGCCCCCC
>Ga0190275_10001541_pt1 | contig 17042 bp, 17 predicted proteins | sample Popmic550T_FD_133745 | JGI IMG/M metagenome (GOLD analysis project Ga0190275, IMG submission 133745) | Populus adjacent soil microbial communities from riparian zone of Yellowstone River, Montana, USA - 550 T | ecosystem: Environmental > Terrestrial > Soil > Riparian zone > Trees stand | place...
CACACAGGCCGGGGAAATTGATCGGACAATCAGCAGGGAAATTACGTTCGCCAAGCTATGCACGGACTTCGCGGTTCTCGCTCTGCTGATGGCATGCGTGGGTCTCTACGGAACAATGTCGTACAACGTCGCGCGGCAAACCAGCGAGATCGGAATCCGTATGGCGCTCGGTGCGCAACGCAACGTCGTTGTTTGGATGGTTCTGCGCCGCGTTTTACTACTGGCGGCGCTCGGACTCGCAATCAGCGTGCCTACGGCGCTGATCGGGTTCCGGCTCGTCAAATCGCTTCTGTTCGAGACCCAGCCCAATGATCCGGGAACCCTGGCCCTTGCCGGTGTCATCCTCCTGAGTGCCGCGATTCTCGCTGGCTATGCGCCGGCAAGGCGAGCGTCCCGAATTGATCCGCTGGCGGCGCTACGGCAGGAGTAAGACATCCGTACAGAGCTCGGCGGGATCTAAAACAGGACAGGCCTGTGGGATTTAGGGGCCGCTCCTCCCTTGCTGAAATGCTTCGCGTAAAGGGTACCTAAGGCCCCGCGACCGGCCCATCGGACCGGCCCTTAATGCGTCTTAGGATCGGGGCTTGCCACGATGAGGTACAACCGGCTCGCGGTGGCAAGATATAGCGCATCGCCCATCGGCGCCGGAGGCGAATACAGCGGCGCATCCATTTCGATCTGCGCCAGCAATTGCTTTCGCCTTCCGGCACGAAGAACGCTCATGCTGCCTTCAACGTTCCCCACGTAAAGCCGGTCGCCTGCCAGCAGGAGGGATCCCCAAATCGCCTCGTTCGTCTCGTGCTTCCAGATGTGGGCGCCGGTCGCCGCGTCCAGACAGTGAATCGTTCCGCCCAGGTCCCCGACGTATAGTAGACCGTCTTTCGCAATGGGCGTTCCCACCACGCGACCGATCTTGCGAGAAGTCCAGAGGAGTCTGCTCTCGGTGACGTCGCCTTGCCCCTTGGGACTGATCGCATGAATCAGTGAGGGACCGTTGCCGTGGCCGGGACTCTGTCCCATCGCAACGAAGACACGGCCGTCCGCGAAGACAGGTGAAGCAATGATAGAGCTACGAGAAAGAACTCCCGGACGCGGAAGCCAGCGGGCGTCCTTGGGATTGCCGTCAAATCGCCAGATTTCGTGCCCCGACCCGGCGTCGTAGGAACGGAGCCAACCATCCCCTCCACCGAAGAGCACCTGTATACGCCCATTGACATTGGCCGCCACAGGGCTGGACCACTGGCCGTGTAGCGCCTGCTCGCCGGGGCCGATGGCGCCCCAGACCACTTCGCCCGAACGCTTGTCCACCGCAATCAGACTGGGAGCGCGCGGCGATGGTACGCGCGTGTGGCCTTCATTTTGCCCGTTCGACGTAGAGACCATCAGCAGATCGCCCACCGGCAACACTTCGCTATTGGTGGCTTCATGCGGAAAGACGCCTAATCGTCCGCACATGTCCAACTCCCAGACGATGTCGGCTGCCGCGTTGTCCTGAAAGACCTCCTCTCGATACGGGCCATTGTTCTCGCCATCTCGAAAACCCCGTGTGTCGAGGCAACGAAGTTGGCACTCGGCCGTGACATAGTACACCCGGTTGCCTTCCACATACGGCGTACTTGTCGTCGAAGGCAACAGAAACTCTCGCAGACCTCGCTCTACTCGCCCAGCTACGTCCTGCCAAAGGAATTTGCCGTCCTTCGCTTGAAATGCCAAGAGCACGCCGGCATGTTTCTGGTAGGCGGGGTTCATGCGCTTTCCGTTGTCAGTGCCAACATAAACCGCATCGCCGGCAACCACGGGACGACCAAACGTTTCATTCCCCAACTCGACACTCCAGACGATGTTCCGACCGGTGGTTGTATCCCAGTCAATCGGAGGATTGCCTGTTTGGACAACCGCCGATTGGAGTGGGGGCGCCACGGAATGCGCGGCCACAACTGGTGACGCGAGAGGCTTTCCGGATTTGACTCCAGCGATTCGACTCAACGCCCACTCTGCTTCGTTACGCAATATGGGATCGTTGGCTGCTGCCTTCAAAGCCTCCCGGGCTGACCGGGCGCTTGGTCCGATGCTGCCCAGAGCTCCGGCCGCGAGGATACGCACATAGAAAAATTCATCCCCCAGAGCTTCGATGAGCTGCGGTACTGCAGATTGCGCAGCCGGCCCGATGCTTCCCAGTGCCTCACACGCCGCCCATCGAACGCCCGGAATCGGATCGTCTAGAGCTCGCGCCAACGGCTTTGTCGCCTTGGCCGCGTTCGAACCGATAGCAGCCAAAGCCTCGGCCGCGTAGATGCGCACGTATGGATCCTCGTGGGAAAGAGTGCCAACGAGAGCGCCTACCGAAGGGCTGGCCCTCTTGCCTAAAGCGCCCAAGGCTCGTGCGGCATCGCCCGCGACCGTCGAATCCTCGTCTCTCAGCGCCCGCCTCAACGCGTGTTGATTCCATTCTGTATGCGGCGCCAAGTCAACCAATTCACTGATCGCGCTTTGCCGGACGGAGTCCAGCTCATGCCGCAGCAGGTTCACCAGCAGCGGAATGGCAGGAGGACCGATCCGCTGGATGATTTCAAAAGTCACGACGTGCAGCTCTTCATGCTGGGGATCGAGGAATTGTCTCAGCAAAGGTAGCGAACGGCCCGAGCCTTTGACCAGGGCGGCTTCAGCGGCTGCGCGGACCTTAGGGTCGTTCGCCAGTAGGCGATTTGCCCAGTCACGTACTAGGGCGGTGTTTCGGGAAATACCGGACTCCGTCTGGGGCGGCCGTGACTGGGACAGCGCGAACGCCTGGCTGAGGCCGGCTGCCAATATCATCGCGTGGGTATGTCTTTTTAGTAGTGATCTCATGTATCCGTTCACGAACGCGTCACGTTCCCGCTCACCCGCAGCCGATCGCGGAATTGATGGCTCTACGCAACGACACGGTTCACAATATCCGTCCCGACCACCGGCGGAGGAGTTATACGCCTGACTTTCCTATTCGGCGCGCGCTGCGTGCCGGCCTATAAACGCAAACAGGAAGAGGATCGCTGCTGTGAGCCAGGCCCCGAGACTGAGCGGCGTTGGCAGATACATGCCAATCGCGACACCACTCATGACCAGAATTGCGCACAGGCCGGCAAACTGCCACATGCCGTAAAGGAATACCAACGGTAAGTAATGAGCTCCCAAAGTGATCATGAACGCTGGATAGAACCACGATGGTCGAAGTGCTCCAATGCCGATCACCACGGGTAGCGTGAGCGGCAGCGTGAAAGCAACCTGGAGACCAAGCGCGTTCATCGGATGTCCCTTCGGAAGCGCATAAGCATTCCCCATGCCGCGCAACAGCAGTTGTGTAAAAGGAAAGATGAGAAACCCGCCCAGAACAAGGATCATCCCTCCCAAATAAAGGGAGTACCACGTGCACGCCGCTGCCGACGTACCCCACAGCACAGCCGAGACAAGCTGACCGGCAAATCCCCCAAGGAAAGTCGTGCGAACGTCTTTCTGCGCTTCAGCGATTTCCATCCCGCCGATTATAAAGGGCATCAGCCACGACTTCAGGCGAGTAATCTGTCGTCCATCCAATCGCGTCAGACGCTCAATCGTAGAACTCGAGCTCCGGATTGGGTAGTGCTTACAATTCTGTCTCCACAGTCAGGCGCCGCGCGCTATCGCACTCGCGGCGATAAGAACGTCGCCAAGTTCAACGGAGTGGCGCTTCCTTGCTTATACTGCAGAGGACACAAGACGTCAGGTGTGAATCTGCGTGCTCGGGTCAATCCGCACTCCGAGCGTGGACGCGCCGCGCAAGCTCAGGCGCCAACTCTTGAATCAGCTTCCAACAAGTCAAGTGGAAAAGGACCAGGCTATGTAATCTCTTGGGCTCTCGGTTGGAAGATCGCAAACACCGTCGATTAGGCGTACTCGTCAGCCATGGAGGGATCAATCGGGGTTTCACTCGTTAGCGGAGATGTCGCCATGCCGAAAGTCGACATATGTAATTCTGACGAACGGCGAGAATGGGAACGCATCAGCTGGTTTTGGATCCATGACAGCGATTAGGAACCGGGCGTAGTCGGTTGCGGTCGTCAGCAGTCCGCCCATTGCGCTGTACCGCGCCGCATCTGCTGACGTGTACTTACGTAATGCCAGCGGCCGGCCTTGTTCATCATGGGCTCGCACCAGATTCCCGGCAAGCCGGTCATGCCACAAGTAGACAGACATTCCCATGCTGAGTGGTTGAAGAACGTTCGTCTGCATATACGAATCGAAATCGGTACCGCATACCTTGAGATCCAATTCGTAAGTACCGCAGGGTGAAGTCAGCACATGCCCGGTCAATCTGGTTGTGACCGATTGCAAGTACGCGTAGCCTTCCCCGGTATAATTCCACTTCTCGCCTGGCCTGAAACTGATCAGCAAGGGATGCTCCCGGGACCGGATGTCCGGAAGGCCGCTCGTGTGACATAGAACGTTTTTCAAACTGTTGAAATGCTGCGTCCAGTAGTGTTGCGCATCTGACGTCGACCGGGGTGAGCATCCCCCGAGTGCGAGAAGTGACGAACCCACTACTGTGTCGCAGGAACTCCCTTCGAGAGACATTCAGCAGCATTCCCATATCCTAATCAACCGCGCGATTTTAACGCGCGGCAGCACAAGTCGCTAAGCGCCCCGGTGTTCCGCATCCTCTATCGAAAAAGCTGTGTGGGAACCGAGTACTCAGGGTCAAGATCCAGGACGGCGATCTGGGTCGCGATGCGAATTCCGAAAAGGCCTCGGGTATTTATGACAACACTGATACCCTGCTCACTTCCTGAGGATTTTGTCCATGGCCTTCCCCTTGGCCAATTCATCCACCAGCTTGTCAAGGTAACGGATCTGTTGCATCAGCTTATCCTCGATCTCCTCCACGCGATAGCCGCAGATTACGCCTGTAATTTTGGAGACATTAGGGTTGATCCGTGGCGCCCGGGCGAAGAAGGTCTCAAAGTCGACGTTCTTCTGGATCTGCTGCTGCAACGCCTGTTCATCGTAGCCTGTGAGCCAATGGATGATGGCATGCACCTCCTGCTTCGTGCGTCCCTTCTTCTCGGCCTTGGCGATGTAATGCGGGTATACGCTCGCAAACGCCATTCTGGATATTCTCGCGCTGTCCATGTGCGTATTGTTGCTGCTCTTCGAAGCGTTCGTGAACTCCTGGGAGACAACCAGGGACGTTCGAGGTTAACATGAGGCTACGTCCTTCAAGGAGCTGCGATTATGGAGCGCAAGAACCCGCCCGACTTTCTGCAGAAACCGCTCGATCTCTTTGGCGAATACCGGCACGTACAGATCGACCGGCGATCGTTCCTCGATGGCGCGCGCAGGTTTGCTGTGAGCGGGCTGGCGGTCGGCGCGGCCTTCGAGATGATGTGGTCCAACTATGCCTGGGCCCAGGTGGGGAAGGAGACCCACTCGGCCTCTGCCCGCGTCCTCGATCAGCTTAGAACACGCTTCACGTTCCAGATCTCGGTCGACGTGGCCACCTTGCACCAAGGCTTGGGGGTTGCCACTGCGGCGTTGAAGGGCGGCGTCAACATTGTCGAAATGGGGACGCCGCTGCTCAAGAACGAAGGCGTCTCGAACGTCGTGCCGGCCTTCCGCAAACAGTTTCCCAAGGCGCTCCTGTTGGCCGATATGAAGACTATGGACGGCGGCGCCTCCGAGGCGCGCGGCGTCTATGCGGGCGGCGGCAACATCGTTGATTTCCTCGCGCTCGCGGGTGTCGATACGGCGAAGGCGGTCTGCAGCGTGCGCGACGAGTTTAGGCGCGCCGGCTCTGAACTCCCGCGGCTAGCCTTTGCCGATATCCTCGTGCCACACCAGGGCCCGTCCGCGCAAGCCGCCGAGGTCGCGCTTCGCATGCTCGAGGCCGGTGTGGATGCGGTCGGCGTTCACTTGCAGTCGGACGCGCGGCGCGCCGACCCCAAGCTCATCGCCAGCGACTTTCTCGGTGACATGGCCCGCGCCATCTTCGGGCGCGTCGGCAAGGCCGCCCCGGTGCAGGTAGTCGGTGGACTTAGCGGCGCTCAGGCGAAAAGCCTTGCCCGCGCGGGGCTGCGCGCCTTCGTCATTAGCGGTAATCTCGGCCAACCGGACACCGTCACGCGCTACAACCTGCCAGCGGCCGAAATTGAGCGTTTGATCGCCGGTTTCATTGCCGAAGTCTCGAGCGCTTAAGTTAGCCTCGCCCTGTCGTTGGCCGACAACGGAAGCGAAAGCGTCGGCAAGGCGTCAGACGCACTGCCCATGCCCGCTGTCAGAAGATTCACGTAAGGAATCACCAGGAATCGAACAATAGTGGAGCAAATAAGCCTTAGGCTCGACCCTTCGCCGACGCCTCGGCTCCGGGTGGTTCACGGAACGGTTCCACCGATATGCGTTGGTAAACCACCTCCAACACCGTCAGGTATGTTGTACCGTCCGGCGCCTGGAGGACTACGCGATCGCCTGCTTCCGACTTCATCAACGCTCGCCCCAGAGGCGACATCCAACTGATGTGGCTGCGGTTGAGATCGACCTCGTCCGTGCCCACGATGCTCACCACCCGCTCCGCCCCCGCGGAATTGGCATAGCGCACAGTCGCTCCGAAGAATGCCCTCGTAACCGCCGGCCCCGTTCTAGGCCTTTCGGGGTCGACTACTTCGGCGGCTTCGATTCGCTTTGCGAGGAATCGAATTCGCCCATCGATCTGGCGCAGCCGTCGCTTGCCGTACTGATAGTCGGCGTTGTCACTGCGATCCCCGTTGCTTGCAGCCCACGCCACCACATCCGTGACGGCCGGACGTTCCCTGGTGAGCAGAAACCTGTGCTCATCTTTAAGTCGCTGCAGGCCACCTGGCGTTATGTAGTTCTTCCCTGGCGTCGCGGGCTCGTCCCTTTGCGGTTGCCTTGTAAACCCTTTTCGCATACCTTAGCCCTTCCGACTCGCATTTATAGGCGCCCAAAGCTGTCTGCATGAGGATAGTGCGATACCTGTTCCATCCCGCTGTACGACATTTTGGCAGGTCCATCAGCGTCTCGACCGAGTGTTGCGAGCTTTAGCTCAATGTCATTTAGTTCTCCTAGGACTGGTTCTGAGCCGTTGCTCTGTGGGGCAGCCTTTCAGGCCGCGATACCGATTTCATCGGTATCTGCCGGCGGGATAACCGGCTGCCGGCAAAGTTGCCGGGACCCATCGGACGAGGGCCATACAAAACTAAATGGCGGCCTTCAGCCATTCCGAGGAAATTAACCCGTCACCGCACTCATGGCCGGGGCGTGGGCCAGCGCGACAAGCGATGTGTAATCATCTTCCGAGTCAGCGCCGGACCCCTCGAGGACCTTTTCGACTGCGCCGCCCTACCAAGCATATCTGCGACAGCCACCACCGGAATTCTTGTTCCCTTGGACACGCGCTCCGCGCATGGTCTCGGGCGATCCACTCGGAGCAGGTTCATCGTCTCCGCGTTTGAGCGAACATATCACGCGTGCTGGAATCGGGCCGGCCTCAATCGTGTTGATGGCTAAGTGCTGCCGCTGTGCCGGGTGCGACCTGTCGGTGTGAGTTGCGTGCTCCCAACCGGAGCGTGGCGGCGGAGGAGCAAGTCAACCAGGAGAATCGGCGCCGCGCCAGGCTGATTCAGCGGGTTGGTCATGTTATCCTACGCATTCAGTTTGCGACCGCTTTTGCGAGCGCATTCACTCTGCGCACTACATATATGAAGCTCACGTGGACTACCACCGACGAGGCGCCGGCGCTTGCGTCGTACGCCCTGCTGCCCATCCTGCGAGCATACTTCAAGGGGACAGGGGTGGAGATCGAAACGGCCGACATCTCACTTGCCGGCCGTATCATAGCAGCCTTCCCTGAGCGTCTCACGCCAGACCAAAGAATTCCCGACGAGTTGACACGCTTGGGGGAACTGGCCAAGACACCGGAAGCCAACATCGTCAAGCTGCCCAACATCAGCGCCTCGATTCCGCAACTCCGGGACGCGATTGCGGAACTTCGCGCGAAGGGCTACGACATTCCCGACTATCCGGATGCCCCCACTACCGAAGAGGAGCGTGCGTTGCAAGCCCGGTTTGCCGGGATCTTGGGCTCGGCCGTGAATCCCGTGTTGCGCGAAGGCAATTCCGACCGGCGTGCTCCCGGAGCCGTGAAAGCGTTCGCGCGGAAGCATCCACATAAGATGATGAAGCCCTGGCCCCATTCCGGCTCAATGAAGTCCGGCTCAGTAACCCGTGTCGCCCACATGAGCGACAAGGACTTCTTTGGCAGCGAGAAATCTCTGACGGTGAACTCTGCGACCGAGGCGCGTATGGAATTCGCTGATTCCGCCGGCGCAGTGAAAGTCCTGAAGCAAAGAATCCCGCTGATCGAGGGCGAAGTTCTAGACTGCGCGGTCATGAACGTGACGGCGCTGCGAAAATTCTATGCCGAGCAGATCGCTGCCGCGAAAGCTGACAATGCGCTGTTCTCGCTGCATCTGAAGTGCACAATGATGAAGGTCTCCGACCCAATCATGTTCGGCGTTTGTGTGGAAGAGTATTTCGCCGATGCCCTGCAGAAATATGCCGGCGTGCTCGCAGAGATCGGCGCCAATGTAAACAACGGATTGGCCGACGTGCTCAGCAAACTCGACCAGCTTCCCGCCGCAAAAAAGGCCGAGATCGAAGCCGATATCGCAGCCTGTTACAAAGAGCGTCCCGGTTTGGCGATGGTGGATTCGCGTGCCGGCAGAACGAACCTGCATGTTCCCAGTGATGTGATCATCGACGCCTCGATGCCGGTGGTGATCCGGGATGGCGGCAAGATGTGGAACAAGGAAGATGGGCTGCAAGACACGGTTGCCGTGATCCCGGACCGCTGCTACGCCACTATGTATCAGGTGGTGATCGAGGACTGCAAGCAGAACGGGCAGTTCGATCCGGCGACCATGGGCAGCGTGTCCAACGTTGGACTCATGGCTCAGAAGGCCGAAGAGTACGGTTCGCACGACAAGACGTTTGTGGCGCCCGGCAACGGAACAATTCGCATCGTAGACGCTGGCGGCAAGACTCTGCTCGAACAAAGCGTACAGTCTGGCGATATCTTCCGCGCATGCCAGACGAAAGATGAGCCCATCCGCGACTGGGTGAAGCTCGGCGTCGCACGCGCCCGGGCAACCGGCACACCCGCGGTATTCTGGCTCGACCAGGATCGCGGCCACGATGCGCAAATCATTCAGAAGGTGAAAACCTACCTGGCCGATCACGACTTGTCCGGTCTTGAGATCAAGATACTGAAGCCGGTGGACGCGATGAAATTCTCCCTCGAGCGAATTCGCCGCGGCGAGGACACCATCTCCGTAACAGGTAACGTGCTTCGTGACTATCTCACTGACCTGTTCCCGATTCTAGAGTTGGGGACAAGCGCCCGTATGCTGTCAATCGTGCCGCTGCTGCAGGGCGGTCAGTTGTTCGAAACCGGCGCGGGCGGTTCGGCGCCCAAGCACGTGCAGCAGTTCCTGAAAGAAGGCCATCTGCGCTGGGACTCGCTCGGGGAGTACTGTGCGCTGGCGCCATCGCTGGAATTGTTGGCAACCAATGGTGGTAACCCGCGCGCGCGTCTTCTTTCAAAGACGCTGGACGAGGCTACCGGCCAGTATCTGGAAGAGGCGCGCTACCCCTCGCAAAAGGTGAACGAGATCGACAACCGCGGTTCAACCTACTATCTCGCGTTGGCGTGGGCAAAGGCGCTCGCCGCCCAGGACGAGGACGAGTATCTGAAGCAACGCTTCACTCCGGTAGCTGCCGCGCTGGTGGCGGCCGAAGATCAAATCACGCAGGAATTGTTGGCGGCTCAAGGCAAACCAGTGGACATCGGCGGGTACTATTTCCCGGACGCCGGCAAGTGCGCGGCAGCAATGCGGCCCAGCGCTACACTGAACGCGATCATCGATCAGATGTAGCGAATTCGCCGTGCGGGCCGTAGCGAAGGTCGTACCTGCTCACATGCCAGATCTGCTCTTGGAGATTCGAATCGTTGAGACATTCAACAGAGCCCTTACCTCCCAGACTCGGAACTACACCGTCGGTGATGCCAATTACAAGATAAAGGACGCCCTATCGATGATGCGAGCAACTCAGATGTTTGCGACAGTCGCTATTTTACTCCTGACCTCGGCCTGCACTTCGCAGGCGCCAACGTCACAACAGTCTGTTCAGTTGCCGCAAACGCCTTTGCCTACGCTCCAGAGTGCGACTGTGCGCTTCGAGATGAGCAATGGGGATAACAAAAACAAAGATACGCATCTTGCGTTGGCGATAACGAAGGAAGCGTTGGCGATCGCACGAATTGACGATTTTGCAGGCGACCAGGAATTCGGAGATCCAGGAAATTACGGACCTTTCAGTCTGATCGTCCAACCCGGGATCACAAAGGAACAATACCGCGGGAGCACAACCAGACTGACGGTCGCGCCAAGTGGACAGGATCGCGTAATTCTCAACACTCTGATTGACGCTCGCTTCTCTGATGGAGACGTGTTGACCAGTCAATCAGGGGTTCTCAGTGTAGACCAGGATAATCGGATCTTAGAATTTAAGAACCCGTAGCCGCGGGCGAGACGCTATGACCGAACCATAAAGGTCACTTGTTGCTTCACGTCAGCCGGCCGAATACAACGCTTCTGCAAACAGACATCGCTGACCTATGTGGCCCGTTGAAGAGCCTTTCGGAAACGCACAGTCTTAACGGCTGCTTACATCTGCTCCTGTAACAGCGAAGCCAGCAATTCTTGCGCCTTATTCCAAACACCTCGCCGCCGCCACCGGTCCAACGTTACGCGCTCGCAGTGCTGAAGATCGTTTTCGAAGGATGTACGTAGCTTTGTAACGGACGGCGGATCAAAGAAGCAAACGTTGTTTTCCTCGTTGTGTGCGAATGAGCGGTTGTCGAAATTCGTCGTTCCAACTGTGGCCCACATGCCATCCACCACCATGATTTTGTGATGAAGCATCGTGCGATTATACTCGTAAACCTCCACACCGCCCGCAAGCAATTGCGCGTAGAGACGCCTCGAGTTGTGGCGCACCATTCGATTATCGTTGTGAATACCGGAGACCATTATTTTCACATCAACCCCGCGCTTCTTTGCTTCAAGGAGCGTGTCGATGCCCGCTTGGTCTGGCACGAAGTACGGATTGGCAATGTAGATCATTCGCCGCGAGCAGACGATTGCGAAGTAATACATAATTCGCACGGAAGACGCGCCGGTCTGCGGAGAACTCAATATGGTTTGCAACGCCACGCTTCCCACCTGCTGTGGGGGAGGATAAAACTCGAAGCCACTTACGAGCTCGCCGGTGGTTTCAAGCCAATTCTGCGCAAAGCCAGTTTGCAGGGGAAGGACAGCGGGACCCTCCAATTTGATTTGAATGTCGCGCCAATGCTCTGGATTCTGGGCGTGTCCCCGCCAGTGATCGGCTATTCCTGCCCCCCCGGTAAAGGCGATGCATCCATCAATAATCAGCGACTTTCGATGGGTGCGGTTGTTGAAACGTCCGAGCGAATACCACCGGATCGGGTTAAACCATGCGATCTGGCATCCGCCATTCTGCAGGGTTCGCAGGATATCTTCACCGATGCTGGCAGCGCCGATCGCATCGAGCAAGAGCTTTACCTTTACGCCTTCGCGGCTCTTTTTCGCGAACGCTTGGCCAAACTGTTGGCCGATCTCTCCTGCCCAATAAATATATGCTTCGATTGTGATCGAATGTTTCGCCGCGTTAATTGCGTCCAACATTACCGGGTAAAACTCGTCGCCGTTGTTGAATATCTCGAGCCGGTTCCCCTGTAGGTAAGGCACTCCTGTTGCGCCGACAATGCTGCTGCAGAATTCGTCTGAATCGAGCGAGAACTCATGGTCCAAGCCGTACCGGGGTGAAGACTCACGCGGCGCAATAAGGTGCGTAAGGACGGCCATAATTGCAGTACCGATAGCCCATCCCCCAACGCTCAACCAAGGCGAGCGCAATGGCGAGCGCGGCCCAGAGCCACCAAGACCAGAAGACTCGCCGCAGCCGATCTCCTAACGTGGGGGATCCTTTGGGTTTTCGTTTAAGAGGATCTGTTGAGAACTTCCTCTGGACTCGCCGCGAAACGACCGGAAACCTGTGTCGGGAGGGCCTATTGGCGGGCTTGGGCGGCAACTCGTAGTTCCTGGCGCTCTGTTGCATGTGGTGATTTCTCCTTACTAACGAGCAACATGAGCGAACCCGACCTCGGACCCACCTCGGAGCCGCCGCTAGGCCTTGAGCAGTCTAACATCCCACTTGATTTAATAGAAACCACACCACGATTAAGCTAGTCGGCACACCGAGCATCCAGGCAACACCGTATTTCATACTCTCCTCCTGTCAATTTTGTCTACTGCTAGTCTTGCGGAAATTGCTTGACGGACGATTCTGAACTCCGTGGAGCGCTTGCGAAGAGTTCATCCGAGTGATCGAAAGGTACTCTGTGTTCGCGAGAGCATTGGGAAAGAAGCTCGTGAACGATTCGAAGCGGAGTTGGTTTGAATTGCCAACGGAGAACGATCGAACGCGGGCGCATACGAAGCCGGGGTGTATCCCGGTGTATTGCGACGCCGAGCCCTGATCGCGCCGTCATGCCATTCGGCAACAAAACTTTGATGGAGGCCGGAGTGGCCGGCGTACCGAATGCAACGGGCACACGAGCTACCCGGCTGGTCAGTATTACAAAGTGGCAAGTTGGAAGTTTCCATTCTTTCTCAATTACTCCTGTCTACCTGTTCAAGCTCGCGGACAATCCATCTCGATGCCGGCGTGACTCACCACATCATTAAGGCGCGTCCCTGTAATAAGTACTCGCTGCTGCGGCGCCTTTCAACGTTTCAGTTCCGCGCCACTCGCCTTCGAGCAGTTCCTTAAAGACATATCGATAAACATCTTCAGAGCCGATGACGTTTAAAACTTCGAAACTCGTCGTGCCTCGCTCGCGTTCAGTGACCCGGACGCCCATCGCCGAGCCAGGCTTAAGACTTTCATTTCTAAACGAATACCGCCGTGTTTTCACGCGTTGCGGCTCCGCGCCGTCGCATGCCAGCAACACGAGAACGAACATGCCGCCATAATAAGAACCGAAGAATGGTCCTTCGCAATCTCTGGTCTCTTATACAAGCGCCGATCGAGCACGGGCCTAGTTCAGCACGTTTGCAGCCAATCCTTCGTGCTGAGGACTGACTCAAAGTGCGGAACTTGCCAAAGTTTGGTAAGGCCACGACCACAAACTCCGTACAAACGATCTCCATCGCAGATCGCAGATGGAAAGTATCTCTGACCCAGCCGTCAAAGAGAACCGGGTGACTGGTCTCGAAGGTCACACGCTGCTCATTCGTCCAGATGGCAGCGAACTTCCCGTTGATGACAGCGCGTCTCCGATTCACCGCGGAGGAACGATCGTGGGTGGCGTACTGATCTTCAGAGACATTGCTGTGCGACGGCAAGCAGAACTGCTTCTGGAATACAGCGAGAGCCAGTTCAGGACCACCTTCCCGCGAGCACCGCTCGGCATGGTCCTCACTGGTGTGGAAGATAAGTTTTATCTCTTACGCATCCGGACGAAATTGAAAACAATCGCGCCCTCTTTTAGAAGCTTCTCTCCGGAGAAATCGATTCGTATGTGCTGGATAAAAGAATAGTCATCAAATCAGGGACACCTAGACGGGCGCGAGCTCACGGTACCTCATCAAGGACACAGATGGCCACCCGAGGCCACGTTTCATTTCTGAACGAGCAAGCGAAGCCATCAGCGCTTGGAAAAACGAAGACGCCCGTGGTCGACCAATTGACGAGATTCTGACGCTCCTTCGCGAAGGTCCACCGTCAGAGTCGAAAACCCCATCACGCACGCTCTTCGAGCCGGTATGGTGGTGGGGCTTTCCAATCACACATCTTAATTTCCAAGGACGGCCGGCAGGTTCCACTTGACGACAGCGCGGCATTATCGGGGCGTTCTGGTGTTTCGTGACATCACCGAGCGTAGAAAAAGCCGAGAGACAGCTAAGTGACAGCGAAGAGTTCGCAAAACAGCGTAATCGACAGCAGTCCGAGTGCGTCACAGTGCTCGATCTCGAAGGACGACGGATGGCGATGAATAACGGCGGCTGTCGCCAGACGGAAATCGACGATTTCTCGGTCTGCGTCCAGCGTTTCTGGCTGGACTTCTGGAGCGAAGAGGAGAGTGAAAAGGCTTTGGTTGCTCTCGAAGCGGCTCGACGGGGTGAGGTGACAACGTTCGAAGGTTTCTGTCTGACCGCAAAGGCAATCCCACGATGGTGGGAGGTTATCGTCACTCCACTCCATGATTCTTGCGGAGTTCCGGTTAGGCTGCTCTCTGCTCGCGAGACATTACAGAGCGAAAACGCATTCAAATGGCATTGACCCTTGCACACAAGCGGCTTCAAGCAAGTGCGCAAGAGCTCCGACGCTCGAATGTGGACCTTTCTCAGTTTGCCTACGTGGCTTCTCACGATCTGCGTTCGCCGCTCAACACGGTCTTGAGTTTCGCGCAGATTCTCGACCGTCGGCACGGTGAACAGTTGGGGAAGGAAGGGAAAGAGTTCATCGGATTTGTGACAACGGCAGCAAAGCGAATGGCCCAGCTCATTGAGGACCTTCTGCAGTACGCCAAAGTGTCTTCGGACACGATCGAAGTGGATAGCTCCGTTGACGCAAACACCATGATCGACGCAGCCCGGCGATTCATATCTCCGCCACCGAGCAGGGCGAGCGGTGGCTGTTCTCATGCAAGGACAACGGGATCGGCATCGAGCCCGAGCATCAGAAGCAGATCTCCCATCCGTTTGACCGACTACACGGTGCAGAACTTCCTGGAAGCGGTATCGGTCTTGCTGTCTGTCAGAAGGTAGTGGAACATTATCAAGGAGAGATGTGGGTTGGATCAGCCCCGCAGCAGGGATCGACGTTCTTCTTTACGCTTCCCATGAGTACTCCGGAACGCTTGGTCTCGGATTTAGTTCACAGCTCTTGATATCTCAAGACAGCGACATGGTTCTTATACGGCGCAGCAGCAGATCCGGACTTTCTGGCGGAAGACAAGCCGGTTGGCGCGCTGATTTGAAAGTCATCAATCCGCCTCTGCGCTCTACTTGATCCACATAAAGTGAATCGACAAGAATCTAGTTGCGCAGACGAATTTCAAATAGCCGAGGCCAGTTCTTGCCGGTCACAAACAAACGTCCGCCGGCGTCATCGTAAGCGATGCCATTGGCCGCAGCTTTTCCGTATGCGCCGAGACCTTCGACGTCTTTGGGCGGAGGAGCCATGCGAGGTCTCAGCTGCGAAAGATCGATCCAGCCCGTGACCTGGCCCGAATTGAGCTGAATAATTGCAATCCGATCCTGTTGCCAGATGTTGGCATACACCTCGCCGTTGATGTATTCGAGTTCGTTCAGCCATCGAATTCCTTTTCCGGCCTCGACAACGGCTATCTGCGCTTGCCACTTCATAGTATCCGGATTCAGAAACCGCAAAATCGATGTGCCGTCGCTCTTGATGAACTTACTGTCGTCATGCGTGAGTCCCCATCCCGCAACGTTGTATCCGAACGTAGACTTTGGTTCGAGCGAATGGATGTCATATCGAACACCGCTATCACGGTCCAGAAACGGAGCACCCATGGACTTCAAGTTGTCAAGAAGGAATGAGCGAATCCCGTTTTGCCTCGTTCGCATCGGGGTTAGCTGTACGAGTTGACCGCGCCACTCCGTCAGTCCTTCGCCGAGAAAGCGGCTGTCGAGGGCGTGCTGCTGGATGACACGACCGGTTTCGAGTTCCACTTTCCGGATCGAGGATTGACCCGGGAGCCCGATACTTTCGTACAAAAAGCCGCCCCTATAAATCAGACCTTGCGTCAGCGCCTCTGGATCGTGGGGGTATTCCGCGACGACATCGTATTTGCGTCTTGGCGCTGGATCGGGTGACAACGGGACTGCGGGTTTCAGGGTTGGGGTCCCCGTCAGATTGAGAAGCATACCAATCCCTCCGGCAATGATCAGCGTGGCGATTAACACGGAGGCGAACCCTTTGGACATACTGATACTCTACATCACAAAGCTCTTGTTAAAAAGAAGTACATCTGTGTTTGGCAACCCGGAGGGAGGCACGGGCAATGCGGCAGTGAGAGGTGCGATTTCGACTCTTGGGGAACTAACCCGGTCAGCGAATCTCGATAAAACGGTCACCGGACTCGAGTCGCTCCAGCAAACTAGACCACAGTCGCCGAAACAGGTCAAGAAGAAAGACGCGGCGACAGTTGCCGACCCGAACCCAGATCAGGCAAGCGTCCGAATCCTGTAGAGCCATATGTGTGAAGTCCTGGTCTTTGGACACGAGGATAAACCCGTTTGGCTGACGCGTATTGCCACACTTCCACGTCCGGTGCATCCCTCAGGCCGACATCAGCAACATGCGTCGCCTCGCAGCTAAGTTCCGTATCGATGAAGCGCGCAAGCGCAGGAGGAAGCTGATTGTCGATCAGGAATCTCACGCGGACAAGAGGACGGGGTGATCTGTCTGCCGGGCGGCATATTGAATGGCGGCAAGGATATCCTCACGTTCGAGGTAGGGGTAATCCTCCAATACCTCGTCGAATGTCGCTCCGGCGCTCAGCAGTTCAAGCACGTCGCTCACGCGAATTCGCATGCCCCTGATGCAGGGGCGACCACCACATTGCGCGTTATCATTGTTATCCGGTTGAGGCGATTTGGCGTCATGACGTCAATGTTCAGAACCAGTGTAGACGGTGAACGGACCGGATACACTATAGGCGCTAGCGTAGTACGCGCCAATCACCTGCCGGATCGCGCCCTTCCCAGGACCTATCCGCCGAACTACCGCGTGGACGACGATCCGCTCAGGGGCAGGAGGCGCGTCGATCGAAAGTTAGGCATCCTTCAGCAAAGTGACGTTTGCTGCCAAGTCCTGCGCTCCGGGCCAAACACCCGATC
>Ga0190275_10001542_pt1 | contig 17042 bp, 21 predicted proteins | sample Popmic550T_FD_133745 | JGI IMG/M metagenome (GOLD analysis project Ga0190275, IMG submission 133745) | Populus adjacent soil microbial communities from riparian zone of Yellowstone River, Montana, USA - 550 T | ecosystem: Environmental > Terrestrial > Soil > Riparian zone > Trees stand | place...
AAGGTCTTCCCGAACCGGCTGATCACACGGATGTCCTGGACCGAATCCCATGTGTGCCCTTTCGTTTCGAGTTCGGCCTGTGCATGCGTCGACCAGTCGAGACCGAATCCGGCGCAGAATGCGGGACCCTCGGCCCGAAGGAGCAGAACCTTCACCCGATCGTCTGCGTCCGCATCCTCGAGGGCGGCATCGAGCTCGTCCCTCAGCTCCATGGTGATCGTGTTGTACGCCTCGGGCCGGCATAGAACGAGGTGACGAAGCGCGGGACCGTGTTCGAGGTCGTCTTCGATCCGGATGGAAGTCATGGCGACATCCTCCACTACAGTCGCAAAGATGAACACTGAGATATTCGACGTGCTGGAAGCGGAGCAGGATCGTCTCTATGCGCTGTTGACCGGGCTGGATGAGACTCAGTGGGCATCGCCTTCCATGTGTCCGACCTGGTCGGTGAGCGATGTCGTCCTCCACCTCGCACAATCTGAAGAGGCCGTGACAGCAAGCCTCGAAGATCAGCCTGCGCCGATCCCCGTCGGCCAAGCATCGAACGTTGACGAGGCTATGGAGCAGTGGGTTCGAGCTGAACGGGGAGCTAGGCCCGGCGAGGTTCTCGCCAGGTGGGACGCGGCGCGCCGAGCAGCCGTGGCAGGGCTGCGAGACGCCGACCCCGCGCATCCCGTCCAATGGGCGGCGGCGCCGCTCAAGCCGAGCACACTCGCAACCACGCGACTGGCGGAGCACTGGATCCACACGCTCGACATCGCCGACCCGCTGAGGATCGCGCACCCCGACACCCATCACCTTCATCACATCGCATGGCTCGCACATCGCACGATCGGCTACGCGTTCGATCGGGCGGGACGCGGCCCAGCCCCCACAGTGAGGGCAGAGCTAACTGCCCCCACGGGGGACACATGGGTGTTCGGTAACGAGGGTTCCGCCTGCCTGGTAACTGGGCCGGTGGGTGAGTTCTGCCGTATCGCGGCTCGCCGTCTCGACCCTCAACTGGCCACCGGGATAAGGGCCACGGGCGAACGTGCCGACGAAGTGCTGGAGCTCGTGCGCACTTATGCCTGACGAACGATGTCTCTGATCTTGCCGATACCCGCGGACGGGCGGGGTCGTCGATTCCTGGCGCTCTTTACGGGACTTGCCCTCTACGGGCTGAGCGTTTCGCTTCTTGTCGTGGCGGACTTGGGTCTCGATCCCTGGGATGTGCTTCATCAGGGCATCGCGCGGCGTACCGGGATCTCGATAGGAATCAGCACGATCGTGATCTCCGCCGTCGTGCTGTTGTTGTGGATCCCTCTGCGCCAGCGGCCGGGGCTAGGAACGTTGAGCAACGCGGTATTGATCGGTGTGGCGATGGACGTATCCCTAGCTTTGCTTCCTCGCCCGGGTGCCATGGCGTGGCGTGTGACGTTCATGATCGTGGGGATCGTTCTGAACGGACTCGCGACCGGGCTGTACATCGGGGCGGGGATGGGACCCGGCCCCCGCGACGGTTTGATGACCGGGCTTGCCGCGCGCGGCGGCTCCATCCGCGTGGTTCGAACCGCGATCGAGCTGAGCGTTCTCGCGATCGGCTTCGTTCTCGGGGGCTCGGTGGGAGTGGGCACCGTCGCCTATGCATTGTCGATCGGCCCGCTCGCACACCTAACCATCCCGTTATTCACCATCGGTGACGCCGAGCCGGCTCGTGCACGAGAGATCCCGATGGGTGCCGACCGGCCCATCGGGGGATAACCCTCCTATGCAACCGAATGTCCGCACGCTCGTGTGGCGAGGTCTGACCAAGAAGTGTCCCGTCTGTGGTCGAGGCAAGGTGTTCGAGTCCTGGTTCCATATGCGCAAGCGCTGCACGGCGTGTGGCTACACGTTCGAGCGTGAAGAGGGTTACTGGGTTGGCGCTTTGATCGTGAACATCGCCTTCGCCGAGATCTGGTTCGCGGTCCTCTTCGTCGGTGTTCTCCTCGCGACGCTTCCCGACGTTGCGTGGGTGCCACTTCTCGTAGTCGCGCTGATCACGAACGGTTTGTTGCCGGTGTTCTTTTACCCATACTCGCGATCGCTCTGGATGGCCCTGGACCTCCACTTCCATCCCGCACTGGCCCCCGGATCGCGATAGCCCTACTCGAGCGTCGACCCCAACCGGACCAATTGGGCACACACGTCTTCCATCGAGATCTCCAAACGGTCCGCCACCTCGCGAAGGGCCAGCCCGCAGGCGATCACGAGCTCCAACTCCAGATCGTCGATGTCGAACACTGGAGGCAGGTCGTAGTCGACCGTTCGTGCGGAGAACAGGGGAACTACCGACCCGGCGGACATCCCGCGGTTCGTGGACTCGCTCATTAACTACAAGAACGAATCCGAGCCTTATCGGTCACCCTGCCAACGGCCTCCCCCTGTGGCCGCTAGTTTGCCCCCCATGTACGGGCTCGGGACGGTGATCAACGTAGCAACGGTCGCGATCGGAACCCTCGCCGGCGTCTTCATCGGCGACCGCCTCTCCGATCAGACCCGCCGGACGATCATGCAGGGCCTGGGGCTGGTCGTCCTGGCCGTGGCGGTGTCGGGGATGGCTCCATTGTTCGATCCCGACGACGGCTTACGTCGGTTCATCATCCTCATCGGCTCGATGATCTGTGGCGGGATCCTGGGCGAGGCGCTTCACTTAGAAGAACGTCTCGAGGGGGCAGGGGAGTGGTTGCGGAAACGGTTGTCCCGCGCCCCTGCAGCGGATGAGGCGAAGCAGAGTGATTTCACCGAAGGCTTCGTCGTGGCGTCGACAGTGTTTTGTGTTGGACCCCTGACGATCGTGGGCGCGATCGAAGACGGCCTCGGCATAAGCATCACGCTGCTGGCGATAAAGAGCGCTCTGGATGCTTTCGCTGCTCTGGGCTTCGCGTCCGTATATGGGTGGGGAGTCGGCGCGTCGCTGGTCACGCTCGTGATCTACCAGGGCGGATTGACCCTCGCGGCGGTATTGATCGAGCCGATCATGACTGCCGATGTCTTGGCCGTCCTCGGTGCGATCGGAAGTCTGCTGGTCCTGGGGATCGGTTTGAAGCTTCTCGATATAGCTCAGGTCAGGATCGTCAGTCTTTTGCCGGCGTTGGTGATCGGTCCCGTCGCAGAGGGGGTCTTCCAAGCCGTGACATAGAAAGGGCCGGGGTTCAGTTGCCCCGGCCCGGTCTTTTTTCTGGTGCCGCCTAAGCGGCTTGTCGCGGCGTCTCGAGTGCTTTCTCTTCCTCTGCCACGATCAGTTGGTGCTTGCGCGAGGCAAGAACCATCACCGCGGAGAGCGCCGAGAGGGCCAGTGCTGCGATGCCCCACTCGGTTCCTGCGAGTTCGAGACCTAGCGCATTGTCGAACGAGATACGCCCCGGGCCCGTGAAGGCCAAAACGATCGCGGACACTGCGACGAGCAGGTTGAATTCGTAGCCACCGGGAGTATTGAAGAACCCGTTGCTCCAGTGGACGGTGACGATCGCAACGATCATCACACCTGCGGCTGCGGCCGCACCGAGTGGTGTCAGGAGTCCCAGTGCGAGAAGTGCTCCACCACCGAACTCTGCCAGGCCTGTCATGGTCGCGTGAACGCGGCCGGGCTTGAAGCCCATCGATTCGAGCCAACCGGCCGTGCCGCTAAGACCGGGACCGCCGAACCATCCGAACAACTTCTGTGCGCCGTGGGCCGCGATCAGCGTGCCGAGTGCGACCCGTAACAGTAGAAGGCCAGTTTCCATTGTCCCCTCCCTTTGCAGCCCGCCATGGGCTGCTCTTCTATAGTTAGAAACTTGCTTTCGCAAGCAACTATTCCCCGGGTATCATGACGCTATGGAAAAAGACCTGAGTGAGACTGAAGCGAAGGCCTGGCGCGCTTTCCTTTACGCCTATGCCCGTGTTGTACCCAAGTTGGACGATGAGCTCACCCTTGCCGAAGGATTGACGCTCAACCAGTACGAGGTCCTGCTCTGGTTGAGTCGCTCGTCAGGCGGAGCCATGCGGATGAGCGACCTGGCTTCTCGCATAGTGCTGTCTCCCAGCGGCGTCACCCGTGCGGTCGATCAATTGGAAAAGAAAGGTCTCGTCGAGCGCGTTGTGTGTTCCTCGGATCGACGGGGCTATCTCGCTACGTTGACGAAGAAAGGTCGTGTTGCTTTCCGCAAGGCCTCGAAGGTTCATGTGCGGGGGATCAGAGAACACTTCATCAGTCATCTCAGTGCGTCGGAGCTGAAATCTCTGGGCTCGAGCCTCGAGCAGATCGCTTGATCCGGCTGTTTCAAACGCTAGCCTGTGCGTGTGTCCATCGCCGCAGAAGACTCCACGCTCGAGAGGATCAAAGCCACCATCGGAGTGTTCCTGAGTCTCGGGGCTCTCGCGCTCGCTCTTACTTGGCTCTACTTAGGGATGCGTTCCGTGATGGCGATCGGCGGCGCGTGCGCGGAGGGAGGGCCGTTCGTTCCGATCCGCCCTTGCCCCAAGGGAGTGCCCGTCATCATGATCTCCGGCATCTGGGGTGGCTTGATAGCGCTGGGTTTCTACATCTGGCAAACGTCCAAACATCGAGTTCCCAGTCTGGCGATGCTCTCGTGGTCGGCACTTTTTCTGTCGCTCGGCTGGAACTTCCTCGAGTTCGGTCTTTCTGCGCCGGGAGGTGGCGGTCTGGTCTGGGGGTGGCTCGTGTGCGCGATCCTCTTTGGGCTCATGGGAGGTCTTCCGTTGCTGCTAGTGACTAAGCCGATCGTCAAGAACTTCACCTCTCCCGGAGCTCCGGAGACGCTGGGTTCCAAGTCCGCCGATCTGACGCGCGCCCTCATCGGAAAAGTACGGGCGGCAACGCCGGCCCAAACAACTCCGATCACGACCGAGCCGGGCATCGTCGATGAGCTCGAACGTTTGGACAAGCTGCGTCGTTCCGGAGCACTGACGCAGTCCGAGTTCGAGGAAGCAAAGCGGATCCTGATGCAAGGAGGTTCCTGATGGAGCCCCGTGGTCTCTATTGGGCGATCGTTCAGCTGGCCGCCATCGCAGCCGGCATCTATGCCGGGGTGGCCCTCTTCCAATCGATCACCACGTAGCGCTTAGACCCGGACATTCGCCGACTTGGCTCCGCTGCACTCGGAGACGGAGCCGTATTTGGCGAACGTGCCCTTCGCTAGCGTTGCGTAGTAAGTGCCGCCGGGCTTCTTCACCTTCACGTTGTCCGCTCCCACTTCATCGGTCTTGAACTCGCCGACCTTGTGAGCTTTGCCCTTGCGCGGTTTCTCGAAGATCGTTCCGTTCCGCCCGTCGAGGCAGAAGAGCCGGTCGGCGCCTACCTCGACCATGAAGTGACCTTTCCGATAGGAGAGGCCGACCTCTGATTGAACGGTGGCGGGGAGAGTGGGCTCCGCAGTGTCGTCACCCGCGGGATCCTCGTTCTCGAACGAGCGAGGAACCGGATCGCTGCCACCACACGCCGTAAGAACTGTCGCCAGCGCGAGCAGTGTGGTGGCAGCGACGATTATGTTCTTGGGACGGCGTTTGACTCGGATGCGTGTACGGATGGCCATGTGTCCTCCTCATATCTGCCCGCGGGCACCATTCGACTCGTGAGCTCTAACTCTGACCGCCGGCTTCTGCCGTGTCTGTCGTCGACCCGACTTCCGGGGTGTCCGACTCCCGACATCTAGGAGAGAGATCCTGCGAGGAACTGGGGCGAAAGCCTATTTATGGGCGCAGGCGGGTTCGCTATCCTTCAGGCGTGACGGAGCCCAGCATGAGACGCAGCGCGGTGGTCTTGATCGCGGCGGCCCTGTTGCTCACAGCGCTTCCACCGGCTGCAGCGGCCGGCAAATGCAACGGCAAGCGCGCCACACACGACTTCTCAGGTGACGCAGGGGTTCGGTTCCCCGGCACATCCAAGAACGATGTGATCATCGGCAGCTCCGCAGACGACGAGCTCTCCGGCGGAGGGGGGAACGACACGATCTGCCCGGGTGATGGCGACGACTACGTCTCGGGAGGTCCGGGCAACGATGTCGTCATCGGGGGCCGAGGTCAGGATTACATGACCGCGGATGCTGGCAAGGATTCCTACAACGGCGGCGATGGTTTTGATGAAGTCGACTACTCGTCCTCGAAGACGGCGATCGTCGGCAACCTCGCAAAGGACACCGTGGTCTCGAAGGGAACGAAGGAGTCGATCAGATCGATCGAGGTGTTGGATGGTTCGAACTTCAACGACAAGCTGCTGGGCGATGGCGGCGAGAACTACTTGTTCGGCGAAGAGGGAAACGATCGTGTTCTCGGCAAAGGTGGGAACGACTACATGGCCGGGGGGACTGGTGACGATCTGATCGACGGGGGCCCGGGCGAGCTGAACAGCAACAGCTATTGGCTATCGGCAACTCCCGTCAACATCGATATGACGGCCGGAACCTCAAGTGGCGAAGGGAACGACACCTTCCGGAGCATCAACATCATGCGTGGATCGATCCACGACGACACGATCGTCGGCAGCGAGAAAGCCGAGCACATCTTGGCCGAGGACGGCAACGACAACATCCAGGCGCGTGGAGGTGACGATTCTGTCTACGCGGAGCGAGGTGAGGACACGCTGGACGGTGGCGAAGGCCTGGACACGGTCAGCTACTTGTTCGCTGCACGGTTGGTCAAGGTCGACCTTGGTTCCGGAACGGCGATCGAGGGAGACGCTTTCTCCAATCAGGACACCGACCGGTTCTCTTCCTTCGAGGCTGCGTATGGATCTGACTACGACGACGAGCTGATCGGCACTGAGGGCAACGACATCCTCGATGGGAGTTCCGGGAACGACATCGTTAGTGGGCTCGACGGCGAGTTCGATCTTTTGCACGGCGGCCCCGGTGACGACTCGATCGACGGGGGCTCGGGAGCCGGGGACCTGGCCTCGTTCTCGACGTCGACCGGCGGCGTGACTGCCGACCTCGCATCGCACTCCGCATCGGGAGAGGGATCCGATGAACTGGTCGGCATCGAAGCGCTCGAAGGGTCCCCGCTCAACGACAGGCTCATCGGTGACGCGGGTGACAACAACTTCGTTGGACTCGGTGGCGACGACCAGGTAGAGGGTGGAGATGGTTTCGATGCCGTCTATTTCCAGTTCGCAGCCGCGAGGGTGACTGCGGACCTGACTCTCGGCAACGCGAGTGGCGAAGGTAGCGATTCCTTGTCGGCTGTCGAAGGTGCTTTCGGATCGGCAGGGAACGACGAACTCCTCGGGACCTCGGATGCGAACGTCTTGATCGGGGCCGCCGGCAACGATGACCTCGAAGGAGCCGCCGGCAACGATGTTCTGGACGGAGGCGACGGAACCGACACGGGCGATGGAGGCGACGGTACGGACGGGTGCGTGGGGGAGTCGATAACCGGTTGTGAGTCGGCGACCGCTTCTGGTGACGATTACGCCCGGATGGTCGGCTTCGCTGGGATCCAGCCGGGAGGCAAAGCCGTCGAGAGGGCTGTTGCGGAGATCAAGGCCGCGCGCAGTTTCGCTAGGAGCTTTCAGCCGTAGAGCGGCGCAACACCCACAGGCGCGTCGGACCGAAACCCTTCAATCTGCGTGTCGGGATCTCCTTGAGATAGAAGTCGGGACTGTCGGCGAGCTCGTTCCGGACGTCTTCAGTCACCAGGATGCTTTGGGATCGTGCGGCCGAGGCAGCACGTCTCCCTAGATTCACGACCGGCCCGAAGAAGTCTCCACGTTGTGAGATGACCGGACCGAAAGCAAGGCCCCCCCGCAACCTCAGTGGGGAGTCGGCGATCTCGAGAGAGGCCAGGTCAAGAGCCATCGTCGCCGCTGCGCTCGGATCTGCGGCGACGAACATGACTTCGTCTCCGATCATCTTCACGACGCGGCCCCCATGCGTCGAGATGATGTCCTGAGCGCGAGCCTCGAGCTCCTCGACGATGCGCGAAAGTTCCGTCTCGTCTATCTCTAAGCTGAGCCGCGTGAAGCCGACGAGGTCGGCGAATCCGATGACCTTGACTTCATCGGCTGCAGCCGTATCGAACACCTGCACCCGAGCGAGTGCCGCTTCAAGATGTCTGCGCCATGCATGAGTGAGAAAGAGTTCGAGCGCCGGCACGAGGACTGGCAGGATCTGCGCGGCTTCCTCGGGTGAGATCGCCGCCCCTTCCATCCTGACGCGATCTCGCATGACTTCGGCTTCGGCTTCGGCGATGCGCGCGACCGATTGGCTAAACGTTCTGGTCATCGAGACGATGGTGTCGAGATCGGCGATGCCTGCTCGGATGAAGTCGGCCATCGTCTGGAGGACGCTGAGGTCCTGCTTGGTGAAGAACACCTCATCCACCGGCCGCTCAACGAACCCGAGCGCGCGCCAGATCCGCTTTGCATCCTCGACCGAGATCCCGGTCTTCTCGGCTAGTTCGAGAGCGGTGAACGTCGGGTTGCCGAGCCCTAGGAGCTCCTCACGAGCCGTTTCGAAGTCGGCTGCCGAGATCCTCTCATCCATGCTTCGGGATGTCGATGGACGGGTTCGCCTCGAGATGACCCAAGCCGTTCCACGCAACGTTCACGAGGTGTGCAGCGACGCTCGTTCTCTTCGGTTTCCCTGTGTCGAGCCACCAAAGGCCTACCTGCGCCACCATCCCGACGAGAGCTCGCGAGTAAAGCGGAGCCAGCTTCTTGTCGAAACCGCGCTCGGAGAACTCCTCTTCGAGCACATACTCGACCTGTGAGGCGACGTCTCCGAGCAGACTGGCGAACGTTCCGGACGCGGTCGGCGACGTGGATCCGCGGACCAGGATCGTGAACCCGTCGGGCTCGTCCTCGACATAGGTGAGGAACGCTTCCGCTGCCTGGATCAGTTTCCATCGCGGGTGTTCGGCCCCGAGGCCCCGGGTGATGCGCCCGAGCAGGTTCTGCACCTCCCGATCGACGACCACCGCGTACAGCCCTTCCTTGCCGCCGAAGTGTTCGTAAACGACGGGCTTGGAAACCGATGCCCGCTGTGCGATCTCTTCGATCGAAGTGCCGTCGAAGCCTTTCTTGGCAAACAGGGTGCGACTGATCTTTATCAACTGTTCACGGCGTTCACGCCCGCTCATCCTGACGCGGACGTCATTCACCGCCGGCGTGTCACCGGAGGCTGGAATCTGCAACCTTCTTTTTCTTCTCCAGGTCTCTTTCGGGGATGCGCTTCACGTTATTAGCCAATCCGAACTTCTCGAGCGTGGAGATCACGAACGCGCTCATGTCCGGCTGCCAGCGCTCGATCCCGTGCACTGCTGAAGTTGGAAACGCGTGGTGGGTGTTGTGCCATGACTCTCCGAAGGAAAGGACGGCCAGAGGCCAGTTGTTCGTCGAATAGTCCGTGGTATCGAACGGCCTGCGTCCGAAGAAGTGACAGATCGAGTTGACGCTCCACGTGACGTGGTGGAGCAGGAAGACGCGAACCAACCCACCCCACAGCAGAGCACTGAAGGCCCCGCCGATCGTCCCCGTGAACGCATAACCAAGCGCAGCGGGAAGGACGAACGTGAGCACGCTGAGCACGGGGAACAAACGGTCGATCTTGACCATCACGGGATCTTTGAACATGTCGGGGGCCCAGCGCTCCCGCTCGGTTCGCTCCTCGTCAAAGAACCAGCCCGTGTGCGCATGCCACAGGCCCTTGAGGACCCCGACCACCCCGTCCTCTTCTGCCAGATGAGGGGAGTGGGGATCGCCCGGCTTGTCGGAGTGCGCGTGGTGACGACGGTGATCGGCGACCCAGCTGATGACGGAACCCTGCAGAGACATCGACCCGGCCGTTGCGAACAGGATGCGCACGGGCTTGGGTGTGTCGAATGAGTGGTGGGTGAGTAGTCGGTGGAACCCGACGGTCACGCCGAGTCCGGTGAACATGTACATGCCGAGCATGATCAGTCCGTCGGTGCCCGTGAAACCCCGGCCCCAGAGGGACACCATCGCGACGACGAAGCCGGCGAAGGGGATGAGCGTCAGGGCGAGGACGACCCAACGCTGGATCTTCATATTGCGGGGGCTGAGCCGCACGATGCCCGGCAACGGGGCTGTGGTCGACTCGGGTGATTCCATCACTCGCTGTGCCACTGGATCTCCTCCTAGATAACGAACCTACGGTTACGGTGCCGTAACTTACCCTACCGTAGGTTTTTGGCAAACTCGAGCTTTCGGGGGCAGGAGACGCCCGGGGCGGGGTCGAATCCGTAGGTGTGCGAATCCTCAGATCCCTCTCCGTGCTCGTGCTTGCGAGTGTGGCCATCATGGGCGCGTTTCCGGCCCAGGGTCAGGCCCCCGGGGCGCCGGCCCAGGTCGTGGATTACGAGCCGCCCACCCGGATAGCGAAGTACAAGGTCACCAAGTTCGGCCGTAGCGCGTCGCCCCGCGACGATCGCACGTCCAAAGCGAAATTCCGCGTTGCTGAACGTACCGGGAACTGCTGTGAGAACTACGTGACGGCGGACAGAGACGGCACCTTGTACGACCTCGGCGGCAGCTACGTGAACTTCACGAACGACTCGGGCAAGACGTGGCAGAGCGTTCGTCCCATCCAGCCGCTTGTCAATGGCGAAGGCTCTTTGGCCGTTGCGCCGGGAGGCGACATCGTTGCCGTCGAGTGGGATCCGTATTCCGGCGACCACCTGATGTCCTACAAGTACACGGCCGAAACTAAGGAGTGGCAGTACCTCGAGGCGCCGCTACACACCCCGTTCTACGACCGACCGTGGCTAACGGTGGTGCCGGGTCCGTTCACGATCCGCGGCGAGGAAGTGCCGTACATCTCGTTCGTCGACGGCTACCCACACTTCGGAACACTCCTTTATTCAACCGACGGGCTGACCTACACGCAGACGTCGGATCCGTCGATAGATCAGCAGATCGATGCCGAGGTGGTCAGGAAGCTTCCGATCAAGGCGGACCCGGATCTCGACTGGATCCAACCGAACTCGCAGAGTCCGATCGTTCCGTTGGGCGGCGGTAGCGCCTTGGCACCTCCCGGACTGTTCAGCGATGCGTGGTCGGTCCTGAATCCCGAGACGCTGACGTGGCAAGCCGTCGAGCTCGACACCGGCGAGCTGAGCGGGCGCTACATGGTTGATTCGAAAGGCCGTCTCCACAATCTGAAGACCATCGGCAACAACTTCGAATACGGGATCTCGCTGGATGGGGGCCGAACCTGGAAATCGGCAACCGGATCTCTGCCCAAGGGCGTGGCTTCGATGGGGGGCATGACCGTCGACTTCCGTGCAAATGCAGAGGTCGGGATCGCCGCAGTCGGCATGCACGTGGACCGCGGGCCCACCGATGGAGACATCATGTTCAAAGTCGATATCTCGTCGAACAAACCTCGAGTCATAAAGCGTTACGAGATCGGCCTCGGAGACATCGACGCGGCTTCCGGAGTCGGCCAGGACATCCGTTTCGATTTCGAAACACTCGCGATCCTTCCGGACGGACGGGTTGCGATCTCGTTCCTCGACTCCACGACCGGCCCGATCTACAGCCTGACGGAAACAGCATCGGACCGACTCGGACCGGCCCTCGCCATCGAGCTCTAACGCTCCAGGCCCCGAATCACGATGTCCGATAACCGCTAGGCAGAACCTCTTCAGGCTGTCAGCATGACGGCATGTTCCAAGACTTCGAGCGTTGCTACAGGGCCGTCCAGAGCAGAGACGAGCGCTTCGACGGTGTCTTCGTCACCGCCGTTACCTCCACCGGCATCTATTGCCGGCCAAGCTGTCCCGCGCTGACACCGAAGCGCGCGAACGTCAGATTCCTTCCCACCGCTGCGGCCGCACAGGCGGCGGGCTTCCGTGCGTGCAAGCGTTGTCGTCCCGACGCATCTCCCGGTTCACCGGAATGGAGCATCCGCGCGGACATCGCCGGCCGAGCGATGAGATTGATCGGCGACGGGATCGTCGACCGAGAGGGCGTTGCAGGACTTGCCTCTCGACTCCACGTCGGAGAACGACACCTTCATCGGTTGTTGCTGGGCGAGCTGGGTGCCGGGCCGCAAGCGCTCGCACGAGCCCGTCGCGCCGAGACCGCCCGGATCCTCATCGAGACACTCGACATCTCGTTCACCGACGCGGCCTTCGCCGCCGGTTTCTCGAGCATTAGGCAGTTCAACGACACGATCCGAGCAGTGTTCGCGAGTACGCCGACGGAGTTACGTCGCAAGAGAGCGGAGCCGACGAACGGCCACAACGGCTCGCTCACGCTCCGGTTGCCGTACCGCAAACCCTTCGACGGGGCCAGATTGCTCGCATTTCTGGGATCGCGCGCTGTACCCGGTGTCGAGGAGTTCGCGGGTGGCGTGTACCGGCGCACCCTGACACTGCCGCGTGGCGCAGGCATTGTCGAACTGGACGGTGGCGAGGACTACGTTCGTTGCATCCTTCATCTGGCGGACCTGCGCGATCTGGGGCCTGCCGTACAACGGTGTCGGCGCTTGCTGGATCTGGATGCAGATCCACTCGCGGTCTCCCGCAGCTTGAGCAGAGATGCGGTTCTGAGAGCCCACGGAAGATGGATCCCCGGTCTTCGGATCCCGGGCACCGTCGACGGGGCCGAGATCGCTTTCCGAGCGGTGTTGGGACAACAGGTGTCCGTGGCCGCCGCACGCACCCTCGCAGGACGCCTCGTAGCGCTGGCCGGAACACCTTTAGATCAGAGCGAAGGCAACCTCACACATTCGTTCCCCTCCCCGGAAGCGGTTGCGGAAGCGGATCTATCGGAGCTTGGGCTTCCGCTCAAGCGACGAGAGACCTTGCGCGCTGTCGCTTCGGCGATCGCCGAGGGGAGAGTGAACGTGGACGCGGGTGCCGATCGCGTTGAGCTGCAACGCAGGATGCAGGAGATCCCCGGTGTCGGACCGTGGACCGCGGCGTATGTGTCCATGCGTTTGGGGGACCCGGATGTGTTCCTTGCCACCGACCTTGGTGTTCGCAAGGCCCTCGAGAAGGCCGCTGTCGACTCAGCCCCCAAGGCGGCGCAGACACTTGCGCATCGCTGGCGGCCCTGGCGCTCTTACGCATTGCTCCACCTGTGGACCGATCAAACAAAGAAGGAAGATCGTGATGGAAAAGGAGGAACCAATGGGCGAGCTCTATCGGACAACCATCGACAGTCCGATCGGAACCCTGGTGCTGGTGGGGGACGAAACCGGGCTGCGGCACCTGCACTTTCCCGATGACCATGCCCGAGTCAACGCAGAGGCCGTAGAGGACCCGAAGCGTTTCACGGACGCACTCGAGCAGCTCGACGTCTACTGGTCGGGTGAGGAGATCGAGTTCGATCTGCCGCTTGCCCCACGAGGGACACCGTTCAGGGAGAAGGTGTGGGACGCGTTGCGTGGAGTTCCATACGGAACACGCGTTGGGTACGGCGAGATCGCCAGGCGGGTCGGCAAACCTTCGGCAGCTCGCGCTGTAGGTGGCGCGTGTGGCTCGAATCCACTACCGATACTCATCCCGTGTCATCGCATCGTGGGAGCGAGTGGTGCACTCACCGGCTTCGGGGGTGGGCTCCCGATCAAGAAGAAGCTGTTGGCGATTGAATCTCAGACTGGGAAATAGACGGACAGAGCGCGCTCTGCGGTCGCTCGATCCCCGGAGATCTCGAGGACGTCGCGTTCAGCGCGACCGAATAGCAATCGCGTGAACTCGACCGCATCGGCAGTGAACGTCACGGTCGGGGTTCTGTCGCCCTCATAGGTCCCACCCGCCGGGCCGGTGAGCTCGAGACGAACGCTCTCCTTGGTGCGTCCGTACCAGTCGCGAATGATGTCTTCGATCAGACGCCGTTCGGATTCCCCCATGACCATTTCTTTTCCCGTCGCCTTCGCGATGTCGACCCGATGCATATAGATGTCGCGCGGGAAGATCGCGTCCGTCACGTACGAGACGTTGATCCATCCGCCGAGATACGAGGAGTAGGCGGGGATCCAACCCAACATGCTCCCGAGTTTCCGTCGCTTGGTGGCCGCCGCGACATAGGTGTTTTCGAGCCGGGCGATCAGGTCATCCGTGCTCAAGCCACGCCGGGCATCCACCTGCACCTGGTTCTGTGCATCGATCACGTTACCGAGTTCCTTGCTGCGGCGAACCGCGCTACCCATCTGACGCATCAGTTCGGGGAATGAAAGCAAGGCTTCGTGCCATCCCACCTGATGGGCAACGTGGTCCCGGACGCTCCATAGATCGCAATCGGTGGGGCGGTCCCATTCCTCCGGTGGCAGAGTTTTGAGGAGATCGATGAGCCCCCGCACCATGTCGGCGGAGATCCGCTCCGCTTCGTTCGTGCCTATCGGTGCTATCTCGGTCGCATTCATCTAGACCTCTTCCATCCTGGGGATGACCAGTTCTTGTGCCAAGAGCTTCAAGGCTGCGGCCGCGGGGATCGCCATCAACACCCCGACGACCCCGAGCAGCGAACCCCCGGCCAATGCGGCGACCAGAACGGCAGCGGGGGAGAGGTCGACCGCTTTAGTCATCACGCGCGGTGCGATGACGTAGTTCTCGAACTGCTGGTAGAGGAAGAAGAAGATCAGAGTGGCGATGCCCAGCGGCAGCGAGCTAAAGAAGGCCACGAGCACCGCAGGCACTGCTCCGAGCGTTGCACCCACGAGTGGGATGAGGTCGGCGATGGCAACCCATAGGGCGAGTGCTACGGGGAACGGGACCCCAGCGATTATCAGGAAGATGAAGGACACGATCCCGGCGATGACGGAGATCACGAGATTGCCGGCGATGTATCCGCCGATCTTTGTAAGGATCGGATCGAGTAGTTGTTGGAACCGGTCCCGTTTACTACTCGGCACCAAACGCAGCGTGCCGGCCTTGATCGCATCCAGCCGAGCAGAGAAGTACACGGTCAGGACGATGACGGTGATCGAGTTGAACAGGCTTGCGATCACGGAGCCCGCTGCACCAAGGACTTTCCCGGCGGACCCGCCGACCGTTGCCGGCAGGTTCGAGGTTGCCTCACCCAAGCGCGCCGCGATGTCGCGATCGTTAACGAACTCTTCCACGCGGGGGTTCTTCTCGGCCAGCTGCTGCACGTAGTCGGGCAGGTTCGTGGCGAACAGCCCGATCTGCTCGATCAGCGGCGGCACAACTGCGGCAAGGAAGCCAACGAAGACGAGGACAAGGAGGAGGAGCATGAGTCCGATCGACTGCCCTCGCGTGAGTCTCCAGCTTTGCAACTTGTGGATGGCGGGATCCAGTCCCACGGACAAGAATGCAGCGACGAGAACCAAGACCAGGAGCTTCCGGGCGAGGAAGACTCCAGTAAGAAGGAGGCTGACGATCGTGAGAGCGGCCGCCGCGGTAAAGACGACGCGGAAGATCGTTGCTGTGGATGGGCCCTCTCGTCTCGCCGCCATCCGTGCAGACTAGTAAAGGACGCGACCGAGCCGTTTGCGTGCCTCCGCAACCCGGGGGTCGCTCGGTTCGAGGGTGGCTATCAGCTCCAGTAGATGGAGACGGAGCCGTTCCCTTTCGTCACCCGCCGCTGAGCCGATCGCCTCGATCAGCCGTGTGAAAGCCGCTTCCGGTCGTCCCCCGGCAACGTCCACATCGGCGAGCACGGTGGGGTCCTCGGTCCCGGAAGACGCGGCTACACGCTGTTGCAGTTCCACTCGCGCCAGGCTCCGGCGCGCTTCTTCCGAGCCAGGTTCTTCTGCCAGCGTGGCCCGGTAGTTTTCGACTGCGCCTGCTAGATCACCAATCTTCTCTGCCTCCCGGCCCCGGGCCAGCGACAGGTCTCCTTTGGTTGGGCCAAGCTGACGAAGCCAGGTGCGCACGTGGTCCTCGGGCAACGCTCCCGTGAACTCGGCGACCTGACGGCCATCCTTGAACGCTCGTACCGAGGGGATGCCCTGGATCCCCAGTGCCGACGAGAGATTCTGGTTCGCATCCACGTCGACCTTGGCCAGGATCCATCCACCTTCGGCGCCCATCGCGAGACGTTCCAGGATCGGGGTGAGGGTTCGGCAAGGGCCGCACCACGATGCCCAGAAGTCCACGACGACCGGCACTTGGAAAGAGCGTTCGAGCACGAGCGTTTGGAAGTCGGCCTCGTCCACATCGATCGCGACCGAAGGCGAGGGTGCACTCATGAGTGAGATTGTCCCCTGGGGGTAACGGGTAGGGTCACAGTCAAATTTGAAAGGAGCGCGATGAAACGTCGGACAATCAGAGGGATCCTTGCGACCGTAGTGGCCTTGTGGGTTGTGGCCCTGTGGGCTTTGAACGTAGGGGCCGAAGAGAACCGGGCGGCGGAAAGTGAAATGACGCACTCGCCGTGCATCACGCCCGACCCCGACGACCCGCCCATAATCCCGGAGGATCTCTACTGCCACACTCCGACGCCGACCCCAACGCCGACCCCAACGAAAACCCCGACTCCTACTCCGACACGATCGGCGACTCCTACGCCGACACCAACCCCGTCGAGCTCTAGCGCGTCGCCCAGTTCCTCCCCGACCCCGACGCCCACGCCGTCGCGGACCGAGCCCCCAGATCAGACGTTCAATTCATCGATCAGCATCAAGTACGAGGGCCGGGCATTCAGCGGAGCCGTCTCGTCCCGCGGCAGCCGGTGCGAGGGCCGCAGGGACGTCGCCGTCAAGAAGGTCAAGCGGGGGCGTGACAAGGTCGTCAAGCGCGTGCAGACCGGCCGAGGCGGCCAGTGGCGGGCCCGCTCGCAAAATGCAAAGGGGCGTTACTACGCCAAGGCGAAAGCGACTGCTTTCACCGGGCGAGATGGGGCCCAGATCGACTGCCGAGGCGCCCGTTCGAAGACCATCCGCGTTTAGAGGGTCCTTCTAAAGTCCTTTCGTTCGTGGTCCGATAGCGACTGGACAATCCCGCAGGGGAGCAGGATCGATCGAAATGAACGGCACCGCTAAGCCCACCGACGTGTCGGCGGCCGACCACGCGCTCGCGACCCTGGTCACCGAGCAGCTCCGTGTATTGCTCGAGAGGCGATCGGTCAGGTACGCCGTCGTCGGCTTCTTGCT
>Ga0190275_10001543_pt1 | contig 17032 bp, 23 predicted proteins | sample Popmic550T_FD_133745 | JGI IMG/M metagenome (GOLD analysis project Ga0190275, IMG submission 133745) | Populus adjacent soil microbial communities from riparian zone of Yellowstone River, Montana, USA - 550 T | ecosystem: Environmental > Terrestrial > Soil > Riparian zone > Trees stand | place...
GCGGCGTTATGAGCCGGAGCCTGGGGGTTCATGCGTTCGTAGTTATCAACATACTGGGCCATCTGGTCAAGGTCGTAAGGAGTAGACGGAGCTTCACCATATTCTCTAACTCTTTCAAGTTCGTCTTTGTACAATCGGTACTCTTCCATGGCCCGGGCTTTATTACTGTCTTCTTTACCATACACGCGGATAATATCGTCAACTGAGTAGTCGCCGGCCGGGGTAGTGTACTTCTCCTGAGTCAGTTGCGAGGCGATACGGTTAGGGTTTTGAATAATGCCCTTCTGAGTGGTCAGCTGTTGTTCGGGTAGTGTCTCAGTCTGGCCTTTACGAACTAGCCCGGCCTTTTTATCCAGTTTAAACTGTAAGTTATCCGAACGCTGCTCTATATGGCGGGGGTCCCATAGCTGTCTAACTGCTGTGTTCTTGACCTTTAGTGGAGTCGGCTGAGCGTACCTAGCCTTCTCTACATCCTGAGCAGCTCGTAACCCTGTATCGGGTAGTGGGCTCTGTTGTGGTTTATCACGCCGTATCTTAATCGACCCTGTTTGAGCAGTTTTCTGGTTAGGGAAGAGCGTTTTATCAGTTGCGCGCGCAACGTTGTTTACGCCTTTAGCTGCGGTCTTACTTAATACTACTCCGCCGGCTGTTGCCAGGGGAGTGACCAGCCCAGCAGTACCGGCCACTAGGGTATTAACCGCTGCATCTTTAGCGGTAGCGTTTGGATTGGCGACATAAGCTTGAGAAGTTCCCATAGGAGCGGAGATAGCTGCCGTCTTGCCACCTTCTTTAGCAATTTCACGCGTGAAAGCTTTAACACCAGCTTTCCTACCTCCTTGAGCAAGCGCCTGTGTACCAGCTTGTCGGGCGGCTAGAGAACCACCTACACTTACGGGAGCTAGGGCTGGAGTAAGAGCCATTTCTACAGTAGAAGCTATTACACGTCTGGGGTCGGAGGCCTGTATGTCTGCGACGTTCGCAGCGTTAGCGGTTCGATAAGTATTAGCGTTCTGATTCTTCGTAAACTCAACTAGGTTTCGGTTGGCTTGGACATTGACACCGTTGTTAATATTACGACCTGCATTAGCTATCGCCTCAGTTTGCACTTTCTGAAGATTTTGTCTGGCTCTTTGAGCCTGTAAGTTTGCGGTACTATTAACAGATAGAGTTTGGGCTACCGAGCGTGGCCCGGCCGTCAGGCCATGTTCTCGAATCTGGCGAAATGCGCCTTGGTTCACTACTGTAGGGGTGCGCTGTTTCCAAGTACGACCTGCATCTAAGGGGTTTAATTGGTCTACACCACGGCTAAGGATGTTGGCAATCTCATCCTTTTTCTTCTTTAGGCTAAATAACAGGGCCAAAACCGCCCCCTTACATTAAGTCTCTACGGCGGGTATAGAATGGAATATTAGCGACTGGGGCAGCTGAATCCACGGCAACAGCTCCCTGGATATCAGGTAATGAGTAAGGGTCATAAGCTTGTGCGCCGGCAGCGTCAAGTTGTACGGCGTTAGCCATAACTTGGTCGCGGCCCAGTGCTCTAATTCCACCAAGCTCGTTACCGCGTTCTTGGTCAAGAGCATTCAGGCGAGCGATAGCGTTGTTAATCAGGTTGTCGCGGAGTCCATAGTTCACGGCTCCATTTAGCCCTTGGCCTTGAGCACTTATATCAAGAGAACGAAGGTCGTTGTACAGCTGGTTAGAGATAGCTTCAACCTTACTGTTTCGGTCTACGCCTAAGTTACCTAGAGCCTGGTCGCGCTCAAACTGTGCTTGTTCATAATCACGGTCTACGCCTCGTAAGGTAAGGGCGTTCTCGTTATAAACACCACCGGCTTGCTGTTGACCGTATTTGTTCCATGAGCGGCCTAGCGCGGGTGTCGCACCAGAGTCGAGAGCTGAGTCAGGTAATGAGGCCATAGCTCCTTGAAGACCTTGACGAACACCTTGTGTAACACCGGAGATACCGCGCCGTAGGTTAAGTGCAGCATTTTCCCGACTAGAATCATAATTACGAGTAGCGTTACGAAAGGAGTTTACGACTCCCTGGTTCTGTAGCCTGTAGGAATCAGCGTAAGAGTTTACCCCTGATTGTCCGGTAGCAACAGCATTGTCCTGTCCTAAATTTACAGAGTTACGAAGGGCGGCGACCCGAGAGGCTTCAACTGCTGCTGCCTGTCTAGCAGCATCCGTTTGAGTCCCTAAAACACTGCCTGAATCGTTATTTATGGCAGCTTGTCTAATAGCAGCGTCAGTATACGCCGGGTTGGTTGCTACAATCCGCGCTAACGCATTGTTATCCTGAATAGTTTGTGTAGCGTATGGTACGAGGCTTTGGAATTGTCCTGCCATTTTTATTTTCCTTGTTAATATTTATATCGTACTCCTATTTGGGAGTAGTTACAATAACCGGTTTAGACGGGTCGTAATTGCCGGCGTAAAATCCGTTATTGTAGGGAATTTTGGTGACTTTGTTGGGGTTCTCTACTATTTTCATACTCACTCCTACATTCTTTCATACATTTCATACTCATCATACCTCGGTCGGAGTTGAGGAAGCAAGCGGTTCTGCCATCTTACCTCGGTGGTCACACCTCGCGGAGCCACGGTACTAGACAAAGCTCTAGGGTCGGTAGGAGGGGCTAGAGGAAGCCTCCACGCTGGGGGAAGGCTGCCCAAGAACTCACTCATACTACTTCTGGGAGCTGTAAAACCTGTACCCTGAATAGGGGTGGTTTGCATCACCTGTTGCGAGCCACGATTATTTCGGGCAACGGTTCTATCACCGGAAGTAGCTACTACCCAAGGTTGCTGTACTCTAGGAGCTGGCGCGGGAGATGCTACCCTTAGCGGCTGTGGAGGCATAGAGGGGACAGGTCGGGGTGCGGTAGGAGCAGCTCTAGCGGGGATTCTGGGAAGGGATACGCGTAGGGGTGGAGCGGGAGTAGGAATAGAGCGCTTAACTATTGTTGGGTTTTGGACTCTTCCTACGCTTAGCGCCATTCTTATTTCCTTGTTAGTTTTATTTGAGCTTATTATACAACTATCTTAATTTAAATAACAAACTAAGTGGTAAACACTTCTTCTACAGCGAGATTCAATTGGGCAGCGGTATCCACACCAATAGTGTTTGTCCCAGCACCCACTTTCCAGCGCAAGGTGAACGTGTATGTGCCGGCAGCTATGCCGGTGATTTCTCGACTACCACCTCGCCATTTATATGAGTTAATCTCGTTAAAGAACATCGAGGCAACGTCATAGTCTGTACCGTTGAAGTTGACGCCAAGCGTAGCAGCCCCACCACCAGCAGATGAGAACATCATGGCATTGACAGTGATTATCAGACTGGTGGCTGCCTGTTTCTTGACTAGGCTCGACAAGACTACGGTATCGGTAGGTATATCACTATAGCTTGTCGAGTTCGTAGACCGGCTGCCGGTAGGGATTACTCTGGCTACCCGTTTCCAGGGCCGGTCTTTTGTACCGATTAGGGTATCTGTAGCCGTAGGTAAAGTTAAGGTGCCTGTGTTTGTAATAGCTGAGATAACAGGAGAAGTCAGAGTCTTGTTTGTGAGCGTATCCGTACTAGAGATTGTTGGTATTGTAACGCCATTAGCCTGGACTCTGCCCGTGCCTTTTGGTAATAGGTTGAGTGATACGTTTGTGTCCGTTGAAGTTGGTATTACACCTATGACTGGAGCGTTGCCGGTAGAGCCCCCATAGATGGTTAGCCAGTTTGCAGAAGCTATATTTGCCCCTGTGTATAGGTTAGAACCACTAGCGCTGCCTAGCGTCTTGCTAGTAAGAGTTTCAGTACCGGCCAAGGTAGCAAAATCACCGTCCGTATTAGCCGTGTTGAACTGAGCCGTAGTACCTGTTATGCCTACTATTGAGGTTTGGTCGCCAGTGTTCGTGCCGCTGGAGGTGCCAGAGAACGTACCCGATTGGGTAGCAAGCGTACCGAGGCCGAGCTGTGAACGTGCCTGTGTGGGTGTCCTGCTAGCCCAAGCACTCGCTGTCGCCACCATGAAGTTGTCTGTGGTAGCTGTCAGCCCCGCTATCGTGGTCAGGTCGGTGTCTAGTGGTTGTTTAGCATCTAATGCGGTCTGGGTAGCCGTACTTATGGGCTTACTTGCATCCGAGGTGTTGTCTACATTACCCAGACCGACATCACCCTTTACTATGCCTGTAGGGGTGACAAGCGCAGGAGAGGTAGCTCGGACTATCGCGCCTGTACCTGTGGTAGTGTTACCAAGAATCGTAGTGTTGGCGCTGTATCCTTGAACTGTAGTGCCTATAGCAGCGGCTTGTAGGGCGCTGTTGGCAAGGTCAAGCGATGCGTTTACCGAGGCATCGAGCTTAGCTTCATCAATAGAGCTAGCCACAATACTTGCCGTGATGCTAGGCGTGGCATCGTTATAAGTAAGGTCAATCTCGGAGCTATCGACTAGTATCGAGCCAATAGCATCTTGGGCTTGCTCATCGTTATATGAACCGCCAGCCACCACAGCGGCATCCACATAAGTCTTAACGGCGTTCTGGGTCGGATATAGGGTGTTAGATGCTCCCAATGAGGTAGATGTGCTCTTATTCGCTAAATCTTCCTTGAGGTCTAAGGCCGCTTGTTGCGCCGTAGATACCGGCTTGTTTGCATCAGAGGTGTTGTTGACGTTTCCAAGTGCTACGTCAGCAGGAGCACCAGCAGCGAATGCGGCCAGAGCAGATGCTCCTCCAGATTTAAGAATGTGACCAGATGTTCCAGGGGCGATTGTTTGCTGGTTCCCGGTAGCTGTCGTACCAGCGGCGATAATTCCATAAGCTGTAGTAGCCGTAGTACGGCCTGTGCCACCCCTAGAAACGGTTAATGTACCGGTTGTACCTCCTGTAATCGGTAGGCCTGTTGCGTTAGTCAGAGTAGCAGACACAGGCGTACCTAAAGCAGGAGCGACTAAGGCTTGTCCGCTTGGCAACGTTACTGTGCCAGTAAATGTAGGTGATGCTAAGTTAGCTTTTAAGTCTAGGGCGCTTTGCTGTGCGGTAGAAACAGGTTTGGCGGTGTCAGCCGTGTTATCCACATTGCTTAGGCCCACCTGTGTCTTAGTAACACTGTGTGGGTTTGAGGTATTGGCGATATGCGAGGAGCTTGCACTTATCGCTGTATCAATTTGGGCGTGCGTGTTTGTGCCTATATTAGATAAAAGGGTGTGGTCGTCAGGGCCGTCGGCCCCGGCTGGACCCGTTGGGCCTTGTGGACCAGTAGAACCCGTGGGGCCGGCAGGACCAGTAGAGCCGGTAGCACCTGTTAAACCGGTTGGGCCAATTGGCCCCGTAGCGCCAGTAGCACCTTGGGGTCCCTCTGCTCCGGTTTCACCTTGAGGTCCACGCGCGCCCGCCTGTAGGGTAGAGTTAATTACTGTCCCGTTTGATACGGATGTCTGTATAACTGTCGTGGCTAGACCGTTGGCATCAACACTAGCAGTAACTAGGTTGCTAGTTATCTCAATGCCGTCCACGGCTAGATTCCCCTGTTAGTCGGCGACCCGTCGATGTCTACTGTACCCTCGGCCGCTTTGTAGATATCGCCGCCGACTTCTTTCACCTTGATATCATAGATATACTCACCGGGCTCAATAAAGGAAGTAGTGCCAGCTACGTAGGCTGTCTGAGTTGGTGTGAGAGCGATGACTGTGGTGCCGTTTAAGGGGTCGGAGTGTGAGGTAACATCAGCCTTAATAATAGCGGAAGCATCCGTGGCGTCCAGGTCTGATTCTTCTCTCTTCACAGTGAAGTAAACAGTAGCACCGGTGAGGTCTTGAATCACGCTATTCTTCTTATACGTCCACGTGAAGTTATAGCTCGTACCTCTGTTTATTTTAGCTGCTGCCGCCATACTAGGCCCACCTTATCAATTTCTGAAATTCATCTTTATTAAATACAGCCACGACTTCTTTCCCATCATTCCTAAATTTAAGTTTGAATACGGCATCCAGTGTCTGCTCTTGGGTATCATCCCAGATAACTGTCACTTCCCGACGGTTTTGCAAATCAACAATCTTCCCATATCCCCGGTCACGGTCTTGGGTTAGGGTTTCAGCTGTTGCTTTTACTGTTCGCATTTGTGTATTCCTATTTGTAGCTTTAGTTTAGAACGAAAAGAGCCCCAACACAAGGGGCTCAGTTCGTGAGGCTAACCTAGCTTGTTAGCTGGACTTGCTAGAAGTCCTAGTAGAAGCTTTGGCTTCGGCCATCTCAGCATCCGTAGAAGGACCGCGCGTAGCAAGAGCTTCATCAGCCTTTGCTTCAGCGGCAGCCTTAGCTGCGGGGCTGTTAGAACTGTCACCACCGACACCGACCTTAGCGTTGAAGCGCTGGTCTACATCAGGGTTAAAGTTCAGAGCGTCCTCGGGTACTCGGTCTGAAAGTTCCATAGAACCATCAGCGTTTACTACCACGAGGTCTTCACCTTCCTTTACAGGACGGTTGATGTTAATGCTGCTGGTAGGATTGCTTTCCTTAGCTGCTTTCACAGCGTCGGAGAGGTCTCCCTTGTCAGGAGCAACAACGGTAACATAGCTACCGTCTTTGCGTTGTACTCTTTCGCTTGGCATATTATTTCCTTTTCTTTTTAAGTGTTAGCTGCTCCACTAACCCGCGCGACTGAAGTTGCGGCTGGGAGGGTTGTTGTCCCCGTTCCACCCTTGGCTGTCATGGTGCGAAGTTCGTAGAGAATCTTCTGTTCTAATTTACTGTCGTTGGGATAGTTAGCAGCGTTTACATTAACTGCTGATGCTATCAGGTCCAACTCTGCTCGATTAAAAGCCATTGTCTAACTCCTCTCTATTAAGTTCGGGTTAGTTCGATTAACGCAGCTGGGCGCTCTACACCGACACCATAAATAGTGTGAAGTGCAGTCTTCCAACCTAATGCGTCAACTGAGTACTCAGTCTCGAAACGAGGCTTCTGTTGCTCAGCAAGGCTAAGGGCAGATTTGTGGAAGAACAAGTTACGAGTGGTTGTTGAAACAGGTACGTTCTGGCTCATTACTAAGCGCATCCCGTAAAGGTCCCAACGGTTCAAGTCGCCACCGCTGACAGCTGTACCCTTAAGGCCAGTCTGGTCATAGGCAGTGAACTTGTTGATACCGAGTAAGTCACCCTTAACGGATGCTGAAACGATACCGGCGCGACCTTCTACTGGGACGTTAGCGGCGTCAAGCGCAGCAACGACAGCTAGAATGTCGGCGTCGTCGATGGTTGCGCCACCGGCGATAGATGTGCCAGCACTTGCGTACTTGGCGAGAATGTCTGTGTCAACCTGGCGAGCCAGGGCTTCAGCCATTCGGACTTTGAAGATTTGCTGCAGGTTAAAGCTGGACTGAACCTTAGCGATGTCTTCGATTAGAACACCAACGTAGTAGTGCTTGTCGATAGCAATACTCAGAGGCGAACCGGTTGGGTCGTCAAAAGTAATGTTAGTCGAGGCAGCCTTGGCACGCGCGTTAACGCTGCCAACAGTTGGGATGTTAATGGTGTCACCGCCGTCGGCTACGAGGCCACTGCGGTCAGTTACCAAGTCTTTAGCTTGGAGAGCCTTATCAAAAGGCTGTTGTACGTCTTGCGTCCACTTCTCGACAATTAACTGTCCAGTTTGGGCGGACGCACGCGTTACATTAGATGCTAATGTAGGCATGATATTTCCTTCTCTTTTATGTTAAATTTTGCTTTTTCCCAGACGGGTGTGTAAGCGATTAAATGCCCTTTGCAAGGCGTTCGTTAATCTGGCGTTCCAGGTCCTTCTCATACCGGGAGTATTGGGCTGGGGACATCCGAGCTATTTGCTCTGGTGTGAAGGTGCGAGTTGATTCGCGCTTTCCACCTGTAGGAGTGACTCCAGTTGTACTACGGGTTTTACGGGCTGTGCTTCCAGATTGACTGTTATGGATGGTAGCATACTTGTCCAACATCGACTTGACCATAGGTACAAATTGTTTGTAACGAATGCCTGTGTTGGCGAAAGTTTTACTGTTATCATCATAACCTGCCATAGACAGGTACAAGTCATTAATGTTTTCGGCTAGGTCAGCGTCAAAATTGTCGCTGCTCTCATCCAAGAACGCAAACTCAGGTTTACTAAGTATGTAATCGTTGTCGGCTTCTAGCTTATCATTAAAGCGTTCCTGCTCGGCGTAAAAGCGTTCGAGTGCTGCTCCTTCGCTAAAGCGTGAGTCACCATACTGGTTGCGGTCCTGCTGTAGTTGTTCTACCGTCAGTTCCTCGTCGGTCTTGTTATAGTCCATCGGATTATAAGCTGGCCGGTTTAACAGTTGTTGGCGATACCTGTCACGTTGGAGTGATTCGTCACGCAGTTCTGAGAATCGTTTGGCACGTTCGGCGCGGCGTTCCTTGCGGGTTTGTCGAGGCTCTGGTTTGTCCTCATCTGCTCCGTCAGGTGCTTGCTCCTCTTCGGGCTCTTCGTTCTCATCTTCGGCGGGCGCTTCTTCTTCACCCTGACCCTCTTCTTCAGTTTCCTCTTCGGATTCATCTTCCTTCGGAATACTGGTATCAACGTCTGAGTTTTTTTCCTCTTCCTCTAGCTCGCGCTGTCGTTCAAGTTCTAACTCTTCGTCGGTTACATTTTGGCTGTTTGCCATTTTTATCTCCTACCCGCGTGGGGGGCGTCCGCTTCACCCGCTAAAGTGGGGCGTTGCACTGCACTTGTATTTAACTACTTATTGTAAATTCTGTAAAGACCGGCACACCATTCTTGGTTTCTACCAGCATTTTGTTTATTGGAATAATCCGGCCGTGTTCATTCTCCCCCTCTTCGCAGATGATGCGGTTGCCCATCTGGTAATACTTGCAGACATGACCTTCTAACGCTTGTTTGCGATACTTCTCACGTTCTTCTTCAGTGAGATGAATATTGAGTTCGGGTGGAGTCTGCCCAAATTTTTCAAAGAAAGCATTGTCTTTACTTTTGCTGCTTTTGTAGTCCATAGGTCAGTTCAACATCATTTATGAAATTGTCTAGTTCTTGGATGACGCGGGCGTTAATCTCCGCCTTCATACCAAAGGCTTCGTAGGTCATACTATCCGGTTTAATAGCTACTTCCTGACGGAGAGCCTCTTGACGGGCGCGGAGTTTGTCGAGAACCTTACTGTACTTCTTATCATTACGGAAAGCCACGGTCTCGTTGTCAGCAGGGTCTACTGGAGGCGGGGCTACTTCCGTTGTGTAGTCTGGCTCTGGGTCACTAATAGGTGAGTTAGTTCTCATACGGGGGCTCCTCTCATTGCTTCAATCTCTGCGGCTCTTTGCGCTAGCTCTGGGTCGTTAAACGGTAATCCACCTACAACCGTCGGAGCAGGGTTGGGCTCCGGCGGCATCTCGCCCATAGGCTGAGGGAGGCCCTCGGGCGCTGTAGGTGGCTGTTCAGGTTGTTGGGGCGGTTGTTCCATCGCCTTCGTCTGCTGGATGGCAGCTTGCTCTTCTTCGGTTAGGGGTCGTACTACTTCGTCGATTCCAGGTATATCCGCAAGTGTGGCGTAAATCTTATTAAGAGCAACGAGGTCGAAGGTTTGTCCACGGTCTTGTAATTGTAGAAGTAGGTCTTTGTTCGCACCCATCGTCTGCCAGTAGTCTTTAAGGGCGTTGAGCTGAGCTTCCTTGGTTTTCTTAGCTGTTGAGTTAGGCTCCAATTGGAAGCGATACTCTAGGTTCTTGAGGGCCTGGGGGTCGATGATAAACTTAGCAGCTTGGCCCGAGTTGGATGTTTCCATAGTGACGCCCTTAACCTTGCCTTCTTTCACCATAGTTAGAACGTCTTTGTAGCCGGCGTCCACGATTTCTTGGATTTCCTTGCTGAACATCCAGACTGGGACTTCCTCACTAATCAGTGGTAATAGTGACAACATTCCATCTAGCAGCTCTTGCTCGGCTTCTTCAAGTAACTCGCGGTCCTGGTTGTCACGGGTAGACTCACGTTCACCAATCATCTTCAGAGCTTCGGGTGTCTTACCAAAGCCGGGGTTCATAGATGATTCAGCGTTTACGCGGGTGTCAGTAGTTCCAGCTATGGATTGAATCGCGCCCTGCGCCATACCCTTAGCGGACTGGTAGGTGTTTAGTCCGGCGGGTGTGCCTTGCTCTAAGCGACGGATAGAGTTGGGCTGAGTCTCCAGCATCACGTTACCAGGAACACCCGGGCGGATTGTTGACAGTTTAACTCCGTTCGCGTTAGCAATTATAGCCGGGATTAGGTTCACCTTGATTCCCTCGAAGTACAAGTTATCCAGCCCATCGTTAGCGAACTGCATCGGCTTACTGCGCTGGAAGTCTCCCACGTTGTAGAAGGAATCGTAGCTCGGGATACACGGTTTAATAACGAAGGGAATCTTGCCGTTCTTGTGCGGGTTCTTGATGTTGCGTATAACCCGATAGCCGTGGTCAGGGAGGAAAGTAATCCACCGGCCTTTCTTGCCGGCTTCGTATCGGGTAGCGACAGCGACTTGGCGGATAGATTGCGAACTCTGCCCGCGCTGTTGTAGGGTGTCACGTTCTGGGTCGGTCTGGCGGTCGGCGTTGCGGAGGACATCAATCAGCTCACGGATAGCCTCTTTATCCCAACCCTCTTCGTCGTCTTCTTCGAGCAGACCTTTGAACCAAGAGTAAGACTTGTAAGCAATCGCGTTACAGTAGTCCATGTCAGCGATAGTAGTGAAGCCGTTTTGTGGTATGAAATTGCGAGGGTTCCATAGCCAACAATCAGGGACAGTTTTACCGTCAGGTTTCACGTGAAGGTCGTAGTACATGGGCATCCAGCCATATTCAGATGAGCCGTATTGCCAGAGGAAAAACTTGGTGCGGAGAGGACGCTGGGCGTTAGCGTTGGGGTAAATCCACTTCTGGCGCAGGATATCTACTAACATTCCCTTACCTTGGTCAGCTTTACCGAGGGCAAGAACTTCGCCTTCCGGTAACTGGCCGGCTACGCGGGCGGCGCGTTCGAGATAAATCGTAGCGGTGGCTGAATCGGTCAGGCCGGACTTGGTAGTTTTGGACACTGAATCCCAAGTGCGCGCCATGTGCATCGCCTCATAAGCGTCGTAGTCAACTATCGCATCATCGTGGGCGTCTAAGTCTTCTTTATAATCACGCTTTACCCTGCGCTCCAGGTTGGTTAAAATTCTGTCGTCATCATCTAGTGTTGCCATGTGTGTATTTTCCTATTTGTCTCTATATTATCACTTAATATACAGGAATCCCATACTCGTTCATTTTTGGCGGTGCCGGCAGTTTGTCGTCCTTCTGAACGCCATACCTCAAGTGTAGCACCAAATAGCGTAGGGCGTCTGGGCCGTGGTCGTTTTCTTTAACGGGGAGTTCAGAGGCGTTACGCTCGGGCTTATCTTCGGGGTATTTGTACTGTTCCATTTCCTGTATGAAGTTCTTGCACACGCTGGATACGAAGAGCGTGGGCCTGGGCGGACCGAGAAGTTGGATGCGGGGCTTTAGTTTGGCACGGATTAGGTCTAGCCCGTGAACTATGGAGTCGGTGCGCTTTATCACAGGTACGATTGGGAAGCCTTTTTGTATCATCGTCTGAATCGCGTCCTTAGCTTGGGAGTCACCCACCATTAACACTAGTCGTTGGTCGGCAATCTTGTCTTTAATACGGGGCATGATGTCGAGTAAGATTTGCTCCTTGCCGTACACCTCATCGAAGACATACCAGTTCTGGTCATGGTCGATTCCTACGAAGACGCAAGCTGTGGTGTGGAAGCCAAAGTCGATGCCGGCGTAAATCGTCAGGTCCTGGGGTACTTGGTCAGGTCTGATTACATGGACTTTTCGGTTGAAAGTCGGGAATACCGCGCCCTGTACGGAGCGGAACTCCAGTTCATACTCCTGCATAAAGCCCGAAAGCATCCCTCGTTTCTCAGCCTCAGCCCTCACCTCGGAGATAAATTCCCTCTTAACGTATGGAGAGTCACGCCAAGTCGCTTCTAGGTAGTACCAGCGGTCATCGTCCCGGGCGAACTGAATCAGGTCGTAGAAATGGTTGTAACCTCTCGGCGTACCCATGAAGATAGCCCAACCGTCGGTCGTACTGAACATCGGTTCGTAGACTTCCTTGAAGTTGTTGGGGTCCTGGTCCCCATACTCGTCGAATACAATCCCGTCCGCGCGAAAACCACGGTGGGAATCAGCTTGGTCGCTTCCTAGTAATTGGAGAGTGGAGCGAGGTTTAGATTGGTCGTGCTCTACCTCTATGACTTCTCCGTCAGGGAGCTTTATCGGACCTTTTAGATACTGAAATTCAATTAGTAAATCCTGCTTATTCGGTTCGCCAAAGATAATTTCTTTTGGAATCAAACCCATATACTGCCGCCAGACAACTTCCTTGGCCTGTTTGTAGGTGGAGAAGACGATGAAATAGCGCCCTTGCTTCATCATGGCGCTAATCAGGGCGTGGTGGACCGAGAAGTAAGTCTTCCCAGTCTGCCGGCCAAACAGTAGAACACCACGCTTGTAGCCTCCCGTAAGGAAAGCGACATGGGCCTGGACCTGCTTTTTGTGTGGCTTGTAATTAAAGGCCACGCTAGACCCTAAGCTTATGGTCCTGGTCTACTTCTGCCCATTTGGTGGGGGTTTCGACAATAGTTACCATCTGCCCGGCGATTGCTTCTTCACGAAGGCCGGGCTGGGTCGTGCTCTTTGGGGGGTAGAAAACTTCTAACAGCCAGTCCTGGGCTTGCAGGAAGCGCATGTCATTTAAGAAGCGCTGTGAAGTGCGGTCGTCTAGGGTCAGTCCTTTATTGTAAGCAACGGCCAGAGCGTAGTCGGGGTCCTCAAACATCACTAGACGTTTTCGTAGGTACTTAATCTGCACCTCTTCGCCCTTCTCATTCCGGCGAGTCAGGACATTTCCATCGTCATCGTAAGCCAGCTCAAGTAAACCGAGAGTGAACTTAGGAACCTGCTGCCACGAACCGTCTGCTAACTGGTAGCGAGCCGGGACTTCGCGCACAAACTGTAACTCGAAGTTAGCCGTGAAAGCCTGTTGCTGCATCCGGCGGTCTTTCGCTGCCCAGTCCATGAGATTCTTAGTGGGGTTCTCGTAAACCTCTAAGTCGAGACTGTACGGGGTCTTGGTGGTGACAGGGGCGTTCTGGTTCTGGGGGACCTGCGCGCCTTGTAACTTAAGTAATAATTCAATCTGTGCTTCCAGTTTTGCTACGCGGTCCTGGTCGGGTTCCGCTCCTTTAACGTCTTGGGTTTCGATATCGACGTTACTTTCTTCTTGAACTTCTTGTTCTATTTTCTCTTGACGGGCGGCACGCATCTTCTGACCGAAAGCTTTGCGCTCATCTTCGGTCCATTCTTTTTTAGGCATTTGTTTCTCCACATTTGCTTATTAAATTGTTTTGTTTGAGAGATATGTATTTGCCCTTATTTAAGCGCAATTGTCGGCTTATAACAAGTAGGTAAATTATCACAAAACAGGGGTAAAACACTTGACTTACCCCTGTTAATTTGCTACTATTAAAGGTGACATACACGATAAGCCAATTCCGAAAAGATTACCCCAATGATGACGTGTGTTTGGAGAGTATTTTCCAATCTCGATACGGTGACTTAGACACTTGTCCGAAGTGTGGCGTTATCGGTACTAAGTTCTACAAGGTCACAGGCCGTAAGTGCTACGCCTGTAAAGAATGTAGCTACCAATTACACCCTCTAGCTCAGACTATCTTCCATAAGTCACATATCCCGCTGACAAGCTGGTTTTACGTCATGTACCTGTTCTCAGTCGCTAAGAATGGTGTGGCCGCTAAAGAGGTTGAACGGCATTTAGGCGTATCGTATGAAACGGCACACCGGATGTGCAAGCAAATCCGCACCGCTATGGCGCAAGGTGGCATGGTACCTAAGCTGTCCGGCACCGTAGAGGCAGATGAGACGTATTTTGGCGCTCGTAAGTGGAATAGAGGCCAGAAGTATAACGCCGACCACAAAACACCTATACTAGGCGCAGTCGAGAAGAAAGGTCGTGCAAGGATAGCTGTCACTGATGTTGCCAGTACTGAGCGTACAAAATCGTTTTTGAGTGGCACTGTGGCTATCGGTTCGACCCTGCACACTGACGAAAGCCCCCTGTACGCATGGACAAAGGCCGACTACTACCGTCAAGCGGTCAAGCACAGCGCCTTAGAATATGCTCGTGACGGCGTACATACCAACACCATAGAGGGTTTCTGGGGTCAGCTAAAGCGCTCGATTAACGGGACTTACCACCACGTTTCGAAGTCTTACTTACAGAACTACGTTGACGAGTTTGTTTTTCGGTATAACCATCGGGGTGAAGCTGTTTATCCTGTTCTCTTGGCACAGGTGTCGAGGCGAGTTTTATAATTAGCTTGAGTTTCTTGCGAGGGTCGGGCATAGCTACAATTGTACAACAGATTGAAAAACACAACTTATGCTAAAATGTAGCCATCGCCTTTCTTTGGGTACGGCAAAGCCGACACTTACCGCCGTTTGTGTGCGGAAAGGTGCCGGTTTTAATCTACTAAATTAATGGTAGGAGCCAGCACTGATACAAAGAAGGGTGGTCTGATGGAACAAAATATTCCAATCAGTATCTCTTTCGTCATAGATGATGTCGAAGTCGAAGTGACGATTGAGATAGAGCCTCCTCCCCTTAGGGGGTAGGAAATGAGATTAGCGCCTACGGGCGCTTTTCTCTTTGTATAGTGCTTATGCTTAAGGTGCTACCCATAATGTAACATAACCTATATGCTAGTTACAACACGCTACAGCTTACCTACTTGTTAAAAGCCGACACTCTCCTATTTAAGCTTGAGCATGAATGTTTGTCAACTTAGTAGTTTGGCTTGGTCAGCCACAGGCAGCCGGCGGATTAAGTCGTTGAACATTTCTTTCTGCTGGAGTTCTACGTACTCCCACTCTGACAGACCGTAGGTTTTGGCGTTTTCCAATTTGTACATGCGGGTAAATTCGGGCATAGAGAAACCAGGGGGCAGGTGCGCCGTGATACTAACGTACCCGTTGCGGTTCTCTACCGTGTAGGTGACACGCTGCCAGTATTCGGATAAGTCGTGATTTCCGTCACGTTCAATCAAGCTCATCGTCTTTTATCTCGGCATAGCCTGTGATTGCGATGAGCAACCCACCTATGGCCTTATCCAGCCATTGGAAATCAAAGCTGGTAGCAGCGAAAGTGATTAAGAACCCCAGTGTCATACCCAGTCCCAGGACCAGTAAGAAAAAGTTAATCGGCGCATACATTCGGCCAAAAGCTCGGATAACCTTGCGCTCGATTTTAGGTTTTGTCATCTTCCAGTCCTGCTGCACGTTTAGCTGCTGTTTCCAATAAGTATGGGCTGCCACATTCGGGGCATTGTCGCTGATACTTCTTGGTATCGTTATACAGTGGCTTATCTAGCTCAGCCATGAACCTGTCATACCACTCTTGGCCGGTCATAACCTCATCAGGGTAGTAAACTATCCAACCGAATGGGTCTTTGCCGTTGGCTACTATGGTTCTGTCGCCTGTCTTTAGAGTTTGCACATACCCTGCATTAGCAAAGGCTTGTTTGATTTGGGCTAGGGTTTCTTTCATTTCTGTTGCGTGGATATTTCTTTCGCCGTTGACGGTATAACGCAAAACCTCTCTTAGCTTGTCATCTAGGTCACTCATTACGGCCCTTTCTAATATAGGCTTTCCAGAACAAGCGTGGGAAGGTGTATGCCAGATATCCCATCACCTTGAACTTCCAGTCACCTTTGAAAGCAGGATACTTACTCATCGATTCTGCTCGCAGACTGCGTGACTGTTCGTACACGGACCACGGAAAGCGATGTAGTAAATAGCGACCGCGAACAAGAGAACAATCAAGATATTAGCGATAGCGAAGAGGGTGTTCTTAATCATACAACCTCCCTAATTCGCCCGCTAAGACTGTTCTGCCACCCCTCACCACCAAACTGCCAGTGGACACAAGGAGAGGCTTTCTTGCAGCATGGTTTCTCTTGCGGGTACTCGGTCACTATACCTACGGCAGTCTCGGGCGTCTTATCCCGCGCCGGGGTGGTCTTGAGTAGATTCTCCATAGCTGGGTTCATTTTCCCGAGATTTGTTACTGGTTTTATTGGATGACTCGCTTGAGCCTCTTCTAATGTCTCGTACTCGGCTATAACGTGGGGGCCTTTCTTACCAGCACGCGCCTCGTCGAGAAGCCGGTTGATGATACCTGACATAGAAGTACCTTGCATCCGTAACCATTTCTCATTATCTTCTGTTATGTATATGTGCATGTCTATGAGTATACACATGTATATGTATATGTATATGTCAATAAGGGGGATAAAATACGTGTGTCTGTAGATACTATGTTTCACATATATTACTACTCTGACCTGATACTAATTCAAGGGGTGGGGATAGGGGGGGTACTTCCTGGTAACAGATGCCGTGTGGTGGTTTTGTGTCGTACATTACTCATTGTGCGACGTCTAGTAACAGAGGTCAGGTAGTTTGTTCAGGTTCTGCGCCAGTCAGGTCGATGTTGAAGCTCACCGAAGTAGATGTGACGTTCACACTCTGTTGTGCCTTACCGTTAGCGTGGTCGTACATGAACATCGCCACCTCTGCTACCTTGTTCCCCTTAGTAGTGCTGCTATCTCTGGTAAGTATCTGTTCAATTCTATCTTCCGCTAGCCTTGCTAACTTAGCTTGAGTTTCCCTGGTAGTTTCAACCTCTGTTCTAATCTCATACTTTTGGGATAATGCAAGTGCCTTCTTACGGATATAGTCATAGCTCAACTTCGCCTGTAGTGGAAACGCCTGTCTGTAAGCTGTGGTAGGAGTCATACCCTTAGCCAACAACCTAGTAAACTTAATATCCTCTGCCGTTAGTATTGTTCCTTGTTCTGTTTCTATCATGGTTACTTTAAGAATACGTGCTAGTTCACGCTGCGGTCAAGTGTTCGCACGTAAGCATAGTAA
>Ga0190275_10001544_pt1 | contig 17005 bp, 14 predicted proteins | sample Popmic550T_FD_133745 | JGI IMG/M metagenome (GOLD analysis project Ga0190275, IMG submission 133745) | Populus adjacent soil microbial communities from riparian zone of Yellowstone River, Montana, USA - 550 T | ecosystem: Environmental > Terrestrial > Soil > Riparian zone > Trees stand | place...
CGCCGCGCGATCACCCCGTCGCTCTCGTCGGCCGCCGGGATCCCGAGCACGACCGTCGGCCCGTAGCGCCCGTCGACCGCCGGCGAGAGCACGATCGGCAGCTCGGCGCCGTTTGGCGCGGTCGCCGTCACGCCGGTGTGCACCGCCGGCACGCTGTCGGCCGTACGGTCTCCCCGCTGCCAGCCGCCCTGGCGAATCTCCTCCAGCTCGCGCAGCACGTCGCTGTCCCCGACCCACGACTCCAGCTCCGCGTAGCGCGGCGACATCATCACGAAGCGTGCCTGCCCGATCGCGTCGGGGTGCTCGGTGAACGCGACCAGCGAGCGGCGGCGCTCGCCTGCGGCGCCGACCCGGCCCCGTCGCGGGGAAGGTCGGCCTCGGTGCCGTCGCCGTCGAGCGGCTCGCCGCCGGCCGGCTCGATCGCATCGGCGCCGTGCAGCACCACCTCCACGCCGTCGACCCGCCCCAGGATCGCCCGCTGTGCGGTCAGCGCCGGCTTGTCCCACTTCTCCGCATGCGCCTCGATCCCGCGCTCGTTCTGCTCGAGGTACGCGCTGATCCGCAGGAACCACTGCTTGCGCCGGATCATCCGCACCGGCCCGTGGCAGCGCCAGCAGCGCCCGTCCTCGACCTGCAGCGACGCCAGCGTCGTCTCGCACTGCTCGCACCAGTCGACGTTCGCGTCCTCCCGATACAGCATCCCCGCCTCGAGGAACGCGAGGAACAGCCACTGCGACCAGCGGTACTGCTCCTCGTCGGAGCTCACGAACACCCGCTCCCAGTCGAACGAGAAGCCCATCCGCTCGAACTGGGTCAGCATGTGCTCGTAGGAGCGCTGGACCCAGTCCGCCGGCGGCTCCTCGTTGGCGATCGCCGCCAGCTCGGCCGGCAGGCCGAAGGCGTCGAAGCCGATCGAGAACAGCACCGCGTCGCCGCGCATGCGGCGGTAGCGGGCGTAGGCGTCCGCGATCGTGTAGCTGCGCACGTGGCCGACGTGGATGTGGCCCGAGGTGAACGGGCAGACCGCCTTGACGTAGGCGTCGGGCCGGCCCTCTGTCGGAGGCGGCGTGCGGAAGGCGTCGCGCTCGCGCCACTCGCGCTGGCGCCGCGCCTCGACGGCCGCGGGGTCGTAGCCGGCGTTCATCTGCGCAGCCTCGGCTGGGCGGCTCTCCGGCATCGCGGCCGGTTCACTCGCCCCAGTCGCTGAGGCTGGCCTCGACCGGCTCGAGCACGAGGACCTCGCCCTCCTGGCCGCGGACCTGGAGCGTCAGCTGACACTCGCGACAGACGATCGTCTCGCCGGTCTCCAGCTCGGGAGTGGTGAAGTCGAACTCGCACTCGGGACAGATGCCTTGCATTCAGCTACCTCCGCTTCCAGGGTTGGGTTCGGTTACCGGACTGACGTCGGGGGCGACGCCTGCTGCTCGCGACGGTGTGCGCGCACGAGCTCGTCGAGCGTCTCGAGGTCCCAGACGTGCTTGTCGTGCGGAGCGCTCTCGCGGATACGGTCGGTGACCTCCTCGACGTCGACGCCGTCGAGCGTCTCCGGCGAGAGGAACGCCTCCAGCAGCGAGGGCTTGAGCCGGGATCCGATCCGCACGCCGCGCGTGTTGCCCACCGTCTCGGGCTTGAGCAGTTCGAACGCGCCCGGGTTGCGCACCTGGCCGGGGATCTCGTACTGGTAGCTCAGCTCGGCCGTCGGTCCGGTGGTGGCGCTCGAGCGCAGGCCGGCGCGGGCGGCGGCCTCGCGCGACAGCTCGGTCAGCGGCTGCAGGTTGTAGCGGTCGACTCCGCGCAGGACGTGCAGCACGCAGAGGACCTCGGCCAGCGGCGTGTTGCCGCCGCGCTCGCCGAGCCCGTCGATCGTGCACGACACCCAGGCCGCGCCCGCATCGACGGCGGCGAGCGTGTTCGCCACCGACAGGCCGAGCATGTTGTGCGAGTGCATCTCGACCTCGGTGTCGCCGGAGACAGCGACCAGCCGCGCGATCAGCGACTCGACGTCGCGCGGGGCGAGCGAGGACACCGTCTCCGCGAGGCGGAAGCGGTCGGCGCCGGCCTCGGCGCCGGCGGCGACGTACTCCTCGAGGAACGCGGGATCGGTCCGCGCCCCGTCCTCGGCGGTGAACGTCACCGAGAGCCCAACCGCGGCGGCGGCCTCGATCGTGCGCCGCGCGAGCATGACGATCCGCTGGCGACTGTCGGTGCCGAGCTTCAGCAGCGCGTGCGTCGGCGAGGTCGGGATCGACAGCATCACGTTGCCGGCGCCCGTCTCGAGCGCGGCGTCGAGGTCGGCCTCGACCTGCTTGCGCGAGCGCGCGAGGATCACCGTCTTGGTCCGCTCGCGCCCGGCGACGTCAACGACGGCCTGGACGAGCGGCACCTCGCTGCGGTCGTTCGCCGAGACGATTCCCGCCTCGACGATGTCGACGCCCACGTCACACAGCAGGCCCGCGAGGACCCGCGCGTCGTCGACGTCGAAGGCGACGCCGGCCATGTGGGCCGTGTCGCGCAGCGTCGCATCTGAGATCTTCGGACTGGCGAGGGCCGCGCCGCGGCCTCCGACGTCATCCATATCGCTTCCCTCCAGCGCACCGTGTGCGCACGTACGGATTTCTCGGCGCTCCCTCCAGCGGCGCCGTGGCGGCGATCCTAGCACTTGCCCCCAGCGGTGCCTAGTGGGAGATATCCGTGACCCTGATCGCCGGGCGGCCTGACCGATTGTGGTGCATTCGCCTTAATTCCGCCCGCGGTTGAGAACGATGGTGTACTTTGGCGGCCCATGCTTTTGGGTACCCAGGAGGTAGGAGGGGATGGGGCTCTATGGGTTGGAGGGTGTTCGACGGTGGAGCTCGCCGAGGAGCACGGAACCCCGAGCTACATCTATGACGAGGCGGAGATCCGCAGGATGTGCCGCGCCTACGTCGAGGAGTTCGAGCGCCGCTGGCCGCGCGTCGACGTCTCGTTCGCGTGCAAGGCGTTCACGGCGCCGGCGATGATGGAGCTCGCCCTGTCCGAGGGGCTCGGGCTCGAGGTCGTCTCGGTCGGGGAGATGAACATGGCCCTGCAGTCGGGCTGCCCGCCCGAGCTGCTCACCTACCACGGCACGTTCAAGAAGGAGGCCGACCTCGAGTTCGCGATCGACGCCGACTGCGGCGTGATCGTGATCGACAACCTCGCCGAGATCTCGCTGATCGCGCGTGTCGCCGAGCGGCTGGGACGCCTCCAGCCGGTGCTGGTGCGGATCAACCCGACCGTCACCGGGCTGGAGAACCCGCACTTCACCACCGTCGGCGACGACACCAAGTTCGGCCTCTCGATCGAGCACGGCTTCGCCGCGATGGCGATCGACCGCGCGCTGTCGGAGCCCGCGCTGCGGCTCGACGGGATCCACTTCCACCTCAGCTCGCAGCTGCACGAGTTCGACCCCTACCGCCAGGCGATGCGCCGCGTCGGCGAGGTGCTCGCGGCCGCCCAGCAGCGCCATCCCGACTTCCGCCCGCGGCGGATCGTCGCCGGCGGCGGGCGCGCCGTGCGCTACTCCCCGACCGACGCTCCCCCGCCGGCCGCGGAGTGGGCCGATGCCATCGCCGGCACGTTCGCCGACGAGGTCGCGCCGCTGTGCGCCGAGGACGTGCGACTCGGGATCGAGCCCGGCCGCTCGGTGGTCGCCGAGAGCGGCCTGATGCTCTACACCGTCGGGCCGATCAAGCCCGCCGGCCCGCCCGGCGCGGAGGGCATCCACTTCGTCATCGTCGACGGCGGGCTGTCCGACAACCCGCGCCACCTGATGTACAGCGCCCACCACGAGGTCAAGCTCGCGCGCGACCCGTTCGGCGACCCCGCGATGCGCGTGACGATCTGCGGCCGCCACTCCGAGCCCGACATCCTCTTCCCCGACCGAATGCTGCCCGAGATGCGCACCGGCGACGTGCTCGCCGTCCAGACCACCGGCGCCTACACGGTGAACATGTCGAGCAACTACATGGGCTTCCTGCGCCCGCCGGTCGTGTTCGTCAAGGACGGCGAGAGCCGCGTGGTCGAGCGCCGCCAGCGCGTCGAGGACCTCCTGACCACGAGCCTCGTGCCGTGAGCATCCACCTCTCGCTCGTGCCCGACCCCAACCGAGAGCGCGACCGGCTCGACATGGCGGTGATCGCCGACCGGCTCGGCTGGGAGGAGAAGGCGATCGTCGCGGCCGCGCGCAACCACGGCGCGCGCGCCGAGTGGCTCGACGACGGCGACCTCTGCTGCGGCAGCCGCGAGGACCTGCCCGAGGCCGGCGCCTACCTCGTCCGCAGCCGCTCGTTCGTGCGCGGGCCGCTGATCGCGGAGTCGATCGCCAGCGACGACGACCGCAGCGTGATCAACTCGGCGCGCGTGATCGCGACGTGCTCGAACAAGGTCTCGACGCTCGCGACGCTGCGTCAGGTCGGGATCGCGACGGTGCCGTACCGGCTCGTGCTGACCCGGCGCGACCTCGCCTCGGCGGCGGAGATATTCGGCGTGCCGATGGTGGTCAAGCCGGTCTACGGCGGGCTCGGCCGGAGGGTCCTGCTGGTCCGCGACCTGTCGATCGCCGACAGCATCTACGACTACGTCGAGCACTACGGCCAGAACTTCGACCGCGCGCTGATCGCCCAGCCGTACCTCGAGGGTGCCAGCGACGTGCGCGTGCTGGCGATCGACGACGAGCCGGTCGCGGCGATGGAGCGGGTCCCGACCTCGGACTGGCGCGCGAACATCGAGCTCGGCGCCGAGGGCCAGCCGATCGAGATCGACGACAAGATCCGCACGATCACGGCCGAGGTCGGCGAGCGGATCGGCGCGCGCGTCTTCGGGCTCGACCTGTTCCGCTGGGACGGCGAGCTGATCGTCGGCGAGGTCAACCACTCGCCGCTGTTCAGGGGCGTGACCGAGGCGACCGGCATCGACGTCGCGGACCTGATCGCAACGCACGCGCTCGGCCTCCAGGTGCGGTGATGGGCGGGGCCGACGCGACACAGGCGGTTCGATCCGGCGCGGCCGGGGCCGAGGCCGGGCAGGGAGCGCAGGCGACGAAGCGGGTCGGCGTCGTCGGCGCGAGCGGGATCCTCGGCGGCGAGCTGCTGCGGCTGCTGCTCGGCGACCCGGGGCTCGAGATCGAGTACGTCAGCGCGCAGTCGAAGGCGGGCCGCCCGGCGACCGAGCTCAACCCGCACCTCAAGGACGCCGGGCTCGGGGACTTCGAGGCCTTCGACGCCGCGTCGGCGGCGAAGCGCTGCGACGTCGTGTTCGTCGCGACCCCACCCGAGACCGCCGGTCGCGCCGTGCCCGAGCTGCTCGACGCCGGCGCCGAGCTGGTGATCGACCTCAGCCCCGCCTACCGCCTGCGCGACCCCGAGCGCCACCGCGAGTGGTATCCGGACGTCGAGCGCGACCAGGAGCTCGCCGAGCAGGCGGTCTACGGGCTGCCCGAGCTCAACCGGGCGGCGCTCGCCGACGCGCGCGTGATCGCGATGCCCGGCTGCTTCGCGACCGCGATCCTGCTCGCCGCGCTGCCACTGCGCGAGATCGACGGGATCACCTACGACGCGATCGCAGTCGACGGCAAGTCGGGCTCGACCGGCTCGGGCGCGCGGCTGCGCGAGTCCGGCGCCCACACCTGGCGCGCGAACGTCGTCGCGCCCTACGCGCCGCGCGGGCACCGCCACGTGCCCGAGGTGCGCCAGGCGCTCGGCGAGCACGGCGTCGCCTCGAACGGCAGCCCGCCGCGGCTCGGCATGAGCACCTACGGGGTCGACCTCGTCCGCGGCCTCTCGGTCGGCCTCTACTCGTTCTTCGAGGGCGAGCTCGACGAGCGCACGCTGCGCCGCGCCTACCACCGCACCTACCGCGACGAGCACTTCGTCCGCGTCCAGGTCGGGCGCGGCTCGGCGCTGCCGCTGCCCGACCCGAAGGCCGTCGTCGGCTCGAACTTCTGCGACGTCGCGGCGTTCGTGGACCAGAGCGTCGGCCGCTTCGTCCTGATCGCGGCGATCGACAACCTCGTCAAGGGCGGGTCGGGCCAGGCGCTGCAGGCCTGCAACGTCGCGCTCGGCTTCCCCGAGCGTCAGGGCCTCGAGGCGCTCCCGGTGTTCCCGGTCTGATGGCGCCGCGGCCGCTGGAGAGGCCGAGCCTGCTGGTCGTCAAGGTCGGTGGCAGCTGCCTGGAGGAGCTGGAGCCGGAGTGGTGGGACCGGCTCGCGGAGCTCTGCCGAGCCGGCGATGGCGATGGTGACCGCGCCGGCGCTCGCGGCGACGGCCACGCTCGCGGCCCGGGTCCGCCGAAGTTGGTCGTCGTCCACGGCTGGTCGCGGATGGTCAGCGCCGAGACGCCGGACGGCCAGCCCGACTTCATCGTCGACAAGCACGGCTTCCGCAGCCGCTACACGACCGAGGCCGTGCTCGAGCAGATCGTTCGGGTCAGCGGCGAGCTGCGCGGACGGATCGCCGCGGTCCTGCGCGAGCGCGGGCTCGACGTGGGGGAGGCCGAGGGCGCCGAGTCGGGCCTGCTGCGCGCCGAGGTGCGCCAGAACATGTGGTGGGTCGGCGAGGAGCTCGTCCCGCTGACGAACCTCGTCGGACCCGTCCGCGAGGTCGACTGCTCGCGCCTCGACGTCCTGCTCGCCGAGCACGACGCGGTCGTCGTCACGCCGCTTGCCAAGACGCCCGACCACCCGCGCGTCAACACCGACGCCGACCGTGCCGCGGCGGCGATCGCGGGCGCCGGTGGCGCCGAGCGGCTCGTCCTCGTCATGGACGCCGAGGCGGTGCTCGCCGACGGCGAGCCGGTCCGCCACGCCACGCGGGCCGACTTGAAGCAGCTGGCCACGCATGCCAAGGGCGGCATGTTGAAGAAGCTACGCGCCGTCGAGGAGGCGTTCGCGCACGGCGTCGACCAAGTCGCCATCGGCCGCGCGTCGGTGCCGGCCCTGCTCGCCGGCGATACCGGCACGGTGATCGTGAACAGCGCCGTGGAGGGCGGCGCGCATCCGGCCGGGGTGCGCGACACGGCAGATGGCTGAGCCGGCGGCGGTCGAGCAGACGCCGCCGCCGATGGCCGAGCTGCGGCTCGCCGCCCGCGCAGCCTGGCCCGAGGAGCTGATCGACCTCAGCCGCTCGGAGCCGCTGCCGATCCCGATGCCGCCGGCCTGCGCGACGCGCGTGCAGGAGGAGTTCATGCGCTCGCGGATGTACGCGCCGCCCGCCGGGCTGAGCCTTACCCGCGACGCTGTCGCCCGCTACATGAGCGCGGCGACCGGCCACGAGATCGGCGCCGACCGCGTCGCGATCACCGCCGGCGCGATGCACGGGATCTCGATCTCGCTGCGGGCGCTCGTCGAGCCGGGCAGCGAGGTGCTCGTGCCGCGGCCCTACTTCCACGCCCACCCCAAGCAGGTCGCGATGCTCGGCAGCGAGCCGCGCTTCGTCGACGTGCGCGCCCAGCGCGGCGTCGTGACCGCCGAGGCGATTGAGCGCGAGCTGAGCCCGCGCACGCGCGCGCTGCTGCTCTGCAACCCGGCCAACCCCGCCGGTGTGGTGCTCGGGCGCCAGGCGCTCGAGCAGATCCTCGCCGTGCTGCCGCCGAGCGTCGCGGTGATCTCGGACGAGGTCTACGCCGAGTACCTCTACGAGGGCTCGTTCACGAGCATGCTGGGGCTCGTCGCGGAGGAGGACGCCGGCCGCGAGGTCGTCGTCGTCAACACCGCCTCGAAGACCGCCGCGATGCCCGGCTGGCGCGTCGGCTCCGCCGTCGGCTCGCCCGGCCTCGCGCCAAGGCTCGGCCGCGCGTCGGCGACCATGTCCGGTGCGCCGAGCACCCCGGCCCAGCTCGCCTACGCCGCCTGGCTCGACGAGCCGCCCGAGGTCGAGCGGATGGCGCCCTACCGGCCGCGGTTGCGTGAGGTGCTCGAGGCCGTCGAGGACGCCGGGCTATCCGTGAGGCCGCCGGACGGCACCTACTACGTCTGGGCGGGAGCGGAGGCCGAGATCGGCGCTCCCGAGCGGGTTCTCGAGGCCGCCCGCGCGACCGGCGCACTCGTCTGGCCGGGAGTTCTCTTCGGGGATTTGCAATCTGTGCGAATATCCCTGAGCGTGCCCCGCCGCGAGTTGCGAGAGGGGGTGAACAGGTTGGCGGACTCATGGAGGGAGGTCCAGCCGAATGACGTACCTATTTCTAGATCCAGGAGCTGACGCGGGCCGCCGCGACGTCTACCGGCTGGCCGACTCGCTGAACTTCGGCGTCACCCTGATCGCGCCGCGCCCGCCGGCCGATGCCTCGGGCGTCAACGAGCTGATCGAGGCGAACCCGCCCGACCCGGGCGAGGTGCTCGCTGCCACCGCCCTGGTCCAGAACGTCGAGGGCGTCGTCAACTGCTCCGAGTCTTGCCTGCGCACCCAGGCCGCGCTCGTCGAGCGCTACCGCGTCCCCGGGATCAACTCTCAGACGGCCGCCGTCTGTCGCGACAAGCAGCTGATGGCGCGTCGCTTCGAGGAGGGCGGCGTCCCGATCGCGCGGCGCCGGATCGTCACGAGCGCCGACGAGATCCCCGAGGCGGTCGAGGACGTCGGCTGTCCCGGCGTGCTGAAGCCCGCCACCGGGGTGGCGAGCCTGTTCACCGTCCGCTTCGACTCCGAGCAGGAGCTGCTCGAGCGCTTCCAGCAGTTCGACGCCGAGGCGCGCGAGCACCGCTCGACCGCGATCCGCGAGATGAACGGCCGCTGGCTGGTCGAGGAGTACCTCGACGGGCCGGCGTTCAGCGTCGAGTCGCTGACGCTCGGCGGCGAGACGACCCACGTCGCCGTCTGCCAGAAGGGCGAGATGACGCAGCCGTTCTTCCTCGAGACCGGCCACGTCTGCCCGGCGCCGCTCGCCGACGACACCCGCCGCGAGATGGAGGAGGTCGCCGAGCGGGCGATCCGCGCGCTCGGGATCACCGACGGCATTACCCACTCCGAGCTCAAGCTGACCTCGCGCGGCATCCGCGTGCTCGAGGTCGGGGCGCGGATGGGCGGCGGGTCGATCCGCCAGGTCGTCAGGCTCGCGACCGGCGTCGACCTGCTCGAGGTCACGCTCGAGCTGGCCCGCGGCCGCAAGCCGGAGATCGCTCCCGCGACCGACCGCGCCGCCGCCAGCCGCAGCTGGTTCCCCGCGCGCCCGTGCACGGTGCGCGACCTCTCGCGCGCCGACGAGCTGCTCGAGCTGCCGGGGATCGTCGCCGTCAACCGCTGGACGGCCGAGGGCGAGCGCTACCAGCTGCCGCCCGACGGCTACCGCGAGGTGCTCGGCGTCGTGTCCGTCGGCGACACGCCGGCCGAGGCGATCGCCCGCGCCGAGCGCGCCGTCGCGGAGGCGGAGCAGGTCGTCGAGCTCGAGTACGACCGCGTCGAGGAGCTCGCAGGGGAGGAGGCCGCGTGAAGCTCTCGGTCTTCCGCCAGGAGGAGTTCTTCGAGGACTACGAGTTCAGTTGCGAGCTGATGCTCGCGCTCAGCGGCGCGCAGCCGATGACCGCCTCCGAGCTGACCGAGATCGCCGGCGGCGAGCGGCCCAACCTCGACTGGGAGGTCGGCTACACGCCCTCGTCGGGCTACATGGAGCTGCGCGAGGCGATCGCGGCGCTGAACCCGCCGGCGAGCGCCGACAACGTGATGGTCACGGTCGGCGCGATCGAGGCGCTGCTGATCCTCAGCAACCTGCTGCTCGACCCGGGCGACGAGGTCGTCTGCCTCTGGCCCGCCTACCAGCCGCTCTACGAGCTCGCCAGCGGCGCCGGCGCCAGCGTCCGCTTCGTGCGCCTCGAGGCCGAGCGCGACTTCGAGATCGATCTCGCCGAGATCGAGGCTGCCGTCGGCGACCGCACGCGCGTCGTGCTGCTCAACGTGCCGCACAACCCGACCGGCCAGACGATCGCGCCCGAGGACCTGCGCGAGCTGGCGCGCCGGCTCGAGCCGCGCGGCGTCCACCTGGTCGTCGACGAGGTCTTCCGCGAGATGCGCAGCGACCACCCGCCGTCCTCCTGGGACGGCCAGGAGAACCTGGTCGTGATCGGCTCGATGAGCAAGTCCTATGCGCTGCCGGGGCTGCGGATCGGCTGGCTGGTCGCCAACCCGGAGCTGGTCGTCCGGGCGCGCCAGTTCCGCAAGTACACGTCGCTGAACCCCGGCTCGCGCGACCAGCAGTGGGCGCTCGCCGCGCTCGAGCACCGCGACGCCGTGCTCGCGCGCTCCTGGCGGATCACCGAGCAGGGCGTCGAGATCGCCGCCGGTTGGCTCGCCGACCACGAGGACGACTTCGACTTCGTCGAGCCGCCCGCCGGCGGCCTGTTCTTCCCGCGGCTGAAGCGCGACGTCCCGACGCTCGACTTCTGCGGCGACCTCGTCCACTCGACCGGAGTCCTGCTGGCGCCGGGAAGCGTCTGCTACGAGACCGAGGGCTTCCTGCGCCTCGGCGCCGCGACGCCGGAGCTCGCCGCCGGCCTGGACCGCCTCGACGGCTACCTGCAGGAGACGCGCGCCGGCGCCCGGCGCCCGGCCGGCTTCGGCCTCAACGGGGGAGGGCCGTCGTGAGCGACGCCCAGGTGCGGTATCAGGAGCGCCCGGTGGCCGCGCGGCCGCTGCTCGACGAGGAGCCGCGCGACGGCGTTGATCGGCTGCCGTTCTGGAAGTGCTACGCCGAGGGCAACTCGTACGTTCTGCTCGAGGCCCAGCCCGGCGCGATCGCGTCCGCCGGCTGGATTGCCGACGGCATCCGCGGCCTCGGCGGCGACGGCCTGATCGTGATCGACAGCGATCCGGACACCTTCACGCACCACATGCGCGTGTTCAACGTCGACGGCTCGGAGGCCGCCTGGTGCGGCAACGGCGCCCGCGCGGCGGCCGCGCTGATCTGCGAGCGCGACGGGCTGACTCCGGGCGACGCCGTCACGGTGGTCAGCTCCGGGGCGTCGGTCGAGCACGTGCTGCTCGACCGCGACCCGTGGACGTTCCGCGCCGAGATGCCGCTCCCGGCCGACCCGATACTCGAGGTTGGCGAGGGCGGACGCGTCGTGCAGATGGAGCTCGGCGTGCCGCACCTGATCGTGTTCGGCCCGCGCCCGGCGGGCGACGACGTCGCCGCCGCCGGGGCGGCGCTGTGCGACACGCGCCCGGGCGGCACGAACGTGATGTTCGCCTCGCACGACGGCGACGGTGGGCTGACCGTGACTCCGTGGGAGCGCGGCGTCGGCCCCGTGCGCGGCTGTGCAACCGGCGCCGCCGCGGCCGCGATCGCGGCCGAGCGCGTGGCCGGCCGCCCGATCGGCGGCGGCTACGTCCGCCAGCCGGGCGGTGCGATCCAGGTCGAGTGGGATGGAGACGTGCTCACGATGACGGGCACGGTGCAGGTAGTCGCGACCGGGATGGTCGTGAGAGATCGAGCCGAGACTGCCGCGGAGGGCGTGCCAGTAACCGGCTGACGCAAGGCAGGACCAGCAGGACAAGGTAAGCGAGTGCTTGGAGGGAGCACCAGTGCCACACATCATGATCGTCGATAACGGGAGTCTTTCCACCGATGTGCTTTCGCAGCGGCTGGAAAACCTCGGGGCGGAGACGACGATCGTCTCGCTCGGCGAGCTCTACCCGGAGATCGTCGACGAGGGCGGCTACGACGGCATCGTGCTCACCGGCACCGACGTCCCGTCGACCACCCCATACGTCTACGACGCAGAGCTCGAGCTGATCCGCAACGCCGAGATCCCGCTGCTGGGGATCTGCGGCGGCATGCACCTGATCGGCAAGGCGCACGGCGTCGGGATCGGAGACTGCAAGCACGCCGTCGGCAAGACGCCCGTCCACATGGACGGCGAGGAGGTCCTGTTCGAGGACCTCGAGAGCCCGGCGCTGCTGTTCGAGCGCCACCGCTACCAGCTGATGGACGTGCCCGAGGGGTTCAGGCGAATCGCCTGGGGCGACGACTGCCACACCGAGGGAATCCGGCACGCCGAGCGGCCCACCTACGGGCTCCAGGCGCACGTCGAGTTCCGCCCGGAGGGCAAGGTCATATTGCGCAACTATCTTGCGCTCGTGACCCTTGACTCCGCCGTCGCGGCTTAGGTAGTCTGCTCGCAAGGAGGGAACGAGAACAGGAGGGGTTCTCCAGCAGCACTCACATGCGTCCGTAGCTCAATCGGTACATGGGTAGTCCCTGGGGCGCCCCAGGTCTCGAACGCCAGCCTTCAAGCCAACCGTGCTTTGCATCGCGTTGGTGGCCGGTCGCCTTAACCGGCCGTTCGTATTGCCTGGAAGCCCAATCCGGCCTATCTAAGAGCAGCGGCCTTTCAAGCCGCAGATACGGGTTCGAGTCCCGTCGGGCGTACTAGAAGTGTCGGGTTTGACGATCCGGCGACGACGAAGATCGATTGCACTCGTGTCTACTGACTCATATGTGTTCGTAACCTGTCCCCCGGTCGGTGGCGACCTCGACCCGACCCGCATGCGCGGGTACGCGATCGCCGACGCCCAGGCCCGCTTCCACCGGGCGCGCGGCGACGACGTCCTGTTCACGATCGGCTTCGACACCTTCGCGACGGCGGTCAAGCCGGGCGAGGGGCAGAGCACGGCGGAGTGGCTCGCCGCGCGCCGCGACGCGCTGCGGCGTCAGCTCGACGGCCTCGCGATCTCGCTCGACTGGGAGCGTGCGCTGAGCACCGACGACCCGGACGTCTACCGCTGGTCGCAGTGGCTGTTCGCGAAGCTGCTCGAGGCGGGGCTCGTCTACCAGCGCGGCGGCAAGGGCTGGTACCTGAAGACCGGCGGCTTCAACGAGGAGAACGACCGCCGGCTGGAGGAGTTGACCGGCTGGAGCGACGCCGCGCGCGCCGCCCAGCGCAAGCTGCTGGCGCGCATCGACGGCTTCGAGCTCGAGGCGACGGCGCTCGACGGGACGACGCTGACGCTGTTCACCCCGCACCCCGACGCCGCCGGCTCTGCGGAGTTCGTCGGCTTCTCGACCCAGCGCCCGGAGCTGGAGCAGTGGCTCGACGATCCCGGTCTGCGCAAGCAGGTCGACGAGCTGCGGCGCGGCGACTGGGCCGAGACGCCGGTCGCGGAGCTGCCGGCGCTCGAGATCGGGATGTCGGCACAGGTGCCCGGAGTTGCGCAGCCGCTGCCGATACTGGTCTCGCCGTCGATCGACGTTCGCTTCGGCCCGGCGGCGATCCTCGGCGTGCCGAGCGCCGACGCCGCCGACAAGGCGCTCGCCAAGGGGCTGCCGAAGGCCGGCGGGCTCGCCTGGAAAGTCGAGTCCAAGCCCGCGAAGTCGACGCCCGCCGTCCGCTTCTTCGCCGAGGACATGCCGGTCTCGCGCGGGCGCGCGTGGGGAGCGCCGGTCCCGGCGGTGCACTGCGAGCAGTGCGGCACGGTCGCGGTCCCGCTCGACCAGCTGCCGTTGAAGCCGCCCGCCGACCTCGACGTCAAGTCGCGCGGCAACCCGCTCGCCGAGCGCGCTGACTTCGTCGACTGCGACTGCCCGCGCTGCGGCGCGGCCGCGAAGCGCGACACGGGGACGCTGCATCCACGGCTCGGGGCGGCATGGATCGAGCTCGCGCTGGCGGTGCCCCCGGCCGAGCGCGCCGAGTCGATGTTCGACCACCCCGACCTGCGGCGCTGGCTGCCGACCGCACAGACCGTCGAGCCGCCGGAGGCGGGCGTGGCGCTGCTCGACATGCGGACGATCGCAAAGGCGCTGCGCGACGCGGGCGCGGAGGGAGCGCCGGAGGACGGCGAGCCGCACGGGCCGACGCTGATCCACGAGACGCTGAGGCTCGAGGCGGCGCCGCCGGCGGCGGCTGCCGACGGGGCCGGCCCGGAGCAGCCGGCCGCGGACAACGCGCGGTCCGGCCAAGAGCTGATCGCCGCCTACGGGGGCGACACGCTGCGGTTCGCCCTGCTCCACGCCGCTGCGCCGACCAAGTCGTTCACCGGCGGGGAGGAGGTGCTGCGCCGCAGCGCGGCGTTCCTCGAGGAGCTGCGCTCGTTCGCCGAGCCGCGCCTCGACGGGGTCGACCCGAGCGCCCGCATCGACGCCGGCGACGGCCTGCGCCGCCGGCTCGCCGGCTGGTGCGACACGGCGGTGGCGCGGACGGCGGAGAACCTCGAGCGGCTGGATTTGCACCGCGCGACCCGCAACGTCGAGCAGCTGCTGGCCCGGATCCAAGACTTCGAGGAGCGCGTGAACGACCATCGCAGCGAGGTCGCCGGTCCCGACCGCGAGGCTCTCGCCATAGCGCTCGCCGTGCTCGTCCAGCTACTCGCGCCGCTCGCCCCGCAGCTCGCCGAGCAGCTCTGGCACCGGACCGGTGCCGAGGGCACGGTCGGCGAGGCCGCCTGGCCGGCGCTCCAGCGCGAGCCCGCGCCGGCTTAGCGAGCTTGGCTGAGCTGCTCCGCCGGGCTATGGCTGGGTAGGGCGGCGTGTGGTGCGGCCGCGGGTTGGTTCGGCGTCGAAGTCCTCTGTCGCCGTGGTTCTCGTGGTATTCGGCCGTTGGGCGCCCCGAATCACGGTCGGGGACGCCCACGGGTCGCTTCCGGCCGCAATATGGCCGTTCTCGGCCCGTCGATTTTCGGCGGCTTGGGAGTGGGTCGATTACGGCCGGATGGCGGCCGTTATCGGCCCGTCACGTCGAACGGCTACGCCGGTCGATCGGGGGTGAGGTGGCTGATCGACGCGACTCTGGTCGTTCGAAGCTTTGTATGACGTAGAGGTCATACAAAGCTTCAAACGAACTGCAGTCCGGAGCCTTTCGCAAGCGGTCGAGTGGCTCCTGAGGTGAGGTCGACTTCAGACGAAGTACGGCGGAAAAGTCGACCTCACCCCGGGCGCCGAGGGCCCGGTCGGCCAGGCCGCATGGCCGGCGCTCCAGCGCGAGCCCGCGCCGGCTTAGCCGATGCGCTCGACGGCGATCGACAGGGTGAGGCCCTCGATCGTGGCGGTGGAGCCGTCGGGGGTGATGCTCGTAAGGTCGAGCGAGGTGGCGAGGGTCTCGCCGGTGACGTAGGGCTCGTGGGCGCGGACGGCGTCGAGCAGTGCGTCGTCGCCCGCAAGCGTGAGGGCGATCCGGTCCTGCACCTCCAGGCCGGCGTCGCGGCGCGCGTTCTGGACCGCGTGGACGACCTCGCGCGCGAGGCCCTCGCGGCGAAGGTCGTCGTCGAGCGTGAGCTCGAGCGCGACCGCGTGCGTGCCGGCGCGCTCGATCTCGTAGCCCTCGAGCGGCTGCAGCGCGAGCTGGACGTCGTCCGCGCCGAGCGCGTGGTCGTGGCCGTCGATCGCGACGTGGACCTCGCCGCCCGCGCGCAGGGTGCGCGCGGCGTGGTCGGCATCGAGGCCGGCGACCGCGGCGGCGACGTGCGGCATGTCCTTGCCGAAGCGCGGGCCGAGGGTGCGGTAGTTCGCCTTGAGCACGAAGCGGCCGAGCTCGTCGGCCTCCGACACGTAGCGGACCCGCTTGACGTTCAGCTCGTCGAGCACGAGGTCCTCGAAGCGGCCGATCGCGTCGCGCTCGCGCTCGGCCGCGACGACGACCGCCTCGCGCAGCGGCTGGCGGACCTTCGCCTTGGCCTGGGCGCGCGCGGCGCGGCCCAGCTCGACGGCGTCGCGCGCGACCTGCATCTGCCACTCGAGCGCCTCGTCACGCAGCGCGGCGTCGGGCTCGGGGTAGTCGCAGAGGTGGACCGAGGGCTCCGCCCCGTCGAGGCCGGTGTAGATCGCGTCGGCGACGAACGGGGTCAGCGGGGCGAGCAGCTTCGCCGTCGTCGTCAGGCACTCGCGCAAGGTGGCGAACGCGGCGGCGTCACCGTCCCAGAAGCGCCGCCGCGAGCGGCGCACGTACCAGTTCGACAGCTCGTCCACGAACGCGGCGATCGCACGGCCGGCGGTCGTCGTGTCGTAGTCGTCGAGGCGCTCGATCGCGGTTGCCGTCACGGCTTGGAGACGGGACAGGATCCAGCGGTCGAGGTCGGTCAGCGCGAGCACCGCGTCGGGGCCGGCCGCGGCTGCCGTCGCCGTCAGCTCGCCCAGCGGCACCGGCTCGACGTCGTTGACGTTCGCGTACAGCACGAACAGGCTGTAGGTGTTCCAGAGCGGCTTCATGAACTGCCGCACGGACTCGCCGACCGCGTCGAGCGAGAAGCGGTAGCCGTCCCAGGGCTGCTTCGAGGTGAAGTAGTACCAGCGCAGGGCGTCCGCGCCGTGCTGGTCGAGCACGTCCCAGGGCACCACCACGTTGCCCTTCGACTTCGACATCTTCTGGCCCTCGGTGTCGAGGATCAGGCCGAGGCAGAGCACCGTCTTGTAGGACGAGCGGCCGAACAGCATCGTCGAGATCGCGAGCAGCGAGTAGAACCAGCCGCGCGTCTGGTCGAGCGCCTCGCAGATGTAATCGGCGGGGAAGAGGCGCTCGAAGTCGTCCCCGTTCTCGAACGGGGCGTGCCACTGGGCGAACGGCATCGCGCCCGAGTCCCACCAGACGTCGATCAGCTCGGGCACGCGCCGGAAGACCTTGCCGTCGCGCTCGAAGGTCACGTCGTCGACGTAGGGGCGGTGGAGGTCGTCGGGGACCTCGCCGGCCAGCTCGCGCAGCTCCTCGCGCGAGCCGACGCAGATCGTCTGCTCGCCGTCCTCCGAGCGCCAGATCGGCAGCGGCGTGCCCCAGTAGCGCTCGCGCGATAGCGCCCAGTCGACGTTGTTCTCGAGCCAGTTGCCGAAGCGGCCGTGCTTGATGTGCGGCGGGTACTAGGTGACGTCCTCGTTGGCCGCGATCAGCTCGTCCTTGACCGCCGTCGTGCGCACGTACCAGCTCGACTTCGCGTAGTAGAGCAGCGGCGTGCCGCAGCGCCAGCAGTGCGGGTAGGAGTGCTCGTAGTCCTCGGCCCGGAAGAGCAGGCCGCGCGCGTCGAGGTCGGCGATCAGCTCACCGGTCACCTCGGGATCCTTGACGAAGCGGCCCTCGAAGCCG
>Ga0190275_10001545_pt1 | contig 16997 bp, 9 predicted proteins | sample Popmic550T_FD_133745 | JGI IMG/M metagenome (GOLD analysis project Ga0190275, IMG submission 133745) | Populus adjacent soil microbial communities from riparian zone of Yellowstone River, Montana, USA - 550 T | ecosystem: Environmental > Terrestrial > Soil > Riparian zone > Trees stand | place...
GCGCCAGAAGGCGTGTACCGCCAGCCCGGCGGTGCCGTGGCCCTTCGCCCGCCGCGCCGCGAGCGAGTACGGCAGGCTGACGCCGACCAGGAACGTGAACGACGGCTGAATGAGGTCGTGGAGCGAGCAGCCGACCCACTCGACGTGCGTCTGGTGGAAGCCGAGGAACGCCAGCACCTCGCTGCCGCTCTCCTTCGCGACGGCGGCGAGCTTCAGCAGCTCGAACAGGATCAGGAGCATGACCAGGCCGCGGTAGGCGTCGACGGAGTCGAGGCGCGTCGGCGGCGGCGGCGGGTGGCCCATCACGTTGACCCTGCAACGCCGCGAGCGGCGGAACCCGGGCATGTTCCCCCGGCCGCCGGTTCGGGTCAAGGCGTACCGGTCGTGCGGCCGATACCGGACGTGTGGGAACGCGCCGCGTCAGAGCCTGGGTCGGGGCGGGGGCGTGCGCCGCGGGCGTGCTCGCGTCCGGGTGCGCCGACGCGCGGTTCCTGCGCCGCAACGCCCCGCCGCAGGCCGACCCCGCCGCCGTCGCCGTGGCCCCCGCGTCCGACTACCGCATCGGCTGCCCCGACGTGGTCGAGGTGGCCGTCGCCGACCGGCCGGCGTGGGACGCCGTCGCCGCCGTGGACCTCGACGGCCGCCTCCCCGTCGGCGCCCGGCCGCGCGTCGAGGGGCTGACGCTCGACGAGGCGCGGCAGGCGGTGGCGCTCGCCGCGGGGGTGCCGCTCGACGGCGTCAGCCTGTCGCTGGCGGCGCCGCGCGGCGGCCGGGTGTACGTCCACGGCCCGGTCCGCGGGCGGACGCACGTCGTGCCGTTCCAGGGGCCGGAGCCCGTCATCGCCTTCCTGACGCGGACCGGGAGCCTGCCGCCGGGGTCGGAGCTGAGCGCGGTCTACGTGGTGCGGCCGAACGTGGCGGCGGGGGCGCGGCCCGAAGTGTTCAAGGTGAACCCCGCCGCGGTGCTGCTCGACCACGACCACGCCACGAACGTCACGCTGCGGCCGTCGGACCAGGTGTACGTCGGGGAGACAAAGGGATCGTCGCTGTCGCGGGTGCTGCCGGACTGGCTGGGGCCGGCGTACCGGCGGCTGCTGGGGCTGCTGCCGGACGAGTGGAACTGGTGGCCGTTCGGGCGGGAAGGCGTGTGAGTGCGGGTGTGGGTGTGAGTGAAGACGCAAACCGAAAGCCCGGGGACGGCCGTCCCCGGGCTTCGTCTTTCACTCACACTCACACCCGCACTCACACTCGTCGTCAGTCCTTCGGCCGCGCGAACGGGCTGCCCTCGGCGCCGGACACCGTCGGGGCCGTCTCCACGGCCCTCTGCCACCGCGTCCACTCGTCCACGTCGTCCTTCCGCTCCTTGTTCGCCATGTCGGCCTGGCTGTTGCGCACCACCAGCCGGCCGTCCGGGCGCACGATCAGCAGCTCGGTGTTCACGTCCTCGGTCAGCTGCGACTTGCCGGGCACCCGGGTCGTCACCTTGCCGCCGTCGAAGTCCACGAGCACGTCGCGGCCGACGAACTCCTCGACCAGCCACCCCTTCGGGGTGTCGGCCTTCGCCCCCTTGCCGACCTTCTCGCTCGACAGCTCGCGGAGCTGGTAGCGGTTCTCCTCGCTGCTCCACAGCGGCAGCTTCACGTACGTCTTGCGGCCGACGTAGCCGCCGCGGGCGACCGGCATCTCGGCCGCCACCCACGCCCCCACCGGCTCGCGCTGGTTGGTGCTACTGTCCACCCGCACCTGCTCCAGCCACGTCAGCTTCTGCACCACCGTGTGCGTGTTCCCCGGCGGCAGCGTGAACCGCTCCTGCATCGTCTTCTGCTTGCCGTACTGGGCCTGCACCTCGTCCGCGTACTTGACCGGGTCGTACGCGAACAGGTGCGACTCGCGCGGCACCGTCAGCGTCTGGGCCAGCCGCGTCCACGGGCCGGGGATCGTCTTGATGTCGGCCAGCGCCGGGATCGACATCGACTTCGGGTTGTTGTAGTTCGGGTTGATCAGCTTCACCCGCAGCTGATACTCGTACGAGTAGCCGGGCCGCACGTCGGGGTCGATGAACCGCACCAGGATGTCGTCGATGTCCACCCCGGCGGCGGACAGCGGGTTCCCCATGCCGCTCTCGAGCTTCCCCCCCTCGCCGCCGCCGGGCACCGGCATCCGCATCCCGGCCGCCGGGCCGTACACCGCCTCCGCGCCGGACGCGCCCACCGTGGTCGGGGCGAAGATGCCGGACTTCTGCCCCTGCTGCCCCTCCTTGGCGCCCTTCTCGCCGAGGAGCCGCTGGAGCACCGCCGACTGCTGCACCGGGGTGGCGGCGGCGTCCTTCATCCGCTTCACCGTGTCGAGGATCGCCGGCAGCTTCACCTCGGGGTACTTGCCGAGGTCCTGGACCAGTTCGGGGAGGAACATCACCAGGTTGTCCTCGTACCGGTAGAAGTACGGCAGGTAGGCGTTGATGCCGCCCTTGTCGTTCTTGTCGTACCCCTCGACGTGGCTGTTGAGCATCCGCGACGCGATCACCTCCTGGTACTTGTCCACGTACCGGTAGTCGAACCAGCCGACCGTCTCGTCGTCCTTCGGGTTGGCGGCCACGTCGGCGTACTTCTTCCCGGTGCCGTAGACGATGCCGTCCGGGGTGATGACGCGGCGGCGGACGTCGAACCCGTCGAACCGCACGAACGGGGCGGCGTCGGCGACCTTCTGCATCCGCAGGGCGCGCTTCATCTCCTCGGCCTGCTTCTTGAACGGGAAGGTGGCGTTGACGACCGCCATCCGCAGCGGCACCACGGTCATCGCCGGCAGCTTGTTCTCCTTGGCGGCGTTGTCCAGGTCCTCGATCGGGATGTAGTTGATGGTCGTCTCGGTGCGCGTCCCGGCCTGGTTGAACCCGCCCTCGCCCATCGGGCCGCCCATCGGGCCGCCCATCGGGCCGCTGAGTATCGGCGGGGGAGCCCCCCCCCCATCGGCGCGCCCATCGGCCCCATCGGGCCGGTCGGCGGCTGGGCGGCGGCCTGCTGCGCCGCCTTGGCCTTCTTGGCGCCCCGACTGATGGCGGCGATCGCCTCCTGGATCTTCTTCCGGTCCGCCTCGTTCGTCTTCTTCACCACCTTGACGGCGATCCTCGCCCCGCCCTCGGGGTCGAGGACGATGTCGTGGGCCTTCATCGGCGCCCGCACCAGGTCCACCTGGTAGTCGCCGATCGCCATCACCCGCGGGTTCTCGCGCTTCGTGTCCGGCCGGGCCGTCGGGTCGAACATCACCCCGGACAGCTGGAACTCCTCCACCGGGATCTTCATGTACCCGCCCTTGCCCGGGCCGTACGGCCCGGTCAGCGGCGCGACCGCGGTGGGGTCGGCCGGGTCGCTGACGGCGCGCTGGATGTTGTTCGCCTTCGTGGTCAGGTCGGTGGAGATCTTCTTCGGGTCCTTCGCCTCGGAGTACGTGCTGCCGCCGAGGAACAGCAGCAGCAGGAGGCCGGCCCCGGCGACGCCGAGGACGACGTACTCGCCCTTCTTGAGCAGGAACTCCTTCATGTCCAGCTTCGGCTTCGACGACTTCGACTTGGCCATGGCGTACCCTCGGGGCGGGTCGGTGTGTTCGGGTTCGGGGCGTTCGGATTCGGGCTGTTCGGGTCGGGGCTGGTAGCCGCAGGCTTTAGCCTGCGCTGGGCCAGCGCAGGCTAAAGCCTGCGGCTACCAGTATTCGGTCAGAACTTCGGCGGCGGCGTCGGCCCCCCCGGCGCCGGGGTCGGCGCGGGGGCCGGGGTCGGCGCGGGGGTCGGCGTCGTGCCCGGCGCGGCAGCCGCTTCCTCGCCCACCTGGTACTTCTCGTACAGCGACACGATGCCGTAGATGGTCAGCTCGACGAGGCCGGCGGTCAGCTGGCTCTCGGAGATCGAGGTCATGGTGCCGCCCGGGCCGCCGGGGAAGCCCGGCCCCATCGGCATCCCCCCCATCGGGCCGCCCAGCACCGGCGGCGGAGCCAGTCCCGGCCCCGGACCGACCGCGGCGCCGCCGGGGCCGCCGCGGCCGAACCCGGCACTGCCGCCGCCGACCGGCCGGCCGAGACCGCCCCCGCCCTCGTTGGCGAAGCCGCCCGCGGCCAGGCCGGCGCCGCTGCTCACAACCGGGCCGCCCTCGCCGAAGCTGCCGGTGCCGCTCTCGGGGCCGCCGGACAGGGTGCCGGTGAACCGCTTCCAGTGGGCCTGCGTCGTCTGGAACCGCAGCGGCGAGTTGGCGTAGGCGATCAGCACGTCCTGGATGTACGCCTGGTCCACGATCACCGTCACCGCCACCGGCATCCGCCGCACCTGCTTGGTCACCTCGACGTACCGCTTGCGGTTGCCGTCCACCACGAGCTCCACCGGGCCGCCGGCCCCGCCGCCGGCGCCGCCGGGCATCATCCCGCCCGGCCCGCCCTCGCCGGGGCCGCCGCGGCCGGGCTGGATGCCGCCGACCGGCCCGGCCATCCCCGCCGGCGGTCCCATGCCGCCGCCGGCGGCCTTCGCCGACTCGGCCTCGGCGTCCTTCTTGAACGACTCGAACTCCGGCATCAGCAGCGGCATCAGGGCGTGCCGGCTGTCCTTGTACCCGAGGGCCACGGCGTCGATCCGGCGGACCGGCACGGTGCGGGTGTCGAACACCTGCTCGACCCGGCTGATGACCGCCGACGGCAGCCCGCCGGGGATCAGCCCGTCGGGGACGTTGTGCTCCTCGGTGCGGATGATCTCGCGCTCCTCGCCGCCCTTGAGGAACTCGCCGCCGACGTGGAACGCGAACGGCCGGGCGTCCTTGTCGCCGGTCAGCCACACGTTCAGCGTCATCTTCGCCCCGAGGCCGAGCGGCTGGAGCCGGTCGGTCACGTTCTTGATGCGGCCCACCAGCACCGGCCGGCGGTCCTTCTCGTCGGCGATGAGCTTCAGCTCGACGCGCCAGTTGCGGCTCAGGAAGGCGCGGTGCGTGGGGAGGTCGAGCGGCTGGTTGTTGGCGTTCAGCAGCGGCACCCGGGTGAACGTGCCGATGCCGTCGTTGATGGCCTTGACCTGGCCGAGGAGGGCGCGCTGCACCCACACGTCCTCCATCGCCAGCCACACCTGCTCGGGGCTCGGCACGCGGTCGCCCCAGCCGTTGGCCCCGCCGGCGCCGACCGGCGGGAAGTAGATGTGGCGGAGGACGCTCTGCCAGCCGTTGAAGAACTCGGTCGGGGCCACCTTGTCGGCCATGCCGGTGCCGGCGAACCCGGGGCGGGCGTTGGAGAACTCGGCGAGGTACACCTCGCGCACCTTGAACTGGTTCAGCACGTCGCTGTACTCGGCCGGGAACCGGTCGCCGAACTTGAGCTGGTTCTTGTCGGTGGCGTAGTCGGCGGTGTACTCGAACCGCTTGAGGATCTCGGCCCGCGGCCAGCGGAGGAGGTTGCGGTCGGCCACCTGCGTCACGACCTCCTTCTTGTCCTTCCCCTCGGCGCGGACGACGCCGATCTGCCGCTCCCAGTTCTCCTTCCACAGGTCGACCTTCTTGTCCTCCAGCTTGGCGCGCTGGTCGTCGAGCAGCTTGATGAGCGGGTCGGACTTCGGGCTCTTGCCGGCGATCCCCTTCTCGGCCTCGTCCACGGCCTTGGTCTTGTCGGCGATGGCGGCGCCGACGGTCGCCGAGACGGCGAACGCGGCGGCGACGACCACGACCGGGACGACCCCGAGGAGGATCCAGAAGTGGTGCTTCTTCAGCTGTTCCTTGTCGATGCTCATGGCCGGTCGCCGGGTGTTCGGGTGAGGGTCCGGGCGAAGCCCGGGGACGGCCGTCCCCGGGTTCTGGGTGTGTGCGTCAGCGGCCGGCGGCGGTGCCGGCGGCGGGGGCGGCGAGGGCGTCGGCCGGGTTCATCGACGGCACCGGCTCGCGCCACACGAACATGACCACGAACTCGTACCGCTTGCGGGTGGACCCCTCGATCAGGGGCGGGAGCGACGGCAGGGTGACGCCGCTGGACAGGCCGGTGCCGGCCGCGGCGATGCTGGCGGTCGGCGGGATCATGCTGTTGCCGCTGGGGCCGCTGGGGCCGGACGGGGTGGCCTGACCGCCGGGGGCGAGGGGCGACCACGGCGCGCCGGCCGGCGGGGCCGCGGCCGCCTCGGAGCCGCCCATGCCGACCGTGCTGCCCGGCCCGGTCATGCCGGCCGGCGGACCCATCGGGGCGGTGCTCAGGGCGATGCCGCCGGCGCCGCCCGCGGACAGCCCGCCGGCGGGGCCGTCGAGGTACGACCGGCCGACGAAGGCCATCGTGTTCGGGGTCGGGTTCTCGACCGTCCACACGTGGTAGATGAAGGCGTGCGACACGCGGCCCTTGAGCGGGTCGGCCTCCAGCCCGGGGATGTACTTCGCGGCCTTATCCGCCCCCTTGTTCCGCTCCGCGAACGTGGTGGACATCTTCTGCAGGTTGGCGATCAGCCCCTCGCGGAGGAACACCGCGGCCCCCCCCTCGGTGGGGCCGTAGTCGGTCCACCCGCGGACCTCGACCACCCACCCGGCGCCCTCCTTGACGTCCGGCTTCCACCGCTTGGTCGCCTCGTCCTGCTTCTTCTCCTCCTTGAGCATCACCGCGGCGATGTCCTCGTTGTACCCGCGGCGCGGCGTGGTCGTCTGGTCGCCGAACACCTCGTCGTCGACCTTGAGGAAGAACGCCGGCAGGTTGTCCACCCACCGCGGGTAGACGGCCTCGACGTTGACGACCGCCAGGTGCCGCGGGTGCTCGGACGTCTCGTACTGGAGCGCCTCCTCGACCGGCACCCCGTCGCGCATCCGCTTCTGGAACTGGGCGAACGCCGCCACGCCCTTCCCCTCGGTGGTCTGCCACAGGGTCGGCGGCAGGTTCCCCTCGTTGCCGGGGCGCGGCAGGGCGGCCGACATCACCTCCTGGAGCCGCGGCCAGTTCAGCCGCTCGTCCTGCCCGGACACGACGGCCTTGACGAGTCCCTTGCTCGTGGTCACGCCCTCGTTCGCCTGGTTGTACTTGCTCTCCTGCGCGACGACGGTGGCGACCGCCGCCTTGGCCGTGCCCAGCGCCTTCTCGACCTGCGGGTCGGCGATCGACTTGTACGTCGCCCCGTACCCGAGCGCCAGCCCGGCGGTGCCGAGCAGCAGCGCGGCCGCGGCGGCGACGCCGTACGGCTTCTTGGCGCGGATGAGCCGCTCGGTGCGGACTTCCGTGGGGAGCAGGTTCGTCGTCAGCCGGGCCTCGCCGGCGCCCTGGAGGGCCAGGCCGTACGCCACCGGGAACGACAGGATGTTCTCGACGAACAGCGGGTCCTTCGTGACCGACTCGCCTTCGAGGCGCGCGAAGTCGGCCGGCTTCTTGACTTCGAGGGAGAGCTTCTCGGCGAGGTACTTCTGGAGGCCGGGGAGGCGGAAGGCGCTGCCGAGGCCGATCATGGAGCCGACGTGGGCGTTGCGGTGCGTGTTGGTGAAGTACCCGAGGCTGCGCTGCACCTCGCCGACGAAGTCCTGGAGGACGGGCTTGAGCGCCTTGAGGATCGCCGGCAGCTCGGGGCTCTTGGCGGCGTTCCGCTTCAGGTGCTCGGCCTTGGCGAAGGTGAGCTTCAGCTCCTTCGTGAGGGCGCGGGTGAAGTTGTTGCCGCCGAGCGGGATCGGCCGCTGCCAGATGATCTTGCCGCCGTCGGTGATGATGAGGTTGCTGGCCTCGGTGCCGATGTCGAGCACCACGACGCAGCGGACCTTGCCGCGCGGCGTCTCCTCGTCCGGGGCCGCCTCCTCCGCCGGCGCCGGCACCCGGCCGCCCTTCTTGAGCAGGTCGTAGGTGGTGTAGTTGACCAGCGCCAGCGGCGACATCTGGATGGTGTGCACCTCGATCTTCGAGCCGCTGAAGTAGCCCATGTAGCGGCTGATGACGTCGCGCTTCAGCGCGAACAGGCCGACCTCGGTCTCCATGGCGAAGCCGTCGACGACCTCGCCGCCGGCGATCTTCTGGAAGTCCCAGACGACCTCGTCGAGCGGGAAGGGGATTTGCTGCTTGGCCTCGAACTTGACGATCTCGGCGATCTTCTTCTCTTCGACCGGCGGGAGCTTGACGAAGCGCGCCAGGCCGGACTGCCCCGGGATGCCGACGGCGACCTCGTCGCGGCCGATGTCGTTGCGGGAGAGGAATTTTTCGAGCGCCTCGCGGATGAGCATGTCCGGGTCGGCGTCGGGCTGGGAGAGGATTTTCGGGTGTTCGACGTAGTCGAAGGCGGTGGCGGTGGGCTTGCCGTCGACGATCTCGACGCGGACGGCCTTGAGGGCGCACTGCCCGATGTCGATGCCCCAGAAGCCGGTGGGGGGTGGCATGTGGTGTCTCTCCGGGCCAGCGGGCGGGGACGCTGCGGCACAGGGTACGATACTTCAACGGGGGTGGGAAGCCCCTCGTTTGCGGGCGGCGTGGGCGCTACGGGCGTTTCGGGCGGCCGGGGACGGTTGAGATGGTGGCACCCGGGGCGCACGCCGGTTTACGTCATTCGATCCGGGTCGTGCGTCACGGATTCAGCGTAACCTCGCGTTTTCCGGCTGTCAACTGGCACAACGGCTTTGCGGGTGCGGCGTTGGCGCGGGTTGAAAGCCCACCCGTTGCAACGGGTCGGCTTGGCCCGGGCTTGCGGCTTCCGCCCCGCGTCGGTATGCCCCGCACGGGTGCGTAACCTGCGCGGAGGGCGGCGGATGCGGCGGCTCGCGGAACTCCCGGCGGCGGCGTGGGTTCTGGCCGCGCTCGCCCTCGCCCTGGCGGCCGCCGGCGCCCGCCCGTACGCCGGCGGCTGGAACGACGGCTGCCGCCTCGCCGCCGTCGAGTCGCTCGTGGACCGCGGCACCCTCGCCATCGACGACTCCGTCTTCTGCAAGTGCCCGCAGCAGCTCATCGACAGCGGCCACACGCCGTACCCCGCCGCCGACGCCGGCCTGCTCGCCGCGGGGACGCTCGACAAGCTCTACGTGAACGGCCACTACTACTCCGACAAGCCGGCCGTGGTGAGCGTGCTGATGGCGGCGCTGTACCGGCCGCTCGTGTGGCTCGGCGTGCCGTCGCCGGGCGAGCGGCCGGACGTGTTCGCGTGGGTGATGACGGTCCTGACCAGCGGGGTGGGGTACGCGGCGGCGGTCGGGTGCCTGTGGGTGCTCGGGGGGCGTGTCGGGCTGACGCCGGGGGTGCGGCTGGGGTGGCTGGCCGCGTTCGCGCTGGCGACCTACGCGCCGGCGTACACCCGCCACGTGAACGCCGGCGCCGCGCAGCTCGGCGTGGTCGCGGCGATGTGCCTGATCCTGCATCAACTCAGCCGTGAAAGCCCGGGGACGGCCGTCCCCGGGCTTCGCCTGTTGCTCCTCGGCACGCTCGCCGGGCTCGGGTTCAACCTGGACTTCGGCACCGGCCCGCCGCTCGCCGCGGCGACGGTCCTGGTGGTGGCGTGGCGGTTCGGCCGCGTGGGGCCGACGGCGGTGGTGCTGCTGGCGCTGCTCCCGTGGGTGGCGGCGGGCGTGGGGATCAACTACGCCGTGTCCGGGAAGTGGCTGCCGATGAACATGTACCCCGAGACGCACCAGTGGCCGGGGTGCCCGTTCACCGAGGCGAACCTGACCGGGTACCGCCGCCACGGCCCGCTCGACCAGGCGCTGTACACCGCCGCGATGATGTTCGGGAAGCACGGCTTCCTGAACCACAACCTGCCGCTGCTGCTCGGCGTGGCCGGGGTCGGCGTGCTCCGCCGCCGCTTCCCGGGCCGCGGCGAGTTGGTGATGATGCTCGGGTGGTGCGCCGCCGCGTGGGCGCTGTACGCCGTGCTGTCGAACAACATGGGCGGCGCGAACACCTCGGTCCGCTGGTTCGTGCCGTTCCTCGCCCCCGGCTTCTGGCTCCTCGCCGTGCTGCTGAAGGAGCGCCCCGAACTCCGCGCCGACTTCGCCGTGCTGAGCGCCGGCGGGGCGGTGCTCGGGGCGGTGATGTGGACGATCGGCCCCTGGACTGGGCGGATGATCCCCGGGATGTGGCCCATCGTCGGCGTGACGCTGCTGGCGTGGGGCGTGGCGGCGCGGCGGCGGGCGCCGGCCCGCGGCGGCGCGATGAGCGTGGCCCGGATGCGCGTGATCGACGTGTGGCTCGGCACGCCGGTGTGCCTGCTGCTGACGCTGTGGCGGGCGGTGTTCGGCACGCCGGCCGAGGGGGCGGCGCGGCCGCGGAAGATCCTGTTCATGAAGCTCGCGGAGCAGGGCTCGACGGTCCTCGCCGAGCCGGCGCTGCGGGCGGCGGCGGCGCGCGTCGGGCGGGAGAACGTGTACTTCGTCCTGTTCGGCGAGAACCGCCCGATCCTCGACCTGCTCGGGCTGGTCCCGCCGGAGAACGTCATCGCCATCCGCACCGGCGGGCTGGTCCGCACCGTGGTCGGCGCCCTCAAGGCGCTCCGGGCGATCCGGCGCGCCGGGATCGACGCGGTCGTGGACCTGGAGTTCTTCGCCCGCTCGACGGCGGCGCTCGGCTACCTGACCGGCGCCCGCTGGCGGTCCGGGTTCCACCCGGGCGGCGGGGCGGGGCGCTACCGCGGCGACCTGCTGACGCACCGCGTGTCGTTCAACCCGTACCTCCACACGGCGCAAGCGTTCGCGCTATTGGTGGAAGCGCTCGACCACCCGGCCGAGATGCTGCCGCGGCTGGCCCACGTGCCGGCGGCGCCCGAGCCGGGGCGGCTGTCGTTCACGCCGTCGCCGGCCGAGGAGGCGGAGGTGCGCTCCCTGCTCCGGGCGGACCTCGGCCGGCACGCGGCCGGCGAGCTGCTGCTGCTGAACGCCAACGCCAGCGACCTGATGCCGCTGCGGCGGTGGGCGCCGGAGCGGTACGTCGAGCTGGCCCGGCGGCTGCTGGCCGAGCACCCGCGGGCGGCGGTGGTGTTCACGGGGGCGCCGGCCGAGGCGGCGGCGGCGGCGGAGCTGGTGCGGGCGGTCGGGTCGGACCGCTGCGCCTCCCTCGCCGGGAAGACGACGCTGCGCCAGCTGTTGGTGCTGGACACGCTGGCCGAGGTGCTGGTGACGAACGACTCCGGCCCGGCGCACTTCGCGACGCTGACGCCGGTGGACGTGGTGGTGCTGTTCGGCCCGGAGACGCCGCGGCTGTTCGCCGGGGTGGGCGGGCGGACGCACCCGCTGTGGGCGGGGCTGGCGTGCAGCCCGTGCATCAACGCGTTCAACGACCGCAACTCGGCCTGCCGGGACAACGCGTGCATGACGGCGATCACGGTCGGCGCGGTGGCGGAGGAGGTGGGGCGGGTGCTGGCGGCGCGCCGGGCGCCGGCGCGCCGGGCGGCGTGATACGATACGGGCATCGAGGAGGATGCCGCGATGTCGCAGACGATCGACGTGACCGGCCTGACCGAAGAGCAGGTACGGCGGTTGCAGACCCTCGTGAATGCCTTCCGTCGGTACCCCGGTGGACCGCCATCCACGTTCTGGTCTGGCCCTGTTCCCGCGGAAGGCACACGCGAGTACTCGGACGGCTTGATGGCCTGGGCGGAAAGTTTGCTCAAGGCTGGTCTGGTGACCGACACCCCGGGACCGTCACCGATCCCGGGTGCGTAACCGACTGCGACGCAGCCGCAGTTAGTGGGGTTGGCGTGGGTGGCGCCGGTTTCCATCGTTCGTGGTTCGCCCCCTCACCCCGCGTGCTTCGCCGCGACCCTCTCCCCCGGGGGGGAGAGGGTGAGACTGGCCGGTCGTCATCGCAGGCGGGCAACCACGCGCCGACGTGGGGGCGAGGCGTACCCCGGCGTTCGCGGGTCGATGCCCGCCTCGAATGGAGGCCGACTGCCTCCCACCCTCTCCCCCCCGGGGGAGAGGGTCGCGGCGAAGCACGCGGGGTGAGGGGGTTAACCACGTCGGATGAAACCCGGAAGTCACGTCCGCACCCCGGCCGGGCGGACCCGACACCATCGATAGCCAGGATCACGGTGCCCACGACCAGAATTCGCGCACTACGCTCTCGGAAGAATGACCTCACGAGAGCGCGACATGGGGAACTCGGCCGGGCTAATCGGGTGGCTGGTCGTCGCCGTCGTGGCGCCGGTGGCGGGCGTGCTGGGGTATCGACAGGTCACTCAGGCACCGGCGACGCCGACCGCGGAATCGCGCCCCGCCGAGGCTCGGCCCACGGCACCTCAAGCCACGTCCAACGCGGTGGAAGCGATCCGTTCGCCGTTGCTCAGCGAACTGTCCGAGAAGTGCATCCCTGCGGTCACCCAAGCGGACTTCCTGCGAGGCGACTCCCCGGTACAGGTCGTGGTGGTGATTAGCGGTCTCGAACCGAAAGCTCGGGAGTTGGCGGAGCAACTGATTAAGAACAAGGTGGAGACTCGACTTCGCCAGTCACGGATACCGGTTCACAGCGACGCTCAACTACCGCCCATTGTCCAGCTCTGCATGTCAATCGATGTTGGCGTTATTGACACGGACCAATCGTTTGTCGCGGCGACTGAGCTATCCGCCAACCGCCTCGGCTTCGCACCAATCGCGCACGGCCGTTTTGTTGGCGGCATGACGACAATCTGGCAGAAATCGAACCTTCGATGGGCCGGCCCTGCCAGTTTCCCCACGGATGGCATTGATCCACTGATCAACCAATTCATCGCCGACTACCGCGTGGCGAACCCATGACGTTGTTGGCCACGGGTGGGCGTTAACGAGGTAGAGGCGGCGGGCCGCTCGCTCTGCTGAAGTAGCCAGACGAATCGGAGTACGAAAAACACTCGCAACCCGGTTAGTCACGCCCACTCGGCCTTCACGCGGAACGTCTCGCCCGCCGAGAAGTCCACCGGGATGGCGTCGCCGACCAGGCCCAGCGTGTGCTCGTGCGCCCCCATGCCGTCCACCCGCGCCGCGGCCGACGGGTCGCGCGCGAACCGCACCTCCGCGGCGCCGCCGAAGCCGGCGCACTCCACGAACTGACCCACCACCGCCCGGTTCATCCCCTCGCCGGGCTCCGCGGGGCGCAGGCTCGTCAGCACCAGGCTCGGCATGTCCACGTGCGCCAGCCAGCCGCTCGCCCCCACCGCCGGCGGACCCTTCTCCGTGAACACCACCGGCGACGGCGACACCCAGCCCACCGCCGTCTGCATCGGCTGCTCGCGGTCCAGCGCCAGCAGCAGCTCGAACGCCGAACCCGTCTCGCCCTCCGGCGACAACACCACGTCGATCATCCGGCTGCCGTGCCGCTGGAGGAACGGCAGGCCGCCCGTGAACAGGAACGAGCGCTCGGAGCCGAGGCGCACTTCGAGGTAGTCGGGGCTCACCGGGCGGGTGTAGCCGGTCAGCGTGTTCTGGCCGTTCACGCCGCGGAACAGCACCGCCCGGTCGTCGCGCCAGCCGAACCGCGCCCCGTAGTACGAGTGCCACGGGTAGCCGCTCGGCCGGTGCTTCACGTCCAGCTCGATTCGCACCTCCAGCACCGGCCGACCCATCCACGCCCGGAAGCGCTGCCGGAACGTCGCCAGCACCTCGTTCTGCGGGTCGAGGATGTCGCCCTCGCTGACGATCTCGCCCAGCGCCGCGCCGGCGTTCGTGACGGTCACCGAGCGCGCCTTCATGCTGCTGCCGGGGTTGAACACCAGCTGCTGACCGAACCGCGTCGTGCGGGTGCGCAGGTCGCGGAAGCTGCGGATGCCGCCGGTCGCGGCGTCCACGTCGGCCTCGAAGAACTCGTTGCGCACCGTCAGGTTGTCGGCCGTCTTCAGCTTCGGCTTCGGCGGCGCGGCGGTCCCCGTGCGCGGCAGCCACGCGAAGCCGAGCGGCGGCAGTTCGACGACGAGCCGGGCGCGGCCGGCGGCGAACTCGGCGTACTTGATCGGGTCGGCGACGGGGACGGGGTTCGGGAAGCCGTCGAGTTCGAGCGCGGCGCGGCGGGTGAAGCCGCACGGGTTGAACACCAGCACGCCCGGCTGCCCGTCGGCGCTGCGGGCCTGGATGCGCTCCGCGAGCCGCTTCGCCCACGCCGCTTCGACCAGCGCCAGCGACGATGACAACGCGTCGTCACTCTCCGGCTCGGGGCCGGGGCTCACGCCGCGGCGCTCGATGTCCTCCTCCGTCGCGGCGAGCTTCGCCAGGTCGTCCGCGTCCTCGCCCGTCACCGGCGTCAGGCTGCGGTGGAGCGCGGCCAGCGTCCACGCCGAATCGAGCCGCCGCCGCAGCCGCAGCTGGCGCGGGAAGCCGGTCACCGGCGTCGGGCTCTTGTCGTGCGTCACCCGGTCGTCGAGGTAGTCGGCGAAGAACTCGTCCGCCGGCTGCGTGCCGATGTAGTCGCCGGTCACGGCGTCGGAGAAGTACCGCGCCAGGCCCGTCCAGGTGCCGAGCACCGGGGCCAGTTCCGCCAGCGCCAGCAGGTCGGCGTAGCCCGCCGCGGCCGGCTGCCCCTTGTGGATCAGCGCCACCGTCGGCGCCGCGTCCGACGACGTGGCCTGGTGGAGGTGGTAGGCGAGGTTGAAGAACGTCTGCGGGTCGTGCGCCGGCAGCGGCTCGCGGGTGAAGGCGTCCACGCCCTTGCCGTCCGGGCCGGGCCAGTTCACCGCGGTGGACCGCAGCGTCGGGATGAGCGCCTGGTCGAAGCTGATGAGCACGGCGTGCCGGTAGCCGAAGTGCGCCAGCCACGACGGCAGCTGCGGGTGGTACGCGCTCTTGCGGCGGGCGTACCCCGCCGGATCGACGCCGAACAGCGCCTTCGTCACCTCGCGCGCCCGCCGCAGGTTCCACCACTGCGACTCGAACGGCAGCAGCGCGTCCTCGCGCTCGCGGTACGCCCCGCAGCACACGTCCACGGCCGACGGCAGCCCCGGGATGATCTTGGCCTTCAGCTCCGCGAACCGCTCCGGCGCCTGCGTCGCCAGCTGTTCCAGCGTCTCGGCGGACGCCAGGAGCGTGAGCGGGATGCCGGCCGCGAGCGACGCCGGCCACGGGGCGTCGAGCTCCTTCGGGTCGGGCATCGCCCAGTCGAGGAGGAACATCGCCCCGGGGTACAGTGACTCCCGCGCCACCCGCAGCTTCTCCGCCGCGGCGCTCAACGGCGCCCGCACGTCGCCGCCTTCGGCCGCGGCCTTCACCGCGTCCGTCACGTCGGTCCAGAAACCCTCGGCGTCCAACAGTCGGTCGTGGTCCTGCGCCTCGTACAGCGAATCGACCAGGATGTAGCCGTAGCCGAGGCCGGTGAACAGCCGCACCACGTCGTCGGGCGCGTCGAACAGCGGGCCGGTTTCGCCGCGCTCGGCGAGCGCGTCCTTGAGGTTGGCGAAGCTCTCCCGGCGGTCGGCGGTGCCGTGGAAGGCGACGGCCCCGGCGGCGCGGACGCGCTCCCGCCAGTCGTCCGGCTGGTACAGGTGCGGCCCCTGCGGCACGCAGTACACGGCGCCCGGCAGCGGCGTGTCGTGGTCGTACGTGTTCGAGGTGGCGGGCACGGCGGCGCCGCCGGCGAGGGCGGCGGGGTGCCACAGGGCGGCGTACCCGTTGAGCCACGCGGCCACCTCGTCGGCCCCCATCTGGAGCGGGTACGAGGTCGGCAGCCGGTAGGGGCTGAGGAGGTGAAGAGGGCGGGTGGTCATGAGCTCGCCCCGGGGCGTTGCCCCGGGCTATGTTGTCCCAGGCCGTTGGCCTGAAAACGGGGATGGCTTCTTCACCCCGAAGGGGTGGGACAGCATAGCCCGGGGCAACGCCCCGGGACGGTCGTCGCACGGGGTAAGCAGGCCACTTCACCCCGAATCCCGGACAGCGATATAGTACGGATAAGCTCCAAGAGGCCGCCCCCGTGGCGAAGAGGAAGCCCGCCGCCCCGCCGCCGCCCACGCCCGACCGCGTGGCGAAGCTCGCCCGCGCCGGCGACTACACCGTCGCGCTGGAGGTCGCCCGCGCGCTCGTGCAGCTCGCCCCCACGCCCGAGCACCAGGCGCTGCTCCGCCGCACCCTCGCCGACGCCGCCGCGTTCTTCGCCGACCACGACCGCCCCGCCGACTTCAACCGCGTCATCGCCGAGGCCGCCGACCTCGACCCCGCCGCCCGCGCCGTCCTCCTGGCCCGCGGCGGACGCACCGCCGACGGCCTGGCCCTGGCCGACGATTCCAGCCGCCCGCGGGTGTACGCCCACGCCGCCGACCGCGCCGTGCGGCTGCACACGAACGCCGCGTTGCCGCCCGAACTGCACGTCGGCTTCGACGCCGTGCTGCACGCGTTCCGCAAGCACGAGGCGGGCGACGACGCCGGCGCCCGCGAGGCGCTGGAGCCGATCGGGCTGCGGTCGCCGTACCTGGAATGGAAGGTGCTCCTCCGCGGGTTGATGGCCTACGCCGCGTCCGACGACGCCCGCGCCGCCGAGAACTTCGCCCGCCTCGACGCTACGCGCCTGCCGGCCCGCCTCGCGGCGCCGCTGCGGGTCGCCGTCGATCCCGCGTTCAAGCAGGCGCAACCCGCCGACGCCGCCGCCGCGCTGGCGACGCGCCTGCGGAAGCTGACGCCGAACCCGGCCGTCGAGCACCTCCGCGCCATCGCCCGCGAACTCGGCCGCGACAAGCCGCTGGCGCCCGCGTTCCGCGCCGCCGAACTCGTGGTGCCGCAGCTGAAGGCGTTCGCCCCGGACCTCGTGCCGCGGCTCGCCAACTGCCTGTACCACGCGGTCGTGAACCAGGGGCAGCCGGACGACCTGGCGAAGTACCGGAAGCTGTTCGGCGGCCCGCCGGACGACCCGAACTTCCACAAGCTGCAGGCGATGATCGGCGAGCAGATCGGCGACCCGGCCGGCACCCACGCCCACTGGCTGAAGTACGAGGCGTGGCTCGCCACCCGCCCGCCCGGGTGGCCGGTCGCGGTCGCCGACCGCGCCCGCGCCGAGGTGTGGACGCACCTCGGGGTGAACGCCGCGAAGGCGGCTGACATCGAGGACGAGCCGGAGCTGGGGTTCTTCGCGCCGCCGCGGCGGAAGAAGCCGTCGAAGCCGCTCGACCC